>Ga0315289_10002172_pt1 | contig 30306 bp, 25 predicted proteins | sample YL17G11_40_MG_FD_203452 | JGI IMG/M metagenome (GOLD analysis project Ga0315289, IMG submission 203452) | Sediment microbial communities from Yellowstone Lake, YNP, Wyoming, USA - YL17G11_40 | ecosystem: Environmental > Aquatic > Freshwater > Lake > Sediment | place: USA: Wyoming | collected... | reverse complement strand
CTTAACAATACGCTGCTGTTCATCGTCACCATACAGGCTTTCAGCGGGGTCTTCAAGCAGTAACGGACGTCAACCATGAATCTCGTACCCGCACCCGCCATTCAGCACCTGCAGACCGGCTTCAAGATGAAGGACTATCTCGCCCTGTTCATACGGCGCAAATGGGTCATCGCCATCGCATTCACCTCGGTGTTCGGGTCTTTGATCTATTACACGTCCACCATCCAGGACATTTACGAATCGTATGCGACCCTGGTGGTGGAGGAGCAGAACACGCTCATCGACCAGGCCATGAATTTCGGCGGCCGCTATTCGCTCAGCTTTTATCAGGGCATCCTCAACAGCCGCACCTTTCTGGATATGGTTGTCGACAGCGTCGGCCTGAACGTCATCACCGCCGTGTTCCCGAAAATGGACCGGGGCGGCGCCGTGGCCTATGTCAAGTCAAGCATCGACCTGCGCAACACCGAATACACCTCGTTCCTCCGGTTCAACGTGCGCGCCAAAACCAGGGAACTCGCATATCTCATCGCATCAATCGGCACCGAGGCGTTCCGCACCCAGTGCCAGCAGGTGGCCACCGAGGAATCGCGGCGCACCGTTGTGGAAATAGACAACCAGCTCAAGCTCATCCGCGCAAAGCTCGAGGAGGTGGAGCGCAATTATCAGACCTATGTCGACAAGGTGGGCGGCAGCGCCGAGGGCGGCAGGCCGGAACTCACCACGCTGCAGAAGACCTATGCCGAAAATGTGGCGCAGCTGGGCGTCAAGGAGGCCGATCTGGCGGCCGAAAAAAAACTCCTGGCAAAGCTTGAAGCGCAGATCACGCCCGTGGAGCAGGAGCGCTCTCCCGAATACCTTCGCCTGCGCACCAAGCTTTCGGAGCTTGAAAAAGAGAAGATCCGGCTCGAAGGACTGGGCATCCGGCTGTCGGGCGTTTCGGCCGTGGACCGCGAAATCCAGGAAGTGGAGACGCAGCTCTTGCAGTATAAGAAACCCCAGGGCGCCCAAACGCCCGATGCGCGGGTCATCCAGCAATGGCAGCAGGTGCGCCTGTCGGTGCTGAACAAGGAGAGCGAACTGGACCTTTTCAAACGGCGCCTGGAATCCTACCAGAGCGCCATCGAAAGCTATAAAAAAGGCAATCCTGATATTCTCCTGCAGTCGCTTGAAGTGCAGCGTCTGCAGAGGACCAAACAGATTTATGAAAACATTTATAACTTTCTTCTTAACAAAGCGGAAGAGGAACGGATCCGCAATGCATCGAGCATCGCGGGCATAAAAATCGTGGATACGCCGCGCATGCCCGATCGTCCCATACCCAAAAACGAGTCGCGGTATTTTATCCTCGGCATTATTTTCGGCCTGGTCCTGGGCGCGGGACTGGCCCTGCTGATCGAGTTTAATGACACGACCATTAAAACCAACGAGGACGTCGACCGCTGGCTGGGCGTGTCGCTTTTAGGCACGATCCCGCACATCGCCTATAATAAAAAGAATGAATTTGAAATCCGTCGGCGGTCGTCCAGCAAGCGCCGGGGCTCCACGGTGCTCCAGTATCCCCGCCAGCTGATTTCATTTTCGGGCGACGATTCCATCATCACCGAGGCCTACCGGTCGCTGCGCACGAATCTCTCTTTTGTCAGCCCTGACCGGCCGCTGCGGGCGGTGCTGACCACTTCGGCCGGGCCGTCGGAAGGAAAATCACTCACCATCGCCAACATGGCCATGGCGTACGCCCAGATGGGAAAGAAAACGCTCCTTATCGACACCGATCTGCGCAGGCCTATTCTGCACCACCTGTTCAATATGAAGCGTGAACCGGGGTTTTCCGATCTGTTCGGCGCGGAACCGGATTACGACAAGGCGATCCGCTCGGGGGGGCGCGACAACCTGTCCATCATCACCGCGGGTCTTTTTACGCCCAATCCGGCGGAGCTCATCGGGTCGCACCGCATGGAACAGCATATCGAATATTTTAAAAGCCGGTTTGACATGATCTTTTTCGACACACCGCCGGTGGTTGCCGTTACGGATGCTTCGCTTTTAGGCACAAAGCTGGACGGCGTTCTGCTGGTCATCAAGGCGCACCATACCGACCGCGAAATCGCGCAGCGCGCCCTGCAAAGCCTTGCGGCGGTGGGCGCCAAGGTCATCGGCATCGTGCTCAATGATATCGACCTGACCCACCGCTATTCGTCGTACGGCTATTACAAATATTATTATCATTACTACAAATCGAAGACCGACTGATGCCGGACACCGCTGTTCGATCGCTCAGGACCTTTTCGTCCCAACGCCATGCGCGCGGCGCCTGGGACACCACGGTTTCCACGTCGCGCAATCCGCTGGTGCGCGCGCTGTGGAACCACCTGTCGCTCAAGCGGCGGGGCGTGGACCGGCTGGCGCGCCGCGTACCCGCCAACGCGCGCGTGCTCGATCTTGGCTGCGGCAACGGCGCGTATTCCCACTGGTTCGCGGGAAAAAGGCGGACGCGCCTTGTGGCGGCGGACTGGTCGCTTGACGCGCTGCGCCGATTGCGGGCGCGCCCGGCCGCGGGGCTTGCGGGCGCGGTATGCGCGGACGTCAATTGCCTGCCGTTCAAGCCGCGGGCGTTTGACGCGCTGTTCACCGTGGACCTTCTGGGACACCTGCCGGACGCAGGGCGGGCGCTGGACGAGGTTTGCCGCATAGTCAAGCCCGGCGCGCCGGTCTTCGTCCACAGCGAATGCGCTGACCCGGCCCGCCGCTGGCCCGATGCGGCGATCATCGCGCGGGTGGGCCGCAATGCCGTGGCCGACGCCGACGGCCATGTGGCGTCGCGCACCTGTGCCGAGGTGCGCCGGCTCCTGGTGGGGCGCTTTATCGTCGAATCATTCGTGTCGCCCCCGGGATACCTGGGCTGGCTTTTGGGATATCCGGAAAAATACGCGCCCGCGTTCCGGGAAGCGCGCATGACCGCGCCCGCCCTGCTCGCGGCATTTTTCGCCGCTGTCAAGCGTACGCCCGTCCTGGGCGCCATGCTCCGTTGTGTCAATGCCTGGACCAACGGGCTGGAACTCTTTTTCGACCTGCAGGGCGGCGGGTCCTGCTTTTCCCTGGTGCGCAAGCCGCCGGACGCCATCTGATATCGCGCGCCATTCCCTGGGCCGGACCAATGGACCTGTCGATCATCATCCCCTCGTACGGCCGGCCGCAACGGCTTGCGCGGCTGGTGTCGGCGCTCTGCGCCGACCTGCCGGACTCATGCGAAATCATCACCGTGCTGCAGGGCGGCGACGGCACGGACAGCGCTGATCCGCGGGTGCGCAGCGTCCGCCTGCCAAGGCCTTCGCTTACCCGGGCGCGCAACACCGGCATTGACGCGGCTTGCGGAGAGGTCGTGCTTTTCCTCGACGACGACTGTCTGCCGTCGCCCCGGTGCGTTGCGCGCCATATCGACCTGCACCGGACGCATGCGGAGTTTATGGCCCTGGCGGGCGGTGTGCGCGATGCGAACCATCGGGGCACGCGCGACGCCATCGTCCGGTTCGACGAAACGCGGCTTGATTACGTGCCCGATTACGCTCTGTCCGGCGAACAGGAGGTGCCCTGTTTTCCCGGCGGCCATGTCTCATTCAAGCGCGGCCTTTTCGAGTGCCTGCGCTTCGATCCCTGGTTCATCGGTAACGCGCATTTCGAGGAGGTCGACCTGGCGATGCGCATGCGTAAACGCGGCATGCGCGTCTTCTTTTCGTCCGGCGTCTGGATCGACCATGCGATCGACGATGCGGGCGGGTGCCGGGCCGCAACGCGGCCGGCGCAATTCATGCGCCACCGGTTATATAACCGCGGGTTATGCTGGGCCAAAAACGTGCCGCTGGTCAATCTGCCCGCGTTCTTGACGCATCAGAGGCATAGCCTGGAATATCTTTCACGCGCCGGTGCCGGGCATGATCCGGCACTGGTGGTCGCCGGTCTTTGGGGCCTGGCGCTTGGAATAGCGACCGGCATCGCGCGCCGGGGCTTTGGCGACCGGCGGTATCGGTGAGAAGGCGGCAGCTATGATGACCGTACTCCGTTTCCTGCACGCCCGACTGCGCTACGCCCGCCTGCGCGGATCGCCGCTAGCAGTGCTGGCATACCACGGCATAGCGCCGCTCGATCGCGTGGGCGATGACCTGTATACCGTCACCGTGCGCAATTTTCAGGCGCAGGTGCGCATGCTTACATCCTGGTTTTCGGTGATATCCGGGACGTCGCTTGATATTGAGGCATCAAAGCCGCGCGTTCTGATCACCTTCGACGACGGTCTGGCCGATAATTTCGCGCACGCATTTCCCATTCTGAAGGCCGCCGGCGCGCCGGCGGTCTTCTTCATTTCCACCGGCCTGGCGGATACGCCGGGCTATCTGACCTGGGAGCAGGTGCGGACCATGGCCGGCGCGGGAATGCTGTTCGGTTCCCATGGGGTGCTGCACCGGGACTTCGGATCGCTTTCCGAAAGCGAAGCGCGCAACGAGCTGACCGAATCGCAGCGCGCGCTCACGCAGCAACTCGGCCGTCCGGCCGAGTTGTTCGCCTATCCCTTCGGCAATGAGCGCAATATGCGGGAGGATGACCGGCCGATCCTCGCCGCATGCGGCTATCGATATGCTTTCGCCTTCGGCGGCGGCGCGCAGCATCGCGTTGCCGATCCGCTGCGCATACCGCGCATGATGGCAGTGGACGTGACCGCGCCCACGCTGTTGCATGCGATCATCACCTCCTGCGCGGGAGCGCGGCCATGAAGGTGGGCTTCGTATTCCCGGTCAACCGGCGTTGCGGCATTTCGGTGTACGCGCACGGCTGCGTGCATGCGCTGGGCAGGCTTGCGGCCGTGGAGCCGCTTGACGCGGAAGAGTGCGCGCTGCGGCCGGCGCACCCGCGCGCGATTATTGACAATTGTGATATCGTCCACATCCAGTACGAAACATCGCTCTACCGGTTTGGCGGCCGGGATTATTATCCGGCGGTATGCCGCATGATCGCGGCGCCGAAAATCGTGACCCTCCACGAGGTGTATGACGATCCGCCGGGAGTGTATCCCCGTTCGCGCATCGCCGGAAGCGGGCCGCTGGCATGGGTCCGGCGTATGGTGTGGGACGCGCGCCATCCTTTGCAAACGGCGCAACGCCTTCATGCGGCGCGCCACTGGTTCGCCGGCCGCGTGCTGGTCCATTCGCAGGCGCAGCGGGCCGTGCTTTCGCGGCAGGGAACGGATATGTCGCGCGTGTCAATCGTGGAATACCCGGTGCGAAACAGCGTGCGGCCGCACGCATGGGACTTCCGGCCCGGCGCGCCGATTGAACTGGCCGCCGTCGGATTCATCAATCCCAATTATGATTATCGGCTGCTGTTTTCAACGCTTGACGCGCTGAAAATGCCGTGGCGCTTTTGCTGGATCGGCGACATACGGCGCGAGGAGGATGCCTGCCTTCTGGAAAGCCTGCGGCGGGAAATCGCCGGCCGCGGCTGGGAGGACCGTTTTACAATAACGGAATGGGTGGCGGACGCGAAACGCGATGAAATGCTTTCGCGCGCGCAGATCTGCCTTGCGCTCTTTTCCGCGCGCAGTAACTCCGAGAGCCTGGCCACCATGCTGGGCATGCAGAAACCGGTGGTGGCAGCGCCGCTGCCGTTTATCCGGGAGATCGCGGAGCGCCATCGGGCCTGCATCATCGCCGAGCCAACCGCCGCCGCGGTCGCGGCCGCCATCGAGCAACTGGCACGCGATGCGGGCATGCGCGCGCGGCTTTCGGACGCGCTGCGGCGCTATTGCGAAACCCATAGCTACGAAGCCGTGGCGCAGCAATTTCTCGAAATGTATCGGGGGTTAACCGGCGCATGAGAATACTCTGGGATTTCCGGCTTTTCTCCCTGGGCTACGGCAGGCGCGGCATCGGCGCATGGACCGCGCGCGTTGCCGCCGCGTATAGGGCATCGAATCCCGCCGGGGACGTGGCGATCTGGGGCGATCGCGCGGCATGCCCGCCGCAGGCGGGCGATTGGGCGGCTGAATGGGTCCCCTATCGTCTTGCGGGCTGGAAACGCGACCTCATCGCCATTCCCGCGCTGCTTCGCCGTCACAACATTGACATCATGCATTACTGGGTCGCCCTGGGCCCGCTCTGGCAAATCGGCCTGGGGCTTTGGCGCCCCTGCCGCACCGTGGCCACGGTGTATGACCTGGGCGCCGAATACTGGGCCGATGTGCCGAATTGCGTATCAGTCAATCGAACCCGGTACTGGCGCGCGCAGAAACGGCTGGCGCGCGCAATCGACCGGTTTGTCTGTATTTCCGAGGCGACGCGCGCGGACCTCCTCGGACTCATTCCCAACGCCAATGCCTGCGTCATCAGAACGCCGCCTCCGCCTCCCCTGCCCCCGGTAGCCGGCGGACGGCGAACATACCTGCTGACGCTTGGCGGCGCGCCGAATAAAAATGTGCGCGTCGCGGTCGCCGCATTTTCGCGGTTCCGCGCCGATTTCCCCGACTATACTCTGGTGGTGTGCGGCGATATTGACAAACAGTGGGAGCTGCCCGATGGCGCGCCGCCAGGCGTCACGTTTGAGTCCATGGAGCATTATAACCGGCACCTGTGCCGGGCCGCGGCCCTGGTTTTTTGTTCCACGCACGAGGGCCTGGGGTTGCCGCCGATCGAGGCGATGGCGGCAGGCTGCCCGGTGGTGGCCGCGGACATTCCTGTTCTGCACGAAACCTGCGGCACGGCAGCGCGCTTTGCCGACCCGCATGATCCAAACGCCGTGGCCGCGGCCATGGCCGATGTGATTCGCAACCGTGAAGGCTGGGCCGCGCGCTCGCGCATGGGTTGGGAACGCTGGGATGAAATGAGCAGGAATTGCGGCGGCGATCTTGCCCGCATCTATCAGGAATTGGGGCCGGCTTGATGCGCATCTCGATCATCATTCCCACCTGCGACCGCGCCGACCTCCTGGAACGGGGCCTGCGCGGTCTGCGATCGGAAATCGGCAATGCGCCGGACGCCGAGATCATCGTTATCGACGACGGCGGCCGGCCGGCTCTGCGCGGCCGCATTGCCGCGACCGGGAAACAGCATTGCGCCCGCATCCTGTCGCATGACGCCAATCGCGGCATGGCCGTTGCGCGCAATACCGGATGGAAAGCAGCGAAGGGCGCGTGGATCGTTTTTCTGGACGACGATGTATGCGTGGAACGCGGCTGGTATGCGGCGCTGCTTGAAAGCATCCGCGCGCACGATGCAGGCGATGTCGCCGGTATCGAGGGCATGGTGCTCGCCGAAGGCAACGGCCTGTGGGACCGCGAGGTGGCGGTGACGCACGGCGGCGCGTACCTTACATGCCATATTGTCTATCGCCGTGCGCTGCTGGAAAAAACCGGCGGGTTCGACGAGCGCTTTGAGCGCGAAGGCCGGTACTGCGAAGACCAGGAGCTTGGTGCGCGCATGCGACGATGGGGACCGATCGTTTTCGACGAATCGCTGCGCGCGGTCCATGCGGCCCGAAACGTTCGCCTGATGCGCTATGTGATCGGCGCGCCCCGCCGCATGGTTGAGCAGATGCGCGCCGAGTACTGGTTCTGGCGCATGCAGCCCGATCGGTATCATGAATTCCGGTATCGCCGGGATTTCTTTCGCACGTATGTTGATATACTTCTCAAATATATCGCAATCACGCTGCGGCGCCGCCCTGCGCGGGAACTGCTCCGAAGGCCGCTGCAAACGTGTGCGCTGGTCGCGGCCGCGATTGTCGAGCAGGCGACCGCATGGGCCATGCTTCCCGGAATACTGCGCCGGTTCCTGCGCAACCGCGACGCCGAAGCGATTGCCCCGTTTGACCGCGCCAGGACGATCGCGCTCTGGAAACTGCCGCCGGCAACCCCGGCTGCGCTGTTCTATCTCCGTGCGCGTCCTCTTCAATCCGCGCTTTTCGGCTTGCGACGCGCACCCGTGCACGACTGCCGCGCTTCTTTGCGTCGACTGAGCGCGCTATCGACGCTCGACGGCATTTCGGTCCTGCTGCGGATTGATGATGTATTTTTGGAGCAGGACGACGCGGCGCGTGCGCTGTGTGTCAAGATGCGGGATGGGCGCGCTCCGTTTTTAGCGGCCGTGACCGGCCGCGATTGCATGGGACCCCGCGCGCGCGACGCGCTGCGCCGCATTGCGGACGCGGGCGGCGCCCTGGGCCTGCACGGGTTCGAGCATGCGGGCCGGTTCGGGCCCTATGAAAGCGAAATACTGCAATTGACGCTTCCGGAGCTCGATCGGCGCAGTGACGCGGCGTTCAAGGCCCTTGCATCGCTGTCGATTCGGCCCGCGGCATTCGTGCCGCCGTTCAATGCGATCGCCGGAGAACAGGTGCGTTTTCTGGCCCGGCGTTTCCGCTGCATCTGCGGCGGGCCGGAATCGGTCCGCTTTACAGGCCGGTTGTTCGGCCCCGTGTCGATCGACCAGAACGCCTGGTTCGTGCCGTCGCTGTTTCCGTGCTACCAGTCGGCCAGGGCCATTCTCCACCAGGGAATACCCGGCAGGCTTGCGCGTTTGCGCGGCATCGTCTGCATCACCGTGCACATGCACGAGGAAGCGGCCGATGGATTTGGTTCGCTCGCAGCGCTGGTCGCCGCGCTTCATGGCAGGTTTATTTCGTGGGAGACGCTATGACAATCTGGTTTGCCGCGGCCATTCCGGCGTCATCATGCGGCGGCGTCAACCGCTTGATGCGCGAACTTGCGGGCAGCCTGTCGAAGCGCGGCCATGCCGTAGCGGTCTGGTATGCCGATTCCCCGGGAATGCATGCCGCATATCCGGTTTTCGCTCTGTGCCTGGCCGCCAGGTTCCTGGCCGCGCGGCAGCGGCCCGACTGGATCATCGCGCGCTCCACCGACGGCGTTTTCTGCGCGATCATCAGCCGCCTCTTTGCCGCTAAAACGCGCGTGGTGCTGCACAATCACGGCTGGGAGGAGAAGGTCGCCTGGGTCGAGCGCGCGCTTCCGCCGGGGACCGTCGTCACCTCACCCACCACCTGGCGGGCGCGGCTGGTGCGTTTTCCGCTGCTGCGCGTCTGCCTACGCGCCTGCACCCTGTGCCAGTGCGGCGCTATTGACGAAATGCGCTGGATCGCGCGGCGCCATCCGGGCCGGCGGCACAAACTCATCTGCGTGCCCAACGGCGTGCATGCGCCGGACCGGCCGGTCTGGCTTGACGCACAGGACCCTTTGCCGCGGTTTTTATGGGTGGGCGGATTCACCTGGAAGAAAAACGGCGAATATCTGCTGTCGCTTTTCGCATGCGTCAACGCACTCCTGCCGGACGCGCGGTTGATCATCGTCGGCGCCGGCGCGTGCGAGCTGCGGCCGCGCATCGGGGAGGCCGCCTGGGCCGGCGCCGTGGAGGCGCGTGGCCAGACGCCGCTAGAATACATGGACGCGCTCTATGCCGAATGCCCGTACCTGATTTCCACATCGCGGTACGAAGGCGGGCATTCGCTTGCCATACTGGAGGCCATGGCCCAGGGGTCGGTGGTCTTTGCAACCGGCATTCCCTCGACACGCGAAATCATCCGCGACAACCGCACCGGCGTGCTTTTATGCGGCATCGACGCGGCGGCCGATGCGCAGCGCATTGCGCTGGCTGTTGACGATACAGAAACCATGCGGCGGATCCGGCAAGCGGCGGCCCACGCAGCGCGCCGCCGCAGCTGGGAGCGGCAGTCGGGCCGCCTCGAACGCGCCCTTGCGCGGAGGGCCGCATGATCATCTCGGTCATCGTGGCGTCGCACCGGCCGGAATACCTCGTTGATTGCGCGGCGTCGCTGTGCAGCCAGGAGCTGCCGCGGGATTGTTCTCTGGACGCGATCGTAGCGGCCGATTATCCGGTTGATGCGCTCGCGGCACGATTCACCGGCATACGCTGGCTCCATCACGCCGACCGCAGCATTCCGGCAAAACGCAACAAGGGTATTGCCGCGGCGCGCGGATCGATTATAGGATTTATCGATGACGATTGCCGCGCGCATCCCGGATGGGCTGCCGCGGCCGCGGCGTATCTTGCGCAGAACTCGCGGGCCGCCGGCGTTGAGGGAAAGACCGTCATTGAATGCGGCGGAACGGTTGACGGCAAAACGAGCCAATTCAAACGCCTGGAACGGCCGGGGTTCCGCACCAATAATATCGCCTACCGCTCGGAGGCAATTGCGTCGGTCAATGGTTTCGACGAACGGTTTTTCGAGCAGCGCGAAGATATGGACCTGGCGTTTTCGGTGCTTGCCGGTGGTGGTGTTATAGACAGCTGCGAATCCATGAAGGTCGCCCATGCCTTGCGGCCCGGCGAACCGTGGGACCTGCTGAAGAACTGCATCAACCGCCGGTTCGATCCGCTGCTGCATACAAAACACCGGATACTCTACCGGCGATATATCCGGACCCCATGGACGCCCATGATCGCCCTTATGGGAGCGACGCACGCCGCGCTGGCGGCCGTTCTGATGTTCGCGCCGGCGTGGGGCGTTTTGGCGGCGGCGCTCGATGCAGCGGTCGCCCTGGCGTTTTCGCTGCGGCGCAACGCCGGCGGCCGGCCGCGGACCGCGAGGGCGGCGGCGGACGCGCTGGCATACCTGCTGTCGCCGCTGGCACTATTTGGGGCGCTGGTCCACGGCAGCATCCGATACCGGACGATTCTAATTGCGTAAAGGAGCGGCCATTCGCATCGCCTTTTTCAGCAAGCAGCTCCCCTCGGACGCGCCCAACGGCGTTTCTGTGCAGGTGCACCGTCTGGCCCAGGCACTGAGCGCGCGCGGCCACGCGGTCACCTGCTTTTCTTTCAGCCCGGCCCCGGCACAGGCGCGCTATGCGGTGCACATGCTTGACGGCCGCGCACGGTCCCGCATCGGGCGGAAATTCGAGCCCGGCCGCCGGTTCGCGAAGATCGACACCAGTCCCTTCGATATCGTTCACTACCACGGCGACGATTATCTCTGCCCGGGATCGCTCCGGCGCGTGCGCACGTTGTACGGTTCCGCTCTTGACGAGGCGCTGCATGCCGGCAGGCCCGGCCGGGCCCTGTATCAGGCGCTCTTCTGCTGCCTGGAATGGGTCTCCTGCCTGCGAAAGGGGACGCTCGTGGGCATTTCGGCGGCCACGCGACGCGCGCTTCCCCGGATACGGACGATAATCCCCTGTTGTGTACCCATCGACCGGTTTACGCCCGGCAGCGCGAAAACGCCGCACCCGTCGGTGCTCTTCGTCGGCGACCTTCACAGCCGCAAGCGCGGGAACCTGGTCCTGAAGGCCTTTGCGCATGCGGTTCGGCCGCGCTTTGCCGATGCGCGGCTTACGGTCATCGGGCCCGAGCGCTGCGGGGGACCCGGTATCGACTGGAAACGCAAGGTTGACGAACATGAGTTGATCGAGGAATACCGGCGGGCCTGGGTCTGCTGCTCGGCCTCATCGTACGAAGGGTTCGGCGTGCCGCTGATCGAGGCCATGGCATGCGCAACGCCGGTGGTATCGGCAATCAACGCGGGAAGCGGCGCGATCATACGCCATGGCGTCAACGGGCTTTTGTGTACGCATCGGGAACTGGGCGCAACTCTCTGCGCGGCGCTTGGGGATGCGCCGCTGCGCGCGCGCCTGGCCGACGCCGGAAGGCAGTCGGCGCGTGCGTACGATGCGAACACGATTGCCCAACGCTACGAAGAGATCTATCAGGCGATCGCGGGGCGGCCATGAAAAAAAACGCCGTCATGGTGCTGGTCCTCATCGGCATCGCCCTCGCGGGCAATCTGCTCGCGTATAAGCTGTTTCACGTGCCCAGGCAGACCGAAATGATCGTCCTGTTCGTTGTGGCGGCGGCGTATCCCATCCTGCGCAATCCCCTGTTCGGCGTGTATGCGGTGTTTCTGCTGTTGCCTTTTGTTAATTATGCCCGGCGGCTGTATTACCTGGTATATACGCGGCCGGGTATCGACCCATTGCTGATGATCGGCGAGGTCCTTTTAGCGCTGATCATAGCCGGGCTTTTCTTTGAACTTCGCGAGCGCGGAGAAAAAGACCGCGACATCAAGCTGTTCCGGCTGATGGTGTTCTCGTACTTCTGCTATCTGGCATTGCGGATCTTCGTCTACACCGAAGTGCCGCTGGCCCAGGCCGCGGCAGCGTTCAAATTCTACGGCCCGGCCGTGCTTTTTTTCTTCGTAGGCTGCATCTATGCCCTGTATTTCCGCCACATCAGAATTATCTGGGGAATCACGGTGCTCATCGGCGTGCTGGCGGCGCTATACGGCATCAAACAACTCTACTTCGGCTATTCAGAGGCGGAGCGTATCTGGCTTTCATCTATAAAATTCAGCACACTGGTCATCTATGACATTGTCCGGCCGTTCTCGTTGTTTTCTTCCCCGGCCACCTTTGGTGATTACATGCTCCTGGCCGTCATAGGCGTGCTGATGTTGTGGCATTGGGAAAACCAGGTCTTCCGCATGCTTTCGCTCATTGTACTGCCGGTGCTGTTCTGCGCTGTGCTTATCACGTCGGTGCGGTCGAACTGGATCGGCTTCGTCCTGGTGATGGTATTATGGTTCGCCTTTACGCGGGTAAAGGGCGCTAAGAAACGCATTATGGTGCTGGTGGCCATCGCGGCGCTTTATTTTGCCGGGCAAGCCGTCAGCGATATGTTTGCCGGCGAAAGCGCTCCGGTTGCGCTGCAGCCGGCGGAAGCAGCCTCCTCGAGCGAACGTTATATGCAGCTTCTGGTAACCAGCCGCAGCACGGCGATCACGGACCCCATGCAGGAGCACTCATTTCAGTCCCGCCTGGCATTGTGGACCTACATGGTCCGTTTGTCAACTGAACCGCAGTTGGCGCTTTTAGGGCGCGGCCTGGGCGCGCTCAATGCCGATTCGCTCTATATCACCTACCTGGCCGAATTCGGGTATCCCGGCATGCTGTTTATCATCTTTATTCTCGGCGCATTCGTCTTCCGGGGCCTGAAAATCATCGATACGGCGCAAAGCCCGGACGTGGTGGTGCTGGCCCGGGGCATCACGGTCATGAACATGGTCTTTGCGATAGTCAGCATCACCGGATCGCACATCCACGCGTTTCCCGGCGACGTCTATTTCTGGTTCTTTAACGGCGTGCTGGTAAAACTCCCGCAGCTTGACGCATGGCTATCGGCGCAAAACGCGCCGGCGGCGGAGGGCGCATGAGGGTCCTGATCACCCTGGATTTTCCGCCCGAACGCGGCGGCATCCAGACCTATCTTGCCGGCATCGTATGCCATACGTTCGGTCCGGACGATCGCGTGCTGGTCGGGTCTGCCGTACCGCACCCGAACTCCGGCATGGACGCCGGCGCCGTTGTGGAATACCATACGGGCCCTTTCGCACGCTTGAATAAAAAATGGTCGCTGGTCCCGCTTCTATTCCGCCTTATGCGTCTGAAATCGGAAACCCCGGACGCTGTGATCGAATGCGGCAACTGCTATGCCGCCATCGTGCCCTGGCTTCTGCGCATGCCCTATGCGGTCTACACCTACGGCACCGAGCTTCTTGCCATGCGCAAACGCGGCGTGCGCGCCGCGGTTCTCCGCCGGATCCTGCGCACCGCTTTGCGCCGGTATGCGCTGGGCGCGCATACGCAGCGTCTTCTTAACGAAGTGGGAATCTTGCGCCCGGCGGAGATCGCGCCGCCGCGGATCAACCCGCCGCCGTCTGGTCGTGTGGAACGCCGCACCTATGCGGACGGCGAAGCGCGGATCCTCTGCGTGGGTCGGCTGGTGCCGCATAAAGGCCATGCGGTACTTATCGAGGCGGCACGCCGCCTGCCGGCCGGCCTGGCCTGGCGCCTGACCATCGTGGGCGACGGCCCGGAGCGCGCGCGATTGCAGGCAATGGCCGGCAACGGCGGACATGCCGCGCGCATCACCATAAAAACTGGATTGACGGATGCGCAGCTGTCGTCCGAATATGAGCAGGCCACCATGCTGGCGCACCCGTCGCTTGAGCTCGAAGCGGGGACCGAAGGCTTCGGCATCGTGCTTTTAGAGGCCATGGCGCGCGGCCTTCCGATCGTTGCTTCGCGCGCAGGCGGCATTGCCGAAGCAGTGGCCGATTGCGGCATTCTGGTTCCGCCGGGAGACCCGGCCGCGCTGGCCGAAGCCATTGCCGCGCTGGCCAGGGACCCGGCCCGGCAAAAAGAGGCGGCGCAACGCGCCTTCTTCCGTCTCAACGAACGCTATGTCTGGAAATGACCATATGCGCATCGTGTTCATCAATCACTGGGCCGCGCAGCTGGGCGGCGCCGAACTTTCGTTGCTTGACATTATGCAGCACGCGGCGCCCCGCGCCGAAACATACCTGGTGACCTGTGAAAACGGACCGCTCATCGAACGCGCGCGGAACATGGGCGTGAACTGCCGCGTTCTGCCGTGCGGGATTCCGCGCGGCGCGCTGCGCCGGTGGCGCCTGGCCGCCAATCTGATGCGATCGATCCCGGCCCTTTTCTCCTATGCGGCATTCGTCATCCGCCTTGCGCGGCTGTTGCGCGGCCTTGCGCCCGCGGTTGCGCATGCCAACGTACCCCGGTCGCACCTGGCGCTCATGCTTTCGGCGCGCTTGGGGTATACGGGCCGCTGCTGCTTTCATATGCGCGAAATTTTTCCGCGGCCGTCGCTGGCCGGTTTTTTGTACGCGGCGCTCTTTCCCCGCGCGCGGTCCGGCGTCATCGCCATATCGCACGCCGTCAACAACCGTCTGCCGGCCGCGCTGGTCCGCCGCAGCCGCGTCATCCTTAACGGGGTCACGGTCCCTGCCGCGATTGTCCGGCGCAATACAACCGCGCCCGTGCGCTGCATCTGCCTGGGCCGCATCGTTCCCTGGAAAGGCTGCCACCTGCTGATCGACGCCTTTGCCCGCCTGTACAGCCGGTGCCCCGCGGGCTCCTGCACCCTCGATCTGGTGGGCGGCTCGTATTACTGGAACGACAATTATCGCCGCGATCTTGATAAGCGAATCTTGCGTGCCGGCCTTGCGGACATCTGCCGGCTGCACGACCACGCCGACGACCCGATGGCCGAGCTCATGGCCTGCGATCTCTTCTGCATCGCATCGTTTGAGGAGCCGTTCGGCCGCGCCGCGGCCGAGGCGCACGCTTGCGGGCTGCCGGTCACCGGCTTTGATTCGGGCGGCATCAGCGAAATTGTTGATAATGGGAAAACAGGGCTTCTGGCGCCCTACGGCGATATCGAGGCGCTTGCAGACGCCATGCAGAGGCTGGTGACCGATTCCGGACTCCGCCGGACTATGGGGGCGGCGGCCCGCGTGCGCGCGCAGGAGTATTTCAGCGCCGCGGTCCAGATACCGAAAATCGTGGGCTCGATCACCGCCGGCGCAATCTGAATGCACGTTCGGATTTCCGGCGCGGCGGGCTATCGGGGTTTGGCGCCGTTGGCCGGTGCATCAACGATCTTCTTCACATCAGCTAAAGTCAGCGCGGGATCGCCGCTCGCTCCGGAGATTTTTTTGGTTTCGCCGGGAGAGGCGGCCCTGCGTTCTTTTGCCTTGTCAATCGGCATCCACCGGCGCTCCCAGAGCACTTCGCCGCGCGCCAGATGATCGAAAAACTCGCGTTCCTGCGCCAGTTTTTGCGCCAGGGGGACCCAGCGACCGGTATCATCGAGCACCAGCCCGTCAATCACGTTTTTTTCGATCCGTTCGTAGCCGGTCACGGCCCCTCCAATTGACATCAGAAGAAAAGAACGCTGTCCCTGGGCACGATCAGATGCTCTTCCCCGCCTTTTGATCCGCGTTTGCCCGGCTTGAGCAGGGCCTTTTCGATTTTCTGCTGGGACACCGGTTTTTCCCTGCTTTTGCGTGCGGGCGGCGTGGAAACGGTTTCCGGCGCGGGTTCCGCGGTGGTGGGCTCGGGCGCTGCAGCGGCCGGTTCGGCGGCGCGCGCCGCCGATGGGGAAACGGTTGCGCCCAGGGAGCGCGCCAGCGAATCGAGCAGGTCCTGCGCGGCGCCGGTGCGGCCGGCATTGACAAAAGCGCATACCCGCGCCGTGAGCGCCGCCTGGTGCGCGCGGGCCTGGCGTTCGTGCAGATACATGGCCAGCAGGGCGCCTGCCGCCGCCGCCGAAAGCACCGTGATGCCAAGAGCAATAATCAGCGGCAGGAGCGCGCCGTGGGCCGGCGCATCGGGACGCGCTTCGGCATGGCGTGCGTCAATTGCCTGCAGCTGTATGGCAGCATAGCCGCTTTCGCGCGATTCGGGGAATTCGGAGATTATTGTTTCGTAGAGCCGGCGCGCGGCCGCAACGTCCTGACGCTCGTAATGAAGTCGGTATGCTTCTTCGTAAAGCTCCAAAGGCGATGTTGCCATGATGGGTGTTCCCACGCCTCCCGACTGCGGTTGTGCGCGGATCAATACATCCGCTTGATGTTTTTTAAAAGCGACTTGATCTGCTTGTCCGACATGGCGCGGTTTTCCGCCGGCGCCGGCACATATTTTTTACATACGATCTTTTCATCGCCGCCGTAGGACACAACGCCCGAGGTGGATCCGGACCGGCGAGACCGGAATTCGATACATTTGGGTTTGAGCTTGCAGTTGAAGCACGACGGCTCTTTCTGACGCTGGATATGGGAGAAGCCTTTCTCCTCCATCGAGCGGTCCTTGCGCTCCATTTCATACGCAGTCGCCATGGCCCGGTTTTTCATCACAAATCGATCGTGATCAACAGCAAATTTCCCAGATCCCATACCGGTTCCTTTTATAAAGATATAAGCGGCTTTCCGCGATACCGCCCGTGTTCTTTAATATAATCATTGCAGGCGGCCGTGCCGCTAGGCCGCGGCCCATTCCTGCCACGCGATCTTCATGGCCTCCACCATCTCCGCGGCCGTGCCCAGACGGTCCACCGGCACCATGACAAGCATGTCGCGGCGCCGCTTGATCCAGCGCGTGGCGATTTCAAGCTCCTCAAAGTCCGCGGGTTGGGGCGGCAACTTGTCGGATAAGAAATAGGCGGCGACCTCGTCCAGCAGCGCTTCCTCGCCTGAAAAATCGGCCGAAAACGCACGCATCCGCAGGCGCTGTTCGCGCCGAAACCAGAACGACATGCCTTTGCCCGGTTCCGCATGCGGCAGCAGGACCATGCAGTCCGCCACCGGCGCAAAGCTCCCTTTGCGCTCGTGGACCTCCGCCTGCGTATTGAGCGCCGGCGCATGCTTTTGTATAAGCCGGTGCTCCAGGACAAGACCCTCGAGCTCCGATCCGCACACGACCGTGGTAAGCCGGTGCGATTCGGCCCTCAGGCGCGAAAGTTTTGCCGGCGATTCGTCGCTCTCCAGAAAATAGCCGGCAACGCGGCGGCGCAGGTTGGTTGACTTTCCTATGTAAAGGTAGGAGCCGTCGCTTTTCTGAAAAGCATACACGCCGCAGCTCGTGGGCAGGGCGCCCAGATCGTCCAGGGAAAACTCCTTGTCTGCGCAATCTATCGCCGGGCGGCGCCGCATCTCGGTTTCCAGGTCGTCGCGGAATTCCACGGCACGCCGCGAAAGCCGCACGAGCGTTTCCGCCACGCACTCCGCGAAAAGCATGCCCCGCCGGCGCGCGCTTGCCCCCGCGGCCGACGTCCCGAGCAGCGCGCCGCAGCAGCCGTCGATGTCCAGGGGCCGCGGCGGGTCTTCGCCGGCCGCGCGCATAAGCGTCGACAGCATGAAGACATCATCGGCAAGGGACTCGCGCGCCCGCGCGCACTCCTGCAGCGCCAGCGAATGTTGACGGGAAGATAGAAACACGGCCGTGCGGCCGTCGAGCGCCGCCGCAAGCAGCCCCACGGCTTCGCCCCGGTCGGCCGGCGGCGCCTGGGAATCCGCATTGTCCAGAAGCAGATCCCGGTCTTCCGGCGACAGGAAGGCCGGGTCCGCAAACCACGACGAATAAAGGTGCTCCGGCCGCGGCAGCACGCTCCATACCGACCAGTGGAGCGCCGTGCGCTGCTGCGCATCGGCAAGCACATGCACGGCGCACCAGGGAAGGTCCGCGAGCCGCATGCCGCTCTCCGGCGTGGCCGCCGCATGCACCTGCCAGCGTCCGCTTTCGGCATCAAACCGGCAGCGCCGGTCCGCGGCCAGAATGGCCGCCACCGCGCGGTGGGCCATGGCCTCAAGCGGGCTTTTGAATTTAAGGAACCGCTCGGCGATTTCGCGCGACGCCGCGCCATCGGGTTGGCCGCGCAACCACGCTACGATTTCGTCATGCAACGAGCTCATTGGCTGATTTCCCGCATTTCTCCCGGATGGATTAGCAAAAGCCGCGGAAGTGAACTCCAAAATACAATGCGAATCCGGGCGCGGCTTATTTTTCCCGGAAAGGAATACGCCGGATCATGGATCTATCCCTGTACTTTCACATCCCCTTCTGCGCGCGCAAATGCCGCTATTGCGATTTCTATTCGCTGCCCTATGATCGCGATGCGGCGGATACGTTCATCGACGCCCTGGCGCGGGAATGGCGCATGCTGTGCGACGCAGGTACCGTGCCGGCCGATGCGCGCATCGCCACGCTCTTTATCGGCGGCGGTACGCCGAGTGCCTTGACGCGTGGGGAGTGGGAACGCATGGGTCGCCTTCTCGCATCGCTGCCGATGATGCCTGATGCCGAATCCACCGTTGAGTGCAATCCCGAATCCTGGTTGCGGGACGTGGCGCGGGTCTGGCAGTCCCTGGGCGTCAACCGGCTCTCCCTGGGCGTGCAATCTCTTGACGACCGCGAGCTTTCGGTCCTGGGCCGGCGCCATACGGCCGCGCAGGCGCTCGCGGTCATCGACGAGGCCGCCGCATTCGGCTTCAGCATCGCCGCCGACTGTATTGTCGGCATTCCCGGCCAGACCGCCGCATCGTTGGAACGGACCTTGCGCCGCCTGTCCAGCCATCCCTGCATCGACCATTTGTCGGCCTACGAGTTGACGATCCACGAAAACACGCCGTTTTCCCGCCACCGCCGACTGCTGCCCCTGCCCCCGGATGAATCCATGGCCAGGCTCATGTCCGTCACCAACGCCGTCTGCGCCCGAAACGGCTTCGAACAGTATGAAATTTCCAATTACGCGCGCCAGGGCAAACGATGCCGGCACAACCAAGCCTATTGGGACCACCGGCCGTACATCGGCCTGGGCCCGGCCGCGCATTCGTTCCTCCTCCCCCACCGATGGTCGAATATTGCGGATGTCAATCGCTATAGCGCCGGCATGCGCGATGGCCGGCCCGTCCATGAGGTTGATGAAACGCTGGATGCCGCCATGCTTTCGCATGAAATGATCTTTCTGCGCTTGCGCACGGCCGAAGGACTGGATGAGCGGCGGTTCGTAGAATTGACGGGCGCGGAATTCGCCGCCGGCGAACGGAAAATCACTCTTGACCGTTTGGTCAAGGATGGCTTTCTGTCCCACGATCCGCCCTTCTTTCGACCCACGGAAAAAGGCATGCTCGTGGCGGACGGGATGGCGCGGAGGCTGGTGTAGGCGGCGGATGGGATGGGGCAAGGATCCGGTTTTTAAAGGTGCAGGCGACCTTCCGCTCTTTAATTACTTCTCTGTTTTGGCGGGCGTTGGAGCTTTTTTTTGCTCAAAAGCCCACTTGGCTTTCTCTTCGCAATATTTCTTGAATTCTTTGGGTTTCATGCTTTTAGTTTCTTCGTATTGCCTGTCGCGAATTTCCCTGACCATTGAAACAGCATTGAATTTATTCATGCGTTGTTACCTCTCTGGGAGATAATATCATGAGCTGTAGATGTTGCAGCATTAAAAAGCCCATTCCGAATATCATTCATCAAACCATTTGACCAGGAGGAGAATTCATGGTCAAAACAGCCGCCAATAACTGATGTGTCGAGATACACCGATTGAATCTTCATACGCAGCAAACTCGATTTATTTAAAAGCGGTTTCTGCCGCTTTCGCGCCGGCGCCCAAACGCCTTCCTAAAAACAGAAACGCCCGCCTTCCAATGGTCTTCCATGGTCCGCGGGCGTTTCGTGTATGAGCTAGGAAGGATTCGAACCTTCGACTCTCGCCTTAAAAGGGCGATACTCTACCACTGAGTTACTAGCCCGGAGTTCACTTATAAAGACGGATCAAAATATATCCGTGCTCTTCATTACGTCAATGGTCGCCAAAATACCTGCGCTGCGGCGTTGCGCCGGGCCATAACGCCATGATATACTGAGGATATGCGATGGGACATCATCATCACCGCCATTCCGGATGCACACATACGGCCCGTGGCCGCACATCAGATCGCCCGCAATCTCAATATCCCGCTCCAAAAGGCGCTATCGACCCTTGATTCGCTCCCCGCCACCTATGCGCACGACCTTTCGGACAGACAGACGGATGAGTGCCTCGGCCAACTTGCGCGCATGAAGATCCATGCAAAAAAAATTGAAACCTGCGTCGAAATAGAGATCCCTGCCGCACATGAACGGATCCAGGAGCTGCCGGAATCCGCGGCCCGCTCATCGGCAGCCCGGTCCGCAACGCCGGCGCCGGCCGCGCACGCCGCCACGCCGCCCGCGCGCCGCTCGCTCGTTGCCGTTGACCCGGATCCACCGCCGGCTGTATCGCATAAAAAAACCCGCGGCCCGGTATTAGTCGCAAAAGTCAAGATGATCCTGTGGGTCGGCATTCTTCTGGGCGGCGGATTCGCGGCTTCCTATCTGACATGCGGCAGATTCACCATTCGCTGGAACGGGATGATGCCGCGCGTGCTCCCCGGCGGCGCCGTAGACACATCCATGCGCGCCACGATCGTTTTTACGCTCGATACCGCCAAAACCGATTCAGCCGCCGCCGATACCGCGGACCCGGCAATCGATATCATCAATGGCATCGATCGGAAAACACGCGAACACTCGCAGTCAATCACCGATTCCGGTCTTGCAGCGGATTCGCCCCGGGATGCAGCGCGTTTGTATCGCCGCGCAGTGGACATGGACCGCTTTAACATCCGCGCCTGGCTGGGACTTTTAAGCAGCGCGCAGGCGTCGGGCAGAAAAGAGAAGATCAGCGAAATCCGGGAGAAGATGAAAGAGGTCTTCGGCGCGAATGCCTTCGCCATCAGCGAAACCATCAGCCGCTTTGGCCAGCCGTGCGACATGGCCGCGGACACCGCATCCTGCGTGGTGGATTACCGGTCGCGCAGCATGGGCCGCGACCAACTGATCGACGAAACCTGGCGCATGGCCGCGGCACTCCATGCCGTGTGCGGATGCATTGACATGCGCATCATGGCGCGTCCATCAAGCGGCGATATTATCGTGGCAACGTCAAAGCTCGATCCCTTTCCCGCCACGCCCGAAGAGTATCGCTCGCAGGCGACCATCAAGGCCGTGAAAGCGATTCGATGAAGTTGAGCAAGCCCCGGATCGTTTCGTCCGCGTCGGCGGGAAAATCGGGTTCCCCGCAATAGACCTGCAATACTTCCATGGAGGCCAGAATATCGGCGATCGTGAGTCCGGCCGGCTCTTCTTCCTCGAATTTCGCGGCCAGATCTTCCAGGTTGTCGTAATAAAAAAGCGTCCGGCCTTCGCGCTCTTCAACGGCGTCGGCCTCATCCACGAGCTTTCGCGCATAGCGGGCTATGGCCGCGCGTTCGTGGGGGGAAAATCGGGCCTTGACGCGATCGGTAAGCGCCGTGTCCGGCAGGCGCAATTCGCAGAAGTTAATTGCCTTGAGCTGGCCGTGCAACCCCAGCTCTTTCTGCGCGAACACCCCTCCTGATTTGTAAAAGTGTTCGATGAGCGCGGCGTGGGCCTTGTCGGAAAAGTCCTTGTGCACATGGATGGAATAGCGCCGGACGGCTTCGAGTTCCGTGGGCAGCGCCGATTGCGCCGGGTTATCAAGGAAAAAGGGGATCTCCAGTTCGCGCAGGATCGATGACGCCAGCAGGATGTCGGTCTGCGAAAACTGCTCGTCGAAAGGAACAAAATCGCCCCGGTCGTAGGTCTGCGGCTTTTCCGTGGCCATCTTTACGAAAGCATCCGATTCTTCCTGCGCAATGCCGCGCCGGGCGATCTCCTCCCTGAGGATTTCCACGGCGGCCGGGACATAGCTGTCCCGCTTGAGATAGTACTGTTCCAGGAGATAGCCGTTTGTATAGTTTTTAGCGAGTTCGCGCAGGTCGTTGGACATGGTATTCCGGGCCTCCGGGGATATGGTGGTTCGATGCCGACGCACCGTTCCTGAAAATAAATCCTGAACGCCGGCCTGTTGCCAAGGCCGGATTTTTCCCGCGTACAATGGGGGATTCCAGCCCGCCAGCTCTCCGGACGGTACGCTTTTTTTAATGGAAATCCCGGTTGCACTATGATATACTGAAAAACTGAATGCCATCCCGTGGAGTGCGCGATGAAATATTATTCCGCAAAACGCAAGAAATTCAAGCCGGGCGAGATCATTTTTTCCGAAAACATGGATTGCGACGGTATGTATATCATCGATGCGGGTCGCGTACGGGTATTTAAAACGGTCGTATCCGACACCGGCAATACCGAAGTGGAACTGTGCGTGTTGGGCCCAAAGTCAATGTTCGGTGAGATGGCCATGATCGACAACAGTCCGCGTTCCGCCAGCGTGCAGGCCGTGGAGCCCACGGAATGCACGGTCATCACCCGCCAGATCTTCGAAGACCAGTTGCACCATATTCCACCGTGGCTGGTCACACTGATCCGCGTACTGGTCAAGCGCCTGCGAGAAACCAACGAAAAGCTGCGCACCACTGTTGAAAAATACACCTCCCTGCCGGACGACGACACGGGCAGCATCCTGACCGTAGACGCCGAGAAGACATCGCCTATTGTCAACAGTCTCAACGCCGACATGTCGCAGCAGGAAAAATCCGGCAATTCGCCGCCGAAATCCCCGGCAAAACCACGGCCCAATACGATCGTGGTCATGGGTGGCGCGCCGCCGGCCAATCCGGCACAGCCGCAGAAGTAATCTCCGGCATTCCGGCGGATAGTAATTTTTCAGACCGTACCAACGCACCGGCAAATCCGCGGCCCCTATGCATCCCAGACTTTTCGCTTTTGACCTCGACGGCACGCTTCTGGCCTCCGACAAATCGCTGTCGCCGGCCAACCGGCAGGCGCTTGCGGAAATGGACCGGGCCGGCGCCATCGTGGCCCTTGCGTCGGGCCGCATGGGCGCAAGCGTTCTGCGGGCGGCCCGGGACCTGCCCCTGGACCCCGCATTGCTGTCACTCAACGGCGCGGCAGTATACAAAAGGAAAAGCGACGGCGGCGGCCTGGTTTTTTCCATGCCCCTGCCCGCCGAGTACGCCGACCACCTGATCGAATACAGCCGCGGCCGCGAGTTCGCGATCAATTATTATATCGACGACGGCCTGTACACCGTGCGCACGGCCGCCACCGGCCGCTGGAACGACCTCTATCACCAGCAGACAAAATCGGAATTCCGGCAGGTCGATTCCCTCGAGCGTTTCCGGGGGCGCCGCCCCTTCAAGGTGCTGTATTGCGGCGACCCGGCGGTGCTTGATAAAGAAGAAGCCCGGTTCCGCGCGCTCTGGGGCGCAAAGATTTACATTGTGCGCACCTGGGAGTATTACCTGGAATTCATGCATGCCGGCGCCAATAAAGGCGCCGGTCTTGCGGCGCTTGCGCGCGCGTGCGGCATCGATCCTTCGGACACGGTGGCGTTCGGCGACGCGGACAACGATATTCCCATGCTCGCGTCCGCGGGGCTGGGCATTGCCATGGCCAATGCCGGCCAACGCGTCAAGGCCGCCGCGCACCGCGTTTCGGCATGGACCAACGACGAGGACGGCGTGGCGCGGGAATGGGAGATCATCAGGCGCGAATACTTTTAATCGGGCGTTCTTTGGCGAACGCGAAAGGAAATCATGGAAACAAAAATCCGATGGGGTCTGCTGGCCTGCGGTCATATCGCGCACCGGTTCGCCGCCGCAGTGCTCGAATCGTCTAACGGCACGCTTGCTGCCGTGGCAAGCCGCGATGCGCAGCGCGCCGCCGCGTTCGCGCAGGAGTATCAGGTCCCGCTCGTATTCGGGTCCTATGAAGAGCTGCTCGCGTGCACCCACATCGACGCGGTCTACGTCTCCACGCTGAATCCGCACCATGAGCAATGGGCCATTGCCGCTTTGCGCGCGGGAAAGCATGTCCTGTGCGAAAAGCCCGTGGGAATGAACCGCGTCCAGGTAGAGCGGATCATTGCCGCGGCGCGCGAGGCCAAACGCTTTCTCATGGAAGCCTTCATGTATCGCTGCCATCCGCAGACGCGTGCGGTGGTGGAGGCCATACGCAACGGCGCCATCGGCACCCCCCAGGTCGTTGAGGCCTTCTTTTTCTTCCGCGCGGCATTTGATCCGGCAAGCCGCATCTTCAGCAAAGAGCTGGGCGGCGGCGGCATACTGGACATCGGATGTTATCCCATGTCAATGAGCCGGCTCATTGCGGGAGCCGCGATCGGAAAACCCTATACCGAGCCGTCAACGATCAAGGCGTCGGGCAGGATCGGGCCGTCGGGAGTGGACGAATACGCCGCGGCCGTGGCGTCGTTCGATAGCGGCCTGCTGGCCCAGATCTCCTGCGGCGTCACGCTCCCGCGCGACGGCTTTGCACGCATCGGAGGCGCCGAAGGCCTGATCACCATTCAACACCCGTGGTCGCCGTCGGTTGATGGAAGGACATCCGGCTATATGCTCCACCGCTTCGAAGAAAAGGAGCCGCGCACCATAGCCGTTCCCTGCGAAAAGGGCCTGTATGCCGCGGAAGCGGAGCTGGCAGCGCAATCGATTCTGGAGGGCAAGCACGAATGTCCGGCCATGAGTTGGAACGACAGTCTTGGCAATGCAGCCGCGCTGGACGCATGGCGGAAGGCCATAGGATTGCGGTATGAGGAAGATGGAGCGGAAGAAGGATAAGAAAATCCTAAATTCGAAATCCGAAATCCGAAACAAATTCGTAATCCGAAACAAATCAGAAATCCAAAACGAAACAAATCCAAAACGAATACAAATCAGAAATCCAAAACCGAAATCCAAAACAAATGCAAGGACCCGATTTCGTGGCGGCGATTTGCATTCTCGCCGGACCCCGGCTTCAGCGCCGGATGATCATGGCCGCCCTCTATTGAAAATCCGGACCTGAAGGATATATTTTAATTCCCGCTTTGAATAGCGTCCGATGAATTTCTTGCACCATTAGCTCAGCTGGTAGAGCAACTGACTCTTAATCAGTAGGTCCGCGGTTCGAATCCGCGATGGTGTACCATACAAAGGCTCCCTCAATTCGAGGGGGCCTTTCATTTTCCTCCTATGAAATGACTTGACACAAGCAATTTTGACCGCTTTCTAAATCTCGAAACGGCCGCAAGGCAAAAACACCCGCGTTTACCCTGTTTTACCGTACACTGTCCGGCAAAACCGGACACTTGACCGGACACTTTTTAACATTCTGTCAAAAAACCTTAAACCGGGCCGCAAGCGCACAAACGGGCCGGGACCGCGGACATGGACGGCGACCGCTCAGGCGTGCTGGAAACGCATGCGCGGGCGCGTAGAATGGCAGGAACGCGCCGGGGGGCTATCTGGATACCCCTCGCGCGATTGAGGGCTGTAGAACGTGCAGGGCATACGTCCCTGCGCGCGCGGGATCGAGGGCGGGGGCGGCATTTTCTGTGTTCAACTGTTGAACAAAATGATATATTATGAGTGACCGCAATAAAATCCTGCCACCTTTGGCAGGCTGCGCTATGGCGGTAGCACCACGGCGACGGCCGGTGGCTGTTTTGCTGTGGGGCGTGAGCCATATCGCGGGAAAATAGCGTTTCCCCGTGGGGGGTGAAGGGGGAAACTGCGCCTTCAAATTTCCATTATATACATGACGCGCGGAGATGCTTGCAAACGCAGAATGGCGCCACCCGGGCAGCCCGCCGTTCGAGCCACCCCGCCACCGGACCCAGCACCGGCCCAGCTATTTGATACCCTATTGAGGCGGCTGCCGCCGCTGGAAGAATACCACTACCATAAGCGAGGATTTACATTGCAAGAAGCATGAACAGCAATGGCGAGGAGAATGCGCACCATGGCCGGATAGCGGGAAGGGAAATACGCCGGTGCATAAAGTTCGCGCGCATATGCTGAGAAGCGAGTGCCTGCTGTTAGGGACACGATGAATAGACAGGTTGCGCGCGTACGACTGAACCGGCATGAAATATTCGCACCCTTTCAGTGTAGTTCACGCAGAGAGCCGGTATAACAGCCCAATGCCTGCATATAAGGACATGGGTGTTGTGCCGGATCGCAGCGCGTACGAAACGCACCCCGCCAGTTGACTGAGCGATAGCGAGAAGATCATGCATAAGCTCAGCGCTGTCTTCATTGGCTTCGACCATAGCGGGCGCGCGCATGTGCGCAATGTAAGCCCGCCCTTTGCTCCCCTGGGGGCCGGGGGGATATGGTTGCGGGGATTGCGGCGGGTTGGGAAAAGCGCTATGAGTCATGCGGGTTATGGGCTTTGCCAAAACGTAAAGCATGCGGTGTACGCGTCCCTTAAGCCCCCTTTGGGCCGGCTGCAAATCAGACTGCATCAGCCGATAGGCATAGCAAACCATAGTACAGACGGAACTACCATATTTACGCCATGGAAAAGGGTTGTGGGGGTTTCAAAGGGGGAAGGGAAACACCTTAAATGTATTCCAGCTTTTTCCCAACCCGCCGGCTACCGTTTGGGTATTACCGCGCCGATGAGCTTCGAATGATCCGGCGCGCTGCTGAGAAGCGGAGAATTGTAGCCATCGAAGGGTTCTAATTCCAGGCCGATTGATATCGAATTGCTTCCTTGCATAGCCGTTCGGAAATTATATTCCCCAATAGAAAAGAACTGCAAATGATAGCACTATCTATAACACAGGCATCCCCTTGAATTCTTTTAAATGAAAGCCATCCTATGAAAAGACTAATTGCCATTTTCGTGCTGTTAAGCTCGCTTTCTGTATATGGAGCAAATCTTATAGCGATAAACAAGCTAAAGGCCAATGGGATTGCAGAAAACGAAGCATTATCGCTTACAAACGCGCTTCAGACTGAAATAGGCAAAACAGGAAAATTTCAAATAATGGAACGTGCCCAGATGGAAGAAATACTCAAGGAACAGGGATTCCAGCAGAGCGGCGCTTGCGATGAGACCGCCTGCGCAGTCGAGATGGGAAAGCTCCTCGCCGTAAGCCAAATCGTAATGGGAAGCGTCGGGCTTGTCGGTAAAACCTACACGGTAAACGTGCGGCTTGTTGAAGTAAATACAGGAGAAATTTTAAAAGATTTCTCAGAATACCATAAAGGAACAATTGACGGCCTGCTCACGGAAATTATTCCCGGGCTTGCCCGAAAATTGGCGGGAACCAGCGCGTCGCCTGAAAAGCGCCATGCAGAATTATGGGTGGCCGGCGGCATCGTTGCCGCCGCGGCAATAGCAATACCGGTGGTCATTCTTTCACGGAAATCCGAAAAGCAGCCGGGATCCTCGGATATCACGTTTACGTGGGCCAAATAGCCGCCTTGCCTGGGAAAGTGAGAAGAACCCATTATGAAAATCCGGTCTTTCATGAAACCATGCGGCCTTACAGCATTCATTGTCGCCGGCCTGTTTACCTGCGCCGATAAGCAGACAACCGCCCCGGAAAGAGTGATGGTCGTGCCGGTGATATCATGGAAAACCAACACTCGCACGGCGGTGCCTTCCGGAGTTGACAGTATCAGAATATCCATTTCCTCATCGGCGCTCACTTCCTCGCTGGTCAAGACCTTCGCCTTTAACGACAGTCAAGGGACCATCCCTTCGGTCCCCGCGGACATCGGCATCACCGTCATGATTGAGGGCATTGATTCCGAGGGGCATGTCATCTACCGGGGTTCTGTGACGGTCGCGCGGGTCATTGCGCCGAAAATGGAAATCACAATAGAAGCGGACCAGGTGACCCCTATTGCGCCTTCGGACCTTATCGTGCAGGCCCTATCCTCCGGCAGCATCCGCCTTATATGGAAGGAGAATTCTTCGAATGAAAGCTATTATCTCATTGACCGGCGGAAAAGCGGCTCCACGGCATGGGACAGCATCGGCACATCAACGCAAAATCTGTTCACGGATTCCGGTATGACGCCGGTGACCGCCTATAATTACCGGATTTATGCGGTCAATGCAGCGGGGAAATCGCTTGAGGCCATATCAGGAACCGGAACAACACTTTTTCTGGACACAACCGGGCCTGAAATTACCATCGCGCAATATGCAAAAAAAGATACAGCAAATTCGCGTACGATCACGATATACGGGACCGTTCGCGATACCAGCGGCGTATTTCAGGTCATGCTCAACGATATCGTGGCCCAACTGAACGGCAACCAGTGGATCAAGCAGAATTATTACCTTGCCGACAGCATCAATCGAATCATCATAAAAGCGACGGACAACAGTCCCCGAAAGAATATCTCGCTGGACACATTGACGATCGTCTATAAATCCACCTATATCGACACAACGAACCATCCCCCGATCTTCACAGTAATCAGCGACAGTTTGCGGGCGACCGTCCGCGTGGGGCAGACCTACCATAAGCTGCTCAAGGGCATGGACCCCGATGCACAGGACACCATACGATTCACCGTTTCCAGCCCTCTTTCGCTCAAAGGTAAGGACACAGTCCACTGGACCCCAGCAATAAACGATACCGGAGCCAAAGCATGCTATGCGCTGATATTTGATAAAAAACAGGCGCATGATTCGCTCGCCTGGACCATTGCAGTAATCGATTCCACAACCCATGTTCCGAACCACCCTCCGGCATTTATTACAGCTATTTCTGACCTCCAGGATTCAATCCGGCAAAACAGCCAATACAGCGACACGCTCATCGCCAACGACGCGGATGCCGGACAGCCTTTGGCCTTCTCCATTGTCACCGGCCCGACCGGCCTTATAATCGGGTCCTCCACAGGCATCATAACCTGGACTCCGACATCAAGCGGAGTATTTCCCGTGACTGCGCGCGTGACGGATGATTCATCCGCGCGCGTTGACCTTGCCTGGACCATAGCCGTGGTCCCTGCAACCATGAAGCTAAACCACCCACCGCGGTTCGTCACCCAAACGACGGACTTGACGGCATCCGGTACCATTGGCAAACCATACCGGGACACCATGACTGCAACGGACCAGGACTCCGGCGCGGTGCTGCGCTATTCAATTGTCAATGGGCCGGTAACGATTGATTCCGTCTCCGGCATCATCGCCTGGACGCCCACGACCGCAGGGAACTACAGCATCACCGCGCGGGCAAGGGATGATTCGGGCGCACATGCGGACCTAACATGGGCAATTGCCGTGGCGGATACAAACCATGCACCAGTAATTATCTCAACAATAAGCTCCATGAACGCCGCTGCCATTGTTGGAACGGTTTATAAGGACACGATAAACGCAACCGACCCTGATGGTGATTCCATTAGCCTTTCTTTGCTGACCAAGCCGACAAATATGGTGCTTGTGGATAGTATCATTACATGGACCCCGGCAGCATCAAGCATAGGCGTAAATCAGGTGATTGTAAAGGCAAGCGATAAAAGAGGAAAAAGTGATACTCTTCAATGGTCCATAACCGTTATAGACACGAACCATGCGCCGGTAATCACCTCAACGGTAAGCTCAATGAGCGCTGCTGCCATTATTGGAACGGTTTACAAAGACACCATACATGCGACCGACCCCGATGGTGATACCATTGTGCTTTCATTGATGACTAAGCCGACAGGCATGATAATCACCGACAGCATAATCACATGGACCCCAACAATATCAAGCATTGGCGCAAATCAAATAGCTGCAAAGGCAATTGATGGCAAAGGGAAAAGTGATACCTTGCAATGGACCATCACGGTAGTAGACACGAACCATGCGCCAATAATCATCTCAACAGTAAGTACCATGAACGCCGCTGCAATTGTTGGAACGATTTATAAAGACACCATACATGCAATAGACCCTGATGGTGATGCTATTGCCCTTTCCTTGCTGACTAAACCGGCAGGAATGATAATCACCGACAGTATAATCACATGGACCCCAACAGTATCAAATCTTGGCGCAAATCAGATAGCCGCGAAGGCAAGCGATGGTAAAGGGAAAAATGATACGCTTCAATGGATGATCACCGTAGCGGATACGAACCATACCCCTGTGATAATATCTACAGC
>Ga0315289_10002171_pt1 | contig 30321 bp, 28 predicted proteins | sample YL17G11_40_MG_FD_203452 | JGI IMG/M metagenome (GOLD analysis project Ga0315289, IMG submission 203452) | Sediment microbial communities from Yellowstone Lake, YNP, Wyoming, USA - YL17G11_40 | ecosystem: Environmental > Aquatic > Freshwater > Lake > Sediment | place: USA: Wyoming | collected... | reverse complement strand
GGCGGCATCTACATGGCCGGCGCCGGACTGGGCCCCGCCATAGCCTTCCTTTACTCCGGACCTGCCATCAACGTTATGGCCATTGTGTACTCGGCCAGGCTACTGGGCTGGGATATCGGCATTGCGCGCGTCATCGGTGCGGTGTCCTTCTCCATTATCATAGGCCTTATTATGGCTTTCATCTTCCGCAAAGAGGAAAAGGTTAGAAGTGATTCACGTTTTGAAACGTTAGCCGAAGCTGAACAGGGCAAGCCCTGGTGGAAGGAGCTGATATATTTCGCCATCCTGGTGGGTATCCTCCTGGCAGCTTCTTCCAAACAGTGGATCATACTGGGCGCGCTGTTTGTAGCGCTGGTCATCGTAATGTGGCGCTGGTTTACGCTGGGTGAGTTCAAGCTGTGGATGAAGGAGACCTGGCGCTTTCTATTGCTCATCCTGCCCTGGCTGTTGATAGGCGTTTTTATCGCCGGCATCCTCAAGGCTATCATCCCCGAATCGGCAATCACCGCCGTTGTCGGCGGCAATACCATATTGGGCAACTTCGTTGCGTCCCTCTTCGGCGCGCTGATGTACTTTGCCACGCTCACCGAGGTGCCCATTGTGAAGGCTTTCCTTGATCTGGGCATGGGCAAGGGTCCTGCACTGGCATTGCTGCTTGCCGGGCCGGCGCTCTCCCTGCCCAGCATGCTTGCCATAGGTAAAATCATGGGATGGGAAAAGACACTGGTTTACATTATGCTTGTAGTGGTGATGTCGACTATAACAGGCTATATTTTCGGCCTGATAGTCCAGTAATAGAAACAGGGAGGTCAATCAATGAATATTAAGGTTTTGGGCCCCGGCTGCGCTAAATGCCAGAGCCTGGAAAAAACAGTCAAGGAAGTCCTGGCTGCGCTCAAGCTGGATATTAAGGTTGAAGAGATAAAAGACATGAAGAAGATCATGCAATACCCCATATTGATGACGCCCGGCCTGGTCATCAATGAGAAAGTCGTTCTCAGCGGCAAGGTGCCTTCCAGAGCCGAGGTTGAGCAGTTAATCATGAATGCACTGGACGCGGAAGATAAGGAGAAAAATAAATAGTTTATCCTTTCCGTTATTAATCCGTTATTAAGATGTGTCTAAATTTTGTGATCCATACTGTATGCAAGTGTAAGGAGGCCAATTATGACTGACAAGCCCGGCAGGACGGCGATATTTCCGTGTTCAGGGGGTTCTAATTGCGGACAGATTGCCAATGACGTTGGCGTTAAGCTTACAGAAGAGGGATTGGGCAATATGTCATGTACGGCCGGAATCGGTGCCCATGACCAGAAGATGATCGATGGAGCCAAAGCAGCCAGCAGGGTGCTTGCCATTGACGGGTGTGCGGTTGCCTGCGCCAAAAAATCGCTGGAGCACGCCGGCATCGCTGTAACACAATGGATCTGTGTTACAGATGAAGGTATAAAGAAGACCCCCAATAAATTCGAGATAAAACCTGGAGAGCTTGAACGTGTTTTGAACAGGACCAGGGAGGCATTGTCCTCTATATAAATATGAAATCGCAAGGGTTTTACTTACTATTCACACAAAATTCACATTTTATGTTTATACTTATACAGCATGATAGAAAAGATAACAATCAAGTCAACCGTCTCTGCAAGGAGGATCAGAATCTTATATGGCTACAACGTTTAAGAACTTAGTATTAGCCTTACTTATAGCCGGAATTATTCTGCTGGCAGGGTGTTCAAGTGCATCTTCTGTATCTAATCCCCCGCCTGTTCAAACACCTTCCCAGCCGGCTAATCCGCCGCCAACACAGCAGGGCTCAGGGTCAGGCCAGACTGCATCCGCCAGCAATGTGCCCGCCGCTGCACAGCCACAAACCACCACCCCATCGTTAAAGACCGAGGTTATCTATACTCACATGTCACTGCGATGCGTTACGTGTCTCTGCTTTGAATCGCGCATCAAATGGGTTGTCGATACTTATTTCAAGGGGGAGATCAGCAGCGGCAAACTTACCTTCCGTATTATAAATGCGCAGGAAACTAAGAATGCAGCCCTGGTGAAAAAACTGGGCGTGGTGGGATCGCAGCTCTTCGTGAATACAATTATTGACGGCGCCGACCATATCAAAAATATCGAGGAAATCTGGTATTGGAAATGCAACGATGACCCGCCGGGGTTCAATGAAAAGGTGCGGAGCGTTATCGCGCAAAGCCTCGAAGGTAAATTTTAATGGATTTGTCGGGTCTGGCAAACAGTACTGGTATTCCTGCCATTTCAGCATTTTTTCTGGGGCTTATGGCCACCGTCGGTCCCTGCACCATGGCCACCAATATCGCCGCCCTGGCGTATGTCAGCCGCAAACTTACCGACCGTAAGTATTCCGTGATAACGGCGGCTTTATACACACTGGGGCGCATGCTGACATACTCCATACTCGGCGCCCTTATCATCTACCTGGGGCTGGAAATTCCTGCCGTCTCGATATTTCTACAGAGTATCGGGGAAAAGGTCCTCGGGCCTTTCCTGATAATCATCGGGGTGCTGCTGCTTTTTATCGACAGGATAAGCTTTGGCAACAGCGGTAACAGCATATCCCGTCTCGGTAGCAAAGTTGCTGACTGGGGCATGATCGGTGGATTCCCACTGGGCGCGCTCTTTGCCCTTGCCTTCTGCCCCTATAGCGCCGTCCTGTTTTTTGCTGTTTTGATTCCCCTGGCTCTAAAATCTGCCGGCGGTGTAACGCTGCCGGCCTTTTTCGCGGTGGGCACGGGGCTGCCGGTTCTACTTTTCGGCATACTTCTCTCGTTTGGAATAGCCGGCATTTCAAAATGGGTCGATGCGATCTCCCGCGGTGAAAAAATAATACGCATAGTCGTTGCCGTTGCCTTTATCGGCATCGGCATTTATTACCTGGTGCTGTGGCTGAGCACTTTATTTATATCCGGTTAGATCCCTGGAGGCAAAAACTATGAACCGATACAATATTTTAAGAAGGCTAGCGCTGATTCTAATTATATTGGCACTTTGCGTGCAATTTGCCTGCTCTCCACCTCCACCTGTAGTTAAGCCACAGAATAATGCGCCCGTGATTGAAAATATAATTTATGCCAGGGATGCTATGTCCAATATAGAAGTTCAAATCGAATGCCTCGCCAGCGATGTTGATGGCGACAACCTGACATATCAGTGGAAAGCCGGGGTTGGAACTATTACGGGCGAAGGAAAGGATGTGTTGTGGATGCCTCCCGGCAAGATGGGGACTTATGCGATAACTCTGGAAGTTACCGATAGCAAAGGCGGAGTAGCAACGGAAAACATAAGTATCAGGGTGGTGACCAATGCTGACGGCACTGCCACACCGACTATCGAGGTTAATTTGAAACTGGGCGAAGCTCAACCCGTAGTAATCGACAAGCAGCGTGCCCGCATCTGGACAACCACTGACATCGTTTGCACCGTAGAGAATGCGGATGGAAATGAGCTGACATACACATGGACGGCAAATGGGGGCAAGATACAGGGGAAGGGAGTACAGGAAGGCAAGGCCAACAGGATAGGCTGGATAGCTCCGGGCGTGCTAAGCGATTGCACCATTGATGTGACGGTCACAGATAACCGGGGTAGAGAAGCGAAAGGCCAGGTAAATATTCATGTGTTCTGCTGCGGCAATTAATAATAATCCTAAAAATTTCGAATCAGGTAAATGAATTTGTCAAAAATATTGTTGCCCCTATTGCTGTTGTTTATTCTTACAATACCGGTGTCCCTGGACTCGGGGTGTTCTCCGGCACCCGATCCTTCCCTTGAGAAAGACCTTACGAAGATACCTCTGGATGCGGTACTTCACAATGGTAGGCCCACGCTTGCGGATTTTGGCTGGAGAGATTGCATACCCTGCAAGAAAATGAAGCCTGTACTTGAGGAACTGGCGGCACAGCAAAGGGGCCGTCTCAATGTTTTGATCGTTGAAGTATATGAACATGAGGATCTTATGGACCGGTACGGCATAAAGGCCATTCCAACCCAGATATTGTTTGATAGCCAGGGAAGAGAATTAATGCGCCACCAGGGATACTGGGCGCCGGAGGAAATAGCACTGCAACTGAAAAAGATAGGGATAAATTGAGAATTAAATAAATGAGACAAATGGATGAAAAGCTATGAAAAATAATATTTCCGTTTTTCTGATTATTGCAGTGATGCTTTCAATTTTAATTTCGGCAGGCTGTGGCGGCCCGCCTGTCGCGCCGGTTGGCCAGGGTAGTATTCCCTCGGTATTGGCTGATAATTACACTTCGGTAACGCCTGCAAAAGCCCCTATTCCTGTTAAAGCTGACAGAGTCGAGCTGATTTATTTTCACACGAAGGTGGCATGTCACTGCATGGCAGTTGTGCAGGACAATATCCAGTATGCTGTAGATACATATTTTAAAAATGAGGTCGCAAACGGCAAGGTAAAACTTACTATGATAGTCTCGGATGACCCTGCTAATATCGCTCTTGTGGAGAAATATGATGCCATGTTCTTCACGCTTCTGATAAAGGAAACAAGAGGTAATGCCGAGAAAATCTATCCGGTCAGCAATATCTGGAACATGACGGGTGACGATAACCGGGACAGGCTGGTAAACTTTATTAAAACTACAGTGAACAACATACTCGAAGGCAAGAGCTCATAGTGTACCTGCAGGAAAGGGCAGACAGCTTTAATATGCCAGGTGTCCTGGTATTTCTCGAGAATAAGCGGGGGTATGCGATCGTGCGCGGCGACAAAGTATTACGCATACCGGTGAGGCACAGGACATGAGAAGGTTAAATACATTGAGCAGATTGATGCATACCCTGGTTATATTGGGTCTTCTTGCGCAATTTGCCTGTGCTCCACCGCGGCCTGAAGTCAAGCCACAAAATCACGCGCCAGTGATTGAAAATATGATTTATGCCAGGGATGCCTTTTCAAATACGGAAGTTCAAATTGAATGCTTTGCAGGCGATGTCGATGGCGATAACCTTCAGTATGAATGGTCAGCCGATAAAGGCAAGATAGAAGGAACAGGTACGAGTATTACATGGATTTCGCCTGATTCGATGGGCAATTATAATGTCAGTGTTAAAGTCAGGGATGGCAAAGGCGGAGAAGCTATTCAGGATATCAGTATCAGGGTATTGACCAATGCTGACGGCACTACAACTGAGCCAATAACCCTGAAGATTTCTTTGCCATCATCCGCGGTTGTTTCCGAGCGTAGAACCGTCAAGGTGGGCACCATGACGAAAATCACCTGTGCTCCGGCCAATGAGACTGGCGATAAAGTCAGCTATACATGGACGGCTAGCGGCGGCAAGCTTAAAGGGAAGGGCATTGATGAAAAGACGGCCAGCAGTGTCTACTGGACTGCCCCGCCCGCCGTAGACCTGTACACAGTAACCGTATTGATGACTGATTCTGAAGGTCATGAAGCAAAAGGAGAGGTAGTTTTTGATGTATTTTGCTGCCCCCGGAATTAAGGGTAAAAAATATTATTGATTTCGGATAAGTATGAACAAGAAATATTTGTATTCTATCCCGGTAATTTTGGTCTTCGTTATCCTCAGTTTATCTTTTTGTACTGCGCCTACAAACCGGCCCCCTGTTATACAGAGTATTACTGTCCCGGGCGAGATGCCCGCTTCTTTCGATGTAAAGATATTGTGTAAAGCTCTAGATCCGGATGGCGATTCACTGAAATTTAAGTGGTTCTCGGATAGTGGCACATTCAAAGGCGAGGGGAATAGCGTTACATGGGTATCTCCCGATATACCTGGGAACTATGCTGTTGGTGTTAAAGTCACCGATATTGTGGGACATGAAGCCATCAATACGGCTAATGTAAAGGTCACACCACTGTATAAAACTGATATTGACCCAAATCCAATTATAACCATGCAAATGCCGGTGTTCTATGGCGCAATGATCTCAGATCAGAGGAGAGTGAGTCCGATGACGACATCCGAGATAGAGTGCGTTGTGCCTCTGGATTTCCTGATCACTTATAAATATAGATGGTACTGCAATGGAGGCAAATTGCAGGGAGTGGGAATAAATGATGGGCAGGCATTTAAAATCGGATGGGTATCTCCCGGTGTTTTCGGCAATTACACGGTAACGGTGGAGATAACCGACAACCAGGGTAATATGTCTATAGGTTCCGTTTATTTTGAAGTAAAAAACCCTGCATGTTGCGAAAGATAAATGTAAATAGGTGATCAGGTAAACCGATATTGAAGTCTGTGTTAATCGTGTAAGGATTCAAATCGCTGAGAGGAGGGATGAATGTCAGATAATACGTCTCAGGGCACTTTTAGCAGGTTATCAATAGTCGATCGCCTCCTGACTTTGTGGATCTTTCTGGCTATGGCCGTTGGAGTGGGTCTCGGCTATTTCATTCCCGGCGTAACAAATATTATTACTTCGTTCCAGGTTGGGACGACATCTATCCCCATCGCCATCGGACTCATCCTGATGATGTACCCGCCGCTTGCCAGGGTAAAGTACGAGGAAATGGGCAAGGTCTTTAAGGATGTCAGGTTCCTTGCTTTCTCGCTGGTGCAGAACTGGATAGTCGGCCCGGTGGTGATGTTCCTGCTGGCGATAATTTTCCTGCGCGGTTACCCCGATTACATGATGGGGATCATACTGGTCGGGCTGGCGCGCTGCATCGCCATGGTAATCGTATGGAACGAGCTGGCGCAGGGAGACCGAGAGTATGCGGTCGGGCTGGTGGCTTTTAACGCCATTTTCCAGGTGCTGCTTTACTCTGTTTATATTTTCTTCTTCATCTCGATTCTCCTCAGCAGGCTGGGACTGGTCGAGGGTGTGAAGGCGGAGATATCGATCATCGAAGCCGCCAAAACGGTCTTCATCTATCTCGGCATACCATTCATCATGGGCATTATCACCCGCTACGGTGTGATAGCGACGAAAGGCAAAGAATGGTTCGAGAATAAGTTGATGCCCAGGCTTGGGCTGGTGACGCCGGTGGCCTTGCTATTCACCATAATCGTGATGTTCTCGTTGAAAGGCGAGTATATCATCCAGCTTCCTCTGGACGTGGTCAGAATAGCCATACCGCTTATCATCTACTTCTTCTTCATGTGGTTCATAACCTTCTTCATCAGCTACAGGATGAAGGCTAATTATGAAAAGGCAACAGCCGTCTCATTTACGGCAGCATCCAACGATTTTGAGCTGGCCATAGCCGTTGCGATAGCCATCTTCGGCATCAATTCCGGGCAGGCCTTCGCCACGGTAATCGGACCGCTGGTGGAGGTCCCCGTATTGATAATCCTGGTAAATGTTGCCCTCTACTTCAAAAGGAGATTCTTCACTAAAGAATCTGTCTGATTCAGGTTTAACAGGCTGCAAAGATACTATGTTAAAGGTGAAGCCGGTTGAAGGCTATCCCCCGGAAGAGGGTCGCTACGTAAGGGGCAATGACTACTCACCTGTGGCGGTCTGCGCCATCCTGGACACCTTCGACTTTGCCATACCGCAGGATCTGAACGAGCTGGTGCTGGCCGGCGCAGATTACGGAGCAGCCATCGCCGGCATGCTGCAAACCGAGAATATAGGGATGGAGAAGATGATCTGCAATATCGTGGCCAACCCCAACATCCGCTACATAGTGCTGTGCGGCAGGGAATCAACCGGGCATTTGCCAGGCGAAACGCTTCTGGCGCTCATGCAAAATGGTGTAGATGACAGCATGCGCATTATCGGCTCAAAGGCACTCACCCCAATTCTTGCCAACATCCCCCTTGAGTTAATCCAGAGATTTAAAAATCAAATAGTCACTGTAATCAATCTGCTGTGCATGCCGGGCGTGAGGGATACAAAAGCTCCCGGACTAAATCCGAAGACGATAGAACAGGCGGTGCGGAGTTGCTACCAGGAAGAGCCGGTTAAGTTCATGGATTATACGCTCTACGACATGGGAGCCTGTGGGGAGCCTGCGATATACCACAAAATCATCGCAAAGCTGACCCAACCTCAGCATGCCATTGAGCCGGGCAAATCGAGCCTGAGCCTGGGGTTTACCCTGCATAAGCTGCTGCCCGGGACCGACTGCGGTAGTTGCGGCAAACGGAACTGTCTCGCCTTTGCCATCGACCTGGCAAAAGGCAAAAGCAAACTGGAGCAATGTCCTGTTTTAGAGCAGCCCGAGTATGTTGCAGACCGCCAGTCCCTGGCCAAGCTTTTAAAATAAGTTCAGTAGCCTTACTGAAAGACCGGCCAGCAGCAAACAGAAAAAGTAGATTCCCAAGTTAATTGTTGACAATAGTGTAAATATATATCTATAATTAGAAAGATGTCGAAATATCTATTAACGGATTCTCAGGGATTTGCTGATATTTTTAAGGCGCTATCGAATCCGCACCGCCTGAAAATATTTCTGCGCCTGGCGGCCTGTTGTTCGGTTGAAGGCAAGCCGGATAATACAGATGGTCAGATATGCGAGTGCGTCGGTTCGCTGGGCAAAGACCTGGGAATAGCAGCTTCAACGGTATCGCATCACCTTAAAGAGCTTCACCGGTCAGGTCTGATAAAAATGAGAAGGCGCGGTCAACATATTGAATGCTGGGTCGACCCCCAGATACTTGAAGCCCTTTCCGCATTCTTTGAGCAACCTGCCCCGGTTTAGAATTTATGGCGCTTTTTATATAGAGTATTTTCGAATATAAACAAAAAGGAGATATACGATGGGTAAACAACTATCTGATGGTGTAAATAAAAGTAAGTGGTTGAAAATCGGTATCTGTATCCTCGGGGTACTTATGATAGCCGGTGCTATTACTTATACAGTTCTAACACATCAAACCAGTGCTTCTAGCGCCTCTTCGACGCCGCCCGCGGCAACCGGTGCAAGTAATAGTACCCAATCTTCAGCAGGTGTTGAAGGATTAAATTGGGTCAAAAATGTGAATGCAAAATTTGCAGATAAGGATTTCCTCTTTGTCTTATTGCCAGGCACCCCTGATATGACACAAAAAACTGAACAGACGCTGAGTAGTGCTATTGAGAAAATAGTGCAGGATGGCGTCCGTGTGGGTGTTTTCACTTTAGAACCAAAGGATCCAGAATTAAACATGACTGCTGAGCGCCTGTCGATATCAAATTTGCCGGCAGTTCTGCTGTTTACTGCCCAGGGCAGAGGGGCAATAATCACAGGGGATATCACTGAAACAAAATTGTTGCAAGCATATTTAACATTATTGCAAGCATGTGCGCCGGGCAATTCAGGTTGCTGCCCGAAGTAGTGATTGTTATGGAAGAATGGATCAACCAGGTTTTCAGCGCACCTGAATTCGGAATACTGGCTTTACCTGCGGCACTGCTGTTGGGCCTTATCACAGCCTTCGGCTGCCTCGGCTGCAGCGCCCCACTGATAGCTGCTGTTATCGGGTATGCGGGGTCACGTGAAGGCGAACAACAGCGGGACATATACATCATTGCTGGCTTCTTCATGCTGGGGACGGTTGTTGCACTATCGGTTGCAGGATGGATTGTCGGGGCAATCGGACAGACTGCCGGAAGTGCCCTGGGATTGTGGGGCAAGGTAATAATTGCCGCAATCACCATTTTCTTCGGATTTGCCACTCTTAACCTGCTTCCTTTCAAGTTACCGTCACTCAGTCCGGTAACTGGAAAACTGCCGCCAGGATTACTTGGCGCGTCGATTTTTGGACTGGCCGTAGGTGGTGTCAGCACTACATACACGATGGCCTGTTGCGGCCCCATAATGCTGCCTGTCGTGCTCGGTGTGTCCATGTTGAAAGGACAGGCAGCATGGGGCGCCATGATACTTGCCATATTCGCGGTGGGCTTTAGCCTTCCTATGGTAGCAACTATTCTTGGTATCGGACTGGGCAGACTATCGTTGATGGCCAACAAAATAGCAAAGCCGATCCGTATAGTATCCGGAGTATTGCTGATCGGTGCCGGTATCTGGATCTTATTTACATTATGAGCGAGGTTAAACGGCCTATGAAAAAGAGATTTCAGTCTATGGGTTACTTGCTTCTACTTATGTCATTACCCCTTTCCCTGCTGGGCTGCCAGGTGTCCACGGCTGCCGGTTTTGAGGTTCTTTCGCTTGACGTCACACCGTCCAAGGTTATTACAGGTGAAAAATTTAATGTCAAGGCTGATATTAATAATGCCGGGAAAAGCGAGGTCACCTGTACGGTACCGGTTGTGGTAAACGGTATAGTTGATGATAGAAAATTAATCCCGCTTGCGCCAGGCGAATCACGGGAAGTCGAATTCACCCTGGCCAGGAGCAAGGCCGGGCAATACGATATAAGCATCGGGAACAAGAGCGCTGTCGTCACCGTCGACGAAGCGTTGCCAGCGGCTTTCAAAATTTCCGATTTGAATATCAATATGGACCAGGCGAATCCGGGTGATGAGGTTGTCATAACAGCCCGTATATCCAATGCAGGCGGTAGCCAGGGCAATTATATCGCCGAGTTAAAAATAAACGGTACCACCGAGCAATCCGAGAAGCTCACCATGCCGCCCGGGGTCAACTATAACCTCGTTTTCAAAGTAACCAGGAGTGATCCGGGCACATATACAATTAATTTAGGGGATTTAACCGGTAAATTAACTGTTCTTGAGCCGGTCAGGCAAATACAAATAACTACGCCGAATTCGCCTAATCAACCCATCTGTCCTCCTGCGAAACCCGGCTCTCAGCGATCTGCATGTTGCCCGTAATACCACAGCGTCTTTGATACAAATATCATTAATTATGGAAGGTGTTGATTATGACTGATAAATTCACCATTTTCGAGACGGTGATGTGCTGTTCCAGTGGGGTCTGCGGACCAAACCAGGATCTGGCCCTGGTCGGTTTTCAGGATACAGTTGAAAAAATAAACCAGTCAGGTTTTGAAATTGAGCGGTATGGTATAACACAGAGTCCCAGGAAGTTCAGAGAAAATCCTGAAGTGATTAAACTGGTTCAGAAGCATCAATTAAAGGCGCTGCCGATTATTACTTATAACGGGAAAATAGTAATGTTCGGTAAATATCCGACCCTGGATGAATTAAAAAATTTTATTCATACTGAAGTTCAACCCGAAGTTACCTCAACGCAGAAAGCAATATTGAACGAAGGTTGTTGCCCGGCTTCAGCAGATGAATCGATTGCGGACGAAGGCTGTTGCTCGGGGCAAAATTATTGCGACATAAGCTGCGGTCCGAATTACAGAAGCAGCACTGGCAATGATTTGCCAGGAAAATGTTGCTAACGATTTCAACTCCATTTAAATTAACCATAATAATCCTCATAAATTAGCAAGGGAGATCATAAATGACCGGCGACATGAAAACCAAATTTTATTTTTATTCTGGTAAAGGCGGTGTTGGCAAAACAACCATGGCAGCCGCCAGCGCAATATATTACGCCAGCATCGGAAAAAAAACTCTCATAATCACGACCGACCCGGCATCAAACCTGTCAGATGTTTTCGAGCAATCGATAGGATATCAGGCCGTTCCTATTAAAGGGATAGTTAATCTCTTTGCCATGGAATTAGACCCTGATATAGCTACCGCTGAATACAAGGAAAAAACATTAGCGCCTCTAAAAGGGCTTATTCCGGATGAAAGCTTTGCCGTGCTGGAAGAACAATTGAATTCAACCTGCACCGCTGAGGTGGCCGCCTTCGAGCGTTTTACAGATTTTTTGCAGGAACCCGATTACGAAATAGTCATTTTTGATACTGCCCCTACCGGCCACACACTGCGTTTGCTTGAGCTGCCGGTCGAATGGAGCAGCGTTATCGAAAATGCGGTGAAGGATGGAAGCGCCGGTCAAACATGTATCGGCCCTGCGGCATCACTGGCGGAGTCAAAGGAAAAATTTGACCGGGCAGTAAATGCGATGCGTGATCCAGATCATACTACGTTCATTTTTGTTTTACGTCCCGAGGCAACACCAATATACGAGGCGAAGCGGTCTATCTCTGAACTTTCGAAACTGGGGATTAACTCGCAGGAGTTAATAGTAAATGGCATTTACCCGCAAACTGCTTGCAATAATCCTTTCATGCTGCGCCGCTTTGCCAGACAGCAGGAATTTTTAGGTTTGATTAAAGACAGTTTCTCCCTGCCCGTTACATTGATGGAACTTGAGGCAGGCGAAATAAAAGGTCTGGGATTATTAGTAAAATCAGGCACCAGGCTATTAGACAAACCTTCAAGACTGAGCGACTACACGCCTCAGGTGATAAAGGCAGTGGAATCAACTTTGAAACACAGTTACAGAAAAACAGACCCTGATATAAAGAAGCTCTTAGTGCCCCAGAATGGCCACAGAAGGACGATATTTTTTGCGGGCAAGGGTGGGGTCGGTAAAACATCAGTTGCGGCGGCAACAGGTCTCTGGGTAGCAAGGCAGGGATATAAGACGTTGCTGCTTACCACAGATCCAGCATCACATCTCGGGCAGATTTTAGAGCAACTGAGCACCGATAAACCAACCATGATAAAAGGAGAGAAAAATCTATGTCTGGCGCATATTGACGGGACAAAGGCAGCACAGGAATATAAAGAAAAAGTGCTTGCAGAAGTGCGTCATAAATACGATAAGGCGAGAGTTACAGCCATCGAAGAAGAACTGAATTCACCCTGTACCGAGGAGATGGCAACCTTTGAAAAATTTATAGAATTTGCCACCCGCAAAGACTTTGAGGTGATAATCATTGATACAGCCCCGACCGGGCATACGCTCAGGTTACTTAAACTGCCGGTTGATTGGAGCAAACAGCTGGAAATAAAGATATTCACAACTACTGAAGATACCGAAGCGGATAAAATTACCAAAGCCAGGTTTAAGGAAGTCATTGAAATGATGCAGGATGTAAATCAGACTACTTTCAGCTTCGTCATGTACCCGGAAAATACTCCGATTGAGGAAGCAACCAGGGCTATGGAAGATTTAAGAACTATCGGCGTTACCACCAGCATGATAGTAGCTAACCTTGTGCTCCCCGATACTGTCCTGACCAATGCATATCTGAAGCAGCGCAAAGCGATGCAAGAGAAGTACCTGAAAGAAATGTATCAACGCTTTAGTGCGCCGATAATTCAACTGCCGCTTTTAGCTGATGACCTGATCGGTAAAGATCGGCTGGTGGATGCAGGGCTACTTTTATACGGATCTTAGTCTAAAACTAATTGCTTTGAATCTAAACTGGCACTATACTTGAAGACGGATTTGAGCAAGATAACAGGGTAATTAATTTTAATTTAAATATAAATTTTTCAAGAGGGAATTGGCCCGCATAGTACAGGAGGTAATGAGATGAAAAAGGAAGAGATCAAGAAAACGGTGAGGGAAGGATATGCGCAGGTAGCAAGAGGTGAGAGCTCCTGCTGCGCCCCTCAAACATCCGCTTGCTGCGGTGTTGATGTCGCCAGGGAGATCGGCAAAGGCATAGGCTACACGGATGATGACCTTGCTGCAGTCCCCGAAGGCGCCAACCTGGGGCTCGGCTGCGGCAACCCGGTGGCGCTGGCCTCACTGAAGGAAGGCGAGGTTGTGCTGGACCTGGGCTCAGGCGCCGGCTTCGACTGTTTTCTTGCGTCCAGCCGCGTGGGTAAGAAGGGCAAGGTTATCGGGGTGGATATGACTCCTGAGATGCTGGAGAAGGCCAGGGAGAACGCGCATAAGGGCGGTTTCGAAAACGTGGAGTTCAGGCTGGGCGAGATAGAGAACCTGCCGCTGGCCGACAATTATGTTGACATAATTATTTCGAACTGCGTGATAAACCTGTCGCCGGATAAAGAAAGGGTATTCCAGGAAGCGTACCGCGTGCTCAAGCCGGGCGGCAGGCTGATGGTATCGGACATCGTCTTGCTTGCAGAGCTGCCGGCGGCGGTGCAAAAGTCGGTGGCGGCTTACATCGGCTGCCTGGCGGGAGCTGCCTTGAAAGAAGGGTATTTGAACGCGATAAAGAGTGCTGGGTTTAAAGATGTAAAGGTAGTAGATGAGACCAGCTTCGGCACCGAGTACATGGCCAACGACCCCACGGCGCAGGCCATGCTAAAGGACATGAACCTCTCACTGAATGATCTGAAAAAGGTGGGGGGATCCGTAAGAAGCGTCAAGGTCAGCGCCGTGAAGCGGGCACTGTAGGTAGGCAATGTAGGGACGGGTCTTCAGAGCCCGTCCGCAGCAGTTCATTATCTCGGGCGCACCTGAAGGTACGCCTATGCTTATTAAAAAGGGGAGCTTCGTATGTAGAAGCTCCCCCGACTTTCCGTCTCACTTTTCCTCCCTACTCTCCCCTTCAGATAAGGCTGAAACCTCTGCTTTTTTTGTGGCCTTTTTATCAAGCCACGGAGAGCTCGGGAGTTTTCCCTGCTCTCCACTCATGCACAGTGGGAATCTACCCTGACTCCCCCGGCAGCGGAGAGCCTGCTAAAGGAAATATCCAGGTAACCAGCAGAGCCTGTTTCCTTACCATCTCCACCTCCCTGAGGGCTATTTGTTTTTCCCACCCTCAATTTCCATGCTAGCAAAAAATGGCCAACCGGTCAAACGTATCTACATGGAGTAATATATAATGTTTATTATGGAACGCCAGAATAAAAGGATTTTGCTGGGGATGTCAACCAACGAGTTGAAATCGGTTACAGCAGAACTCCAGGAAAAAGAATACCGCGCCGGGCAGGTTGCTGACTGGATCTACCGCTCCGGCATCAAAGAAATCGACCGCATGCGCAATCTGCCCGTTGAGTTCAGGCAAAGGCTGGCAGAAAGATACGGGGTAGGCCGCTCCACGATTGAAAAAATCAGCCGCAGCGACGACAGGACTTTCAAGCTGTTGCTCAGGTTAAGCGACGGCGAACTTGTTGAAAGCGTGGGCATGCCCTATGCAGACCGTTTTTCCTGCTGCGTATCGACGCAGGTCGGCTGTGCCATGGCCTGCCTTTTCTGCGCCACCGGCAGAGGCGGCTTCAAACGCAACCTGGCAGCCGGTGAGATCATCGACCAGGTGCTATCCGTCCAGGAAACGGCAACGAGGGAGAAACCGTTGCCCACCGGCCAGGATAGAGTCAGCCACGTGGTATTCATGGGCATGGGTGAGCCGCTGCTCAATTACGATGCTACTTTGAAGGCCGTCGTATTGCTCAACTCGGAGCTACATATAGGCATGCGTAGCATAACCGTCAGCACCATTGGCTATGTGCCCGGAATCTACAAGCTGGCACAGGAGCACCTGCAGCTTACATTAGCAGTGTCGTTGCATGCACCCGGTGATGAGCTGCGCAGGAAGCTGGTGCCCGGGATGCCGCGCTACAGCATCAAGGACATCATCGGCGCCGGCAAGGACTATGTGAAAGAGACGGGACGCAGGGTCACCTTTGAATATTGCCTTTTGAAAGGTGTTAACGATAGCGATGCCGCTGCTCTGATGCTGGCAGCCCTGCTCAAAGGCATCAACTGCCACGTGAACCTGATTCCTTTTAATGCTGTCACCGGCAGCGAATTCCGCAGGCCCGGCGCCACGAAGGTGACGGCATTCCACCGTGTCCTCGAGGCTCAAGGCATCACGGTAACTCAGAGGGAGCAGCGCGGTGAAGGCATAAATGCGGCCTGCGGTCAGTTGCGCAGGCTAACGTAGGGCCGACTTTTGAGACAGGCTCTTCAGACCCGTCCGCACGGCTGGCACGGCTAGTTCAATTTGACTTTGCGAGTCACTATGATACAATTTGGCGGGTCAATCAATGTGGCGTAACCACCTGCGCAGTTTGCATATAAAAGCAGGCGGTAGAAAGTTTGTGGATGGGCAAAGTTCCGCTGTCAGGCGATGAATAGCTTCGGCTACAGGAATTGAAATACTTACAGGGAGGTTGAATTTGGCAGCACAGTATTCATGGTATAAGAGCTACGATAAGGGGATTCCCCATAGCCTGGAACCCTACCCGGCTGTAACGTTCCTTGACGTGGTAGAGGATGCAGCCAAACAAAGGCCGGATCACCCGTTCCTTATATTTAAAGGTAAAAAGATCAGTTACGCGGAGATGCTAAAACTGGTTAATACGTTTGCCGCAGCTCTAAAGGCTAACGGGGTGAAGCAGGGCGACCGTGTGGCCATACTTTTGCCCAACTGCCCCCAGGGTTTTATCAGCGCCTTCGGGGCCTGGAAGGCAGGCGCCATACCGGTTCCGCTGAACCCCATGTATACGGAATATGAACTGGAGCACTCCTTGAAGGAATGCGGCGCGGAAGTAGCTGTGGTGCTCACGCCGTTTTACGCGACGGTTAAAAAGATACAGGAGCGCACCAGGATCAGATTGGTCATTGCTGCCAATATCAAGGAATATTTGCCATCCTTCCTGGCGCTGATGTTCACCCTGCTCAAGGAAAAGAAGGAGGGGCACAGGATCGAGCTTAAGCCGGGGGACGCCTTGATGAGCGACCTCATGAAAAAATATGCCGGCGCTGCACCTCCGATCTATAAACCGACTTCAGACGATATTGCACTGCTGTTATTCAGCGGCGGCACCACCGGAGTTCCCAAGGGGGTTATCCTTACGCACAGGCACCTCATCGCCGAGGCGTGGCAGTTGAAGATCTGGAATTCAAATGTACTCACAGAGTGGAATGACAGGGTCATGATGATCATGCCTCTGTTCCATGTCTACGGCTTCGCCGGAATCATGGGCACCTCAATTATGGGGCACAACCCGCTGGTGGTGGTGCCCAACCCGCGCGACCGGGACGACGTGGTCAAGACGATACAGAAAACCAAGCCGAATTACCTGCCCGCGGTCCCCACGCTTTTTATAGCTCTATTGGAGCATCCTGCCGTCAAGGCCGGGAAGGTTGATTTCCAATCCATGAAGCTGTGCGTGGCATCGGCCGCGCCGCTGCTCCCCGAGACCAAGAAGCGCTTTGAGGAGCTCACCGGCGGCAAGCTGATAGAAGGTTACGGCATGACCGAGGTGACCGCGGCAATCACCCTCGGGCCGATCGAGGGTGAATGGAAGCCGGGGTCGGCTGGATTACCTCTGCCTGATGTTATCCTGCGTATAGTAGATGTCGAGACCGGCGAGAAGGAACTGCCGCCCGGGAAGGAAGGCGAGATAGTCGCCAGGTGCCCCCAGATGATGCAGGGGTACTGGAACAGGCCGGATGCAACGGCGGAGATGATCAGGAACGGCTGGCTTTATACGGGTGACGTGGGTTACCTGGACGAAGATGGCTACCTGTTCATCACTTCACGCAAGAAGGAGCTTATCAAGCCCGGAGGCTTTCAGGTGTGGCCGCGCGAAGTGGAAGAGGTCATCAGCACGCATCCCAAGGTGGCCGAGGTGGGCGTGGCCGGCATTCCCGACCCCTACCAGGTGGAGGCTGTAAAAGCCTGGATAGTGCTGCGCCAGGGCCAAATATCTACGCCGGAGGAGATTCAGACATACTGCCGCGAGAAGCTAACCGCTTACAAGGTGCCCAGGCAGGTGGAGTTCAGGCAGGAATTGCCCAAGACCCTGGTGGGCAAGATATTGAAGCGGGTACTCGTGGAAGAGGAGATCGCCAGGCAGAAGGCAGCCAGATCATAATCATAGCAAGGTAATTAGGCGTGTGACGCTTAATCATAAATTTTAATTTTACAGGAGGTATCGCATTGGCCGAATATAGATGGCTAAAAAACTACGACCCGGGAGTTCCGCATTCACTGGAACCTTATCCCCAGAAGACGCTCATTGATTATGTGGATGAAGCGGTCAGGGAACATCCAGATTACCCCATGTTACTCTTTAAGAAAAGGAAGATGTCGTATGCCGAGGTAAACAAGCTCAGTGACGAGTTCGCCGCTGCGCTGGTGGCAAAAGGGGTGAAGAAAGGCGACCGTGTGGCGCTGCTCATGCCCAATTGCCCGCAGGCAATCATCTGCCGCTGGGGCGCCTGGAAAGCCGGTGCGATACTGGTGCACCTCAACCCCACATACACCGATTCCGAGCTGGAGCACGCCCTTAACGATTGCGGCGCGGAAACCGTGGTGGTGCTCACAATGTTCTACAACCAGTTTAAGAAATTACAGGCGCGCACCAGGGTAAAGCTGGTCATTGCAACCAGCATCAAGGACTACCTGCCGCCGCTGCTCAAGGTGCTGTTCACTCTTGTCAAGGAGAAGAAGGAGGGCCACTACGTAGAGCTCCAGCAGGGCGATTACTGGCTCCTGGACCTGATAGCTAAACATGCAGGCGCCAAAAGGCCGGATGTCAGGGTAACGCCCGGCGATTACGCGCTGATACTTTTCAGCGGCGGCACTACGGGCACACCGAAGGGTGTTATAGGCACTCATCATTCACAGGTGGTCACCGGGCTGCAGTTCCAGACGTGGTTCGGGAAAGAGGTAGAGCCTTACAAGGACGTACTGATGGCGCTGTTGCCTTTGTTCCATTCATTTGCCACTTACGCTGTAATGAGCACGGCGATAGTGGCACACCTGCCTATCTCGCTGGTGCCTAATCCCCGTGACCGCGAGGACCTTATTAAAACGATTCAACACGACAGGCCCGCCTTCTTCCCGGCCGTTCCGGCCCTGTACATAGCGCTGCTGGAACACCCACTGGTCAAAGCCGGGAAAGTCGATTTCAAATCGATGAAGTTTTGCGTTTCAGGCGCAGCGCCGCTGCTGGCTGAAACTAAAAAACGTTTTGAAGAGTTGACCGGTGGACGCATAGTGGAGGGCTACGCACTTACCGAGACCACGATGGCCGCCTGCGTTACACCCTATAAGGGCAAGTGGAAGCAGGGCTCCACGGGCATGCCTTTACCGGATGTCGTGGTGAGGATCGGCGATATCGAAACAGGTGAGGGCGAGATGCCGCCCGGTAAAGAAGGCGAGATCGTTTTCAAAGCGCCGCAGCTCATGGTGGGGTACTGGAACAAGACGGAAGAGACCAGGGATATGCTCAGGGACGGCTGGCTTTATACCGGCGATATCGGCTATATGGATGAAGACGGCTACGTGTTCATAACCTCACGCAAGAAGGACCTCATCAAGCCCAGCGGCTTCCAGGTCTGGCCGCGCGAGGTTGAGGAGGTCATCACGTCGCACCCCGCGGTTGCCGAGGTGAGCGTGGCCGGCATACCCGACGCCAAGCAGGGCGAAGCCGTAAAAGCTTGGGTGGTACTCGAGGCCGGTAAAACGGCTACTCCAGAGGAGATCCAGGCCTGGTGCAAGGAGAAGCTGGTGGCCTATAAAATACCCAGGTTCGTGGAGTTCCGCAAGGAACTTCCCAAGACCATGGTGGGCAAGGTGCTGCGCAGGGTCCTGGTGGAAGAGGAAGCAGCCAAGAAAAAGTAGGGATTTAGACCTGTCCACGCAAGCGAAGAAGTGTAGGGGCGGGTTTTTAAACCCGTCCGCGTAAATGAAAATAATTATTCAGGAGGCAGACAGTGGCGGATTATCCGTGGTATAAAAGCTATGATCAGGGAGTGCCGCATACCCTGGAGCCATATCCTAAAAAGACATTGCTCGATATTGTGGCGGAGACTGCTAAAGAGAAGCCGGAACACCCCATGGTCATCTTTATGGGAAGGTGCCTCTCCTACGGTGAGATGGAGAAATACGCCGATGCCATGGCGGCTGCCCTGGCTGCTATGGGTTTCAAGAAGGGAGACCGTATAGCCATAATGCTGCCCAATTGCCCCCAGTTTGTCATCGGCCAGTTCGGCGCCTGGAAGCTGGGAGGCATAGTTGCCGGCATCAACCCGCTTTATACGGAACATGAGTTGGCCCATACGCTCAATGAATGCGGGGCCGAGGTAGTCATTACCCTCACTCCCTTCTACAAGACGGTCAAGGCGGTACAGCCGCGCACTAAGGTGCGCACGGTCATCGTTACCAGCATTAAAGACTACCTCAAGCCTGTGCTCAAGGTCGCCTTCAGCCTCTTGAAGGAAAAGAAGGAAGGGCATTACCTTGGAAAGGTGGAGCCGGGTGATCACTGGTTCCTCGATCTAATTAAGAAATATTCCGCTGCAAAGCGTCCTGATGTCAAAGTTGCGCCGGATGACCCTGCATGGATACTGTTCAGCGGGGGCACCACGGGTACTCCCAAGGCCGCCGTGGGCAACCACCAGGCGGGGATCTATACAGGCATGCAGATAAATACCTGGTTTGCCAGCGAGATCAGCCCCTGGAGCGACACTTACCTGTGCCCGCTGCCGCTGTTCCACGCCTTCGGCAATGTAGGTGTGCTCTCGGTCGCGCTGGTCGGTCACAACCCGGTCTGCCTGGTCCCCAACCCGCGCGACAGGGACAACATGGTGTCCACGATTGAGAAGATCAAGCCGTCCTTTATGCTGGGCGTGCCCACTCTCTATAATGCGCTGCTGGAACATTTTAAAGTAAGGGAAGGCAAGGCCGACTTCAGCTCGATGAAGATGGCCATGTCGGGCGCGGCGCCGCTGATGGCAGAGACCAAGAGGCGTTTCGAATCGATCACCGGCGGCCGCATGTCCGAAGGCTACGGTTTGACCGAGTCCATGATCGCCTGCTGTGTAAGCCCCGCCCGGGGTAAATTCAAGGAAGGCTCTATCGGCTGCCCGGTATCCGACGTCATCGTGAGGATAGGTGACATGGCGACAGGCGAAGGCAGCCTCAAGCCGGGTGAGGTCGGAGAAATAGTCATGAAGGCGCCGCAGCTCATGCTGGGATACTGGAACCGCCCCGAGGAGACCAGGGAGATGCTGCGAGACGGCTGGCTTTATACCGGCGATATCGGATACATGGACGATGACGGCTACATCTTCGTCACTTCGCGCAAGAAGGACCTGATCAAGCCCGGCGGTTTCCAGGTCTGGCCCAGGGAGATCGAGGAGGTTATCAGCGCCCATCCTGCGGTAGCAGAGGTATGTGTGGCCGGAATCCCCGACCAGCACCAGACGGAGGCAGTCAAGGCATGGGTGGTGCTCAAGGAAGGGGCGCAGGCGACCCCCGAAGAGATCCAGGTTTATTGCCGGGAAAAGCTGACGGCATACAAAATCCCCAGGTTTGTGGAGTTCCGCAAGGAGCTGCCCAAGACGCTTGTGGGTAAAGTACTGAGGAGGGTGCTCCAGGAGGAAGAGAAAGCCAAATCCAAGGGTTGATAAGGAACTCTCAATTAAATATAAACGGTAACACAGGCGGTTATGCGGCCCGAATCAAGGAGGTGTGATATGAAGGAATATCCCTGGTTCAAGTGCTACGATGCGCACGTGCCGCGCAGCCTGGAGCCGTACCCCAGATATACGGCAGTGGATCTGCTGGACAACGCGGTCAGGCTGAATCCCGACCACTCCATGCTGATATACCAGCATCGGCGCTTCTCCTGGAAAACCATAGCGGAGCTGAGCGATAAGCTGGCGGCGGCGCTGGTTGCGTATGGCGTCAAGAAGGGAGACCGCGTGGCAGTCCTGTATATCAATTGCCCGCAGACCTTTATCACGTTTTACGCAATATGGAAAGCCGGCGCCATAGTAGTCCCGTTGAACCCGCTCTACACGCCGTCCGAGCTGGAAAAATTTATCGGTGAAGTGGGTGCAAAGGTCGCGTTCGCATTGAACTTCTGGTATCCAGTTATGCAGGGACTGAAAAGCAAGACAGATTTACGCACTATTATTGTCACCGCATTGGACGAGTATACAATAGGAAGGGACCCCTATATTAATCCGGCGATGGAGCTGAAAGAGGGGGACCTATTTTTCAGCCAGTTGATGAAAGAGCATGCCGGCACCGCCCGCCCCGATTTACAGGTTTCCCCTGACGATACGGCAACCATTATGTTCAGCGGAGGCACCACAGGCATACCCAAGGGGGTCATGGCAAGCCATATCTCCTATACTATGACAGGTATGCAGTTACGCGCCTGGTTTGAAGGTCTGTCGCCCGAATGGGAAGATGCCATGATAGTACCGATCCCGCTGTTTCACACCATGGGCGTCTATTTTTGCTTTTCCATGGCGCCTATCTCACACCATACTATGATACTGATTGCCGACCCTCGCAATACCGACGTTGTGCTGCAGACCGTCAAGGAACTGAGACCAACCATGCTCAGCGGTACGCCGACTATGTTTATAGCGCTGTTGGATCACCCCGATCTCAAGCCGGAAGACTTAAGGTCAATTAAAAACACCGGAATAGGCGCAGCCCCGCTCATGGCTGAGACCAAGCGCAGGATCGAAGAGCGTATGGGTGCCGGAGGTTTTGTTACCGAAGGCTATGGACTCAGCGAATCTACGATGGCTATGACTACCACCCCCGCTTACGGCAAATGGAAGGAGGGTTCAGTGGGGGTGCCTTTGCCCGATACGCTTATACGCATAGTCGACCTGGAAACGGGCGCCAGGGAGCTGGGCACAGGTGAAGTTGGAGAAGTGACCATGAAGGCGCCGCAGCTCATGCAGGGTTACTGGAAGAAGCCGGAGGAAACTGCGGAGGTCATCCGTGACGGCTGGCTGTACACAGGCGATATCGGCTACCTGGACGAGGACGGCTATGTTTTTCTAACATCGCGGAAAAAGGATCTGATCAAGCCGGGCGGGCTCCAGGTCTGGCCGAGGGAAATCGAGGAGGTCATGGTGACACATCCGGCAGTGGCCGAGGCCTGCGTGGCCGGCATTCCTGACGCTTACCAGGGTGAAGCCGTAAAAGCCTGGGTGGTGCTCAGGCCCGGTCAGACTGTAAGCGCCGAGGAACTTCAAAAGCATTGCAGGAGCACGCTGACAGGGTATAAGGTGCCGAAATTTGTCGAGTTCAGGGAAACCCTACCTAAAACTCTGGTGGGTAAGGTACTACGGAGGATTTTACAGGAGGAAGAAAAGACAAAACAGTCCGGTCAGGTAAAATAAACAGGTTAAGGCCCAGACTTTGGTCTAATCCAGCTAATTAATAAAAGGAGGTTTGAATTGCCCGACTATCCATGGTACAGGCATTACGATAAAGGCGTCCCCCGCACGCTGGAGCCCTATCCTGAAAAGACGCTCTTTGAGGATGTGGCCGATGTGGCCAGAGAGCATCCCAGGCACAGGATGATCTGGTTCAAGGGCAGGTGGATGTCATACAAGGAAGTGGATCACCTGAGCGATGTGCTGGCCGCCGGGCTGGTGGCCAACGGGGTCAAGAAGGGCGACCGCGTCGCCATGATTATGCCCAACTGTCCCAACGTCATCATCAGCCAGCTCGGCATCTGGAAGGCGGGTGGCATCGCAGTTCCGGTCAACCCGCTCTACAGCGAGGCCGAGCTCGAGTTCGCGCTCAAGGAGTGCGGAGCAGAGGTGGCCATCGTGCTTACAGCGTTCTATAACCTGGTCAAGAAGATACAGCCCGGGACCGGCCTGCGCCTGATCATCGCCACCAGCGTCAAGGAGTACCTGGCGCCCTTCGTGAAGACCATGTTCGCACTGCTCATGGAGAAGAAGCAGGGGCAATACCTGGAGAAGGTGCAGGGCAGGGACATCTGGCTGCAGGACCTGATGAGGCAGCACGCTAAGGACAGGAAGCCGCAGGTCAAGATAGCTGTGACGGATACGGGCCTGCTGCTTTTCAGCGGCGGCACCACCGGCACGCCCAAGGGCGTGATGCTCAGCCACCAGGCAATATTTATGAACGGCAGGCAGATACATTCCTGGTCCCGGCCGCTGGCCACGGACTACGAGGATACGCTGGTATTGCTCATGCCGTTCTTCCACGTGTACGGCAACGTGATACTGCTCTCCACGGCCATTGCCGGCCGCTATCCCACGGCGCTGGTGCCCAATCCCCGCGAGCTCAAGGATGTGCTGGCCACGATAAAGAAGGTCAAGCCCACCTTTTTCCCGGCGATATCGGCCATATTCATCGCCCTGATGAACCAGCCGGAGGTGAAATCGGGCAAGATCGACTTCAAAACCATGAAATCCTCGGTGGCTGCGGCAGCGCCGCTGCTGCCGGAGACCAAAAAACAGTGGGAAGCGGTCACCGGCGGCAAGATCGTGGAGGCCTACGGCCTCACCGAGTCGGGCGTGCTCGCCATGGGCCCTTTCCTGGGCAAGTGGAAGGAAGGCGCAGTAGGCATGCCCACGCCGGATACCGTGATCAAAATCGTGGATATCGAGACGGGCAAGAAGGAGCTACCGCCGGGCGAGGCCGGTGAGATCATCGCCAGAGCACCGCACCTGATGCAGGGTTACTGGAACCGCCCCGAGGCCACCAGGGAGATGCTCCGCGATGGGTGGCTCTATACCGGCGACATCGGCTATATGGACCAGGACGGTTATCTTTTTATTACCTCGCGTAAGAAGGACTTGATCAAGCCCAGCGGCCACCAGGTATTCCCCGTCGAGATCGAGGAGGTCATTGCCCGGCACCCGGCCGTGCTTGAGGTGGGTGTTGCCGGTGTCCCCGATGCCCAGCAGGGAGAGGCCGTCAAGGCCTGGATCGTATTGAGGTCAGATAAGCAATGTACGGTGGAGGAGATACAGGTTTTCTGCCGCGAAAAGCTGACCGCCTACAAGGTGCCCAGACACGTCGAGTTCCGCGAGGCTCTGCCCAAGACCATGATCGGCAAGGTGCTGCGCCGCGTGCTTCAGGAAGAGGAGGCCGCCAAACAGAAAAAGTAAGTAGGGACGGGCTCTTCAGACCCGTCCGCCTGGGGGCGGGTTTAAACCCGCCCGTTCCCGTTATTGCGGGCGCACTGTAGGGACGGGTCAGCTCAGTGAAATGATGCCGCGGCGGACGGCGGTGACGACCGCCTGCGTGCGGGCATTGGCATCCAGCTTGCGCAGGATGGAGGTAACGTGATTCTTGATGGTCTGCTCGCTGATGTCCAGCATGGAGGCTATCTGCTTATTGAGGTAGCCCCTTGCCATGTGGTTGAGTATTTCCATCTCACGCGGCGTGAGCGGTGATACGAAGGGCTCCACGCCCCTGCCCCAGGAGAAGTCCTGGAACTGTTCCAGCACCTTGGCGGCTACCTTGGGCTGGGAGAGGAATGTATCGTTCAACGGGTATTCGCCGGAAGCGGCGCGGCGGATGATGGCGATGAGCTCCTCGGCGGATATATTGCGGCTGATGTACCCGGCGGCGCGGGCCTTAATGGCCATGAATAGGCCTTCGTCGTTGGGCGCAGGCGAGACAACTATGACCGCTACGCTGGGCACCTGCTGCTTCACCACGCGCGCCAGCTCCATGCCGTCGCTGGCAAGGCTGATATCCAGCAGCACCACGTCAGGTATCTCGTTGATGACGGCATGTACCAGCTCGGCTTCGGTGCTCGCCTCGGCGCAGATGTGCAGGTCCGGCGCCTGGCCGAGATAGAACTCAACACCCTTGCGAAACAGCGGCTGCTGGTCGGCGATGACTATCTTTACTCTACGCTGCGTCTCTGTCAATCGTCTTTCAGCCCTGGTACTTTAGTAACATCATACTATAAGCGCATCATACAGGGCAAAGTCAGTAACGCGGACGGGTTTAAAAACCCGTCCCTACTAGATTTCGCTTCTATCGAAGAGCAGCCTGTTCACGACGACCGAAGCCGGGTTTTTGCTCTTCTTGAGGTCTGCGATAAGGCCCGCGGTAATGCGGCGGATGAGGATGAGGAGCACCACGCCCGCCAGGCCGAGCGTCATCTCCAGCGGCTGGTTTAACAGGGCTGAGGTTATGGGGGTGGTGGCAAAGCCGATGATGACGCCCAGCGGCAGCGCCAGGCTGGGGGAGCCGCCGAACCTGAGCCGCTCATTGAGGTCCTTCCCGCTGTGCTGCCACCTGTTGACGGTCCTGACGAGGAAGCCGAGGCCGGCAGCTATAAGGGCGATGAAGAGGATGATCGGCAAAGCGTAAGTGAAGCTGAGGGCTATCACCACGCCCAGTCCGGTGGTGTTGCCGCGCTCGCCGTCAAACCTGCGGAAGACGGGCCACATCTGCCCGCAGAGGGCTGCCAGCCCGGAGAGAGCGGAGATATGCAGGGGAAACCCAAGGAAATAACCTACCAGCGGGGGGACGATGCCCTTGAGCACGTCGAGGAGAATGCCGAGGAGACCCCACCCCCTGCCCACCCTGTACCACATGGCGTGGTGCAGGTCCGGCTCGCGGGAGAGGTCAATGCCCCTGGCGCGGCCTATGAGTATCATGAAGGGAACAGCGCCCAGGAAATAGGAAGAGATGATGAAAGCTGTATAGGCTAATAGCATTAAACTATTTATAAATTCTAAATTCCAAACAATAAATAAAATCTAAATACTAAACTCTAAACAAGTTCAAAATCCGAAACATTTGAAATTTGTATTTTGTGTTTATTTAGAATTTAGAACTTAGAGTTTAGGATTTAATCGCTATCTATAAGGACAGGGCACATGGGCCCTGTCCGGATTCCCAAACCAACAATTATACTTTACCTGGCTACCTTGACGACCTTGTAACCCTTGGCCTCGATGTCCTTGATAAGGGGTGAGGCGTCCTCGGCATCCACCTGCAGCGAGAAGCCGTTCTGGATCTCCTCCGCCGGCGGTATGGTATGGGCTGATACGATCTTGTAGCCGCGCTTTTCCACCAGGTCCATCAGCTCCTTGATATTCTTGGGCTGGTTGCAGTTAATGATATTGAGCCTGGTGCCGGGCAGGCCGATGCCCAGCGCGCGGTTGAGCAGTTTCAGCATGAAGTCGTTGGTGGTGACGATGCCTACGACCTTGCCGCCCTCGGTGACGGGCATGGCGCCGACCTTCATGCTCTGCGCGCGCGCCAGCGCCTGCTCCACCGAGGCATTGGGGTCAATGGTCACGACGTCCCTGGCCATGACCTCCCTGACTGTCATCTTGGCCAGCAGGTAGTTGATCTCCCAGACGCTGAGGCTGGTGGCGGGGGACGGGCCGACGCCCATGATACGGTCCAGGGTCACCAGGCCGACCAGCTTGCCCCTGTCTACAACCGGCATACGGCGTATCTTGTGCGTCTCCATCATTTTGCGGGCTTCCATGATAGGCGTATCGCTCGATACCGTGATTACATTCCACGTCATTATATCCTTAACCTGCATTTTACACCCCCCTTATAAGCTTTTGTACCGCGTATTATAGCACAGGGAAAAAGGGGTAAAAACCCTGAACTCCAAGTACTAAATTCTAAGCAAACCTAAAAAACAAAGTCCAAAGCCCTGTGTAATTTGAGCTTTGAACTTTGTTTAGTATTTAGGATTTATCGTCATTAACCCGACGGCCGCTGCCTCATGACCAGCACTATGGCCAGGATGATGACCAGCAGGCCGCCGGCGGCGATAATGATAATGATGGGCATGGACATGTCGGAAGGCTGCCCGCCGCTGCCGGCCGTGACCTGGAAGCTGTCGCTCTGGCTATCGATGCTGACCTTATACTGGCCGGGCGCTGTTTTACTGACATTGAAGCTGACCACCTTCGACACTCCCGGGGCCAGGGTTACGTTTTTCTGCGCCTCCTCCTGGTCGTTTATCTTCAGGATAACGGTCTTAGACGCCTCGGCCGCGCCGCTGTTGGCCACGCGCACTGATACTGTCACCATCTCACCTGCTTTGGCGCTTGCCGGGGTAACGGCAAGGTCGGATGTGCTGAAGGCAGCAGTGGTTATTGGTGTTGCCGGTGTACCGGTAGCGGTGGAAGTCCTGCCCAGCACGGCGTAGGTGGAGAAATGGCTGATCTGCGCGCTGACGGTTTTGTCCGAAGTATTGACCGTGGAGTCCAACTCGGTCCAGTTATTGTTCTGCAGGAGGGCGATGTAAAGATTGGATTCAGCTACATCCGCAGGCAGGCTATCGGGGTCGTACTTTATCGTTACCGTCAGTGCCGGGCTGAAGGTGGAGTTGTCCGGGCTGAAGGAATAGGCCGCGATGGCCTTTGAGCCCGCTGGCGCGGCAGGTGGCGTGGCCAGTTGGGCGACCGAGATGTTCTGGCTGCCCTGCAGGTTGACCGCGGTATTGGCGGCCAGGCCGATGCTCAGGCTGCCGTTGCTGCTGGAGAGGCTGGTAGCCGCGGTGACAGCGCCATTGCTGACCGGGAATGATCCGCTGGTGCCCAGCACGTTGCTGGTCATAGTGACCGTGGTAGGAGTAGGTGTGGGTGTAGGAGTAGGTGTGGGCGTTGTTACAGGTGCAGCGTACCTGATGGAAAATATGGTGAAGTGCGATACCGAAGCAGTCACCTCTTTAGTCGCCGTATTTACTGTGGAAGTAAGCTTCTGCCAGGTTGAGCCGTCATAATATGCGATGTAAAGGCCTGATTCCGTGGCACCGGAGGGCAGCGGAGTCTCGTATGTAAGCGTCACAGTGACCGCCGGGCTGAAGGTGGCGCCGGATGGGGTGAAGCTATAGGCGCGCACCAGCGTGGAGTTATCAGCGGCGGCCGGCGGGTTGGATTCGCTGGCAGCGCCCAGCGTGGTCTGCCCCTGCATATTGATGCTGGTATTTGCCGCGAAGTTGAGCTTGATCCTGTTATCGGCGCTGGCCAAGGTTTTGGCCGTACCAAGGACGCCGTTGCTGAGGGAGAGGGTATCCGTCTGGCTGAGGATGTTGGTTGTGATTGACACTGTGGTAGGGACGGCGGTAGCGGATACTGATAAATTAACCTCGGTTATTTCACCCGAACCGAACAGTGCGGTCTGGCCGGCTTTTACCCCATTTACAAAAAAATTTACGGTAGAACCTGTGGCCGGGTTTACATTGTAGTCCGAGTTAAAATTAAACCTGCCCTGAGCATCAGTGATGCCCGTCCCCAGTTGCTCAGCACCGACCTTGGCCACTATGGATACCCCTGCGCCGGCGGTGCTCCCGCCGATAGTAACCGTACCGTAAAAAATCTGCGGCATTGTGGGTGGTTGCGCATAAGCAGCATTTAAACTCGCTGCCACTATAAAAAGACTTACTATGCTGCCCAGTAAAACATTTAGCGCCAGCTTTTTACTATTAAGTAAAGTCATGCATATACCCTCCGTTACCAATATATCGCCCTCGATATGGCGGGTTTTTAAATGCACTAATAAAGCACACAGGATCCATTATGGCTGAGGATAAAAGGCTGTTAAGGAGATTCAGTTCACCTTAACAGCCTTTCTCACCTGTTAACTAGTATAGTTAATTAATTCAAAGCTCCCCACGAAGCCGGATAATTTTTTACCTTTCTATCACGTACAGTTGTCATCGCTAATAACACGGGGGTGTTATCTTGCCGGACCCGGTCATCCGTATGTAATATCCGGTTCCGGGCGTCAGGTTGTCACTGGTCGCATCGACAGGTGCCCATCCCCCGGCATAGCGGTAGAGAGAGCTATACGCTACACCGGCAAGGTATTCCGATGCAAGCATACTCTGGGTACATTTAAATCCCAGCATGTTCCAGCCATCCTGAACAGCGTTGTAGCACAGCTGATACTGCAATATTGCGGGCGGTGCACCTGCAGCAACGGCCGGACAAGGTCGAGCGTTAATACCACTCAGCGTGCCTGTTTGATTGCAGGATATCCAGTACGCCTTTCCTGCCTCCATGGTCGCCAGGGTGCTGGCACTATTTGCCGGCTTGTACCACTTAAAGGTTGGAGATGAGCAAGACGTACCATAATCTAAGTACCAGACACTGACCACTTTATTGCCCGGTATATTTGTCGATGATAGCACAGTCCCGATTGCCGTATTAGCGGGTATGAGTGGCAGGGATATCAGGTTCCAGCCTGCGCTTAGTGGGATACTATATGTAGTAGTAACGGTCGGCATTGTAAATCTACCTGGGCCAGCTATAGTACCAAAATTGCCTGCACAGTCGAATGGCAATACGTACCAGGTATGATCTCCACCCCCGAATAAGGTGCTCCTGGTATAGGATGGGGTAGACACAGTGACATTATCCACCAGAGCACTCGCCCCATTGTAAGTCGTCACAATGTACTGAATATTGGCGCAGGCGGAGTTGTCCGTGCTGGCCGTCCATGTATATGTCGGGTTATAGCCGCCCGTAGGAGAAAGGCTGGTCAATCCTGCGGGTTGGGTTGGAGGAGAGATATCGATGCAGATGCTGCGGGCGGTGGTCCAAGCGCTAGTGTTACCGTACTGATCCTGTGCCCGGACACGCCAGTAATGAGTCCCCTCGTTAAGTGCTGATCCTATTGTAATCTGCGGTGTGGCAAGACCTGTCGTATTATTCTCCGGGGCGCTGAACGATAAATCAGCAGAAAGCTGGAAATTATAGGTAAAGGTATAGCTCGTTTGCGTCACCGCTGTCCAGCTAAATGTTGGGATGTTAGTTGCAGAGCAGGAAGCAGAAGCAGGTGACAATAGCG
>Ga0315289_10002170_pt1 | contig 30324 bp, 25 predicted proteins | sample YL17G11_40_MG_FD_203452 | JGI IMG/M metagenome (GOLD analysis project Ga0315289, IMG submission 203452) | Sediment microbial communities from Yellowstone Lake, YNP, Wyoming, USA - YL17G11_40 | ecosystem: Environmental > Aquatic > Freshwater > Lake > Sediment | place: USA: Wyoming | collected... | reverse complement strand
TCCAAGAGCCGCCGCTGTTCCGCATCCAGGGTCACGGGCCGGGCTACGCGCATCGTGTCGTCGTCCTCCTACGGTAAGGACGCACCTCGCCCGCTAATCGTTACTATTTCTGACGCACTACACTAGCCGCCAGGAGCGTCTTCGGGTAGATATGGTGGCGGTTCTTGCGGTTGGCACGAGCTGCGTACTCGCCCTTCGGCACGGGCAACCCATTGCCGAGGTAACGCGGCTGGTGCTTGGCCAGAAGGCACATGAAGACGCCGGTGAGGCTGGAGCGCCGGCTATAGTCGGATCGCTTGACATCATCCGGATCGATCCGATCCGGCAGCAGGAAACGCGCACGGCCCGTGCGCGCCAAACGCCGGAATAAGTGGGCGTCGCTGAGGATGTTCGCCCGGTACCCCCGGCCCGAGTAGCGCTGGGCGACACCCGTGGCCCAGAACCAAGCGCGAATCTGCCGCTGCTGCCTCCCATCGGGTTGAGCGGGGTTGTGGTAGAAGAAGAGGCTGAGCGTGGCCAGCATGTTCTCGGAGGGCAGGAAGTCTTCGCTGAGGACGCAGAAGTGCGTTTTTAGGTAATCCACTGCTTTTTGAAAGGCCACCGCGAAAGCGGACCAGAGCCGGAGGAAGGCGTCCGTCTTCGACTCGTCACGCTCAATCGGCTGCTCCCACTCGCGGACCACTGACTCGTACGCACGCTCGCCCACATCCCCAAGGTCCGGTTTCGCCACCAACGCAAACGCCAGTAGGATCGTCTCGTAGCGAATGACCTGGAATTCCTTGGGCAGACCGTGTTTCAGCTCGTGCGCCTTTTGCCTCAAGTCCATGGTGGCGGCCCGTGCAAAGACGCGATCCGCAGATCCCACCGGGGTCCCCAGCGAGTTGATGCGGACGAAGAGCTCACGTACTTCGTTCAGGTCCTTGGTGTCAACGAAAACAATTGGCACATGGTAGCTAAGAACGCGGTCCCGGCACTCCGCGATGCGCGCCAACTTGTACTGGGGCAGGTGCCTCAGCTTGTACCGCCACGCCGGCGAGACAATGTCCCGGAGGGGGATGTATTCACCGGGTACCGGCCGCCGGTAGTCGAACGCCCGACCGGTGTTATTATCCGGATGCGCAAGCCGGTAAACGACGCGCGAGAAATCCAGTTCACGCGGATCAGGGGTAGATCTCGGCTGGCCGATGCGAGCCTGATGGAGGACGGAGAGTCGCTGCTGGCCATCGATCAGAAACCAGACCCTGCGGTTTGCCTCGTCAAACGGCGGCAGCAAATGGAGTTCCTTGCGAAGGAGGTATTGGTTGCGGCGATCGGTCTCCCAAACGAAGATAGAACCGATGGGCATGCGCCGGTAAATGCTGTCGAGCAGAGCCGCCGCCTTCCGCCCGTTCCAGACGAACTCCCGCTGCAGCTTGGGAACGGCGAATATGCCCGAGTCCACCAGCCGGAGCAAGGTCCTGATTCGATACTGTCTGATGCGTGCGTCCTTCATAGTGACCCGGCACGTGGGCGGAACTTCCACCACGGTGTGCGCATGCGGCAAGTATACACCCGTACCGGCTCCCTTGGGGAGGGAGGTAACCGGGCTTGTTGTCTCAACCGCGTAGCGAAAGCAGGAGTGGTCATGATGGCCAGAACGGCGGGACAAGCTGAAGCTTACCCTACGGCGCGCGCTCCGCCGGGCGGGCCTCGCCCCGGGTGCGGATCTCGCGGATGGCGTAGATGCGCATGAGCACTTCGCCCAGCAGGCCGGTGGTGAACATGATGATGCCGGCCAGCAGCAGCAGGCTTCCCGCCAGCAGCAGGGGCCCATGCTCGAACAGGATCTCGTGCCCGGTGAACTTGCGGAACGCCAGGTAGCCCAGGATCGGGCCGCCGAGCGACGTTCCCGCCAGGCCGAGTTTCCCGAAGAAGTGCATGGGCCGGGTCAGGTAGCTGAGCAGGAACTTGATGGTGAGGAGATCGAAGAGGACGCGTAAGGTGCGGCTCAGGCCGTAGTGCGAGCCGCCCGCCTGGCGGAGCGTGTTCCGGATGGGCACCTCGGCGATGCGCGAGGGCAGCCTGCGGGCAAGCGGGCGGTCCACGCGGTCGCGGCGCCAGCCGCTGGCGATGTCGTAGCCCTCGTCGATCTTAGCCAACAAGGCCGGCAGATCTTCGGGGGCGTGCTGCAAATCGCCGTCCATGGAGACGATCACGTCGCCCTGGGCCTCGTGGAAGCCGGCCGAGAGCGCCGCAGTCTGGCCGAAGTTGCGGCGCAGGCGGATGACTTTCAGGCGCGCGTCAGTTTCGACCAGGTTGGCCAGCAGATCGAAGCTGCGGTCGGTCGAGGCGTCGTCGACGAAGATGATCTCGTAAGGCCGGTTCAAGACCTCCAGAGTGCGGGTGAGCCGGTCGTACAGGGGCAGGATGGATGGCTCCTCGTTGTGGACGGGGATCACGACCGAAAGCATTCGTTTCCCCGTGTAGCACCGGGTTCGCGGCCCTCACGCCAGGCGCGGATTCTGGCCGTTGACGCGGGGCAGGATCACCAGGCGCACCCACAGCCGCAGCAGTTGCCACAGGGTGGTGACCAGGGAGCGCAGGCGGAAGAACTGGGAGCGGCCGTGCCGGCGCGGGTAGTGGTGCACGCCCACCTCGACCACGCGGCAGGGGCTGAGTTCCAGCTTGCGCACCAGCTCGACGCAGATGGTGCCGCTGGTCGAGGTCAGGCGGATCTGCTCGAGCAGCCGGCGGCGGATCAGCCGGAAGTCGCAGTCTATGTCGCGGATGCGGATGCGGAACAGCAGGCGCGCCAGGCGGTTGTATAGGTTGCCGATCCAGACGCGGTGCCAGGGGTCGTGCCGCTCGAGCTTGTAGCCGTTCACCAGCCCCACGTCCGGCGCCAGGCGCTCGAGCAGCGCGGGCAGCTCGCCCACGTCGTACTGGCCGTCGCCGTCGGTGTAGAAGACCAGTTCCCTGGTGGCCGCCGCGAAACCGCTGCGCAAGGCTCCGCCGTAGCCGCGGTTCTCAGGGTGCGTGATGACCCGCAGCCGCGGCCCGTACTTGCGGGAGAGCTCTTCGAGCACCGCGGCGGTCGAGTCCCCGCTGCCGTCGTTGACCACGATGACCTCGAAGTCGCCGGTGAGCTGCGGCAGCAGGGCGAAGGTCTTCTCCAGCAGCGCGGGCAGCGAGGGCGCGTCGTTGTAGGCCGGGAAGAAGACGCTCAGGCCAGGCCGGCCGGATTCAGACATGAGGGGCTATTGTATCTGAAGTTCGTCGGGGTGGGGCGGGGCAGGGCCTTCCGTGGTCACGGGCAGCCAGATGGTGAAGGTCGTCCCGTGCCCGAGCTGGCTCTCCACGGTGATGGTCCCGTTGTGCCGGCGCACGATCCCATAGGCGATCGACAGGCCCAGGCCGGTGCCGTGGCCGCTGGTCTTGGTGGTGAAGAAGGGATCGAAGATGTGGGCGATCTCGTGGGGCGGGATGCCCCGGCCGGTGTCGGCGATGCGCACCTCGACGGAGTCCTCGGCCGCGTCGTAGCGGGTGACGGTGGTGATGGTCCCGCGCTCCCCGACGGCTTGCGCGGCGTTCACCAGGATGTTGAGGAACACCTGCTGCAACTGGGACTTGTCGGCCATCACGGGCGGCAGTTGCGGGTCCCAGTCGCGGACCACCTCGATGTTGAAGAACTGCGCCTGCTTGGTGATGAGCGCCAGGGTGTCCTGGAGAACCTTGTTGAGATCCGTCGGCTCCTGGGCGGCCCGGGACTGCCGCGAGAACTCGAGCAACCCCCGCACGATGTCCCGGCAGCGCTGGGCCTGCCGCACGACTTCCGCCAGGTTCTCGCGGTTGGGGTCGTCCGGCGGCATGTCCTCGAGGCTGAGCGCGGTCAGCGAGAGGATGCCGCCCAGGGGATTGTTGATCTCGTGCGCCACGCCGGCGGCCAGCATGCCCAGGGAGGCCAGCCGCTCGGATTGCGCCACCCGGTCGTGCATGACCACCAGCTCTTCGGTGCGCTGCTTGACCTTCTCCTCCAGGGTGCGGCCCCATTCCTCCAGGTCGGCCTTCATCTGCCGCAGGCTCTTCAGCATGGTGTTGAAGGATTCGGCCAGCAGCGTGATCTCGCCCGCGGCGCCCGCCGGCACTTCCTGATCGAACTGCCCGGCGGCGATGCGCTCGGTGGCGGCTACCATTTCCCCGACCGGCCGCGTGATGGTGCGGATCATGTAGTAGGTGATTCCGATGATCAGCAGGAAGCCGGCCGTGGCGATGCCAAAGAACGACAGGATCACGCGATCCCGGATGGAAGTGTAGGCCCTCTCCAGCGACCCGGCGTACAGGATGCCGATGATCCGGCCTTCGTAGTTGCGGATGGGCTCGTAGGCGCTGATGTACCAATCCCGGACTACGAAGGCGCGGCCCCGCCACACGCGTCCGCGCCCCAGCACCTGGTCGTACACCTCGGCGGAGATGCGCGTGCCCAGGGCGCGGTCGCCGGTTTCGGTCTTGATGGTGGTGGCGATGCGCACGTCGTTTTGGAAAATGGTGACCGAGCCGACATCCTGGTGGTAGAACCGGTCCCCCTTGAAGACCAGCTCCCAGACGCGGTCCACCAAGGCGAAGTTGCGGTTGAGCAGCACGCCGCCGTACAGCGTGCCCAGGGTTTCCCCGCGCGTTCCGCGGACTGGGGCCGCGGCCACGAGCGCCATGCCCGTGCTCTCTTCGGTCTTGCTCGCCGGCTTGGCCCGGGGCGTGGGCACCAGGAGGAAGTAGGCGCGGGCGCGCAAGGGCGGGTCTTCGTCTTCGAGTAGTTGAGCCGTGAGGATTTCGGTGGCCGCGGCCACGCGGCCCTCCAGAGCGGCGCGCACCACGCGAATCGGGGAAACGTCCTGGCCGGCGCGATCCGGCCGCGTGGCCCGCAGGATCACCCGCCCCTGCGGGTCGGTGAGGCCCAGGAAGTCGAACCCGGTGTCGGTGCGGACGCCCTGCAAGCGGGCTAGCAGCGCGGGACGGTTGCCCGTGGCCAGGCCCTCCTGGATGGTGCGCCCGGCGGCGGTGAGCTGGACGGCCTGCTTCAGGGTGGCCAGCTGCTGCTCGTAGAGCGTGCGCGCCGTGGCCAGCGCGTCATCCACCGACCGGCGGGCCTGGCGCATGATGGTGGTGCTGACGATCCAGGAGCCCACCACGGAAGTGGCCAAGCCGCCGGCCCCCAGAATCACCAGGTAGCTGGAGATCAGCCGGGCCTTGAGCGAAGTTCGGACCAGCGAGAGCTTAAGTCGCATCGCCCTGCCGGACCAGGTGCACCGAGCAGGAGATGCACGGGTCGTACGCCCGCGCGATCATCTCCAGCTTCCGGGCCAGCGCGGCGGGCTCGGAGCCGGCGTTCTGGCGGACGGCGTGGCGGAAGTGGTCCTCGATGCTGGCGGCGTTCAGGGCGGTGGGGGTGATCACGTCGGCCGCGAGGACCCGGCCCTGCTCATCGTAGGTGTAGCTGTGGAACAGCAGTCCCCGCGGCGCTTCGGTGACCGCCGTTCCTGTGCCGGCCCGGGGGACCACCGGCACGCCCCGCTCCTCGGCGAGCCCTTCCTTGAGCAGGCGCTCGGCCAGGGCCAGCGCGCGCTCGACGTCGGCGACCAGTTCTACGGCCTGGGCCTTGTTGTTGTCCACCGGGTTGTCGCTCGGCAGGACGAGGTGGAGCCGCTCGAGGGCCTCGGTGGCGCGGCAATTCAGAACGTCGCGCCGCGCCGTCAGCCGCGCCAGGGCTCCCACCATGAACGGGCGGCCCCAGTAGCAGGAGTGCTTGGCGTGCGAGTGCGGCGCCGGCGTCTCGTTAGTGAGCGAGCGGTAAGCGGCCGCCGCGATGATCTCGCGGGCGCCGTTGGAGAGCACCGCCACCTGGTCGCCGCGGTAGTAGCTGTAGTCCTCGCCCGCCAGCAGGGCGGCGAAAACCGTTTGCGCGTGGCAAAACTCGGCGGGGGGCAGCGAGGCCATCAGGTCGAGGGTGGCCCCGCAGTCGGCCACGCCCTGCCGCAGCGCCTGGCGCAGGGTGATCAACTGGTCCAGGCTGGGCAGCCGGCCGAACCCGCCCGGAACGGCGTTCACGGGATGCACGGCCCGCCCGCCGATGGTCTCCTGGATCAGGTTGCCCAGCTTCTTGAGACGCAGGCCGAGCTGGACGGCGCCCGGCTTGTCGGCGGCCAGCGCCACGGCGCTGGGGTAGTCCAGGTAGTCGGGCACGGCCAGGAAAAACAGGTGCAGGGCGTGGCTCTCGATGCTCTCGCCCAGGAACAGCAGGTCGCGCAGCAGCTCGGTCTGCGGGCTGACCCGGACGCCGAAGGCCTTCTCGGTGGCCTTGATGGAGGTCAGCGCGTGCGCCACCGAGCAGATGGCGCAAATGCGCGACAGGATCGGCGAGACATCTTCATAGCTGCGCCCGCGCACCAGGCCCTCCAGCAGGCGCGCCCCCTCGAAAATGTCGAACTGCACGCGGCGGACGGCGCCGCCCTCCAGCTCGACGGTGATCCCGCCGTGGCCTTCGACGCGGGCGAGGTGTTCGACTCGGATGGTGCCCATGGTGGTCCTCCTCAGTGGCCGTTCACCGGCGCGAAGGTCCGGAGTTTGGCTGCGATCGCCTCGCGCGGGATGCCCCGCTCGCCGAACATGGCCAGCGCCGAGGCGATGCTCGCGTCGCTCGCCGGGCCGCGGCAGCCCACGCAGGGAATGCGCAACTCCGGGCAGCGCGCCTGGCAGCCCGCCACCGTGAGCGGCCCGCAGCACACGGCGCCCTTCTCGATCAGCAGGCAGTTGTGCTCCGCCATGCGGCACTCGGCGCAGACCGGGATGTCCGGAAACGCCGGCAGGTCGCCGTTCAGCAGGTTGGCGACGGCCCCCAGCACCTGCTCCTTCTCGATGGGGCAGCCGCTCAAGTGGAGATCGACTGGGACCACCTCGTGCAGGGCGCGCGCCGGCGTGGTGTCGTAGCCGGCGCCGGCGGGGCCGTAGATGTCCGCCAGCAAGGCCGCGCGATCCACTTCGCGGTCCATGGCCGCCACTCCGCCCCACACGGCGCAGGTCCCCATGGCTACCAGCAGTTGCGAGCGCTCCCGGATCCGCAGCAGGTGCTCCTCGTCCCGCCGGCTCAACACCGCGCCCTCGACCAGCGCCACCTCCAGCGGGCACTCCGTGTCGTTGGCCGAGGAGGCCATCAGGAAATCGCGGATGTCCAGGGCCCCCACCAGGTCCAGGAGCTGGTCCTCGCAATTCAGGATGACCAGTTGGTCGCCGGCGCAGCCGGTCAAACCGAAGATGCCCACGCGCGGTTTGGTCATCAGATCATCTCCGGCAGGTTGATCGCATCCCAATAAGTGAAGATCGGACCGTCGAGGCAGGTGTACTTGTAGCCCACGCTACAGTGCCCGCACTTGCCCACCCCGCACTTCATCCGCCGCTCCAGGGACATCAGGATGCGGTCCTTCGAGAAACCCAGCTTCAGCAGGCGCTCCAGGATGTGCTTGTAGACCACCGGCGGCCCGCATACCGCGGCGTAAGTGCGCGGCGGATCCAGCGTGGCGTGGTCGAACAGCTTGGGCAACAACCCCACCCGGTTCTTCCACGTGCCCGTGGGGTCCGCGTCCACGGTCAGCAGGCAGGTCATGTCGGTGCGGTCCACCAGCGAAACCAGCTCCTCGCGGAACAGCATCTCGCCGGGGGTCTTGGCGCCGTACATCAGCACCACGTTGTGGAACTTCTCGCGGTTGTCCAGGGCGTACCAGACCAGCGAGCGCAGCGGGGCCATGCCCAGGCCGCCGGCGGCGAACAGCAGGTCGTTGCCGGCGAGCTCCTCGATGGGGAATCCGTTGCCGTAAGGCCCGCGGACGCCCACCAGGTCGTTGGTCTTCAGACGGTACAGCGCGTTGGTGACGCGCCCCACGCGGCGCACGCACAGCTCGAGCACCCCCGGGCGCGAGGGCGAAGAGGAGATCGAGATGGGCGCCTCGCCCACCCCGGGGAGGCTGAGCATGAGGAACTGCCCGGGCCGGTAGGTGAAGCCCAGAGCCAGCCCATCGTCCACGAAGCGGAGCGTAAACAGGTGGTTGTCCGGCGCCATCTTATAGATGCGCACGATGCGCGCCATGTGCGGCTGGTAGGGGTTTGGACTCACCACCGGCTGGGGGGCGGGAAGTTCATCGACCTGCAGCATGGAGCACTCCTCGCAACTGGTTGATCACTTCGGTGATGTCGATGTGCACCGGACAGGCGGCGATGCAGCGGCCGCAGCCCACGCAGCTCGGGCGGCCGTACTCGGCCACGAAGCCGCGCTGCTTGTGGTAGTAACGGAACTTGATGCGGCTGGCCCGCGACTGGCGGAAGTTGTGGCCGCCGGCCACCAGGGCGTGCGCGGCGAACAGGCAGGAGTCCCAGGTGCGCGTGCGGCTCCCGGCCACCGAGCCCAGCTCCACGTCGTCGGCCACGTCGAAGCAGTAGCAGGTCGGGCACACCATGCTGCAACTGCCGCAGGAGAGGCACTTCTCGCCCAGCGCGTCCCAGATCCCGCTGTGGTACTCCATCTCGAAGATCTCGGGCAGGTCGCGGATCTCGACGTCCAGGGAGAAACCCTGGCGGCGGGTCGAGGAGCGGCGCTTGTACTCGCCGATGTCCTCCTGGGCGACCGGCTCGAACAGCGGCCCGGTGGCCAGCGCCATGTCGTCGCCCCGGGCGGTGCCCACCAATGTCAGGTAGTAGTCGCCGATGTCGAAGAAGAACAGGTCGAAGCCGTGATCGACGAAGTCGGCGCGCATGGAGCGGCAGAAGCAGCGCTCGTCGGGGTGGCACTCGATGCCGATGATGGCGATGTTCTTGCGGCGGGCCTGAAAGTAAGGGTCGGGGTACTGGCCGGCGAACACCTGGTCCAGGATGTTCAGCGCGTAAACGTCGCAGGCGTGGACGCCGAACAGCACCAGGCGCTGGTCCAGCCCCTCGGTTTCGGGAACATAGCCGGCCTCGGGGCGGTAGCGGAACAGCGCCTCTCGTTGGGGCAGGAAGTACTTCTTGGGCGGCAGGATGGTGCGGTTGTAGTCCAGGCGCGCCTCCGACCAGCGGTTCAGGCGCCGGAAGGCGTACTGGCCGTCCTGCTCGACCGGCGCGTGCACCTCGCCGAACTGCTGCACCACCGAGGCGAAGAAGTCCAGCTTCTCTTTGGGCAGTTTCAGGATCTTCACGCGGGGTCCTCCTGGGGGGCTTGAGGGCCGATCCGCCGGCGGATCTTCTCCAGCAGCACGGCCAGGTCCACCGGCTTGGAGATGAATTCATCGTGCGCCATCCAGACGCTGTCCGGGGCGATGCGGAAATCCGGCGCCTTCTCGTAGAGCGCGCTGAGGACGAACACCGGCACGGCCTTCAGCTCCGGCGTGCGGCGGATCTCCTGGAGGGCGAAGAGCCCTTCCGTGCGCTCGTCCATCATGATGTCCATGAGGATCAGGTCGGGGCGCTCCATGCGGGCCAGGCGCAGGCCCTCGCGGCCGTCCTGCGCCCGCAGCACCGCGTAGCCGCGCTGCTCGAGGAAAAAGGAGACCGCCTCGCTGAAGTCGGCGTCGTCGTCCACCATGAGTATCTTCTTCGGTTCTGCTGTCATGCGGCACTCCCGTCGCGGCCTTCCTCCGCCGCGGGCTCGCGCCAGGCCGGCAGGCGCACCCGGAAGGTCGAGCCCACGCCCGGCTCGCTCACCACGGCGATGCTGCCGCCCAGCTCGGTGACGATCTTCTTCGCGATCGAAAGACCCAGGCCCGTTCCCGCGGTCTTCTTGGCGCCTTCGCCCCGGATGCGGAAGAACTCGTCGAAGAGAAACTCCTGGTACTGGGGCGGGATCCCCACGCCCGTGTCGGCCACCGCCACCTCGACCTCGCCGCCGAGGGCTTCGGCCGAGATCGTCACCCGGCCGCCGGGCCGGTTGTACTTGATGGCGTTGACGATCAGGTTGTCGAAGAGCACGTTCAGGCAGTTGAGATCGCCCCGCACCCAGGCGGCCTCCTCGGGGAGGCGGGCCTCGAGCGTCACGCGCTCCGCCGCGGCCATCTCCGCGTAGGTGGCCAGGATGTTGGGGATGATCTGCCGCAGGTCCACCCGGGCGCACTGCCGAACCAGCCGGTCGCCCTCCAGCCGGGCCAGGGTCAGCCAGTCCCGGATGATGGTCTGCATCTCCTCGCTGCGCTTCAGGCACCGCTCGATCCACTCCCGGCGCCGCCCGCCCGCCTCCCCCAGGTCCTCGAGCTGCCGCAGCACGCTCAAATACTGATGCACGGCCGCCAGCGGCGTCTGGAGCTGGTGCGAGACGAAGGTGACGAACCGCCGCTTGAGCAGCTCCCGTTCCATCTCGCCGCGCCGGCTATCCAGCACCAGGCGGCGGCGCTCCAGCGCGCGGCCCACGATCAGGCGCAGCTCCTCGGGCGAAAACGGCTTGGGCAGGAAATCGTACGCCCCCGCCTTTATGGCCTCGACCGCCGTGTCGATGGTGGCGTAGCCGGTGATCACCACCACCACCGTCAGCGGATCGAGCTGGTGGACCCGCGCGATCACCTCCAGGCCGCTCAAGCCCGGCATCTTCAGATCCACCACCGCCAGGCCGGGTTTCAGCCGGGCGACGCCCTCCAGGCCCTGGGCGCCGTCTTCGAAGGTCTCCACCCGGTAGCCCGCCTTGGCGAGGATCTTGCGGCAGGACAGACGCATGGCCGCGTCGTCGTCGATCACGACGATCACTTCCTGCTCGCCGGGTTCATTCATGGCGGCCCATCACGAGGGTGCGGCGATTCTCCTCAGGGTCTCCAGGAGCCGGGGAAAGTCCAGCGGCTTGGTCAGGTAGGTGTCGGGCCGGATCATGTCCAGCTCGCCCGCCATGGGGAAGCGCTCCTCCGGGCTTTGCTCGATCGACGAAACCATGATGATGGGGATGCCGCGGAAGTCCTGGTAGGCCTCCTGCCAGCGGATGGCCTGCGTGACTCCGTAGCCTTCCGTGGAGCTCTCCATCATGATGTCTACGATGATGACGTTGGGCCGGTGCTCGACCAGCTTCTTGAGGCCCTCGTCGCCGGACTCCGCTTCGAGGACCGCATAGCCCTGGGTTTCCAGCACCGGCCGCAGCGAGGCGCGGAAATCCTCATCGTCGTCGATGACCAGCACTTTGACGCTTGCCGCCATGCCGGGCTCCTGGCACACTCACTACACGCTACCTGAGTGCTCTCGCCCCCGTCAAGGCTGACCGCCCGTGGGGCGGCCGCCTTCGGGCAGCGTTCCCGCGGTGACAAGCCGCCGCGGGAGGCCCAGCCGCGTCAAGTCCGCCGCCACAGCGTCTGCCAGAAAGCGCAAGAAACGGCTGGCGCCGCGGCGGCTTTGGGGCTAAACTGATCTTGCCGGGTGAAACGGAAGCCGGTTCTGCCGGGAAGCAACCGCGCTGGGGGATTGCCCGGTGGGCTCATCGAGACGATGCAGCCGGGGCGTGGAGTCACTGCTGTGCGCCTCTTCCCGACTGCATCGCCTCGAGGGACCGCATGCCTTGAAAATCCCCCGAGAGCGGGAAGGCATTTAGCAGAAACCGGCCGCACTCGATTATGTCCCTGAACCAGTGGAAAACAGCGGCCGCGACTTGCCTTGCAGTACTGCTCGTCTCACTCGCTTTGGAAGTCGCCCAGCGTGGCGCGGCCGCGCCGCCGACCCCGCAAGTGCTCCGGCTCGAGGGGGACCTGGAAGGAGTGCATGACCCGGTCATCATGAGGGAGCGAGACACGTACTACGTGTTCTCGACGGGCGGCCGGCCCGGTCAGGGTGTCGTACCCATCCGGACATCGAAAGACCTGCGCCGCTGGACCCTCTCCGGGTACGTCTTCGACAAGCTCCCCGCGTGGGCGGCTGAGGAGATCCCGAAGGCGAGGGGGGCCTGGGCTCCCGACATCTCCTTTTACAATGGCAAGTACCATCTTTACTATTCCGTTTCCACCTTTGGCAGCAGGAACTCTGCTATCGGGCTAGCCACCAACCAGGCGCTCGATCCGAAGAATCCCAAGCACCAGTGGGTGGACGAAGGACTCGTGCTCCGCTCGCACGTTGAGAAAGACGACTGGAACGCCATCGACCCGAACCTCGTCGTCGAGGACCAGCGCAACATCTGGCTCACTTGGGGCAGCTTCTGGGGCGGGATCAAGATGAGGCGTATCGATCCCCAGACCGGCCAGTTCTCTCCACAGGACACCAGGCTGCATTCGCTGGCGAGCCGTCCGCGAACCCCGCCGATCGATGGTTCAATCGAAGGACCGTTCATCATTCGGCGCCACCGCTACTGGTACCTGTTCGCGTCCTTCGACCGGTGCTGCCGCGGGGTGAAGAGCACGTACCACGTCGCGGTTGGCCGCTCCCGCCATATCACCGGTCCCTATGTAGACTCGAGCGGGAAACCGATGACGGAGGGTGGCGGCACGGTGGTGATTGAGGCGACGACGCCCAACTGGCGCGGGCCGGGACACAATTCCGTGCTCCAGGATCCCCTGGGGGATTACCTCGTGTTCCATGCGTACCAGGGAACGACCGGCCGGTCTCACTTGCAGATCTCCACCCTGGTGTGGGAGGACGGGTGGCCGCGGGCCGGAACGCTTCCATAACTCACGTAATCAAGTCGTGAATCGGAGAAGAACACATGACTGTTAACCAGTACTCAGTTGTAACCTGGGCAGGCGCCCTGATGTTTTTCGTCGGCGCCGGCGTTCGCGCGCAGCCGCCGCAGGCCCGCATCAAGATCGACACGGACCGGGTGATCGGCGAGGTGCATCCGCACATATTCGGGAACTTCGTCGAGCATCTCGGCCGCTGCGTGTACGGCGGCATCTTCGAGGAGGGCAGCCCGCTCTCCGACTCGGCGGGCTACCGCCAGGACGTCATGGAAGCTGTCAAGGGTCTGAACGTGTCCCTCCTGCGCTACCCGGGCGGTAACTTCGTCAGCGGCTACCACTGGAAGGACGGCGTCGGGGCGCGGGACCAGCGGCCGGTCCGTGCGGAACACGCCTGGGGCGCCCTCGAGCCGAATCGCTTCGGCACCGACGAGTTCCTGCGCTACTGCGAGCGCCTCCGCCTCGAGCCTTACCTCTGTATCAACGCCGGGCTGGGTACGGTGGACGAGGCGCGCGAGTGGGTCGAGTACTGCAACGAGCCGCGTCGCACGTACTGGTCCGACCGGCGCCGCGAGAACGGCCGAGAGCAGCCCTGGAACGTCAAGTACTGGGGCCTCGGCAACGAGATCGACGGCCCCTGGCAACTCGGCCATAAGAACGCGGAGGATTACGCCAAGTTCGCGCTGGAAGCCGCCAAGGCCATGCGCCGTGCGGACCAGTCGATCAAGCTGATCGCCAGCGGCTCCTCGAATTTCCGGCCCGGCGCGGACTGGATCGCCTGGAACCGGTCGGTGCTGGAGCGCCTGAAGAACGCTGTGGACTACATCTCGCTGCACACCTACATCGGCAACCGGGACAACAACCTGGAGAAGTTCCTGGCGGTTTCCCAGGACATCGACCAGCGGATCGAAGTGGTGGACGGCTTGATCAAGGCAGCCCAGTCGGGGCAGCCCAACCCTCGTCCCATCTACATCGCCTTTGACGAGTGGAACGTGTGGTACCGCGCCCGCGGCGGCAGCGAGTACGAGACCGGCCGGACGGCCCTGGAGGAGCGTTACAACTTTGAGGACGCGCTCGCCATGGGCATGTTCCTCAACTCCTTCATCCGCCACGCCCACGTGGTCAAGATGGCGAACCTGGCGCAGTTGGTGAACGTCATCGCCCCGATCTTCACGAACCGGGAAGGCCTGTTCCTGCAGACCATCTACTTCCCGCTGGCGGAATACGGCAAGCAGCGCGGGAACGTGGCCCTGGATCTGCTGGTGAAATCGCCGACCTACCGCGTGGAGAATCAGGGGCCGCTTGGCTACCTGGATGCCTCGGCCACTTACAATGCCAGCGAGCGGGCTGTTTATCTGAACGTTTTGAACCGCAGCGAGAAGCTGGACATTGCCTCGCGCATCGACTATGTCGCGGGGGCCGTTTCCGGCCGCCTCGAAGTCTGGGAACTCAACCACCCGGACCTGAAGGCCACGCACACCTTCGGCGATGATGCGAAAGTGCGGCCTGCCACGCGCACGGTGACGGTGGCGGTCAGCAGCAACGGCTTCAGCTACACGTTCCCGAAACACTCGCTGACGATTCTGAAGCTGGGCGCTTCCGGCTATTAAGTGGGTTGGGGCGCCAACTCCAGGCCGCCGCAGGGGAAGTAGATGGCAGGGATGAAGCCAGGATTTCCTTTTTGGACTCCCGGACAAGTTGAATATACCCCCCCCCGTGTCAACGCCGCTGCACGGCTTTCGGCGCCGGAGGGCTTCCGCATTGCCCGCATGGGTCCATACCGGCGCCTGCCAGGGCCTCGAGCGCCCAAAAGTGCCTCTGTCCCAAGCCGGTTGTCAGACACCTGTCCGCCCCCTGTCCCGCTGTTCGCCGAGTTTGCCTCCGTTCAAGCCTCGGCTATCCGGCTGGCGCCGGCAGCGCCTCGATCCGCCGCACCATCGCGCCGAAAAGCCGCCGGGGCAAGTGACCCTCCGCCAGCCAGAGCCAGCAGTACCGCGCGTGCTTCAGCAACCGCCACAGGTTCCCCAGGTTGTAAGCGATCACACTCACCCACAGCCGCACCTCGTTGGACCGGAACCGATGGCATCTCAGCCGCGTCATCTTGACGGCCTGCTTGCCTTCCTTGATCCACTGCTCGGCCGTCCCCCGCTGGTTGTAGAACCGCACCACTGCCCGGCTGTCAGTCTCCAGGCTGGTCACGATGAACCCGACCCGAGGGAACAGTTCCCCGAAATGAAACTCCACCTTCGCCGCCACCCGCCGCGCCTTCTTCCAACTTTCTGCCTGGTACAGGAAGCTCTTGTACCGCACCACTGGCTTATGGCCCGGTCGCCCCACGGGCGGCGTCAGCAACTCCGCGATGTCCCGCTCCAGGCTCTCGTTGGCGGGAATCCGAATGGATGTCCAGCACCACCCGCGGTGGTGAATCGACGGCTTCTACCCGGCCGATGAGCTCGCGGGTGATCCGCGCCAGGCCCGCGAAGTTCTCCTCCTCGGCCAGCATCTCGGTTGCGAAGGACTGCCAGCGGGAGGTCAGGGCGGCGCCGCGCTCCCAGATCTTCTCCGAGCCGATCAGCCGGAAGGTCGGATCTTGGCTCAGGCGCTCGGCGTCGTTCACGTCTTCGTAGCCGGCCAGCCGGCCGTAGACGGACTGCCGCCACAAATCGGCCAGTGGAAACGGTGTGTTGTTGCCACGGCGAGGGTCGGCCAAATGCTCTTCGATGAGTTCGCCGAAACCCAGGCGTTCGTCCAGCTCGCTGACTCCGGCGCTCCCAACGAGGCGTTCGGAGCCGGACGCCAAGTGTACGAGATCATCGCGCCTGCACGCCGAGGTGCTTGAGCAGGAAGCCGATATGGCCGCCTTTGCCGTGGTCGCCGGCTTGATCGTCGCTGTCGATCTGCAGGACAGCCGGAACGCCGGCTTCGTCGCATCGCTTCTTGACAGCGGTGGAGTGTTTGGAACTATGCAGCACGTCGCCCCTGTTCTGAAGAGCGTCATGCCGGCTGCTCGCGATGAGAAAAACGGGCGGGTCGTCCTTGCTGATCAGGCCCAGCATGTCGACATCGGCGCGGATCTTCTCGCCCTTAGGGCTGCGCAACTCCTCCATGCTTTTCAGCCCATAGAAGCTCGGCCAATCGGAACCATCCGTGACCTGCTGTGCAGAGTCGCCCAAAATATCTTTCCACTTCAAAACGTCGCAAGTCGCCTGAGTGGCCGTGGCCGCGGCTGCGGAGACCCGCGACGATTCGCGCAACACCGGGTCGGGATTGCGGGGTTCGGCGAGGTCGGGGTGGAATGCGAGCCAGAGAGATGTGCTCGCACCGGCGGAGCCGCCCAGGGCAGCCACCCGGGACTTGTCGAGGTTGAACTCCTTCGCCTTCCAGCGGAGGAATTGAATCGCCCGGGCGCTGTCGCGCAGCACGGTCTGAATGGGAACTTCCGTGCGGAAACGGTAGTTGATGGCGGCGAACGAAACACCCGCATCCAGGCACCGGCGGATCACCGTCGGATTGGCCGCACGCTTGTCGCCCCCGGTGAATCCGCCGCCGTGGATAAACACCATCAGCGGATGCGGGCCGGGCGGCTTTGCCAGCCACAGGTCGAGCTTGTTGTTCGAGTAAGGGCCGTAGCTGAGATCGGCGTAATCGGGCTTCGTGGCGGCAGGACTCGCGGCCCGCTCCGCCCGGCGAGCCGCCCGCTCCGCCTTCCGGCTGAGCGTCGCTTCAGCGGGGTTCTTGACTTGGCAATGGAGCGCTGGCGTGGCCGCCAGCAAAAGGCCCACCCAGAACAACTTTGTTGATTGCTGCATAGTCGATTCCTGCTTGCTCCGAACGGCCGCCGCTCAGGGGTTCTCTTTCGTTTTTGCCCCGCCGGGTCTGAGGACCTCGATCAGATGAAAGAGCGTGTTCTCCCTGGACGTATTCACGAGCATCAGGTCCGTGCTGTGCGCGCAGCGGTTGCCAAAAAGCGCGTCGGGTAGCGTCGCGCTCACCTCTTTCCAACGCCCCGTATCTGTGTTCTGGACCGTGAGCGCTGTCTTCTCCCGGGACTTGACCGCGTCGTACCTGAGCGCCCACGAACCACGGCCGGAATCGAAGTAAATGACACGCACGCGGACGGGATAAGCGCCGGCCAATGCTTTGCCGCCGAAAAAGCGGTCCACCACATCGAAATACATTGTGTTCTTGCCGCTGGCGGTGTCGAAACCTCGTGCGAAACGGCCGTAGGGCTGATCCTTCGGGCCCACCCGCCAGTATCCCTGGCTGGTTCCGTCTGGATCGTACTGGTGCAGATAACGCTGGTAATTGCCCGCCTCGATGTTCCAGCCGACGTCATTCATGCGCTGCGCGCTGCGGTTCTGCATCACCGCGGCCATGGCTTTTTCCGGATCGCCCTGCGCGGCGCCGTAACGTGCGAATGCCTTAGCGATGTTCAGTGTGCGCTGCAGTCCTCCGGCCCGGTCCTCCCCGCGGAATTTGCCGGCGCCGAACTCGCTGGCGGGGAAGCGCCCGAAGTCACCCGCATCCAGCCCGTCGTGCAAGGCGCACCAGGCTCCGGGGCTCTTCGCCGCATCTTTTTGGCCGCCGTAGCGGCTGTAGAAAATGAATCCTTCGTGGAAGGCCCGATTCTCAATTGCCTCGGTCTGATGCTGGAAGATATCCAGGCCAAAATGGAGCCCCCACAAGTTCAGCCAATACATATTCCACACGGGCGCTTCCTGAAACCACCCTTTGAACATCTCGTCCATTTCCGAGCGGGCGCGAATCAGCGTTCCGGACTCGGGATGGTTGATCAGCGGGCTGAGGAACGCCAGCATGTCCTTCTCGTGGTTCAACTGATAGCCGTGACCCGGGTTGCCGGCTTTGCGCCACCAGTGCGGCATATTCCGCCGCAGCCACTCATCGTACTGTCCCTGATTGCCGGAGTTGGTGAGGACGTGGATCTTCGGTTTCTTGTCCCGGTAAAGCTCGTCAAACAGCTTCCAGGTCTCGAACTTGAATGCGCGCCAGCGCTCTTCCGGCAACGTGTACCGTTGGTCGAGCGGTTGGCCCTTGTATCCACCTTCGTCTCCGGTGGCCCCCTCGGCCGTCTGGATGCAGATCACCTTCGCTCTCACCGCAACCGGCAACTGATCCACGTGCTTCGCGACTTCGCGGATCATCCGGTGGTAATAGCGCTTGTAGTTCTCATTGAGATAGAACGGAAACGTTGAAAAGTGCGGCTTGCCGCGGGGATTGAGAGTCGGTGAGGTCTTCACCCGCGGCACGCCAGCCGCATAAATCCACTCCGGCGAATCGGGGCCGACGTGGATCATGAACTGAATGTACAGCCCGGCGTTCGCATAATCGGCCAGAGTGGACTCGAACAGCTTCCAGTCGAACTGGTGGTCCGCCGGTTCGAGGTCGCGCCACTTGATCGCAGCGAAAACGCCTTTGATCCACGGTGCCTGCTTCTTGATCGCGGCCGCGTCCGGGCCGCCGCGCCACCATACCCCGAAAGGATTGTCCGCCGCAAGCGCCGGGCACCCAAATAGCGCCAAAGCCGCCAGTATTCTTTTCAAGGTGATTACCCAGGATTTCCTTTTTGGACTCCCGGACAAGTTGAATATACACCCCACCCCCCGCCGTGTCAATCCCGCCGCATGGCTTTCGGCGCCGGAGGGCTTCCGCATTGCCCGCATGAGTGGATCCTGCCGCCGGCCAGGGCAGGGCCTTGGGTAACCCGGGACAGTACACTCAAACACCAATTCCGGGTCTTGAGTGTACTGTTCCGGGTTTCGAGTTTCTTACTCGAACCGCAGGGCGCTCATCGGCTCGACCGCCGAGGCGCGAAGCGCGGGCGCCAGCACCGCGAGCAGCGCGGCGGCCAGCAGGACCAGTGGCACGCCCACGAACGTCACGGCGTCGGTCGCGCTGATTCCGTACAGCAGGCTGGCGGTGAACCGGCTGAGGCCACCGGCGATCCCGAGGCCGAGGATGAGACCGGCGATTACGATGGCCAGGCCCTGCTGGACCACCAGCCGCACGATGCCGGCCGGGCGCGCCCCGAGCGCCATGCGGATGCCGATCTCCCGTGTGCGGCTGCGGACCGAGTAGCTCACGACGCCGTACAGACCCACGCTGGCCAGCGCCAGGCCGAGCAGGCCGAAGATCCCGAACAGCATGGCGCAGAGCCGGGGCAGCAGGAACGCCTTCGCCACGTGGTGCGTCAGCGTGTCCACGCTGAACACGGCCAGGTGCGGGTCGAGCGCCTGGATCTGCTCGCGCACCGGGCGGATCATCTGTCCGGGGTCGCCCGAGGTCTTCACCAGCAACGTCAGTCCCAGCAGGCTCAGGACTTCGCTCGGATCGCGGGGCAGGTATCGATACGCGCAGGCCTTGGTCTCCTCTCCCAGCGTGACCGACTTCGAGTCCCCGGCGATGCCGATGATCTCGTAGCTCTTACCGGAACCCGACACGATGCGCCGTCCCATGGGATCCTGGTCGCCGAACAGCCGCCGCGCCAGGGTCTGGTTCACCACCGCGACCGGGTTCTGGAGGTCACGCGCGGGGCTGAAATCGCGGCCGCGGAGCAACGGGGTCCCGATCGTTTCGAAGTAGCGCGTGGTGACCGAGAACACATCGGCCGAAGCGCCTTTGGCGCTGCCGGCGGTCGCATCGCGGAACTCCTCCCCGTTCTGCGCCAGGCTCAGCGGCAGGATGTTCACGGCTGCCATGGAGCGCACGCCGGGCCACGCCGTCACCCGCGCTTCGAGCTGCCGCAGGAACTCGCGGAAGCGCTCCTCGGAGTAGCCGCTGGTCTTGGGGTCCACGGCCATCATGAGCACGTTCTCCGGGCGGATGCCGAGATTCATGGAAGCGGCGCTTTGCAGGCTGCGCAGAAACAGGCCCGCGCCGATCAGCAGCACCGCCGAGAGCGTCACCTGCAAGCCGACCAGCAGGTTCCGCAACCCGAAGCGGCGGAACCGGCCGAAGCCGGGGCCGGCGTTCTTCAGCGCCGAGACCAGGTCGGGACGGCTGGCCGCGATGGCCGGGGCCAGCCCGAACAGGATACCGGTGAGGACCGCCAGCGCGGCCGTGAATCCGAGCACGCGATGGTCCGGGGTTAGATCGAACGCGATCGGAACCGGAATGGGCAGGCGGAAGCTGGAGAGCGCCCGTGCCGCGAAGAACGCGACGAGGAAGCCGCCGGCGGCGCCGAGGCCCGCCAGCAGCACGCTTTCCGTCAGCAATTGCCGGATGAGGCGGCCGCGGCCCGCGCCGATCGCGAGGCGGATGCCGATCTCCTGCTGGCGGCCGACCGCCCTGGCCAGCATCAGGTTCGCCACGTTGGCGCACGCCACCAGGAGCACGAGGCCGACGACCACCATCAGCAGGGTCATGAAGCCGGCCACGAACTTGCCCTCGCCCGGAATCCCGCCGGCGGCGGTCAGGGTGATGGGCTCTCGCCGCTGGCCTTTCCGGTGGGTCTCGTGGATGCGCGAGTGGACGACGTTCATCGCGGCGACGGCCTGCTGGCGGCTCACTTCCCTCCGCAGCCGGCCATGGATCACGATCCAGTAGGCGGTGCGGCTCTCCTTGTCCTTCGTCATTTCGGGCATGAAGTCGGAGGTCATGGCCAGCGGCGCCCAGAACTCGGAGAGGATGCCGCGATCGGTGCCGTGGAACCCGGGCGCCGCCACCCCCACCACGGTGTAGCGGTGGCCATTGAGGAAAACGGTCCTGCCGATGATCGACGGGTCCGCGCCGAACCGGCGGCGCCACAGCGCGTCCCCCAGCACCACTACCGGGTTGCGGCCCGGCACCATATCCTCGTCCGGCGTGATGCGGCGGCCCAGCGCGACGGGCGCGCCGGTCACCTGGAAGTAACTGCCGGACACGAGCTGCCCCCAGACCCGCTCGGCGGCGGGGCCCGCGCCGGCCAGGCTGGCGGGCGCCAGCGGGAAATGCCCCGACAGGCCTTCGAACACGGCCCCGCACTGGTCGCGGAAGTCGCGGTAGTCGGGGTAGGGGAACGTCCGGCCGCCGGAAAAGCTGTACAGGCCGCCCGGGTCGCGGACCCTCAGGCTGCCCAGCAGCGTGCCCTTGACCATGCTGAAGACGGTCGTGTTCGCCGCGATGCCCAGCGCGATCGAAACCGCCACCACCGCCGTAAAGGCGGGATCCCTCTGGAAGCCCCGCAGGGCGTACCGGACATCCTGGAGCAGCATAGCCTGAAATACGCAAGCGGACGCAGCCGGGTTCAACCAGGAAGTCAGCAGTCAGAAGCCGGCGCTCGGCACTTGCTGCTATACTTTCCTGTTCGGAGGACAAATGCGTTATATCGCTTCACTGTTGCTGGCTCTGACGGTGGGTTTCGCCGGTGAGCTGAAACTCGGCCAGCCGCTCACGCTCAAGCAACAAGTTCCGATCGCCACGCTGGCGACCCAGCCGGACGCCTACGTGGGCCAGGTGGTCCAGGTCAAGGGCAGCGTGCGCGACCTGTGCCGCAAGATGGGCTGCTGGATGGAGCTGATCGACGAGGCCAGCGGCAAGGGCATCCGCATCAAGGTCCAAGAGGGCGAGATCGTCTTCCCCAAGGAAGCCCTGGGCAAGACCGCCGTCGCCGAGGGCAAGCTGGCCAAGTTGGTGCTCACCAAGGAGCAGGCCGTCACCCAGGCCAAGCACGAAGCCGAGGAGAACAACCGGAAGTTCGACCCGGCCTCAGTCACTACTGGCAAGACCATCTACCAGATCCAGGCCACCGGGGCCGTCATCCTGGAGTGAAGTCCATGCCGCTCAGCCGCCGTCAACTGCTGGCCGCCGCGGCCGCGCCCGCGTTGGCCCAGAAAAAGAAAGCGGCCGCGCGGTCGCCCAGCATCCTGCTCATTCTCTGCGACGACCTGGCGGCCTGGATGCTGGGCTGCTACGGCAACCAGGAAATCCGCACGCCCAACATCGACCTGCTGGCGCGCGGCGGCACGCGCTTCGCGCACCACTTCGTATGCACGCCCATCTGCTCGGCCAGCCGCGCCACGCTGTTCACCGGGCGCCTGCCCCGCCAGCACGGCATCCACGACTTCCTCACCGCCCAGCCCGTCGAAAAGCCGCCCCAGGGCCAGGTCGCCCCGCCGCCGTCCTTCAAGGACGAGATCATGCTCTCGGACCTCCTGGCCCGGCAAGGCTACCAGTGCGGCTACGTGGGCAAGTGGCACATGGGCGAGGACGCTTCGCCCCAGCACGGCCTCGACTTCTGGTACACCCTGCTGGGCGCGCGCGCCTACCGCAACCCGCTGATGAGCTGGAACGGCCAGAAGGTCGAGGAGCAAGGGTACCTCGCCGACCTGATCACCGCCAAGGCGCTTCAGTTCCTGGACCAGCAGACACCGGAGAAGCCGTTCTTTCTCACCGTCAGCCACTTCAACCCCCACGTGCCTTACGAAGGGCATCCGCAGAAGTACTACGACCTGTACGCCGGGGTGAACTTCGAGACCTTCGGCTGGGAACCGGCGGCGCCCCACGCCCTGCGCGAGAAGGGAATGCTCCAGGACATCGTGGGCAACATCCGCAAGTGCGCGGCCGCCACCACGGCTCTCGACGACCAGATCCCGCCGCTCGTCAAGAAGCTGGACCAGCGGGGCCTGCGCAACTCGACGCTCATGGTCTTCACCGGCGACAACGGCTTCCTGCTGGGCCGGCACGGATTGTGGAGCAAGGGGCTGGCTTCCGACCCCATCAACATGTACGAGGAAGTCGTCGAGACCCCCATGATCTGGAACTGGAGGGGAAAGGTGCCGGTCGAGGGGGTGCGGCCCGAGCTGGTGAGCTTCTACGATTTTGTGCCCACCATCTGCGACGCGGCGGGCATCGCGGCGCCCGAGGGCCGCCGCCTGTGCGGCCGCAGCTACCTGGCGCTGGCCACCGGGCATCCGCTGCCCCGCAAAGAGCCCTGGCGCAACCTGGTGTTTGGCGAATTCCGGAACACCTCGATGGCCCGCGACGCGCGCTACAAGCTGGTGCTGCGCAACCAGGGCCAGGGGCCGAACGAACTCTATGACTTGCGCGACGACCCGCGCGAGAAGCTCAACCAGTACGACAACCCCGGCTTCATCACGGTCCGCGACCGGCTGGCGCAAGCGCTGGCTGAGTGGCGGAATAAGTACTGAGGCGGTGTCCAAGCTCGCCAGGATCTTCCAGTTCGGCCGGGACGTGTTCCATCACTACTCTCCGCGCGTGCGCGGCCTGTTTCAAGAGGCCAAGGATTACCTCAAGCCCGGCACCCGAGCTTACCGGCGCCACGCCCGGCTGGAGCTCGAGCATTACTCGAAGGCCTTCCGCCGGGACGACAGCCGCAGTCGTGAGACGCTGTTTGAGCCCGCCCCCGCGGCCTGGATCGAGATCGACCGCCGTGCCACCGAGCTGATCCGCCAAGCCACCGGAAACGACGTGGCCGGCCACGTCCTGGCGCGCTTGCAGAGCCGTCCCCACGTGCGCCTGCTCTCGCTGGGCTCGGGGCCGGGAGGCGTCGAGTTGATGCTGGCCCGCGAGGCGCCTGCGGCCGAGTACCTGTGCCTGGACTTCAACCCGGAGCTGTTGCGCCTGGGCCAGGAACGCGCCCAGGCGGAAGGGCTTCCCGTCCGGTTCGAGCAGGCGGACTTGAACACGGCTGCCCTGCCCAAGCGCGCGTTCGACTTGGTGCTCTGTCACGCCTGCCTGCATCACATCGTGGAACTCGAGCGGCTGGCGGAGCAGATCAAGGACGCTCTGCGGCCCGGCGGAGAACTGGTGGTGGTGGATCTGATGACGCCCAACGGCGGTCGCATGTGGCCCGAAACCCGGCGCGTGGCGCGGGCCATTTTCGCGACGCTCCCGGCTCGCTACCGCCTCAATCACACCGCCTGTCGCAGCCCTCGGGTGGACGACAAGATTTGGGAAGCCAGCGCCACCTGGACCGGCCTGGAAGGCGTGCGCTCCGCAGACGTCTTGCCGGTGCTGAAGGCCAACTTCGCCACCAAGCTGTTTTTCCCTTATCTGACCCTCAGCCGGCGGTTCTTCGACACCATGTACGGCTGGAATTACGACCTGGAACAGCCCTTGGATCGGGCGATTCTGGACTGGATCTGGGCGCTGGATCGCCACTACCTGGCGAGCGGACAGCTCCGCGCCGAGACCTTCTTCGGGATCTTCACCCCGGCTGACCGGTGAACGCCAGGGCGGAGAAGCTGACCACGCTCTGCTCGTCGATGTTCCACTGCTCGTAGCGGAGCAGCGTGCCGCGGGCCTGCGGGACGGCTCTAAGAAACGTGTAGAACGCCGAGGCGCCGCACCACTTGAGCGCGTCGCCGTGCTCCTGGATGGCTTCCCAGAAGCCCCCGGCGTCGGCCTCGAGGATGCGCTCGAGGCGCCGGCCATCCATCGCCGCGACGGTCTCCATCTCGCCTTCTCTGGCCCGCGCCGGAAACGGGTCGCCGTAGCGCCGGCCCATGTGCGCCAGATCGACGCCCAGCACCCAGAACAGCCGCCCGCCTTCGCGCGCCGCCAGCTCGCCGAGGGCCGCCAGGAACCGCTTCACGCCGGCGTCCTCCTCCGGCTGGCCGCCCTCCTGGATGCTGCGCGCCAACGGCCCGCACAGGATGGGAAGCACCCGGACGCCCGCGCCGTAAAGGTGCTGGAGGAAAACGATCTGGAACTCGAGGGAGTGCTCGATGGCGTGGCAGTAGTCCTCGAGCTTGACCGCCCCGCCGCCATGCTCCGCCAGCCACTCCACCAGGGGGCGCTCGGTGTGAGCCTCTCCCAGGGGTGTGACGAAGTTCTTGACCGTGAGCCCGAAGCGCTGCGCGTCGCCGAAGTGCGATGTTCCCAGGATCACGAAGGTGCGGTCCTGATGCTCCGGCCCCAGCGCCCGGTAGGCCGTGGCGTAGCATCGGCGCCCGCCTTCCGGGCTGACGTGGGGGGCGGCGATGCCGAGCAGGGCGCCGGCGCCTGGCTGGGCCGGGCCGTCGAGCCACTCCTGCAAGGTGGCCCTGAGCTCCGCCGGATCGTTGGGGTATGCGGAGCCCGCGTGGGAGGCCTCGCGGCACGGCGCCGCGGCGAACTGCCGGTGCCGCTGGTCGCGGAGGGCCGCGAAGACCTCGTCCTCCAGGAAACCGGCCGCGCTCAAGCTGTGCTGCAGGTGCTGCTGGAGCTCGCCCACGCGCAGGTCCCCGGTCAGCCGCACCAGGTACTCGCGCAGGTCCAGGTCGGTGCGTTCTCCGTCGAACCACTGCAGACACTCCACCAGCGCGGGAGGGATGATAAGCGTGGCGTCGGAGTAGTGAAACGGGTCGCGGACCAGCAGCCCGGGGCGTCCCTCGACCGGCGAGGGCAGGAACTCCAGGTTGGTCCGCAGGCGCGGCAGCGCTTCAGCCATGCTGTCTTCATTATGACAACATAGGAGGGATGGACCCATGACACGGATGCAACCTAAGCAGACCAGAATGTGCTTTGTGGCCCTGGCCCTGCTGGCCGCCGCGCTGCCCGCCGCGGCCGCCCCCCCGGTCTTCACCGCCGGAGCGGCCCTGGATGCCGCCCTCCGCGAGGCCGTCCAGAAGGACCAGATCCCGGGCGCCGTCCTGCTGGTCGGCCACCGCGGCCGCATCGTGCATCGCAAAGCGTACGGCTACCGGGCGCTGGCGCCGCGCCGCGAGCCGATGACCGTCAACACCATCTTCGACGCCGCCTCGCTCACCAAAGTGGTCGCCACCACCGCGGCCCTCATGAAGCTGTTCGGGGAAGGCAAGTTGCGCTTGAACGACCGGGTCACCGAGTACTTGCCCGACTTCCAGGGCGGCGCCAGCGACATCACCGTGCGCCACCTGCTCACGCACTTCTCCGGGCTGCGGCCTGACCTGGACCTCGAGCCGGCCTGGAGCGGCTACCAGACCGGCATCAAGCTGGCGCTGGCCGACAAGCCCGTGGCGCCGCCCGGGGCGCGTTTCATCTACAGCGACATCAACTTCCTTCTGCTGGGCGAAATCGTCCGCCGGCTTGGCGGCCAGAGCCTGCCCGAGTACGTGCGCGAGAAGGTGTTCCTGCCGCTCGGCATGAAGGACAGCCTGTTCCAGCCGCGGCGCAGCTTGCGCCCGCGCATCGCGCCCACCGAGATGCTGGACGGCCAGGTGCTGCGCGGCGTGGTCCACGACGAAACCACGCGCTCGATGGGCGGCGTGGCCGGTCACGCCGGCCTGTTCACCACCGCCGACGACCTGGCGCGCTTCGCCGAAATGATGCTGGGCCTGGGCCGGCGCGGCAAGGTCCGCCTGTTCAGCCCCCTGACGGTGGCCAAGTTCACCACCCCGCAGTCTCCGCCCGATCAGCCCATCCTGCGGGGCCTGGGCTGGGACATCGATTCGCCCTACTCGGGGAACCGGGGCGAGCTGTTCCCCCTGGGCTCCTACGGCCACACCGGGTTCACCGGCACCTCGCTGTGGATCGATCCGCGGACGGAGACCTACGTCATCCTGCTGGCCAACAGCGTTCACCCGCGCCGCCGTCCCGCCATCACCTCGCTGCGTGGCCGGATCGCCACGGCGGTGGCGGCCGGCTTGGGCATCGACGCCCCCGGGGTCCACCTCACCGGCTACAACGAGACCCTCACCGGCGCGGGCATCCGCCGCGTGGTGGCCCGTAACGCCCAAGTGCTCACCGGGCTCGACGTGCTCGTCGAGCAGCAGTTCGCCCCGCTGCGCGGCCGGCGCGTGGGCCTCATCACCAACCACACCGGCCTGGCCCGCGACGGCCGGCGCAACCTGGACCTGATGCTGGCGGCCGGCCTCGAGGTCAAGGCGCTGTTCTCGCCCGAACATGGGATCTCCGGCCGCGAGGACACCGGGAACATCTCCCACGCCGCCGACCACGCCACCGGCGTCCCCATCTGGAGCCTCTACTCGGGCGAGAACCGCCGGCCCTCCGAGGACATGCTGCGCGGCATCGACGCGCTGGTGTTCGACATCCAGGACATCGGCGCCCGCTTCTACACCTATGCCACCACCATGGCCTACGCCATGGAGGAAGCCGGCCGCCGCGGGATTCCCTTCTACGTTTTGGACCGGCCGAACCCCCTCACCGGAACGCACGTCGAAGGGCCGATGCTGGATGGGGAGCTGCGTTCTTTCATCGGCTACCAGCCCTTGCCGCTGCGGCACGGCATGACCATGGGCGAGCTGGCGCTTTTGTTCAATGCCGAGAACAGGTTACGGGTGGATCTGCATGTCATCCCCATGAAGAACTGGCAGCGGGGGGACTGGTTCGACTCGACCGGCTTGTGCTGGACCGACCCCTCGCCCAACATGCGGAGCCTCGCCGCGGCGCTGCTTTACCCGGGCGTGGCCATGCTGGAAGCCTCGCGGAACTACTCGGTGGGCAGGGGCACCGACGCCCCGTTTGAACAGATCGGCGCGGATTGGATCAACGGCCGCGAGCTGGTCGCTCACCTCGCCTCACGCTATATCCCCGGCGTCCGGTTCTACCCCACCCGCTTCCGGCCCTCCGCCTCCCACTTCCAGGGCCAGTGGGTCGAGGGAGTCCGCTTCCTGATCACCGACCGGGAGGCTTTCTCCAGCAGTCGCTTAGGCTTGGAACTGGCCGCCGCCCTGGGCAGGCTCTACCCCGACAAGATCGCCTGGGAAGTCAACAGATGGCTCATCGGCAGCCGGCCGACCATCGAGTTGCTGGCCAAAAGCGAGGATGCCAGAGCCATCCACCAAGCCGGACAGGAGGCGCTGGCCGACTTCTTGAAGCTACGCCAGGAGTTCCTCCTCTATCGCTAGCCCAACCAGGCCTCTTTCCCCGCCGGCCCTTAGGCTGCCGCGGCCTTGGCGCTGACCGCCGGCCGGCCCTTGGTGTTGAGCACGCGGCCGCGTTTTCGGGCCTCCACCAACCACACCGGCGGCCGGCCGCGACGGCGCCCGCGTCCCCGCGCCAGGCGCTCCAGGCTGATGATAGCCTCTTCGATCTGCTCGCGCTCGAGCCGTAATTCCACCAGAATTTTGCTTATGTCCATAGTCCGCTCCAAGCAGAGGATGAGTCCGCAGAAGCGGGCGCAGTTCCGAAAACGGAACAGCGCATCCGCAATGCAGAGATCACAGAATCACTTATACCGCATTTTTTTGGGGTTTTCAAGAGGTTTGTTCTGAATTCAGAACAAAACTTCCCGCGCCGCCGCCTTCGCCCGGCTCAGGGGCGGCCTCCCGCCGCGGCCCCGGGCCGGCCCCCCCTTATTTGCTGCTTTTTGCAGCGGAAATAGAAGGGCAATCCGGCCAGAATAAGCGCCAGGCCCATCAGCGATTCGCGCGGGGATTCCCTGAGCGTGGAGACGATTATGGCCCCCGCCCCCAGTACGAATAGTACCGGAAGGACCGGGTAACCCAGGGTCCGGTAGGGCCGCGCCAGCTCGGGCCGCTTGCGCCGGAGCACGAAGACCGCTGCGGTAGTCATCCCGTAGAAGAGCCAGTTGGCGAAGATTACGTAGGTGTAGAGCTGCTTATAGCGTCCGCTCAAGACCAGCACGGCGGCCCAGCCGCTCAGCGCCAGAATGGACACGGCGGGCGTGCGGTAGCCGGGGTGGACCCGCCCGACGGGGCCGAAGAAGAGGCCATCGCGGGCCATGGCGTAGGGTACCCGCGCTCCGGAGAGGATCGAGCCGTTTAGAGCGGCGAAGATCGAGACCATGGCCGCGATGCTGACCGCGTGCCCGCCCCAGCCGCCCAGGGCGCGGCGCATGGCGTCGGCGGCCACGCGGCTGCTCGAGGCCACCTCCCAGGCGGGCAGCACATAGAAGTAGGCGGCGTTGGTCGCCAGGTAGATGACCGCCACGGTGAGCGTGCCGGCGATCAGCGCCAGCGGCAGGTTGCGCTGGGGACTGCGGATCTCCGAGGAGACCATGCTGACGTTGTTCCACCCGTCGTATGCCCACAGGGCCGCCACCAGGGCCACGAAAAAGCCGCTGGCGCCCCCCGGCGCGGCCGTGGTCGTGGCATAGTTGCTGACGGCGCCTTGGCCGGTACCGAAGCCGAGCACGATGATGGCCGTAATCAGCGCCAGCTTGGTGAGGGTCAAGGCCACCTGGACGCCGCCCCCGAACCGCACTCCGAAGTAGTTAATGCCGGCCAGCAGCAGAATCACGCCCATGGCCAGGAACTGCCCGTAGCGCACTTCCAGGGGGCCGCCGGCGGGTCCGATGGGCAGGGGGATCGAGAAGGCCACCCGCTCGAGTTCGGGCCGGAAATTAGCCAGGTAGAGAAAAAAAGCCGTGGCCAGGGTGGCCACCGAGCCGCTCTTGCCGACCCACATCTGGGTCCAGCCGTAAAGGAAGCCCCAGAACGGCCCGTAGGCCGCGCGCAGGTAGACGTACTCGCCGCCGGCCTCCGGGAGCGCCGCGGACAGCTCGGCGTAGGTCAGGGCCCCGGCCAGGGAGAGCGCCCCGCCGACCACCCAGACCAGGAAGACCATCCCCGGTGTTCCCACGGCTTCGGCCATGTCCTTGGGCACCAGGAAGATGCCGCTGCCGATGACCGTGCCCACCACGATGGCCGCGGCGGCCCACTGGCCCAGGTCGCGGCGCAGCCCCGGCGCGCCCTCAGCGGTTGTCACGGGCGTTCCTCCTGGGGACCAGGGATCCGGCGCACCCCGCCAGGAAGGTGACGCAGGTGCCGATCAGCACGTACCAGGTCCAGGCGATGGGAGTGAAGAACTTCACGTAGATCATGGCCGCGAACCCCGCCATCATTCCGGCCATGGCGGCGGCTTCGCCCACGCGCCGGGTGAGGATGCCGAGCAGGAAAACGCCCAGCAGGCCGCCATAGGCGATCGAGGCGATCGAGAGGCCGGCCTCGAGCACGGGTCCCCAATGGCGGGCCACCGATCCGACAGCGAACAGCACCACCCCCCAGAGCACGGTGGCGCCGCGCGCCAGGCGCAACCACCGGGCGTCGGAGATGGGAGCTCCGGGGCGGCGGGCGGCCCAGGGTTTCAGGAAGTCCATGATGCTGGTCGAGGCCAGCGCGTTCAGCGCCGCGCTCAGGTTGGACATGGCCGCGGCCAGGATGGCGGCCACCACCAGGCCGGCCAGCCCCGGCGGCAGGTGGTTCCAGACGAAGCTGGGATAGAGCCGGTCCAGGGGCTGGGGCGGGGGCAGGTTCGCCTGGCGGTGGTAGACGAACAGGATGACGCCCACCACCAGGAACAGCGAGAACTGGAGGAAGATCACCACCCAACTGGCCAGCAGGGCGGCGCGGCTCTCGCCTTGCGTCCGCGCGGCCAGCAGCCGCTGCACCATCAACTGCTCGGTGCCGTGGCTCGCGGTGGTCAGGAAACAGCCGCCGATCAGCCCGGCCCAGAAGCTGTACGTGCGGGTGAAGAACTCCCCCGTGAGCTCCAGCCGGAAATCAAACAGCGCGAACTTGCCGGCCGGGGCGGCCACGGCCAGCACCGTGGGCCAGCCTCCGGGGATGTGTTGCAGGATGACGACCAAGCTCACCAGGGCGCCGAAAACGTACAGAAACATCTGCACGACGTCGGTCCAGATGACCGCCGTCATGCCTCCCTCGAAGGTGTAGAACAGCGTCAGGCACAGGATCACCGCGATGGAGACCACCTCGCCGGTGCCCAGGACGATCGAGATCACGATCGAGATGGCGAACACCCGCACCCCTTCGGCCAGGGCGCGGACCACCAGGAA
>Ga0315289_10002169_pt1 | contig 30332 bp, 31 predicted proteins | sample YL17G11_40_MG_FD_203452 | JGI IMG/M metagenome (GOLD analysis project Ga0315289, IMG submission 203452) | Sediment microbial communities from Yellowstone Lake, YNP, Wyoming, USA - YL17G11_40 | ecosystem: Environmental > Aquatic > Freshwater > Lake > Sediment | place: USA: Wyoming | collected... | reverse complement strand
CGATGCCATCCTCCAGCTCACGGTAAAGAGGGGTGTGGCGGGTGTGCTCTCCTGTCAGTTATCCGTCGGTCCTCTGTCATGTGGCATTTGCCCCCGCATGCTAACATAGTGCTCGATCCTAAAGACTGTGCTGAATCCTTGGAGAATCCTATAGGAGGGATACATATGGCAAGCTTGATGGAGAAGGTCCAAACCCTGATTTCGGCCAACCTGCATTACCTGGTGGATCAGGCGCTGAAGCAGAACTCGATTGCAGTGATTAACCAGTACATCCGCGAGGTGGAAAACAACCTGGACGATCTCTCCGAAGCGGTGGCAACGGTCGGTGGGCAGGTGAAAACCCTGCGCCGAAAGAGCGATGAATACCAGGCCAAAGTCGCCGAGCTGGACCGCAACATCGATCTTTTCCTGCAAGAGGGACGTGAAGACCTGGCGCGCGCCGCTCAGAGCAAGCTGAACTCGACCCAGCGGCTGGTTGATACCTACACCGGTCAACTGGAACAGATGCAGCGCGAGTATCAAAGCCTGATCGATGCGCGGCTCAAGCTGGAGGCAAAGCTCACCACCATCAAGCAGGAGCGCGAGCACCTGGAAGCCCTGCTGGAGCTGGCCAAGTCCAAGGAGATCACTGCGCGGACCATCAAGTCGCTCGACGATCTGGCCGGGGTGGGTGATGCCGATGTGGCCCGCATTGCCGACTCCATTCGATCCCGTTTGGATCGGGCTTCGGCCGAGAGCGAGATGCGTGCTGCCAGCCTCGACAAGCAGATGGACGACGTCCTGGACCGTGACGAGTTGGATGGGCAGTTGGCTGCTCGCAAAGCTCGCTTGGGGCTTGCGAGCAGTGCCGGCGGCAGCGGTTGACGCGTCGGGTCTTAACAAAAAAGGAGTACACTCATGGCATCCCTGCTTGAAAAGGTCAGGGTGCTGGTTTCGGCTGACCTGAACCGTTTGGTGGATCGCGGTCTGCTGTCTAATGAACCGGCCGTGTTCCAGCACCACGTCCGCGAGCTACAGGGGCTGCAGGATCAGTTGAGCGATCAACTCGCAGGAGTTCGCGCTGATACCATGCGGCTTCGCCAGCGCAGTGACGAAAAGCAGGCGCTCCTGGTGAAACAGGATCAGGAGGTCGATGCTCTCTTGCAGGCCGGCCTCCAAGAGGATGCCCTGGCGGCCCAGGATCGCGTAAACCAAACCCGCGTGGAGGCTGCTGCCCTGACGCAGCAACTGGAGAAGCTGGAAGCTCAGTATGCCCAGATGGCCGAGGCACAGGCCCAGCTCAACGCCCGTGTGGCGGCCCTCCAATACCGTGCCCCCGAGGTAGACAGCCTGGTGGGCCTGGCACGCGCCAAAGAGTTGACCGCCTCGGCAATGCAGTCGTTGGAAGACCTGTCGGGGAGCGGCGATCCTGATGTGGCGCGGGTGGTGAACTCCATCCGGAGCCGCCTCGCCGACGCCGAGGCCCAGATCCAGGAGCTCGAGCAACGCGGGCTGGCTCATGGCGAGACCCCGGAAGTGCTGAAGCGCCGGGAGCTGGAAAGCCAGCTCGAGGCGCGCAAGGCCAGGTTGGGGTTGTAGCGGCGGCGCTCAGGGGATGAATGAAGGCGCTCCGAACGTTACAACGTTCGGACGTCAGGACGTTCGGTAATGGCTGGGAGGAGAGCGGTATGAATCTTGCCCTGACTATCGGCATATTGGTCGCCGGCGTGATCGCCATCGGCCTTTCGATTGCATTCTGGGCGACGCGTGGTGGGCGGCGTACTCAGGCGGTGTTCTTCCTGATCCTTGGGGTCGTGTTGTTGGTTGTCGGCGCGGGCCTGGGTTGGCGCAGCATCGGCGGCGGCACTCAGCAGCCGTTGGTAGCCACGCCGCGCGGCCCCATCCAGGTGCGCGTACTGACCGCGCTACCGGCGGAGCCCTGGGTGCGTGAAGCCGCACGCCGCTTCAACGAGGCGGGCAACAAACAGGATGGACAGCCCATCGAGGTGCAGGTCATCGCCATGGATGGATTGACCGCCCTGGGCAAGTTCGACCGGGATGAGTTCGGCAGCCTTGGAGACAAGACGCGCGATCAACTGTCACCCCAGGAGCTTGAGAAGCTGGAGACCACCTTCCCGACGGCGTGGATCCCCGACAGCCGTTACCTGGTGGAGCTGGCCAACGCGGCGTACAAGGATCGCCTCGGCCGCGACGTGTTCCTCACGGACGGAGAATACCGCGCCCGCCCCACCGCCATTTCGCTCTTCACCTGGGGCCTCTATCAGAGCCGCGATGAAGTGCTGCGCAAGAAGTTTGGCGAGATCAATTGGAAGACGATCCACGACGCGGCAGTGGCTAAGGGCGGCTGGCCGGAACTGGGCGGTGATGCGGCATGGGGGTTCTTCAAGCTGGTTGTCCCCAATCCGCGCCGCAACGTGGGCGGCCTCGCAGCGATGATCGCGGCAGCAGGCGAATACTACGATCGGACGAACATCTCCGTCGCCGATGTGACCAACCCGGACTTCCAGAAGTGGCTGGGCGAGCTCATGGGGGCGCTGACTGATGTGAGCGGGGCCGGCGCGTACACCGCCGAAGACTTCGCTCTGTTCGGTTACTCGGTGGGGGATGGGGGACAGCTCCTGGAGAGTGACCTGCTGAACAATATGGCCGGCATCCAGACCCGCTGGGCCGATCCCCTGGTCATCCGCTACCCCAAGTACGTTACATGGTTCGACTTCCCGTTCTCGGTGTGGATGGGGCCTGAGACTACGGCGGCCGAGAAGAACGCAGCCCTTCAATTCGAGCAGTTCCTGCTTTCCACGGAAATTCAGAAGCTGGCCGTGCAGCAGGGTTTGCGGTCGGTGAACAGCGATGTCAGTGTGACGGATGGCGATACCCTCTTCACCCGCTGGCAGAAACAGGGGGTGGAAGCCGTAGTGCCGAGGACGACAAGAATGGCCTCCCCTAGCCGGGAGGTGCTCTTGGCCCTATTGCGCTGGTTCGACCTCAATGTGGGGAAGTAGCCCTTACCTCTGGAGGAGGAGCGAGCCATGAAGAGAACACAGAGGCGCCAGCGCCGACCTTTCATCGTCACGGTTCTGGTGGCTGGCGTGTTAGCCCTGTGCTGCCTGGCCATAGTGGTGCCGGCGCTGCTGAAGGGGAGAAGCCCTGGCACTGCCGATCAGACCGTTGTCGTCGACCCGCGTACGGCAAAGGTGACGATTGCCTATTCCCCCGAGAAAGCGACTCTCTTCACGGGTCTGGTCAAGGAGTTCAACGCGCAGAAGCTGCGAACGCCCGACCGGCAGCCGATGGAGGTCGTGGCTGTCGAGATGACGCCGGAGGAGATGGTCAACCAGGCGTTGGCAGGGCAACAGGGTTTTCAGGCTCTCACGCCGGATTCATCCATCTGGCTGGACCAGTTGAACGGGCGATGGGTGCAGGCGCAGGCGACTGAGCCGGGCGCTATCCCGCCGCGCCTCGTGGGCGAGCCGGTACGTTACGCCGTCACCCCCATCGTGATCGCGGCATGGGAAAACACGGCCCGGTCGTTAGGGTGGCCCGACAAGCCTGTGGGCTGGACGGCTCTCCAGCAGCGGGCGCAACAAGATCCGGGGTTCAAGTGGAGCCACCCCAGCACGGCCTATGCCAGCGGCTTGTTGGCGACGTTGGCCGAGTTCTATGCCGGTGCAGGGGTGCAGCGCGGGCTCACCGCTGAGTTAGCCCAGGACCCCAAGACTTTGGACTTCGTGGGCGCCGTCGAGAAGACGGTCAAACATTACGGGGAAGCCGAGCTGCCCGTCATCCAGCGTGCGGCCCAGGAAGGCCCGGCCTACCTGGATGCTTTTGTCGTGTCGGAGCAACTGGTCGCCGCGCTGAACAGCCGGCACTTCCCGGGTCCCTTCGGCGGGGGCCAGGACCGCCTGATCGCGCTCTATCCGGCGGAGGGCACGTTATGGGCCGACCACCCCCTGGCGCTCCTGGAAACGCCCGATCTCACTGCCAACCAACGGCGCACCTTCCAGGCCTTCCGAGAGTTCCTGGCCAAGCCTGAGGTGCAGGCTGAGGTCCTTCGCGCCGGCTATCGCCCTGCCGATCTCAGCATCCCTCTGAATAGCCCAGATTCCCCCCTGACGGCCGCGAACGGTGTCAATCCGGCCGAGCCGCAAACCACGCTGCAGCTCCCGGCGCCGGATGTGGTGGCGGCTGTACAAAACGCATGGGCGCTCACCAAGCGTAAGACCAACGTCATCCTGGTGGTAGACACCTCTGGCTCGATGGAAGGGAGCAAACTGGAAAATGCCCAGGCCGCCCTGCGCACGTTCCTGGTGCAGATCCCCAGCGACCAGGAGCGGGTGGGCCTTATAGAATTCAACTCGGACGTGGTCAATATCATCGAGCTCGACACTCTGGCACGGAACCGTGCGGCGTTGACTAGCGAAGTTGACTCACTGCAGGCGGGCGGCAACACCGCGCTGCTCGATGCGGTCCGCACGGCCTACGAGCGGCTCCAGCAGGAGGCTGATCCCGAGCGGATTAATGCCATCGTGGCGATGACGGATGGGCGCGAGAACAACTCCAACGTGAGCCTGAACGAACTGACCGCTGAGATCCGGGCCGGCAACGAGAAGGTGCCGGTGGTCATCTTCGCCGTAGGCTACGGGAAAGACGCGGACTACGACATGCTCAGGTCCCTGGCCGAGAGCAGTGGCGGGCAAGTGCGCGAGGGTACCCCGGAGACCATTCGCGACCTGTATAAGATCCTGTCAACGTACTTCTGATGTCTGCCGAATCCATTCGCGATCGGATCGAACAGGACGCCAGGCGGGCGCTCATCTGGAACGCGTTCTTCCGCCTTGAGAGTGCGCTGATGATCGGCGGCACGATCCTGCTCAGTGTCTTCGTCACACCGTTTCCAGGCTGGCCCTGGTGGGCTTGGCCGCTCCTGGGTCTCATTGGCGAGCTCTCGATTGTGATCTCCAGCCTGACCGACAAGAACGAAATGCAGAAGGTCATGGAGTCACTTTTCCGGGAGAAGTACAACGCAGGCGGCATCCGCGATAGGAACCTGCGCGCCAAGCTCGAGGAAGCCGACCAGTACCGGCGGCGGATCCAGGAGGTCCTGGGGCAGCAGAAGAGCGGCCTGATGCGCGATAGGCTTGTGGACACGACCGCCCAGGTGTACGACTGGATCGCCAATATGGTGCGTCTGGCCCGGCGCATCGACATGTACCGTGACGATGACATTATCAAGCGAGACAGGGATACGGTGCCCAAAGACGTCAGAGATCTAAAGGCGCGCCTCGCGCTCGAGTCAGATTCCAAGGTGCGCGAGCAGATGGAGACTACCTTAGAGTCCAAAAGCCAGTTGGCCGAGAACCTGCAGGAGCTCGACCGGCGCATGGAGCGCGCCGATCTGCAATTGGACCACTCGTTGGCTGCTTTGGGCACAGTGTATTCCCAACTGCTGCTGATCGGCAGTAAGGACGTGGATTCAGATCGCGCGCAACGGCTGCGCGATGACATCCATGACGAGGTGGCGACATTGCAGGACCTGGTCGAATCATTGAATGAGGTCTATGCGGGCGGGCTGGAGGCGTCACCGCAACCGGCCGCAGCGGGACCTGTCCAACGCCAGCAAACGAACAGGTCTGGGGGGTAACTCAATGAAGCATCATCCCATTACACGATTCTGCGAATCGAGTGTATTTTCCCGCTGGGTGCTTATGTTGGTGTTTGCTCTGGTGCTGTCGGCCTGTGCTTCAGGCGCGCCGACCAAGGGCGAGGTGATCGTCTACGTCGTGGGGCCGTTGTCTGGCTTTCAGGCGAATACGGGCCAGACTGTGGCGGGCGGCGTGCGGTTGATGGCGGAGCAGATCAATCGCTCAGGCGGCTTGTTGGGCTACAAGGTCAAGGTCGTCGCCCTGGATGACGAGGCGGATTCCGATGTGGCCGCCCAGGTTGCTGAGGAGATCAAGGCCGCGATCGACCGTGGCGATCGAGTACTTGGCGTCATCGGTCATCCGAACTCCGGCCAGACCGAGGCGGCCATGGCCATCTACAAGGACCTGCCTATCATCGTCATCACCCCGACTGCCTCAGAAGTGGGACTCACCCACCAGGGCTTTCGCAACTTCTTTCGCATCAACGCGAGCAATGACCTTCAGGCCAAGGTCGGCGCGGAGTACCTGGTGAGCCAATTGGGTGCCAAGAAAGTCGCCGTGCTGTATAATGACGACCCGTATGGCGTTGATCTGGGCACGTTGGTCGCCGGCGAGCTTACCCGTCTCGGCGCCCAGGTGCCGTTTTCGGCGCAGGTCAAGGTCGAACAAAACCGCTTCGCCGACGAGGTGGCGAAAATCAAGTCTGCTGGGGTGGACGCCGTCTATTATGCCGGATATGAGGTCGAGTGCCCCTATCTGCGGGCCGACCTCAGGGATGCCGGCCTAGGCGGCTTGACCTTTATGGCTTCTGATGGCTGCTTCCTTGCTGCCACCATCGACAACTCCGATGGCGCCGCCGAGGGCATTTATGTCACGGGCTTCGCGCCGAGCCCAAAGACGGCTGTGGACCAGGCATGGATGCAGGCCTACCAGGCGGTCGAGTATCGCAACCCGGATACGTACTCCATCAACGGCTACAGCGCGATGGAGGTGCTCACTGAGGCGGTCAAGAAGGCCGGCAGCCTGAGCTCCGAGAAAGTGGCCAGCGCGATCCGTAGTCTAGACATAACTACGCCACTTGGCAAGGTGCAATATCAGGACAACGGCGACCTGCGTGATGCGCGCATCTATACCTTTCAGGTGAAGGGCAGTGAGTTCGTCCAGGTGGCCCCTTAGGACGACCAAAACCCCCAGCCCAATGTCAGCAAGGTCTTGGAGATGGCGGGCATCAATGATTCCCTGGAGATCCACACCGACCTGGCAGCGGCGGTCGCCTCGTTCTGAAATGGCTGGTTCAACCAATGACCTTCTGGCGGGCCTCTCGGTCGACCGGGCAGATGGCCCCGGACCCTCCGATGAGGATGTGTTGCGCGCCGAGTTGGCAGCACAGCGTGCCTGCCTTGAGGTTTGCCAGGGCTATCTGGCAGATACACAGGAAAGTGCACTGTATGTATCCGAGCCAGCCGCCATGGCACAACTCGAGGCGTTCGCCGAAAAGTCGCAGGGGATGATCCATCTGCTGGCCCGTGCGGTGCGGCACGCCAACAGCGTCGCCGGCGAGGTGGCGCCTGCTGCAGAACTCCTCGCCGAAGGGCTGCGACAAAAGAATGCACAGGCTCGCCTGGGCTTTTTGTTGGCAGGCGCCCGGCAAAGCGCGGCGCGTGCCAGGGCCCTGGCAGATGGGGCTACTGATCCGGACCAACGGGCCGTCTGGGAGGAGCTGCGAGGGCTTGCCGAGGCGCAGTGTGCTGCATTGGCGCCGTCGAGCTCGTAGACGATGTCCTCACCATCCATTACATACAGTGTGTTTTCCTGCATTGAGCGCTGGTCAGCCTGGTTTCTGCTCGGCATCCTGATCTTTGCTGTGCTATTTGTGGCTACCCTGGCAGCGGCTCTGCTGAGGCGGCCCCCGTCCCTGCAGTCGAGCGCTTCCCCAACCTCCGCGCCCTGACCCGTGTCACACCTGCCCCGCGGCCCCCATGCCGGTCCGCGACCGAGCAGCATGAGAGTTTCATCGATGGACTATCCAATAACCTGGCCGATTTCGGAGGCGACTGTGATCCGACCCCCTCGTTGCAGTCGAGGTCTTCTGCTCTCCGGCGATGAAGCCGTAGCGCGCGGCGCCTGGGAGGCGGGCGTTGCCGTGGCGTCGGCCTACCCGGGAACGCCGAGCACGGAGATCGTGGAGGAGTTGGCCCGGTTTCCCAATGTCTACGCCGAGTGGGCGCCCAACGAGAAAGTCGCGGTGGATGTGGCCATCGGCGCCGCGTATGCGGGCCGCCGAGCCTTTGCCGCCATGAAACACGTCGGGCTCAACGTGGCGGCGGATTCGCTGATGTATGCGGCGATGACCGGCAGCGAGGCGGGTCTGGCTCATCTCGGCTGACGATCCGGGCATGCATTCCAGCCAGAACGAACAGGATAACCGCACCTTTGCCCGGTTCGCGCGCATCCCCTGCCTGGAGCCAAGCGACAGCCAGGAAGCAAAAGACCTGACCATCGCGGCCTTCGATCTCAGTGAGCGGTTTGACACCCCCGTGCTTCTCCGGTTGACGACGCGCGTCTGTCACTCTACCAGCGCCGTCGAGCTGGGGGAGCGGGCAGAGCCGCCTGCCGGTAAGCCTCCCAGGTTCCCGGCAACCCCGCGAAATACGTCATGGTGCCCGCCAACGCCCGCCAGCGCCATCCTATCGTGGAGCAGCGTCTGCGCGACATCGCTGAAGCGGCCGAGAACCTCCCGTTTAACCGACTTGAGCCCGGCGACCGTTCTCTCGGCATCATCACCGCGGGCGTGGCCTATCAGTACGCGAAGGAAGTCTTCCCCAACGCGTCGATACTGCATCTTGGCATGACCTGGCCCCTGCCGGAGCGGCTCATCCGGGGGTTTGCCGCCTCGGTGGATCGGCTGGTGGTGATCGAGGAGTTGGACCCGTTCATCGAGGAGGCGGTTCGCCCGTTGGGCATCCCGGCCGAGGGCAAGGCCATCTTCCCGCTGACCGGAGAGTTGGATCCGCGCGTTGTGCGCGAGAGCGCCGTGCGGGCCGGCCTCCTACCAGCCGCCGCACATGTTCCGCTGCCCCAGGTGGACACAGGTCCCCTGCCCGCGCGGCCGCCGGTGCTCTGCCCTGGCTGCCCACACCGCAGCGCGTTCTACGTGCTCAACAAGCTGAAGGTGCCCGTCAACGGCGACATCGGCTGCTACACATTGGGCCTGATCCCGCCCTTGAGCGCCATCCACACCACCGGCTGCATGGGTGCGGGCATCGGTGTGGCGCACGGCGCGGCGAAGGCCGGCAGCCCGGAGAAGCATGTGGCCGTCATCGGCGATTCGACGTTCTTCCACACAGGTATCCCGACAGGTATCCCGGCCCTGATCAACACCGTGTATAACCGCAGCCCGGTGGTCACGATCATCATGGATAACCGGGTCACGGGGATGACCGGCCACCAGGAGAACCCCGGCACCGGTCGCACGCTCCGGGGCCAGGAGACCGTACAGATCGAGCTAGAGCCGTTGGTGCGGGCGTTGGGTGTGAAGCACGTCAAGACCGTCCCCGCCTACGATGTGGAGGAGATCGAAGCCACTCTCCGGGAATACCTCAAGCTCTCGGAGCCGGCGGTGTTGATCACGCAGGAGCCGTGTGCTCTTTTGCCCGAGGCGCGCAAGAGATGGGTATCCCTGGAAGTGATCGACGAGCGATGCAACGGCTGCGCGCTCTGTTTCCGAATCGGCTGCCCCGCCATCCTCAAGAGCGATGAGCTCCCTACGGGTGACCGTTACCAGCGGCCCAGGGTGCTCATCGACAGCTCGCTTTGCACCGGCTGTGAGGTCTGCGCCCAGGTGTGCCCGCGCGATGCGATCGCGTTCCGTCCGGCGGAGCGGCAGTCATGAAAGACACCATCAACTTCCTTCTCGCGGGGGTGGGGGGCCAGGGCACGATCCTGGCCAGCGATCTGCTGGTCCATATTGGGGCGGCAGCCGGCTATCAGGCCAAGCAAGCCGAGGTCCACGGCATGTCGCAACGCGGCGGGAGCGTCACCAGCTACGTCCGCTGGGGCCGCGTGATCTACTCACCGCTGGTTGGCGCCGGAGAAGTCGACGTCTACCTGGTCTTCGAGAAGGTTGAAGCGCTGCGTTACCTGAATCAGCTCAGGCAGTCCGGCGCGCTCGCGGTGATCAACATGCAAGCGATCACGCCCGTGACTGTCGCCTCCGGCGGGCAGTCGTATCCGGATGATGACCGCCTATATGCGGCCGTAGCTGCGGTCACCAGCAAGGCCGTCTATGTGGACGGAATGGGGATCGCAGAAGGGTTGGGAAATGCCCGCGCGGCGAATGTGGTCTTATTGGGCGCCTTGTCAGCCCTCCTGGAGCGTGAGGGGTTCGTCCGGCCCGAGCTGACGCCGGAGGTTTGGTTGGAGGCTATCAGCCAACGGGTGCCGCCCAAGTACCTGGAGCTGAACCGTCGCGCGTTCCAGGCCGGGAGGGAAGCGGTGTAGGTCCGCTTGCCGCCGTGTCTGACCCCTGGCCGAAAAACATCGCTCATTTGACATCCCGGCAAGGATTGTGTAAAGTACGCAGAGTACGCAGGTTACGGGAGGCGATATGACTGTTGCGACGATTATCAGCAAGACCGATCTGGCCCGGCGCACCCGCCAGGTGGTGGATCAGGCCCGGCGCGGGCGCGCCGTCATCGTGGAAAGCTACGGAGAGGAACAGGTTGCTATCCTGGACGCCGCCGACTATCGCTGCCTACGAGCTGTGGCGGCCTACTACGCGCTCCCCCCGCACCCTGCCCCGGTGCTAGACGGCGCCCTCGCGCCGCGCGGCCTGGACGAAGGCGATGTGCAGAAGGCCATCGCTGCAGAAGGCGGTGACGCCCAGGCAGCCTGGAATCGGGTCATTATGACCTACTTGGATGGAGACATCAGCCTGGGGCGCGCCGCTGAGCTGCTGGGCATGTCACGCTTCGATCTGCAAGAACGGTTCAACCGGCTCGGCTTACCGCTTCGGGTGGGCCCCGCCAACCTCGATGAAGCCCGGCGCGAAATTGCGATGCTACGCTGAGCCGGCGAGTGCCCCATGCCCATCGCCCTGTTGGACACGACCCTGCTCAGCAACTTCGCCCAGGTGCGGCGGCCCGATCTACTGCGCGCCGCGTTAGGTCCAGACGCCGCAACCACGCCGGCTATCCTGGCAGAACTGCACGCCGGCGAGTCATTGGGTCTGGTACCGGCCTGCGATTGGATCTGGCTACAAGTGCTGGAGCCTACCGATGACGAGCGACGTGTGGCAGCCGAGTTGGCGCGACAGCTCGATCCCGGCGAGGCCGAGTGCCTGGCGGTTGCCCTATCACGCGACTGCCGATTCCTTTCTGATGACTTTGCCGCACGGCGCATGGCCGAGTTGAAGAGTCTTGCCGTCTCCGGCACCCTGGGCGTGCTGGCGAGGCTAATCGAAGCGAGCCTCTTGTCGTTGGCAGAAGCAGATGACTTGCTGGTCCAGATGATCGATCATGGCTATCGGTCTCCTGTTCGCTCGCTCGAGAGTCTCCAGGCGAATTCACATGGTTGACGCACTAAGGAGCCTCTCCATCCATGAGCCGCCCGCGCCGCTACTTTCTGACAACGGAAGCGGAACAGCTCTCCGCAACTGACCCGTTCGGTGTCGGGCTTACTGCAACGCGGGCTGGGTGGCGGTAGACTCCCCGGTATGGCGTTCCAACGAAACCCCACCACCCTTGGCCTGATGCCTACACCTGTAGGCGCCCCAGCAAGCGGAAATGGTCACCAGCCGCCATCCGCGCCGGGCTTCATCCGGCTGGTCGGTCTGTCGAAAGCCTACCAGGAAGGGGACCGCCGGCGCGTGGTGCTGGAGGCTGCCTCAGCCGAATTCGCGCGCGGGGAGTTCGTGGCACTGCTGGGGCCCAGCGGCAGCGGCAAAAGCACGTTGTTGAACCTGGTCAGCGGCATCGACCGGCCGGACGCAGGCGAGATCTGGATGGGCGACTGGGACCTGACGGGCATGAGCGAGCGCGAACGAACGCTGTTTCGCCGGCGTCACATCGGGTTCGTCTTTCAGTTCCTCAACCTGATCCCGATCCTGACGGTGCTGGAAAACGTGACCCTCCCCCTGGAATTGGGCGGCTCTTCTGTGAAGGCAGCACGAGCGTCAGCAGAACCGCTGCTCGACGCAGTGGGACTTCTCGACAGGGCCCTCACCTACCCCGACAGGCTCTCGGGAGGCGAACAACAGCGCGTGGCCACCGCTCGTGCGCTTGCCCATGACCCGATGCTGGTATTGGCAGACGAACCCACTGGCAACCTGGATGAGGCCGCAGGCCGTGCTGTGTTGGACCTGTTGGATCGGCTGACGCGGCAGGCCGGCAAGAATCTGCTGATGGTGACCCACAGCACGGAGTTGGCTTCTCGGGCCGATCGGGTCTACTGCTTACATGCCGGCAAGCTGCAAGAGGCTCCCTGCGAGGCCCCACCGTATATACACAGTGTAGTTTCCTGCTCCGATGCAGCCGGCATTTGACCTGCCCCGAGTCCATGGAATGAGCAGGCCCCTTCTAAAAATCGGCTGGCGATACCTGGTACGCCATCCCTGGCAAACCGGGCTCATGGTGCTGGGCATCGCGTTGGGTGCGGCGGTAGTCGTCGCGATTGACCTGGCCAACAGTGCAGCAAGCCGCGCGTTTGATCTGAGCACTGACGCTATCGCCGGGCGGGCGACGCACCAGGTTGTCGGCGGGCCGCGCGGGCTCAACGAAGCCGTCTATACCCGGTTGCGGGTCGAAGCCGGCATAGAGGCCGCGGCGCCGGTTGTGGTCGACTACGTCACTTCCCCCCAGCTTGGGGATCGCCCCATCCAGCTCTTGGGCCTGGATCCCTTCGCCGAGACCCCTTTTCGCTCCTACCTGGCCGCCACGTCCGCCTTCGGGGCCCCGCCATCCCGGGCGCGGTCCTCCGATGGGCCCGGTGTGCCGGTTGATTCACTGGTCGCTTTTTTCACGCGCCCCGGGGCGGTATTGCTGTCCGAGCCGTTGGCCAAGGAGTTCGGGCTGCGCGTCGGTGATCGGATCACCCTGGCCGCCTCGGGACGCCAGAGCACCGGCACGTTGGTCGGGCTGTTGCATCCTCAGGATGCACTGTCTCAGCGCGCCATGCAGGGGCTGATCCTGGCTGACATTGCCACAGCGCAAGAAGTGTTGGGCCGGGTAGGTCGACTGGACCATATCGACCTGATCCTGCCGGAGCAGGAAGCCTCCCTCGCCGGGCGCATCGCCGCCCTGCTGCCGCAGGACGCGCGCATCGTGCCCATCGGCGCCCGTACCGGTGCCCTCGCGCAGATGACGGCGGCATTTCGCACCAACCTGACGGCCCTGAGTCTTCTGGCGCTGGTCGTTGGCATGTTCTTGATCTACAACAGCATGACCTTCTCGGTGGTGCAGCGGCGCCCTCTGTTTGGCGCGCTTCGATGCCTTGGCGTGGAGCGAAGGGAGATCGGTGCGCTCATCCTGGGTGAGGCGGTCCTCATCGCGGGGGTCGGTTCAGTGTTGGGGATCGGGTTCGGGATTCTGCTCGGTCAGGGCGCAGTGCGATTGGTCACCCAGACGATCAATGATCTCTATTTCGTCGTCACGGTTCGCGACACGGCTATCTCACTGCCAAGTCTGCTCAAAGGGGCGCTGCTGGGCATCGTTGCCACCGTCGTTTCGGCGGCGATGCCGGCTTGGGAAGCGATGACGGTGCAGCCGCGCCTGGCGCTTTCGCGGTCCGGGCTTGAGGACAAGGTGTGGCGTGCTGTACCGCTGTCAGCGCTCGGCGGTGTCATCGGGCTTGTGCTTGGCGCGGGGTTTCTCACGGTGCCGACGCGAAACCTGGTGATCAGCTACACGGGCGTTTTCCTTGTCACCATTGCGTTCGCGCTCCTCGTCCCGCTGGCCACGCTGGGCCTCCTGCGCGCCCTGCAGCCGGTGACGGGCAGGTTGTTCGGGGTGCTTGGACGGATGGCGCCGCGCAACGTGGATCGTGCTCTCAGCCGCACGGCCGTTCCCGTCGCGGCTCTGATGGTTGCTGTTTCCGTGACCATCGGGGTGGGCCTCATGATCAACAGCTTCAGGGGTACCGTCGTAACCTGGCTGAACCAGACGCTCTGGGGTGACGTGTACATCTCCGCTCCCAACGTCACGGCAGCACGCTCCTCCGCGCCCTTGGATCCACGAGTGGTTGAGGTCGTGCGAAGCTGGCCCGGCGTCGTCAAGGCAGAGGTGTTGCGCTCCGTGGATGTCGGCTCGCCTGAAGGATCGCTGGCGGTCGCGGCTTCCGCGGGCGGTGTCTGGGTCGGGCCGAACGCGGCATGTCGGCTCGCCTGAAGGATCGCTGGCGGTCGCGGCCGTGTCCGATCCGGATTTCACGGCGTCGCGCCTGTTCGTATCCACCGATGGGGGGCGAGAAGCTGCCGCCCAGGCCGTAAAAAGCGGCGCGGTGTTGGTGAGCGAACCCCTCGCCAACCGTCTTGGCTATACACAGTGTAGTTTCCTGCTGCCGTCTCAGCGCGCGCACGTCACCCTGTTCACCGATAGCGGTCCCCATGAGTTCCCCGTCGCTGGGGTCTATCGCGACTACGCTTCCAGCCAGGGTACGGTGATGATGGCTCTTGACCTGTACCGGGAGTATTGGGACGATGCCGACGTCTCGGCCGTCGCGTTGAAGCTGCGTTCGGGCGTTGATGTCGATTCGGTGGTCAAAGGGCTCAGTACGAGGCTATCGGATTTGCAGGAACTCGTGGTGCGCCCCAACAAGGCACTGAAAGCCGACGTGTTGCAGGTCTTCGATAAGGCTTTCGCCATCACCGGAGCGCTTCAGCTTCTGGCGGCCCTGGTGGCGTTTGTAGGCGTCCTCAGCGCACTGCTCTCGCTGCAACTAGAGCGAGCGCGCGAGTTTGGCATGTTGCGCGCCGTGGGGCTGACTCCCAATCAACTCCGAAGCGAAGTCATGCTGGAGACGGGCCTGATGGGGGCCGTGTCGGGGCTGCTTGCCATGCCGACGGGACTCACCCTGGCCCTGATTCTCATCTATGTCATCAACCGGCGATCGTTCGGGTGGACCTTGCAGTTCCAAATCAGTGCGGGCGTTTTCCTGCAGGCCCTGCTGTTGGCAATCGCAGCCGCGCTTCTGGCCGGCGTCTATCCGATGCTTCGCATGGGGCGCATGGTGACAGCCGAGGCACTGCGGGGAGAATAGAACGAATCCGTGAACCGTAAGCTTATTTTCGTGGGATTTGCGGTGTTGCTCGTTGTCGCTGTAGGGGGCAGGATCCGGCCAGCCGTCGTGGGCCGCTTATACACAGTGTACTTTCCTGTGAGGTCCGGCAGTCAGCCTCTGCGCGCCAGCCTGGTGCCGGCAGCGGCGACCGTGAACACCTCTGGGTTCGCCCGTGCCGACGGGCCGCGACCGCTGCGTTTTCCGGAGGACCACGGTCCTCACGAGAGCTACCAGACCGAATGGTGGTACTACACCGGCAACCTGGTCGCCCCCTCAGGGGAGCAGTTCGGCTACCAGCTCACCTTCTTCCGGCGCGCCCTCGTGCCGCCGGCGGAGCGGAGTGCGCGTGCATCTGCCTGGGCCACAGACCAGGTCTACCTGGCGCACTTTGCACTTACCGATGTACGTGGGTCTCCTCCGAAACACTATGCCTTTGAGAGGCTGTCTCGCGGGGCAGCGGGACTGGCTGGGGGACAGGCAACCCCCTTCAGAGTGTGGCTGGACGACTGGTCTGTCAGCGCGGACGGGGCCGCGGGGGCCATCGAAGATGGCGCGCCCATGGCCTTGCGCGCCGGCGCGGACGGGATCGCGATCGACCTGATCCTCCGCAGCCTTCGGCCGGCGGTACTCAATGGAGACGGCGGCTACAGCCGCAAGGGCCCGGAGCCGGGCAACGCCTCCATCTACTACAGCCTTACGCGGATCGCCACGGCGGGCGCCGTGGTCGTGGGTGGACGGTCATATGCCGTGCACGGCCTGAGCTGGATGGATCACGAGTTTAGCACCAGTGCTCTCGGCCCTGATGCCCTCGGTTGGGATTGGTTCAGCCTGCAGTTGGTGACCCCTGGTGCGGGGCAAGGGGGCGATGCGGGTGAGTTGATGGCCTTCCAACTGCGCAAAACCGACGGCAGCGTGGATGTCTTTTCCAGCGGGACCCTGGTGAACCCCGATGGCACGTCACGGATCCTGGGCGCCGGCGACTTCTCGGTCGAAGTGACGGATCACTGGCGCTCGCCCAATACGAACGCCCTCTATCCATCCGGCTGGGTCCTCACGGTGCCGTCGGCCCGCGCGCGCCTGGTCATCACCCCGAAACTGGCCGACCAGGAGATGCCGGTGTCGTTCACCTACTGGGAGGGCGCGGTGGACGTATCGGGCACTCTGAACGGCATAGAAGTGGCCGGCAGCGGCTACGTCGAGTTGACGGGGTATGCCGGGTCCATGCAGGGCCAGTTTTAGATTTGCGGCGGGAATGATCGCACCCTGCTGACCTGGCGCGGACAGAGTGCTTCAGCTCAGACACGGGGATGGGAGAAACAACTCGCGGCACTCAGCGGTGTTGACCAATGCCAGGATGTAGCCGGTGTCAACGAAGACGGGAGGCTTCATTGCTTCTCGGTACCGTAAAGATAGTGGTCGTGCTGCTCAGCGAGATCGCTAACGCCCAGGTCGGTGGCTCGGCCAACGATGCGCTCGAACGCGTTTGTGGACGGCTCAGCCTGTGCCCGTGGGGCCACGCCCGATGTTGCCAGGCGGTTCAGGAGCTCCACCAGGTCGGTGCGCTCTTGCTTCGCCAAGGTGTCCAACCGGGTATAAAGGTCTTTGGGCAGTCTGACGATCACAGTACCAGCAGTCATAGCCTGGACTCCTTGTGCCTCATAATGGCTCGATTATAACACGGAAAAGAGCATTCTCACAGCGTGCCCGAATCCCTTTTTGCGCCTGACGAATCCGTCATGATCATTCGAGCCGTGCTAGGTCAACCCAAGTTGCCTGAGTAGCGCGCGCCAGTTCGGCAGGAGTGAGGCGCAGCAGGGTGCGATCATCCCCGCCGCCGCCGTAGATCACCTCCCAGGCCATCACGGCCCGGTCGAGAAGGACCGGCACCGCCTCCCGGTGCCCGAAGGGGGGCACGCCGCCCACCGGGTAACCGGTGATCCGCAGTACCGTTTCGCCATCAGCCAGCTTGACCTGCTTTTTCCCGACCCCGAAACGGTCGGCCAGGACGCGACGGTCCACGATCGTTTCGCCGCACGCGATCATCAGCACCGCCTCCTCCCGGATCTGGAAGAGCAGCGACTTGATGATCTGCGCCGGCGCCACCTCAAGCGCCGCCGCGGCAGCCGCCACCGTGGGCGTCTCCACGGGCATGGGCACGATCTCGGCAGCAATCCCGGCTTCATTTATGAAACGCTGAAGGTCACCCGGGGTCAGAACAGGCTCGCTCATGGCATCGACCTCCGGAACATCCCAGGATTATAGTCGGAGGCGTTCGAGCCGGCAATTGGGTCGCGCCGGTCGTTGCCCTGCTCGGCTGTCTGATGTATAGTGTAGCCTGTATCCTGCACCGCCTATCCGAGAAGGAGTCCCCGCCTATGGCTCTGTTTCGCGAACTGACTGCTGAGCAACTGCGCCGTCAATGTGACACCTCGCAGTTCTCTTTTGCCTCGACTGCCGACGCCCCTGACCTGGAAGGCATTATCGGCCAGGAGCGCGCGGCGCGGGCGATTGACTTCGGCATCGAAATCCCGAGCCCAGGCTACAACATCTTCGCCATGGGCCCGTCAGGCGCCGGCAAGACCAGCATCATCACGCAGTTCCTCGAGCGTAAGGCGGCCACTCGCGAAGTGCCGCCTGATTGGGGCTATGTTCACAATTTCACCGAGCCGGACCGCCCAAACGCCGTGCGGCTTCCGCCCGGCGGCGGGGTTAAGCTTCGGGCACAGATAGACGCGCTGCTCACCCAGGTCGCGGAGGCGTTCGCCAAGGTGTTCGCCAGCGACCAGTACGCGGATAGCCGCAATGCGCTTGGGCGCGAGCTGGAGCATCAGCGGGCGGAACGCTTCCACCAATTGGACGCCTTCGTAAAGGAGCAGGGCTTCGCGCTCGTGCGCTCGGAGATGGGCATGATGGTTGCCCCCGTTAAGGACGGCCAACCGTTGACGCCTGAGCAGTTCGAAGCCTTGCCCGAACCCGAACGCGAAACGTATGCGCAGCGTGGGCAGAGTCTACAGGAGGCGTTGGAGCGCACCGTACGGCAGGTGCATGAGCTGGAGGAGCAGGCCCAGGCTCAGTTGTCGCGTCTGGATCAGGAGATCGCCGCCGCAGCGATCAAGCCTTTCTTCGACCGGCTGGCTGCCCAATACGGATCCTGGCCCGACGTCGTGGACTACTTGACGGGCATGCATGGCCACTTGTCAGCACACGCCGACGACTACAAAGGCAAGACGCAAGCGCAGCCTGAGCAGGGTGAGGGCCAGGCGTCCGATCCCGTGCTTCCCTGGTCGCGGCCGGAGAAGGCATCTCCCTACGATCGCTACCGGCTTAACGTCATTGTGGACAACCAGGGGCTACAAGGCGCACCGGTGATCGAGGAAACAAACCCGACCTACATGAACCTCATCGGGCGGATAGACATGCGCGCCGAGTTCGGCACACTGGTCACCGACTACCGAGAGATCCGGGCCGGCGCGTTGCATCGGGCCAACGGTGGCTACTTGCTGCTGGATGCTCGGGTTCTGTTGCGCCAGCCATTGGCATGGGAGGCTCTCAAACAGGCGCTACGGCACGGAGGCATTCGCGTCGAAGACCTCCCCCGGCAGATGGGCGTGCTTGCCACCACCACTCTGACGCCCGAGCCCGTTCCCCTGGACGTCAAGGTGGTATTGATCGGTGACCCGGCAACCTACTACCTGCTTTATGCTTACGACGAGCAATTCGAAAAGCTGTTCAAGGTGCGCGCCGACTTTGCCGAGGAGATGGCCTGGTCGGCGGAAAATGAGGGGCAGATTGCGCGCTTCATTCACCACCAGTGCAGCGAGGAAGGCCTGCCCCATTTCGACCTGAGCGCGGTGGCTAAGGTTGTTGAGCACAGTGCGCGGCTGGTTGAGGACCAACGGAAGCTAACGACGCGTTTCGCTCATGTGAACGACATCGTCGTGGAAGCAGCCTTCTGGGCTCGGCAGGCAGGGCACAGCCTGGTAATCGCTGAAGACGTGACCCGGGCCATCGACGAGCGGGTGTACCGGTCCAACCTGTTCGAGGAACGGATGCGTGAGATGATCACCGACGGCTCCATCATGGTGGATACGACCGGCGCCGTGGTAGGTCAGGTTAACGGATTGGCCGTGATTGCCCTGGGCGACTATGAGTTCGGCCGGCCGAGCCGGATCACGGCCAGCACCTTCCAGGGGCGGGCGGGTGTGGTGAACATCGAGCGCGAAGCCAGGCTGAGCGGTCCCATCCACGACAAAGGGGTGCTCATTCTCTCCGGTTTCCTGGGCGGTCGCTTTGCCCAAGAAAAGCCGCTCAGTCTATCCGCGAGCATTGCCTTCGAGCAGTCGTATGATGGGATAGAAGGTGACAGCGCCTCCTCGACGGAGCTGTATGCCCTCCTCTCCAGTCTGGCCGAGCTGCCCATCAAGCAGGGGATCGCGGTGACTGGATCGGTGAACCAGCTCGGCCAGGTGCAGGCCATCGGCGGCGCCACGGCCAAGATCGAGGGGTTCTTTGATGTCTGCCGGGCGATGCCTGGCGGCCTGACCGGTGATCAGGGCGTGATTGTGCCGGCGACCAACGTGCTCAACCTGATGTTGCGGGAGGATGTGGTCGAGGCGGTGGCCGAGGGCAGGTTCCATCTTTATCCGGTACGCACAATCGACGAAGGCATGGAAATCCTGACGGACACGCCGGCTGGCACACGCGCGTCTGACGGCGCCTATGCTGCGGAGACTGTGAACGGCAGGGTGGATCGAAAGCTGCGAGCACTGGCCGAGAAGCTGCAACGGTTTGGCCAGCCGGCCAGGGATCACTCCGACGAAGCCGGCGAGGCTACTGAGAAACCAGCGGGAGGCGAGGCGCCGGATAAACAACCGCCCAAGGAACCCGGCTTGCCCGGAGACACCTGCACCCACCTGCGGTGGCCGCAGGTGCGGTGTCAGCCGGAGCCAGCCTGACCGTTCGCGTTGAGTCCGGTCGCCCTGGGCGACCGGACTCAACGCGAACTATTATCCCTCCGGTTTTCTGACCCGCAGCCGGTAGCCATCGCGGCTGGTGATAACAACCTTTTCCCCGGTTGCCAGCGGCCCGGATTCGGATTCGGCGCGCCAGAGCTCCCCCTCTACAAGCACCATCCCCTCTTGCCCCGCGCCGACCGGCTGCCTCACGAGGGCAGTTCTGCCGATCAGGCTTTCCAGTCCCGTGGCGGGTGGGCGGCGCTGTGCCTGCAGTGCCTTCGTCATCGCGAAGGCAAAGAACGTGGCCGTGAGGAGTGCCAGCGTGATGATCGTTGCCCAAGGCACCTCCATCTCCGGCGTGTTGAAGAGCAAGAACGCCCCCAAGACGAAGCTCGCAATTCCGCCGAAGGTAAGCACGCCGTGGGTTGGGGCCTTGATGTCGAGCACGAAGAGCACGAAAGCCAGAATCACAAACCCCATTCCCACCCAGTTGGCATTCAGCGTCCCCAGCGCATAGAAGGCCAGCAGCAGGCAGATCACGCCGACAACCCCGGCCATGTAACCCCCAGGGCTGGAAAGCTCAAACAGGATGGCGTTCAGGCCGATCGTCAGCAGGATGGCCGCGATCGCCGGGTTGGTGAGGGTGTTGAGGAAGCCCTCGATGGGGCTCATCGGCACCTGTTCCACCGGCAGGCCGCTGAGCTGCAGCGTGACTTCCTTGCCGGCGACGGTGACCCTTCGCCCGTCGAGCTGCTTGAGCAGGTCGGGCACATCCTGCGCCACGATATCAACGACGCCCAACTGAAGCGCCTCATCGGCCGTTGCGGCGGCAGCCTGCGACACGGCCTTTTCGGCCCACGCCCTGGCGCTCTCGCTGCGCCGCGCGGTCAGGTTCTTGATGTCGGCCACGAGAATGCTGATGGCCTTGGCTTTCAGGGTGTCTGGGAGGTCGGCGCCTTCGCTCCCGACGGGACTCGCCGCCCCAATGCTGCTGCCCGGCGCCATCGCGGCCACATGAGCGGCCAATGTGATGAAGGTGCCGGCGGATCCTGCGTGCGCGCCGCGCGGCGCCACATAGACGATCACCGGCACCTTGGCGCTGGTCATGCGCTGCGTGATTTCCTTGGTGATGTCAACCGAGCCGCCGGGGGTATCCAGCTCGATGATCAGCGCGCTGGCGCCGCTGTCTTCGGCATCGCTGATGGCACGGTCCAGGTACGATGCCAGCACCGGCGTCACGGGCCCCTTGAAGGCCGCCAGCCTGATCGGACCCGATGCCGTGCTGCCCTGGGCCGCGGCTGCTGAGCTGTGCACGCCACCCTGCCCGAGCAGCAGTGCCGTCGCCAGTGCCAACAACCACCAGACGTTGCGACGGGTCCCTATCCCTGATTGTCTCATTCTGTCTAGCCCGTTTCTTAGTGCCTGTAACGTCCCATCAACTGCGTCTCGGCGAGGATATGGCCTTTCATGGCGGCCTGGACGTCTTTGGCCGTGGCATTATTCACCAGAGCCAGTGGGCCGTCCAGTGCGTACAGTTTGAAGAAATAACGGTGCGTGCCACTGGGCGGGCAAGGGCCGTTATAGCCGATACGCCGCCAACTCGTCGTCCCGTTAAGGCCGCCAGTTGGGGGTGACTTCTCCGAAGGCACGCCTTCCGGCAGACCACCGATTGAGGGGGGCAGGTTAAACAGCACCCAATGCACCCAGGTGGCCCCTGGCGCGTCGGGGTCATCGCATATCAAGGCCAGCGCCTTCGTTCCGGACGGCGTGTCCGCCCAGGTGAGCGGCGGCGAGACGTCTTCGCCGTCGCACGTGTACTTAGCCGGGATCATCTCACCTTCCGAGAAGGCTGAGCTCGTGAGCTTCATGGTCGTTCCTCCCTCTTGGGCCGGTTGACCTGTCCCTAGACCCCGTGCGGGCGAAACCGATTCCGCTACTGCGGGACGGGACTCAGGGGCGGGCTGCGGGCCGGCGGTGCAGCCTGCCGCCAGGATGAGCCCACAGAGAAGCACAGCAACGCGCCTGCATACGTTGCCCACCCAAACCCTCCTGACCCATCTTCCTGGCCCAATCGCGCGCCATTGACTTCAATGTGATGATAGCATACACTGCTGGGAGCGTCAACGATCCTATGATCGGGCGGTTATGTCATACCTCATTGATGGGCACAACCTCATTGGCGTCTTGCCGGATATCCAGTTGAGCGACCCTGATGACGAGTTGCAGTTGCTGGCGCGACTTCGCTCTTTTCGCTCGCGCCACACCGGGCACGACATCATCGTGTTCTTCGACAGTTCAGACGTTGCCCCAGGTGGCCGTAGATCTGGCCTTTCGGGAGCAATGGCGAACCTGTCCGGGCCTGGACTCCGCGTACGCTTCTCCAAGCCCGGGCAGACCGCCGACGACGCCATCGTGGCCTTTCTACGGAGCTCCGCTGCTTCCGGCCAGTATGCGGTGGTGACCGACGATCAGGAGCTGGCACGGCGGGTCCGCTTTGCTGGGGCAAGCCGGGTTTCAGCTGGCGAATTCGCGGCCAAACTACGGCGCGATGTGACGGCGCGGCGAGGCGCGGCCGCGCAACCCGGCACGTCTTCAGAACACCATCCTGACCCACGTGATCCTGCCTACGCGGACATTTATGCTGGCTTCATCTCGGCCGACAAAACACGCGGGCGGCTCCCGAACACAGAGCATGCGGACCCGGCCGCGTGGGTCGAGCGCCTTTACAGCGCGGATGTCGCGGAGGCTGAGAGGGCGGCGCGCTGGTTGGGGCAGCATGGCGGCAAAGCGGCACTTGGGCCGCTGCGCGATGCCCTGACCCACGCCGACGCGCGCGTGCGGGCCGCGGCCCTTCTGGCGTTCGGCGACCTGGGAAACCCTGCTGTCGTGCCCGATCTGTGCGAGAGACTGTCGCAAGATAGCAATGCCATGGCCCGTCAGGCCGCTGCGCAGAGCCTCGCCCGGGTGGGTGACAAGAGGGCCGAGGCGGCCCTGGAAGCGGCTGCTAAATCGGACGCCAAGGGCAAGGTCCGTAAGGCCGCGCATGACGCGCTGGCACAAATCCGCGCGCGTCGTGGTTAGCCCCCGCTAAGGCTGAGCCGTGTGGCCTGCCCTTGCCCAGGCGCTCCCCTGCACTTCGCCCACACAAGAGAGGGAACGCAAAAGAACGACCCCGGAGCACGCTCCAGAGCCGCTTTGTGGTCCTGCCAGGACGCGGATCAGACAACGGGGAGGCTGCGGCGCATGATAGCGTAGTTTTCCAACGCCTTGCCGGCGCCGAGCGCGACGCAAGCCATGGGATGCTCGGCCACAAATGACGGTACGCCCGTCTCCTTGGTGAGCAGTTGGTCGATGTTTCGCAGCAGTGCGCCGCCCCCACTCAGCACCATGCCTCTATCGATGATATCGGCTGCCAGCTCCGGCGGGGTCTTCTCGAGCGTCTGTTTCACGACGCCGACAATGGCCGCCAACGGTTCCGAAATGGCCTCGGTGACCTCACCGGAAGTGAGCATGATGGTCTTGGGCAGGCCGGCCACCTGATCGCGACCGCGAACCTCCATAGTTAGCTCATCGGCCAGAGGCAGTGCGCTGCCGATCTGGATCTTGATCTCCTCGGCGGTCTGCTCGCCGATGATCAGGTTATATTTCTTGCGCACATAGCTCACGATGGCTTCGTCCGTGCGGATGCCGCCCACACGCACGCTGCTCCACACCACGATGTCATTCATGGAGACGACAGCCGCTTCGGTCGCGCCGCCGCCGATGTCTACCACCATGTTGCCGGTCGGCGTGCCGATGGGCAAGCCCGCGCCATAGGCTGCAGCCAGAGGCTCTGGGATCAGGTACGCTGCTTTGGCCCCAGCCTGCATCGCGGCATCGTGGACGGCTCGGCTCTCGACGCTGGTAACACCCTTTGGGGTGCTGATCATGACGAGAGGACGGAACAACGGGTTGCGCCCGATGATCTTACGGATGAAGTAGCGGAGCATGGCCTCGGTGACCACGTAGTCGGCGATGACTCCGTCGCGCATGGGTCGCGCCACCTCAATGCTTTCCGGTGTGCGCCCCAGCATGTCGCGCGCTTCCTGGCCCACAGCCACGATTTTGTTGTCTCGGATGGAGATGGCCACGACGGAAGGTTCTTGTAGAACAATGCCGCGGCCGCTCACATAGACGAGGACATTGACCGTTCCCAGGTCGATGCCGATCTGTCGTTCAAACATGCTGACTCCTGGATGGATACAGGGCACGGCGCACTTACGGCAGGCATCGCACCCACACTTGAGCGATTATAAGCGAAAGGCAAGCCTGCGGCAAGAACGAACCGTGCGACGCTTCTTACAGGGCGTCGCACGCTGCTTCGGTTGGCCGCGCAACAGCGTCACCCGCCGTTCTCGCCGAAGTCTTCACCTGCTGTCGGTGCGCCAGGGCGCCGGTGACGCTTGTGCCCTACATTAAGCCTGACACGCGAGCGTTGGAGGGCCAGCCGAATGCCGGGCCGATCCTCATGCGGCGCCCCTTCTTTCAAGAGCCGCTCGGCCCGGTCACGGGCCGCCTTTGCCCGGTCGATGTCGATCTCGGCAGGCCACTCGGCGGTTCGCGCGAGGATCGTCACCTTGTCAGGCCGCACCTCCATCCATCCTCCGCTGACCGCGAAGTAGAGGTCCTCGTCGTTCTCGCGTCGCACAATGACCTCTCCAGGCGCAAGCACGGTCATCAGGGGCGCGTGTCTGGGCAGGATCCCAAGTTGGCCTTCGCTGCCCGGTGCGACAATGCTGGAGACCTGGCCCGAGAAGACCATCTTGTCCTGAGAAACGAAGTCCAAGAGCATTGTCGCCATGTTTCCGCCCTAGCTCTCTGCGCGCGCCGCTTTCTTAACCGCATCTTCGATCGTGCCGACCATGTAGAATGCCTGTTCGGGCAGGTCGTCGTGGCGGCCCTCGAGGATCTGCTTGAAGCCTTCCACGGTATCGGAGAGCTTGACATACACGCCAGGCCGATTGGTGAAGGCCTCGGCTACAAACATGGGCTGTGTCAGGAAGCGCTGGATCTTGCGCGCGCGGGCCACAGTGATCTTGTCATCTTCGCCTAGCTCCTCCACGCCCAGGATGGCGATGATGTCCTGCAGGTCTCTGTAGCGTTGTAGGGTCCGCTGCACGGCGCGTGCGACATCGTAATGCTCCTGGCCCACGATCAGTGGATCCAGGATCCGGCTTGTGGATGCCAGCGGATCAACCGCCGGGAAGAGGCCTTGCTCGGAGAGCGAGCGCTCGAGCGTGATGGTCGCATCCAGGTGAGCGAAGGTGACGGCCGGCGCCGGGTCAGTGTAGTCGTCAGCCGGCACGAATACGGCCTGCATCGAGGTGATTGAGCCGGTTTTGGTCGAGCAGATTCGTTCCTGCAGCTCGCCCATGTCGGTGCCCAGGGTGGGCTGGTAACCCACAGCGCTGGGGAGGCGGCCCAGCAATGAGGAAACCTCTGAGCCGGCCTGGACGAAACGGAAGATGTTGTCGATGAAGAGCAGCACGTCACGGCCTTCGTCTCGGAAGTACTCTGCCATTGTCACGCCCGTCAGACCTACACGCAAGCGGGCGCCAGGCGGCTCATTCATCTGGCCGAAGACCAGCACGGTGCTCTTGATGACGCCGGATTCGCGCATCTCGTGCCAAAGATCGTTACCTTCGCGGCTGCGTTCCCCTACCCCGGCGAAGACCGAGTAGCCCTCGTGGAATTTTGCGATGTTGTTGATCAGTTCTTGGATGACTACGGTCTTGCCGACGCCGGCACCGCCGAAGATGGCCGTCTTACCACCTTTGGTAAACGGCGCGATCAGGTCGATGACCTTGACGCCGGTTTCGAACACCTGCGCTGTCGTAGACTGTTCCACGAGCGCCGGCGCCGGCCGGTGGATCGGATAGTAGCTTGCAGCTTCGACCGGCTCTGGGCTGTCTATGGTATGGCCCAGAACATCGAATAGCCGGCCCAGGGTTCCTGGCCCTACCGGCACCTTGATCGGGGCGCCGGTAGCGATGACTGGCATGCCGCGCATTAAGCCATCGGTGCTCGAAAGCGCTACCGCCCGCACCCATCCGCCGGCCAACTGCCCCTGGACCTCACATACCAGCTTGCTGCCGTCTTCCAGTGGGATCTCAAGCGCATCATAGATATCAGGCAAGTTCTCGTCCGGGAAGGCTACATCCACCACCGGGCCGATGATCTGAACCAATTTGCCCGTTGCACCGTTTTGGGCCATGCTTACGTTCTCCATTATACACAGTGTACTTTCCTGCTACGTTCGGCTCTTCTCCAGGACAGCCGAGCCGCCGACAATGTCGAGCAATTCCTCAGTGATGGCTTCCTGGCGGGCCTTATTGTAGGAGAGGGTCAACTCTCCGATCAAATCATTGGCGGCGTCGGTGGCGTTGCGCATGGCTACCATGCGGGCCGACTGCTCGCTGGCGATCGACTCATAAACCGCCTGTAGGATCTGCAATTCGACAATGCCGCGCAGCACCTCGCCAAGGATCGCGCGAGGGTCCGGCTCGAAGATATAGTCTGCTGCCATGGGCACTTCGGGAACTGCCGGCTCGATCGGCAAGAGCGGGAAGACCGTCGGTTCCTGTCGCAGCGTGTTGATAAAGCTCGTAAAGGCGATATGCACCGCGTCGAAAGTACCGGCGGTGAATTCGTCGATCAATGACCTTGCGATCGGCGAGATATCGCTGCTCGAGGGGCGGTCGGTCAGCCCGGAGAAATCCGCCCAAAACCATCTCTGTCCGTACCACAGCATCCAGTCCCGGCCCTTGCGTCCGACCGTCACTACTCGGACCTGCTTTCCCTCTTCTGCCCACTTGCTGACCTGATTAGCAGCGGTGCGAATGATGTTGCCATTATAGGCTCCGGCCAAGCCCCGATCCGCGGTGATGAGCAGAAGTCCGATGCTCGCAACCGGCCGATGTTGGAGCAGCGGTTGTTCTGCAGCGTTGGTGGCTCGCAGCCGGGCCAGGAAAGTCAACACCTCCCAAGATTTCTCGGCGTAGGGCCGCGTGGCCAGCACCTGCTGCTGTGCCCTGCGCATTTTCGAAGCGGCAACCGCCTCCATCGCTTTGGTTACCTTGGCGATGTTCTTGACGCTGCGAATGCGACGGCGGATCTCCCGCGTGCTCGACATACCCTATGCCTCGGGAAGGAACTGGGCGTTGAAGTCCTGGGTCGCGAGCTTCAGGCCCTCGATCGTAGCGTCCTCCAACCGTTTCTGAGCTGCGATCGCCCTGCCGACGTTCGGGTGGGAGGTATCCATGAAGCGCAGGAAGGCATCCTGCCAGGCGTCGACCCGGTCCAGCGGCACCTTGTCCAGGTAGTTGTTGGTGACAGCAAAGAAAACCATCACCTGTTTCTCCATCGGCACCGGTTGATATTGCGGCTGCTTGAGGACTTCCGTGATGCGCTGCCCCCGGTCCAGTTGGCGCATGGTGGCCGGATCGAGGTCGGAGCCGAATTGGGCAAAAGCGGCCAACTCGCGATATTGGGCCAATTCCAGCTTCATGCGGCCGGCGACCTGCTTCATGGCCCGCGTCTGGGCCGCGCCGCCTACGCGGCTGACCGACAGCCCTGGATTGACTGCCGGCCGGATGCCGGCGTAGAACAGGTCGCTTTCCAGGAAGATCTGGCCGTCTGTAATGGAAATGACGTTGGTCGGGATGTACGCCGAAATATCACCCGCCTGGGTTTCAATGATGGGCAATGCCGTGAGCGACCCGCCACCTTGTTCGGGCGCCATACGAGCAGCTCGCTCCAACAGGCGGCTGTGGAGGTAGAACACATCTCCGGGGAAAGCTTCTCGGCCGGGCGGGCGACGGAGCAGCAGCGAAACCTGGCGGTATGCCTGCGCGTGCTTGGTAAGATCGTCGTACACGATCAGGGCATCTTTGCCCTGTTCCATGAACTCCTCGCCGATGGCACATCCCGCATAGGGCGCAATATACTGCAACGCTGCCGGGTTTCCCGCGGTGGCTGCCACGACCACGGTATGCTCCATGGCGCCATATTTGTCGAGCGTGGCAATGACCTGGGCCACCTGTGACTGGCGCTGGCCGACAGCCACGTAAATGCAGATCAGGTCTTGGTCTTTTTGGTTGATAATGGTATCGATGGCCAGTGCGGTCTTGCCGGTTTGACGGTCGCCGATGATCAGCTCACGCTGTCCCCGGCCGATCGGGATCATGGCGTCGATCGCTTTGATGCCGGTTTGAACGGGAACACTCACGCTTTTGCGCACGACCACGTTGGGCGCAATGCGCTCAATCGGCCGGTACCGATCAGACTCGATGGGACCCTTTCCGTCGATCGGCTGCCCCACGGCATTCACCACGCGTCCGATCAGCTTCGGCCCAACGGGCACAGAAACGATGCGGCCCGTGCTGCGCACGAGCTGCCCCTCAGAGATGCCACGGGTTTCGCCCATGATGATGACGCCGACGTTGTCTGCTTCAAGGTTGAGGACGATGCCCAACGTCCCGTTCTCAAACTCCACCAGTTCGGCGGCGCGCGCGTTGGCCAAACCGCTGGCGCGAGCGATCCCGTCTCCCACCTGGACCACCGTGCCCACGTCTACCACGCGCGTCGGTGGCTGGAAGTTCAGGATCTGCTGCTTGAGCTGTGCGACCAGATCCTCTGTGCGTACAGCCATGTATTTCTCCCTTCGCGAAACCCCGGCCCAACGGGCGGAAACAAGGCGGGCTGATGCCCGTGATCGCGTTTCACGCGGTCAGCGAGCCGTCCTAGTTGCCCGTGGACACCCCCAGCGACTGCCTGAGAGCTGCCAGGCGCGCGGCCACACTGCCATCGATCAACTGGTCGCCCGCGTGCACGATAAGTCCCCCCAGGATGCTCTGATCCACCCGATAGCGAACGTTCAACCCCGTGCCAAACTGGGCCTCAAGCTTTACCACGAGCTTCTGGCGCTCTTCATCGGTCAGAGGCACAGCGCTGACTACCTCGACCGGAACCTGCCTGCCCTTCGCTTGCCGCGCGCGCTGGCGCAGCGCATCCGCAATGCCGGTCAAGAGCCTGAGGTCGCCGCGCTCCATCAGAGTGTAGAGGAAATTGCGCACCGGCAAGTCGATGCCATCCGGAAGGAGGGGATCCAGCAGTTGGCGGCGCTGGTCAAATTCCACGTCGGCCGCCTGCAATGACTCTGCCAGGGCGCCATCGCGCGCAAGCTTGCCAGCGATCTCATCCAGGACCCCCGCCCAGCGCTCCAGGGCAGCCTCGAAGAAGGCCTTCGCGTATATGGTGATACGTTCCGGAGCGCTCATGGCTTGGCTTTACTCAGGTCAGAGAGGAACTGGTCGATCAACTTATGCTGCGTGCGCTCGTCCAACCCGGTGCTCAGCACACGCTCAGTGGCTAGCATAGAGAGGCTCGCGATCTGATTCTGGGCATCGGCGAGCAGGCGAGTTTTCTCCACCATAGCTTCTTCGTGCGCTTTCGTGCGGATCTCCTCGGCTTTTCGACGTGCCTCAGCCTCGATCTCGGCGCCGACTTGCTCACTGGTCTGTGCTGCCTGGGCAATGATCTCTTGGGCCTTGCGCTGTGACTCAGCGATCTTGCGGTCGAACTCCTGTTGCGCTCGGGCAGCGCTTTCGCGAGCTGCATCGATATCGGCCATACTGCGCGCAATGCGCTCCCGTCGCTCTTGCAGCACTCGTAACACCGGCTTGTAAAGCAACAGGTATAGGATCACGGCCAGCAGGCCGAAGTTGACCAACTGGGATACCAGTAACCCGAGACTGATGCCTAGCTTTTCCAAATGCCAATCCTCCTCCCGACCATCGCACTATCTGACTCTCGGGCCAACTAGACAAACTTGATAATGAGAGCGACGACCAAGGCGTAGATCGCGATGGCCTCGGCGAATACGATGCCCAGGATCATGTTGGTCTGGATCTGGCCAGTCGCCTCGGGGTTGCGGCCAATGGCCTCCATTGCCTTGCTGCCGAGAAGGCCGATGCCGATGCCGGGGCCGATGGCGCCCAGACCTATGGCCAGGCCAGCCGCGATTGCCTTGAGACCCTCAACGTCCATGTCAGACTCCTCTTGTTGATAGTTAGTGGCGCGCCTCTTCACCATGCCCTGCTGTGGCCAGGGTGAAGAACACGACCGGAAGCATCAAGAACACCAAAGCCTGGACGAAGCCGACAAAAACCTCCAGGCCATAGAAAGGAAGCGAGACGAAATAGGGAACCAGGAAAGCGACCACGGCCAACAGCACTTCGCCTGCGAAGATGTTTCCGAACAACCGGAAGGTCAGGGAGATGATCTTCGCGAATTCGGAGATGATCTCAAGCAGGCCTGCGAGGAACATTGCCCCGCCCACCAGGAAACCGGACTTGAAGCCGGAGAGATTGAAAAACCTCTTCAGGTAGCCCAATTTCGACGCCCGGAAGCCAAAGTACTGGCT
>Ga0315289_10002167_pt1 | contig 30339 bp, 23 predicted proteins | sample YL17G11_40_MG_FD_203452 | JGI IMG/M metagenome (GOLD analysis project Ga0315289, IMG submission 203452) | Sediment microbial communities from Yellowstone Lake, YNP, Wyoming, USA - YL17G11_40 | ecosystem: Environmental > Aquatic > Freshwater > Lake > Sediment | place: USA: Wyoming | collected... | reverse complement strand
GGACGGGCTCGGGCTCTCAAAAGTGTGTGAGTGTGTGTGGGTGGGTGGGTGGGGGGGGAGGAGGTCTCGCTGTTTCGTCTACAAAAAAGAAAAAGGCTTCTTCTGTTTCTTTCTCCTCTCTCCTTCTTGTATTGATAAATGAAAAAAAAACGAAAACAAAAACCCTCAAAAACAAATCCGTTTCAAGCCAATCGCAGCCCCGCGGGCACGCACACGTTGTACTGCGGGAAGCCCCCCGCGGGCCTGCAGGCCCACCCGGCCGCGCACTGGTCGTCCAGGGAGCAGTAGCAGAGCTTGCGCAGCGCGCAGAGCGGCGCCGTCGTCAGGGGGCCCGAGCGCGCCGCGACGGCGGAGAACAGCGGCGGCTCGAAGACTTTCAAGGGATCGTGGATGGCCTGCTCGGCCAGCAGTCTATCGAAGTTTGGGTAGAGGTCCCGCACGGGGCAGTCTGGGTTGGTGAAGGTGCGGGCAAAGTTCTGGAACACGGATTTTTTGGGAGGTTTCGGAGAGAGAGAGGAGAGTGAGAATGCGCAAGCGAGAGAGAGCGAGGCGTTTCGACAATTTCTTTAATCTTCTCCTCCTCTTCTGCTTTTGCTTCTTCCCCCCCCCAAAAAAAGACATCACCTTGCCCCAGTGTGGGCGGCCGCGGTACTGAAAGAGTTTTTGGTTTTTGTGGTCGAGCGGAGGAGGAAGAACAAAGTGAGACAAGAGTCGAGGGAGTCGACTTTTCTCTCTCTCTTCTCGACCCGAAAAAAAACGTTGAAAGCTCCGACAACAGACCGAACCTTGCACACTGTCAGCTGCTCGATCTCCTCCTGGATAAAGCTGTACTTGGCAGGCACGTCGGGCAGGGCCCTGGACCTCAGGATGGCGTATGCCGCAAGGACGGGGGCTCGCATCCCGGAGGAGATGGAGATGTCATCGGCGACGCCGTTGCCGAACCTGAGAGGATTTTTGTTTTGTTTTTTTTGAGTTCGGGGGCCATTGTTTTCGTTTTTTTGTGCCTCTGTGAGCATCTAAGAAGCAACCTGGAAGACGAAAAAGCAAAAGAAAACGAAAGAAGAAGAAGAAGAGGCGGAAAGAAGAAGAGGCGGGAAGAAGAAGAGGCGGGAAGAAGAAGAAGCAAAATTGCTTGTCGGCGTTGCGCACCGCCCCCGCCGCCCTCGCGACGCTGGCGGTGTCGCCGTTCCAGAGAGCAGGGTAAGGGGGGAAAAGAAGAGCTCACCGGATCAAAAAGTAAGCCAGCGGCGCGCAGCGCGGCCCTCCGCCGCCGCCGAGTCCTTTCGAGAAAATCAGCTGTACGTCTTTGACCCACGCCTCGAAGTCGTCCTGCTCGATGACCATCTCGATCTCGTCCAGGGCGACCCCTTCCCGGCCGGCCCAGATCACGGAGTCGGGGGGCTGCCAGTTCCCGAGGATGGAGCCCGTGCTGCCGACGCCGAGGGGCAGGGGGACCAAGGCGTGGCGCGAGCTCGCCATCTGCTGCAGCACTTGCGCCCCGAGCCCGAGCCCGCACGACGCCGCGCCGAGCGCCGCAGAAGAGCCCTTCGCTCCCGTCTCGTTGGCGTCGAGCTGCGACGTTCTCACGAAGGCCGAGGCGAGCTGGAGGAAGCCCGGAGGCGTCGCCTCGGAGAAGGTCGGACCCGGCCCGGTCTTGCTCGTCTCGAGGAGGCTCGCGAGCTTCGCCGCGAGGCGGTCACCGCGCTGGGCCGCGAGCGAGTAGAGCGCCGCCTCTGTCGTGGCGTTTCCCGCGTCGGCCAGGATGTAGGCGTTGTACTTTTTCACGTCCGGCCTCCACAGCAGGGCGACGCTTGTCGAGTCCCCTCCGACCTGTTGGAGCCGCGCCGCGTCCGCCGCCATCGTCTGGTCGCTCTTGGCCGTCAGGGTCAGCGCGGCGGTCTTCGACAGCGGCTCCATCCTGAGGGTGACCTCGGTCACGACGCCCAGGAGGCCCATGCCCCCGGCGATGGCGCGGCCCTCGGGCGAGTCGTGCGCGGAGCGGTGGATTGTTCCTGGTGGCAGGGGGTTGGAGAGGAAGTAGAAGAAAGAGAAGAAGAGGGAAAGAAGAGGTGAAAAATGTTGAAAAAAAACCTGAAACCAAAAAACAGATAAAAACGAATACTCACCGGTCGCGTCGACCCACACGAACTCGGTGACGATGTCGTTGAAGGCGCTGGGCCTCCCGACCCCGCCGGACCCGTGCGAGGAAGCGGAGACGACGCCCCCGACCGAGAGGTCTGTTTTTTTTGTTTTTCGAAAGAGGGAGGTGAGAATGTTTTTTTCTCCCCTGGTGAACTTTGAACCGCCCCCCACACGTTTTGCGCGACGAGCGCGTCGAGCCTGTCCCTGATCAGGACGTCCTCCCCTTGTTCTCTCGAGAAAGAGATGAAAGAACTCGGGGGGAAACAGAAGAACGCCATTGCTCTCTCTCTCTCACGCACCCGACCAAACAGTCGGCACCCCCCTCGGAGGGGAGAGCCCCCGCTCCTCGGCCCAGTGCCAGACCTGCCAGAGGCGCGAGCCGGCGAGCACGGTCATCGCGAGAGGATCGTTCCCGCCCCCGCCGTTCCCCCCTGCTCCTCCGCCGCCGCCGCCGACAAGCAGAGGCGTGGAGACGCCTCGCAGCGAGTCCAGAAGCACCGCCGCCGTCGCCGGGGCGGCCGAGCTCGTCGTCGGAGGAGGAGGCAAGGGACCGTACGTCGGGGGCAAGGGAGACCCGAGCCCGCCGCCGTAGCCGCTCGGGCAGGTGAAAGGCGACGTCGAGTGGAAGACGGAGCTCGTCGCGCGAACAGAGAGCGGCTTGCCTCCTGCGGCCGCGGCGGCGACGAGGCCGGCGATGCCCGAGGCGAGCTCCTCGGTGGAGGAGGGGAGCAGCGTCGCGTCGGCATAACACATGACCATGCCGTAGACGCAGGTGTCGGCCGCCCCGGCGTCGGCGGCGAACTGCGCTGGAGCGTTGGAGAGGAAGGGAGGAAAGAAAGAGTCAGTTTGTTGCTGCAGTTGTTGAGGTAAAAGGTTTTCGTTCTGTAACTCTCATGTCGATGCGACGGGCGCGACATCGAATTCGTCGTCCGTCGTTCGCCCCTCGTCCTCTTTGCTGAAACCAAAACAGCCTCTCTAATTCTCATTTATGGATGCGCACCTTTGAGTTGGCCTCAGCGGGGGCGAATGAGCTCGCGTTAAGGAAGCCGTGCGCGCCTGGAACGCGCGCGACGATCCCGGCGTCGAGCGGGCGGGTCGCTGCCGCGAGGACAAGGAGAAGCGAGATGGCCTCCAAAGGCGCGCCAACGCGCGGCCTGCCCATTACGAAACGGATATTTTCTTTCGCAGACGCTCAGGCATGATCAATGCAAATCTTAGCGAGGAAAATCAAGCGAGGGAGCTCTACTGAGAAGGAGAAAGAAGAGGGAAGAAGGAGAAAGAGCCGTCGTTGGCGTCGAGTTTTTTTTTTTGCTCTTGAATGAAAATGAGAGGAAAAGAAAAAGCAGCGGGTCCAGCTCAGCTGCCTCTGAAAAAAGAGAGCCATCGAAATCATCCACGCGTCCCCCTTCCCGCTCCACGCTTTCAAGAGGGAGAGGTAGCAGAGCAGGCGTGGTTGTTATCAATTCGCTCTTTCTTCCTGCGGCCCTTCTAAGAGTCTTTTTCTTTTTTCTTCTTCGAGGGCCGAGGCCGGCGTTCGGTGTCGAAGAAGCCCACAGCTATTTTTATTTTCTTCGCAACTTTCCCTCTCTCCCCTCTGTTTTCTAGTAGGAGAAAAGGAGAAAGAAAAAAACGCCGCGTCTCTCTGTTCTCTTATATGACGAGCTCCACCCCTTCCTCATGCTGCAAAGGCACCGGAGGCTGCGGCAGCAGCACAAGCGGAGCTGGCAGCGGCTGCGCTGCTGCTGCTGCTGCTGCTGATATCGATGAGCCGTCGTCGCCGATGGATTCGTCGAAATCGCCAAAAACGTGCGCCCGTTGCCCGAATCCTTCCGACGTCTCAACGTCCTCATTCGGCTCCGCGGCTCTGTGCTCGAGCTGCCTGCGCGAGGCCCTGAAGTCGCGTGTTGGCCGCGAGGCCGTCGATCTGAGAATCAAGGGCCAGAGAGTCGTGGTCGCTTGGTCCGGAGGTGGGAATTGGACGAGGCTAGTTTATTTTTTTCGTCCCGCCGAATTCGAAAAAAAAAAAAACTCAACCCTCTCAACCAAACCCCTCTCACTCCACCCTCTCAGGCCCGTCCTCCCGCCTCCTCGCCGAGCTGCTGTCTGCCGTCGCGGCACCGGCCAGCTACCCGGGGGCGAGGCCCAGCTTCGAGCTCGTCGCGGCTGTCAAGGTCGACTGCCGCGCGTGGAGGAGGCTTCACTCGAGAGCTCTCTCTGCCGCCGCGGAACTCGGAGACGCCTCAGCGTCGACCTCCACCGAACCCGCTGCCGCCGCCGCCGCTGCTGCCTCGCTCGCACCGACCGTCGTCCCGATCTGGCTCGCTCTCGCCGAGGAAGAGACCGAGGGCCTTCGGCGCCTCGAGCTCTTGCACTCCTCCCTCGAGGAAACGGGGAACGGCGACGACGACGAAGGAGAGGGAGAAGAGCCACCCTCTCGGACGACGGAAAACAGGCGCCGCCGCCGCCGCCCGCGCCCCGAGCTCGCCTCGGCGAGGCGCCGCGCCGAGCGCTCGCTCGTCAGGGCCTCCCTGCTCCGCTTCGCCCGGCTGCGAGGAGCGACCGTCGTCGCCACGGCCGAGACGGCGACCCGCTGTGCGGCCTCCGCGGTCGCCGCCGCGGCCGCCGGGGCCGGGGCCGCGCTGCCGCTCGAGGTTGCCGGCTGCGACCGGAGGTTTTGTCGCTCCGGGGAAGAAGGAGACCAAGGGCGAGGAGGAGGCCCCGTCTCCTTCGTGCGCCCCCTCGTCTCCGTCCCGACCTCGGACGTCGAGGCCGCGGCGAGGCTGCTGGGACTGACTGCGGCGGCGGCGGCGGACGGAGGAGAGGGAGACGACGAAGGAGAGGAAGAGCAAGACGGGGTCCTCGCGGCCGCGGCCGAGTTCCTTGGCGCCGCGCAGCTCCGCGTTCCGTCGACGGCGACCTCCGTCGTGGCCGCCCTGGGCAAGCTCGCGCCCTGCGGGTGGGCGGGACGGAGGAGCGAGGACGCGCGCAGGAGCGAGCCGCCGAGAAGCCTCTGCGACCTGTGCGCCGCGGGGCCGTGGTCGAGCGGCGACGGCGCCGAAGCGGAGGTCGAGGTCGAGGGTGAGGGCGATTGCGGAACCGGGGGCGGCGACGAGGAACAAGAGAAGAAGAAAGAGAAGCTCGTCCTCCTCCGCCTCTGCTATCCCTGTGCCACGGTGGCGCTGGGGGCCCCGCCGGCGCCCGCCGGGACCTCTCCCGTGGTCCCCAGGGCCGCGGCGAGGAGGATGGCGCAAGCGCTGTTTGCCGGCGCGGGGGGAGGAGGCGGCGGGCTCTGGGGGAAGAGGTAGAAAAGAGAACGAAAATTTGAAAAAAACTTGAAAAACTTGAATGAAAAAAAATACCGATTTCTCTCTCTCTCCCCGCGAATCAAAAGGCAGTTGAGAAGATTTACAAACAAAAGAAAGACAAAGAAAAGCATTGCGAAAGTGCGTGAATTTCGTTTTAAAAAAGATGGAAAGAGGAAGAGCAAAGGAAGTTTAAAGACTCCCTCTCACGCAATGGAGAGCTGCTCCTCCTCCTCCTCCTCCTCCTCCTCCATCACCGCGTACATGGCAGCCGTCCCGACACCGCACCCGCCGTTGGTGCGCGCGATCTTGACGTAGCCTCCGTCGCCCCAGTGCGACGACCAGCTGTTACGCACGAGCCAGAAGTCCTTGCCCGACGCCCCGTCCGTGCCGTACCCAACCAGGGCCACGGAGTGGTCCAGGTCCTCCTCCCTGGGGCTGCACGACGGCTCGTCGTAGACGCCCGAGGAGTAGAAGCGGAACCCTTTCGCGGCCGCGTTGATCGAGACCTGCAGGGGCCCCCGAGAGTAGACTGCCTCTATCAAGGCCTCGTCGTCGCCCGCGGGCACGAAGGCGTAGCCCTTCACCTTGGGAGGCGAGGGAGAAGACGAGGAGATCGAAGAAGAGGGAGGAGAAGAGTCGAGGGAAGAAGAGGCATCCTCAGGCGCCTCGGGCTGCTTACGGAGGCAAAAGCCGGCAGCGCCAATGTACTGATAGTTCCGCTCGACCTCAAACTCCCCGCGCCGCTCCTTGACAAGCCAGTCGAGGGCTGCATCTGCGTCCCCGCCCCCACAGGCCGAGTTGGCCCCAAAGTCCCAGGAGCAATCCATAAACTGCTGCTCCGAGGCCGAGAGAGAAACACCTGAGGACAGGAAAGCCGCGCCCTCGATCGCGGCGGTGGTGCCAAACGCCCAGCAGGAGCCGCACGTCGATTGGTCCTTAACGGCCTGCGGGACGGCTCCGGTACTCCTCCAGTCGACGGCGGAGGGGACGCGGCCCTTGGGGACCTTGCGGGAGTAGGGGAGCTCTGCGGAGAAGGGCTTCTTTTTCTTCTTCCTCTTCTGGAGAAGCTCCTCTCCGTCTTCTGCTCCGTCTTCTTCTTCTCCTTCTTCGTTCTCCTCTTTCTTCCTCCGCTGCCTCCGAGCCGCCAGTGACTCGCTCTGCAGGTAGGTGGCGGCGAACTCGGCGTCAGAGAGCGCGGCGAAGCGGTTGAGCCGGACGCGGTACGATGGGGAAGGAGGACAGGAGAGGAGCAGCGCGTCGCCGCCGCGAGCGCCGTTGTGTTCAGCGACAAAGGCGGCGTTCTCCTCGAGCGCAGAGAGGGGAAGAGGAGGGGAGGAGAGCAGGGACGAAGAAGAGGAGAGGAGCGGCGCGTCGCCGCCGCGGGCGCCGTCGTGTTCGGCGACAAAGGCGGCGTTCTCCTCGAGCGCAGAGAGGGGAGGAGGAGGGGAGGAGAGCGGGGACGAAGAAGAGGAGGCTCTCCTCCCCCTGCCACTGCAGGGCAGACGCGGCGCGACGGAGGCCGCCGTCGATGCCAGCCTCGCGGAACGGCGCCGCCTCGCCCTCCCCGCTTGAACCTTCTCTCCGCCGACCTCGACCTCGACCTCGACGCCGACGCACGACGTTGGCTTCTCGAAGCTCGCCGCCGGCGGCGGCCCCGGGACCAGCTCGCCGTAGTCGACGACGTACTCGTCGAAGTGGGAGCCCGAGAGGACGTCGGGACCCAGCTGGTGGAGGCGGAGAGGGCGCGGGAGCGCCGCCGCCGCCGCCGCTCCTCGTTGCTCGCCGCCGTCGCCGCCTTTGCCGCCGCCGCTCGCCCAGAACCGATAGACCGTCTCCCTCTCCCCGTGCCTCGCCCTGGCCTCCCACAGGCCCGCCTGCACGGTCCCGTCCCCTCCCGCGGACGCCACGGAGATGCGCTCCTCGCCCTTGAACTTCCAAACGGGCTCTTGTGATTCTTCGTCGACGACTGCGCTCAGGTCGGGGAGCAGCGGCGTTTCCAAAAGCTGTAAGGACTCGTCGTCGGCCTTATAGGCGGCGCAGCCGACCTCGTCGATGCGCGGGGTGGACTCGTAGTAGGTCTCGTCGGTGGCCAGGATGACGTTGCTGCCCGAGTAGAGGGACTAAGGATTAGACAAGTTTTTTTTGAGGTTTCGAGGTCGTTTGAGCGTCAGGTGTTTGATCGCCTGTTCGGTTTTTTCCTTCTTCTTTTTCTTCTTCGATCAGTCGTCTTCAACTTCCTCTCTCACCTGCTTGGCCAGCCGCCTCTCCGCGTCCCGGTGCACCACCACGTCGTAGACCAGCTCCGAGCTCTGGAACTCGCGCGTGTACGGCAGTGAGAAGTTGTACGAGAGCGTGAACGAGGCGGGCCATTTCGGAGGCGATGGAGACGGAGCAGCGGGGTCGGCGTTTCTTTCGGCTGCTGCTGATGCCAGCGGCAAGAGCAGGAGCGCAAATATCAAGCGCTCCATTTCTCGACGATGTATGTATATACAGAGAGAGCACGCGCGGGCGAGAGAGAGCGAGGCGCAAAAGCGCGCGAAAGCGGAGGAGGAGAAAAAGTTGGGTGTGCAATCACCGTCGAATGAAAACTCGCTCCTCTCAATTTGTTCACCTCCTCGCCTCCTCCGGTCTCCTCTTCCCTCTTCCGGCTCTCTAGCCGTCCTTGCGGCGCCTCCGCCGCCGCCGCCGCCCTCCTCTTGCTTCTCCTCTTCTGTTTCTCCTCCACACTTTACAGCTGCCCGCCTTCAAACTATCGCTTCCCCGTTCTCGAAGCTCGGTGCTTTTCCGCCCGCCGCCGCTGCTTCCGCGTCCGCTGCCGCTTCCGCGTCCGCCGCCGCCGCCGTCCCAACCATCCCGGGAGGCGCGAACAGCCTCCGCGCCCACGCCAGCCTGCCCCAGTCCGCCGCGCGCGCCCTCGCGTCCGCCCTCCCGCGCAGCGCGTTGCTGGCGGAGACGAGCACGAGCATCACGGGCACCTCGACGAGGACGCCGACCGAGCACGCCAGCGCCGCGCCCGACCCCGCCCCGAACGCGCCGACGGCGACCGCAATCGCGAGCTCGAAAAAGTTGGAGGTCGCGATGAGCGCGGCCGGGGCCAGCAGCTCGTGGGGCATCGAGAGAAGGCCCGACCCCGCGAGGTACACGATCATCCAGACGAGCGCCGTCGAGATCGTCATCGGCACGGCGATCAGCAGGATGTGCAGCGCCTTGCTGCCGGCGACGGCGCCCTGGAACGCAAACACGAGCACCAGCGTCGCGAGCAGCCCCGCGAGCGTGACGGGCTTGAACGCGCCGGCGACCCTCTCGATCGCCCGCTGCGCCTGCGCCCTCCCTCCCAGCCGGCGCACGAGCACCAGCCGCACGGCGACGGCGACGAGCAGCGGGATCCCGACGAACGCGAGCACGGAGGCCGTCACGATCTTGTAGGGGGGGGGCACGTCGCCCGCGGTCACCCCCTTCCCGAGCAGCAGCGACACGATCGGCACGAACAGCGCCAGCGTCAGCAGGTCGTTGACCGCGACCTGGATGACGGTGTACGCCGCGTTGCCGCCCACCAGCAGCGACCAGACCAGGACCATCGCGGTGCACGGCGCGGCGGCGAGCAGGACGCTGCCCGCGATGTACTGGTCCGCGTCGGCCCTCGGCAGGACCCGCGAGTAGAGCACGCGGAAGAAGAGCACGGAGACTCCGTACGCCAGGAAGGGCTGCACGAGGAAGTTGGTCACCGAGGTGAGCGCGACCGGGCCCGGGACCCTGGCGACCTCCCTGAGGGCGGCCCAGTCGACCGAGAGCAGCATCGGGAAGATCATCAGCCACAGCAGCGCCGCCATCGGCGCCGAGACCCCGAGGACGCTGGCCCTGTCGAGCGCCGCGGGGACCGCCGGCAGGAAGTAGCCCACGAGGGAGCCGGCGGCCATGCAGAGGGCGACCCAGACGAAGAGGTACTTGTCGAGGAAGGAGATCTTTGGCCGAGGAGGAGGAGAAGAGGAAGAGGAGGTCGAGGTCGGAGGAGGAGGAGGAGGAGGAGGAGGAGGAGGAGGAGGAGAGGAAGAAGAGGTCGTCGGAGGCGACGACGGGGAAGTCGTCGTTGCGAGCTCCGTCGAAGATGGGGTCAACGCCTTCGCCTCCTCCCCCGTGCTCGCCGCGGACCGAACTGCAGCTGTTGTTGCATTGTCCGAGGCTACGTCGACTGGGGCGTCGTCGCCGCGAGCGCCCTTCTCGCCGGCAGACGCCTTCACGCGGAAGAGGAAGGGCATGCCTCTCCCCCTGCTGAGAAGCTGTGCTCTCCCGATTCAGTTTGCAGAACAAGTCACACGAAAACGCACAAAAAAACACTCGGCTCTCTCTCTCAATTTTTCATCTCCTCCTCCCTCTTGGCCTGCGACCTCGCCTTCCCGCCGGCCACCGCGGCGCTGCCCCCCACGGGCGGCAAGCCTTTCACAAGAGGCCACGAATACGTCCCCGGGGGGCTTGCCATCTTCGGGAGGCGGAACACGGACTCGAGCGCGGCTCGGATCGCGGCGTCGGCCGAGCGGAGCGCGGCGAGGGCTTTGTCGGCGTCGGCGTCGGCGGCGCTTGCCTCCTCCTCCCCGCCTTTCCTCCCCCGCTTCTCCTCTTCGAGCAGGAGGACCGGCAGAGCCGCCGGAGCCGCCGCGGAGACCACGATGTCGCCCCCCCAGCCGTCGGCCTCGAACACGCAGACGACGGATGGCAGCAGCGGGCAGAGGCCCGGCGCGCGGTCCAGCAGCGCCCGGTGCCCCTCGCGGAGGACCGTGAGCGTCGCGGCCCTCCCCGAGCAGCCCGGGGGCCGGACGGGAGAGGAGGAGGAGGAGGACGGGGAAGCGGCGGCTCCCTCCTCCTCGGCGCCCTCTGCCGCCGCCGCATGCTCCTCCGGCGGCGGCGACGAGGAGCCCGGAGAGACCGCGGCACTGACGACGGCGAAGCCGGCGAGCCGCAGCTCCTCCTCGAGCCTGTGCGAGACCTGGTCAAACGTCGACACCGCGGCCGGGACGACGCGAGAATGCGTCCCGGGGTGGTCGAAGGCCCTGGAGCCGAAGTGGTCGGAGACGCCCGCGCCCGCGGGGTCGTTGGCGGTGGCTGTCGAGGTTTCGAGAAGGGGTTAGGTGAGGGAAAAAAAAAAGAGACGACTAGATTTTTCCGCCGCCGGCATCGCCGAAGAAAAAAGAAAAAAGCTCTATGCTGCCGCTTCTGTACCTTTCTGCTTCGCGCCCTTCCTCTGGAGGAGCTTCTTGAACATGCTTATTGCGCTGAGAACGAAGATCGAGAGAGAGAGTGTGTGTCTGAGAGAAGAAGAAGAAAAGTGACCAAGAGAGAGAGAGAGAGGGATGAAGTTTGGTTTTGTTTTCAGATGCAAGTAGAAATGATTTTTCTTCAACTCGACCACGATTTTTCTTCTACTTGCAACTCTCAACAGGTTTCCGCGCTTTTAGAGGAAAAAGCAGCGTGCGATTTCAACTTTATTTATTTTCTCTCAATCTCAACAATGGAAAAAGCAAGGCAGTGAGAAAGAGGGGGGGGGCGGGAGCGGGGGGGGAGCCGGGGAGACGCGTGCCCTTGTATTTTGTTCTCTCACCCCCCTCGACTAACTCGCGGCGAAGAGGGCCAAGTGCCGTAAGGTCTCGCGTGCGCTCGCCCTGCAGCCCGTCGAATCTCTCGGCCGCGGCGTCCCTGGCGGCCGTGGCCGCTTGCAGGGCCGCCTCCGCCTCCTTCAGCTCGTCGCGGTAGAGGAACCAGAATTAGATGAAGATTCGGTGGCGCTCGCGCCGCTCGAGCTTCTCGCAGATGCGGCGCTCGTTGTCGTCGAGCGGGGCCGGCTCCTTCTTGGGAGCCGGGTCGCCGGCTCCTTGGGAAAAAAAAACTCAGAAGGTAAAAAAACTCATTTTAACACGAAGAAACCAAGAAGAAACCAAGCGCGCTCGCGCTCGCCGCCTCTCGTCACCTCCTCAAGGCCTCCTCTCCCCCTTAGACCTTGACGGCGTACTTGCGCCTCGGGAACGCCGCGGCCTTCTTCGCGGCCTTGACCGTCTTGGCCTCCTTCTGGTGCTTGGTCAGACGCTTCCGGATCGCGCGCGTCTTCTTCGGGCGCAGGTCCAGCGGGAGGTACTTGGACCCGGCAAGCTGGGACCGGATCGCGCTGCGGCGCTCCTGCGAGATGACGGTCAGCACGCGCGCGACGCCCTTGCGGACCGACTTGATCTTGGCGAGCTTGTTGGCAGCGCCGCCGGTGACCTTGGCGACGCGGAGCGCAGCGAGCTCCTGCTTGAGGTCCTTGAGCTGTTTTTTTTTCGGTGGGAGTTTCGTATGGTTTTGTTTCCGTTTTCGTTTGTGAGCTTCTGTCAACGGGGCTGCTCAAGAGAGGGAGCGAGGGGCGAGGGCGGCGTGCCCCTTCCGGAGGCGATACGTGCGAGAAAACGAGCGTGTCCGCCGTCTTGGGCGCGCGAGCGAGAGCGCGAGATCGAGAGGGAGCGATTCTCGTCTTCGATTTCTCGCGTCTTGCTAGCACGCCGAAGAGGCACCGATTCTGCTTTCATCTCGCTGCTGCTCTCCACCATGAAAAACGCATCAGCGTGGCACAGAGCTGCTGCTTCTGCTTCGACAGGCGCGAGCCAAGCTGTTAAGGGCGACATGGCTTTTCTCTCGACGTCGCCGCCGCCACTGCTTGCCGCCGCCGCCGCCCGTCGACGACAAAGAAAACGTTTCTCACCTGTCCCTCCAGCTCCGCCTTGCCCTTGGAGCGCAGGTCGCGCGCCTTAACGATGGCTGTCGGAAGTTGTTGATCGAGTTCAGAGAAGAGGGAGAGAAAGAGAGAGGCGTGAGTGCAAGAAAATAAAAGGGAGAGCCTCGATCGACGGCGATGCCCTCTCCTCCAATCGACAAAAGGAGCAGCTCCAAAAGAGCGCCGCTTCTGCTCCTTGGGGGAAGCAGCCCGCTCTTCGAGCGACAAACGAGCACATCGATTCCGATCTGCAGAGTCGCGCAACAGCTCCCGAAGGCAAGGAATATGGAGATTGACCGCGTGCGAGAGTCGGAGACGCCGTTTCTTGGGCCGCCGACGAATGATCTCGCGGCGGCGGCGGCGGCTGCGATCAACGACGCTCCCTTTGTCGACAGAGCGCCCCTGCAGCACCAGCGGGGGATCATTCTCCAGCGCCTTTCCGCGCTCGCAGGGCTCACGAGAAGACTGAGAGACACTGCGGAGACGTACCCATCGTGCTGCGAGTTCAAAAAAAAGAAAGCGTAAACGGGGTGAGGTACAAAGGGAGATTGAAGAAACGTTTTGTGTTTTCCTTTTGCAGTTTTTTCCCCGTTTTTTTCCCACTTCTCCTCCCAAACTTCTCGCTCCCTCTCCTTCTCGCTTCCTCTCCTTCTCTTCTCTCACAACACCCAAGGGAAAATCGCCCTCCTCCCGCGCGGGAAGTCCTCAAACTTCTCCGCATACCACCGCCTGTGCGCCAGAGCCCGAGGGACCAAATTGGCGGCGGTGAAGAAGGCAAAAGCGAGCGCGGGCAAGCTCTCGCTGGCAATGACGCTGCTGCTCCTCTCTCCTTCCGCTCCTGCTGCCGCCGCTGCTGCCCTCGAGGCGAAAAAAGACGCCAAAGAGAAGCACCCCCACTCCGCGCACTCGGCGCCGTAGTTGGGGCACGCCACAAGCGAGAAGAGCGCCGAGGTCGGGAGTCGGTACCCGCGGTCTTCTTCTTCTTCTTCTTCTTCTTCTTCTCTTCCTCCTCCTCCGTTTCCCGTCGGCGCCCTCGCCGCCGCCGCCGCCTTACTTGTCTTCTTCCTCCGCAGGGACCTCAGGTGCGCGTCCGCGGCGAGGTTCAGGCCCCAAAACAGGGCCCAGAGGCACAGGGACACGCCGAAGAGCGCGAGGTGGTGAAAAGGAGATAAAACAGGAGGAGTCGCAGAGCGGAGGCGGCCCCCCTCGCCCCCGCTCCCCCGCCCCCTCCCCCTCGCGCCGACCAGAGCCGCGCCCGCGCCCTGCAGCGCGCCGTTGCAGCAGCAGAACGCGAGCGCGAGCAGCCACTCGAGCACCCTCGTCCGCTTCCCTCCGCGAATCAGGAACGGGTAGGCAAGAGAGCGCCAGGCGTAGTGGAGCGCGAACGCGAGCAGCAGGAGCCGGTTCGGGAGCGGGGCCTCCGACGAGAGGCGGAGGAGGGAGCTGAGACGGCCAGCGGCGGCGACGGGCGGCGGCGACGAAGAGAACCACCACCGGAATTTTCCCACCGCTCCTGCCTCTTTTTCGTTCTCGTGAAGCGCCCGAAGGGTGAACACAAATACCGCAGGGGCCAGCAGGAGAGCTGGGAGCTCCTGCGTGAGCCAGGCCCAGCGGGCCGGGAGCGAAGCGGGGAGGAGGGAGGAGAGGCCCCGTCGTCGCCGCCGGCTAGGCGAGGAGGTCGGCATCGTCGCCGGAGTCGTCATCGACGGCGGCGCGTGTCGTCCGTACTGCGCTGTCTGCCCACCGACAGTCAGCGCCAGGAATGCCGCCGCTCCGGAGAGGATCACAGCGAGAGCCCCTGCGTCGCAGAGGCGCTCCACGCTCGCCAGCGGGAGTGGCTCGACGAGGGCGCTGGGCCCTCGACGCATCGCGAATCAACTTTTTTTGTTTTGTTTTTGAAAAATGAGTTTCTTTTGTTTTTCAGTCCCACTTTTTTTCAACCTCAAGCTTTCTCTCTCTCTCTCCCCCCGTCTCCGCGCTAAACGAAGCACTTTTTACCACCACCTGCTGCTGCTCTGCGGAGGTGGCTGCTTCCTTTCGGGAGAGTTACCGTCCAGAGACGACAGGGCGAATCTCTTCGCAAAGGAGGACGACGACGCCGACGCCGACGGAGACGGAGGCAGAGACAGCGGCTGCGGTTTCATCGTCGTCGCCACTGTCGCCGTTGCTGCCCCTTGCTTCCTCCCGACGCCCGCTCTCAACGCCGCCCCCGCGGCGAGAGGGCCCGGGGCAGGATGAGGCGGAAGGGGAGGTCGAGAGGACGCGGGTGGGACGATCTTTGCCGTCGTCTCCACCGCCGCCGCCTCCGTCGCTCCTGCTCCTCCCCCCCCATCCGCCGTTGCCGCCGCCGCGGCTGCCCGCAGCGCCGCGGCCCTCCGCCTCGCCGCCGCGGCCTCCGCCGCGTATCTTGCCGCGGTCTCCGAGGAGGGGCGCACGGAGAACTGCTCGGCAGCAGCAGCAGCACCAGGAACGAAAACAGCAGCCTTTTCCCTCTCCTTCTTCTTCCTCGACTCCGAGAGCTCCCGCTCGAGCGCCGCGATCCTGCCCCTCGCGCCGACGAGCTCCATCCGCAAGGCTTCGAGCTCCGCTGCGTTCGCTGCGCACAGGCTCCCGACAGCGCAGCAGCTCGCGGCGGCGGCGGCGGAAGAAAATACGTTAGCCCGGGGCACGTTGACTATCGCGCGCGCGCGCGCCGCGTACCGCAGCGTCGCGGCGGCCTCGTCGGCGTCGGCGTCGGCGCGCGAGACGCAGGCCACGAGCAGGGTCCGCGAGGCTCCCCCCAGGGCGTCGGCGAGGAGTCTGGTGAGTTTGGAGTCGCGGTAGGGGATGTGGCGGTGCTGCTGCTGCTGCTGCGCCTGCTGCTGGAGGGGAGGGTTTGAAGACGCTCCCGCTGCTGATGCCGCTCCCGCCGCCGCTGCTGCTGTCGCCGCCGCCTTGGACTGCGCCGCCAGCGCTCCGATCACGTTCCCGAGCGCGAGCAGCCCCCTGTTGATCGCCGTGGCCTCCTTGAGCCTCATCCCAGACGCCAGGGTGCGCTTCTGGCGTTCCGAGCCCGCCAAATCCACCAGGCACATCTTCGCCGAGACCGTCGCCGTCTCGGGGGGGCCCGGCGGCGCGGGGGCCGCGCCCTCCCCCGCCCCGTGCTTCGTCCCGCCCGTCCCCCGCCTCCTCCCTCGCTGCTCCACGGTGAGCGTGACGATGGCGTGCGACCTCGAGGAGGCCGCGTTGACCGCCGTGGCTCCCGTCGCCCGCCGCCTCCCAGCCGAGGAGAGCAGGCGGGTGAGCTCCTCGGCCGTCGAGACCTCGACCTCGGCCGCGCCCGACGAGGCGAGGGGGCTTTGGCTACTGCCGCCCTTGCTGCTGCCGTCAGAGTCCCGGAGCGTGAGTGTCGGAGCAGCGGCTTCTGACGAGGTGGATAACGGAGCGGCAGCAGCAGCGGAAGTGGTGGGCGAATCGGAGGAGGGCGGGCGAGCCGAGGAAAGCAAATCCCTGACCTCTTCTGCATAGACCTCGACAAAGCCGAGTCGAACCGAACAAGCGTCGACTGCGAAAGAGCCTCCTCCTTCTTTCCCTTCCTTGAGCGCCCTCTCGACGCGGGAGAAGAGGTCCTTGGCCACTCGGGGGACGATCCCTCCCCCGGGCATCATTGCCGCAGCGGCAGCGTCGCCGTCTCCGTCCCCGCTCGAGAAACCGCCGCCGCCGCCGCCGCCGTGGCCGCTAAAGTCCGTGCCCATCGTGAAGGTCTTCCCCGACCCCGTGGGACCGTACGCGAGCACGGAGGCGTTGAACCCCTCGAAGAGCGCGTCGACGAGCGGGGAGACGCAGGTCTCGTAGAGCAGGGCGGGGTCGACGCCGCCGGCGGAGAGGCCCGCGGCGAGGTCGAAGGCGACGGCCGAGCGATGCTGCTGCTGCTCCGAAGCGCTTCCATTCGTCGAGGTGCCTCCAGCTGCTGCTGCCCCGAAGAGCACCTTCTTGCCTCCCTCGATCGAGACGGAGTCGAGGTCTCCTGTCTCCCCCGGGAGCAGGGGCCGGACGTGGACCGCGACGCGGACGTGTTGGGAGGAGGAGGAGGAAGGATTGGAAGGATTCATCGTTCTTCGTTCTCCGACGACGAGGAAGGAAGAATGGCGCCGTCGAGAGAGAGGGAGAATTCAGAAGAAGTATTCGGGTAATTGGGGCTCGCTGCTCTCTCGTTCAGCGTCTCTCCTCGCGCTGACCGGGAGAGAGACGTTCTCTGTCGGCAGAAGCAACACGACAGGACAGAGAAGCGGCGGAGCGTCGCGAATTGGACTGTGTTCCCGACGCTTTTTTTCTTTTTTCTTTTGTTTTCTCTTTGTCGTCGGCCAACAGCCGAATTTTGAGGGCAGCGCGACGCGGCCGAGCCTCGACCTTGCCCGAAGGAAAAAAGTCCTCCGAGCTGAAGTCTTCGAGAGCTCCTTCGGACCCCCCCTTGAGGTACAGCTTGCGCACCGAGCCGGCGCGCCTCTCGGCCCACGAGATGACCCTCGAGGCGTGGACACGGCGGCTAAGAGCCCACTCCTGCGCCGCGGCCCTCGTGATGGGGCGAAGGCCACGGCAGGGCGCCCACTCTCTCGCCGCCGCTGCTCTCTCGACCTCCGTTCGAAGGTCGACCTCGAGCGTCTCGTGCAGAGGGCTCGCATCCTGAGAGCGGTAGATCTCATCCCACTCCTTGCAGACTAAGGGGACGGGTTGCATTACCAAGATCGGGTCCTCGAAAGCAATGAAGACCGACACGAGCAGTTCCTTTGGGAGGTCGTTAATGGTCTTCGGGAGGCCGTTGATGGGGAACTCGGGGACGTCGTCGTCGTCGTCGTCATCGAGTGCCGCGACGGGTTCGAGGGTGTCGTTTGCTTCGACCATCCTTCCGCTTCGACCCTTGTCAGAGAGCGCGGGTTTTTGCTTTTTCCCTCCAGAGAACCAGTGCAACATCTCAATGAGAGCACGCGACGGCTTCTCGTGCGTCGCTCGAGGGGTCGAGAACCGGGAAAGAGAGCGAGAGTGATGAAAAAAAAACCGGTTTTTGTTTGTTCGTTCCGATGCGCTTTGTCGCCGCCGACGAGGCGAGAAAAGTGGAACGAGACTCATGTTTTTTTTTACAACTCGATCGATCGCTAGCCGCGAATTCTTTCTCCCTCTTGCAATTGTCCCTCTCTCTCTCAAGCTCCGAGAGCCGCCGCGCTGCCTCGAGGATCACACGTCACTTTGATTCTGTTATGACAAAGCCAGCGGCAGCCGAGGCCCCGGAGCGGGCTCCCGAGGAGAAGAAGGCCGAGGCAGGATCATCATCGTCGGCAGCTCCCGCCGCCGCTCCCGCTCCCGCACCCGCCGCGGCCTCCCCCAGCAAGCCGCACTCGTCCCCTCTGCCGGCCCTCGCCGCCGCGAGCCCCTGGCTCCCCTTCCGCGTCGCCCACTCCAAGGCCCTGGGCCGCCACGCCCTCGCCACGCGGGACATCAAAGCCGGCGAGCTGCTGCTCGTCGAGCGCCCCGTCGCGGCGGTCCCTCGCGGGGAGCACCGGGCCCGCGCCTGCCCCGCCTGCGCCGGGGGCGTCTGCGGTGGCCGCGGCCGCCCCTGCTCGCCCGCCTGCGCCTCCAGGGCGGCGGCGCTCGGAGAACGCGCCGCGCCCGCGCTGGTGGCGATCGCGGGCGCCTCGAGCAGGCACGGCCTGCCGCACAGCTGCTTCGAGGGGCTCGGCGCGGAGGACCTCTGCGACCTGTGGACGCTCGTCGCGTCGCTCGTCGCCGCTGCGGCTCTCGAGGCCTCCGGGGAAGGGGAGGAGTCGAGGCGCAAGGAGCCTAGAGAGAGAGAGGACGGAGAGGAGGGCAGCTGCGGCCACGACCACGGGCCGAGCCCCGAAGCGGACCCGGAGCTCGACAACGCCGAGAGCAGGACCTTTGCCGCCGCCGCCGCGCTCGCCTCCTCGGCCTCGCCCCCCTCCTCCGCTCCCGCCCCGGAGACGCACTGGCCCCTCCACTGCTCCGTCCTCGACGACGTCCCCTTCCTGCTCGACGGCTGGGACAGGTATAAGCCCTCGTGGAGGGCGCAGGCCAGTGGGATGGCCAAGGAGGTCCACGCAGCGCTGCGCGGGGCCGAGGCGGCGCGGAGGGCGGCGGCGGCGGCGGAGGGGGGGGGGGAGGGCGCCGAGGAGGGGCGCGCCCCCTCCTTCTTCCTCCCGCCCGCCGGCGGCGCTTTCTCCAAGCCCCTCGACCTCGCCCGCCTCTCCTGCCTCGTCGCCACCAACGCGCACGGCACGGGCGCGGGAAACCCGGCCTCGGTCGACCTCGGCTTCGGCCTCTTTCCGGCGCTGGCCGCGGCCTTCAACCACTCGTGCGAGCCGACGGCAAACTTCTGCGCCGCCGGGGGCATGATGCGCGCCCGGGCCCTCCGCGACGTCTCCGCGGGCGAGCAGCTGACCGTCTCCTACGTCAACCTGTTCGAGCCGAGGAGGACACGCGCGCACCAGCTGATGGAGGCGAAGCACTTTGCCTGCCGCTGTGCCCGCTGCCGGGGGCCGCTGCTCGAGGCGCGGGACCGGTTCCTGGACGGCGTCACCTGCAGGGAGAGGGGGTGCAAGGGTGGGACGCTGATCCCGGTGGGGAGGGACTGTGGCGCCGCTGCTGCTGCTGCTGCTGGTGGCGGAGGGGCGAGCAAGAGCAAGAAGAAGAAGAAGAAGCAGAACACGAAGGATGAGGGTGCGGCGGCAGGGAGCGAGGCAGCGCCGGCGCCGGCGAGCGGCGAGGGAGAGACCAAGGGGGAAGAAGAAGGGCAAGGAGAGGGCGGCGACGACGGCGCCCTCGGCGACGTCGAGCCCCCGTGGACCTGCGACACCTGCGGCGCCTCGGTCAGCGCCCGAGGCTCCTCCGCCGACGGCGGCAGGGGCGGGCCCGCGGACATCTGCGACGCCGCGGCGTCGATGTGGGCGCGCGCCTCCGCCGCCTCGCGAGCGGCTCCCCCCGCCGGCGGGGGCGGAAGCGGCAGCCGCGCGGCCGTCGCCGCCGCGGCGGCCCCGCTGTACGAGGCCATCGTCGGCCTCGCCCCCAAGACCCTGCACCCGCACCACGTCCTGGTGTTCGACTCGCTCATGCCGCTCTGCAACGGCCTCCGCGCGGCCGGCGACCCGGCCGGCGCGGCGCGGGCGGTCGACCTCTTGATCCGCGCGATGGACGCCCTGGTGGGCGTCCCCTCGGCGGAGCTGGGCAACCTGCTGCAGCTGCACGCCGAGCTGCTGGCCGAGCGGTGCGGCGGCAGCGGCGGCGGCGACTCGAGCGGCAAGGGCGGCGCGGCGGGGGCGCTGCGACAGAGGCTGGCACGCTCGGCAAGGGAGAGCGCGGCGCGCGCGCTCGAGGTGCGGAGGACGACGCTCGGGGCGAGGAACCCGCTGACGCGGGAGGCTGAGGAGCTCGTGGAGAGCCTCAAGGCGCTCAAGTGAGAAGATCGGAGTTGAGAGAAAGTGAGAGTAGAGATAGAGAGTCGGCGCGAGAGAAAGAGAGGGTAGAGAAAGAGAGTTGGCGAGAAAAAGAGCGAGGGAGTCACGAGAGAGAGAAAAAATGAGGAAGAGAAAACCTTTTCTTTTTTACTAACGACAACTGGAAACGACCGAGACGGGGAAACACGAAAGAAAACACTCTCCCCCCTAAGCAATTCTTCAATTTGTCGCGCGCACGTGAAAGAAGCGCGATCGTATTTTTAGAGACGGAGAAAAGGGAAAAGAGAGGGATGGGGCCGATAAATAGAAATGTTTTTGTTTTCGAGAGTCGCGAGAAAAAAAAAGTGAAGTCAAAGAAATTTTCTTTCCTCCGAATCTCTCTCTCTCTTCCTCTCCCTCCGTCCCCAACTTTACCACCGAAGAAGAAGACAATCTTCGTCTCATGTCTCTCTCTACCCGGTCCTGGGCCTCTTGGGCAGGTACACCTCGCGGTACGCCCCGGCCGCCCTCTCCAGCGCGCGCATCGCCGCCTCGGGTCCCTCGAAGGCGTCCACGGAGACTTTCAGCCCCTTCTTCTCGGCGCTCGAGTAGTCGAGGACGAAGCGCTTGATCTCCTGTTGTGAAGAAGAAGATAAGTTTTTTTTTTGTCGAGGTTTTGTTGAGAGGAGGTGAGTCCTTTCCCTTTTTCTAATTTTCCTTTCGCGCCGGTTGCCGTTTCTCTCTCTCTCTCTCCTTCGACCTCGACTTCAAAAAGACTCCAACTTTTTTCCTCTCTCTCTTTCCAACTCACCTGCAGGCGGTGCGGGGGGAGGTCAGCGATGTCGTTGTACGAGTTGAAGTTGGGGTCGTCGGCGTGCACAGCGATGACCTTATCATCGGAGACGCCGGCGACGCCCAGGTCGGCGGACGTCAGGGACAAGAGGCCGCGGCCGTCGCCCGTGTCGATGCGCGGCGTCGTCGCTGTCGAGACGTCGCCGCGCGCGATCGGCACGATCTTGCCAGCGGGGGCCGCGGCGGACGCGGCGCGCGCGGCGGCGGCCTGGGCGTCTGCGGCGGCGTAGACCGCTTCGTCCATCGGCGAGGACGGGTCTTTCACGTCGGCGGCGGCGCCGCCGGCGGCCTCTGCCCCCTCGCCCTCGGCCCCGCCGCGGGGCGTGTTAAAACCCCCAAACTCGACGTCGCCGCCGCCGCCCTTCCGCGGCGTATGGCCCCTGGGCGTCGCGGCCGCCATCACCATCGTCATCAGCCCGATGGGCTTGGCCCGGAGGAAGGAGCCGGGGTGCACGGGCTCGGACATCAGGACCAGCACGTCCAACGCGTCCTCGTCAGCGGCGATCGTCTGCGGCACAAAGCCGTAGTTGAAGGGGAAGATCAAGGAGGCTCCGACGACCTTCTCGACGCGGAGGACGCCCGTGCGCTCGCAGAGGCGGTACTTTACTTTCGAGCCGGTGGGGACCTCGATGACGGTGTTGAAGACTGGAGAGGAGCGAGCGTTTTTTTTTTAATTGAGAAAAAGGGAAAGAGAGACGTGAGGTTGAGAAGGGAAAGAAAAGAGAAGAAAGAAGAGGCCGAGAATTTCCTCGCCGAGCAGCCGTCGTGAATGGCTCCTCCTCTTTCCTTTTCCTCAAAACGGCCCCCAATTCGCGCCTTTTCCGCGCTCTTTGGTACTCTCTCTCTCTCTTGTTCCAAAGCCACTCACTCTTTGGAAACTCGTCCCCAGGCGAAAGGTCGTGCCACGGGTGGGCGATGGAGGGGGGCTCGACGGCGACGGACTTGTCAGGCATTTTGGCTGTTTGATCGATTCTCTATCGAAGAGAGGAAACTTTTGTTTCACAAAAGAGGGTGCAATTGGCCGCTTCCTCAGGCAGTTTTACTGCGGGAGAGGCAGATTCACGTCACAGGGAGGTTCGTGGAAGCGAGATGGGGAGGAGGGCGAGGCTTCTTCTTCGACCGTTTTGCTTCGCGGCGGTTGAAAGGAGGAGGAGAACGGGAGCGAAAGAGAGGAGAAAAGTGGTGCGATGGAGACGAGCCATCTCACTTTCCATCTCTCCCTCGCGTCGGACAAACAAGGAGAAACCGAATGGCTTCCCTCCCGGACCCGCTCCGCGTCTTCGCGGACCTCCTGCTCCTCGCGACGCGCGCCGACGTCCCCTGGAGCGCGCAGGCGGTCTCGAACGCGAGGAGGTGGGCCGAGCTGGCCGAGAAGAAGAGGAGGCGCAAGGGCGGGGAAGCCGACGTCGATGCCGCCACCGGCGCTTTGCCCGCTGCTCTCTCGGCCTCGCTCCGAGACCCTCCTTCTTGCTCCTCCGCCGCGACGACGACCTCCTCCCTCGACGCCCTCCTCCTCGAGGCCCTCGCGGGGGCTCTGCCCCTGCCGGATGAAGAGGAGAACAGCAGTAGTAGGGAGCGCACAGAAGGGGTTCCCTCCTCCTCGGTCGCTGTGGAGCGGGGGGAGGCGAGGGCGCGCGCCCTCTCTGCCCTCGCTTCGTCGGCCGCTGCGGCCGCGGGCGCTCGCCCGAGTCGTCGTTCCCTTTCTTCTTCTTCTTGTTTCTCCTCTGCTTCTTCTTCTTCGTCGTCGGCAGTCGACGACCTCCTCGATTCCTTGCTGGTCGCGGACCTGGCCAAGAGGAAGGCGAACGGCGGTGCGGTCGGCGTCGCCGCCGCCACCGCTGCTGCCCCGTTCGCCGCCGCAGCGCTCCACGCTCTCTGCGAGAGGGAGGGAGGAGGAGAGGCGGGGACCGCCGCCGTCTCCGCCGCTGCCCCTCCGCCGCCGCGCCTCCTCCCCGCGCCCGGAGAGCTCGCGGCGGCCTCCGACGCCCTGGCTTATCTGTGCGATCCCGGGACGATGCAGAGGGCCGCCGCGGCGGCGCTGCTGCTGGAGGCCGGCAGGCTGCCCGAAGCGTGGAGCGGCAGGGGCGGAGGGGAGCCTGCCGCCGGCGGCGGCGCCCCCGCAGCCTCCTCCTCTTCGGAGGCGAACTGGCCGGCGGAGGCGCGATGCCTCGCCGCGGCGCACCCTCTGTGGGCTCGCTCTGTCTCCCGAGCCGCGCGGGCGCTCTCCGCCGCCGCGCCTGCGACCGAAGGGGGCGAAAACGGCGGCGGCGGCGGCGGCGGCGGAGAAAACGGCGAAAGCGAAAGAGGTCCCCTCCCCCTCCTCCTCCCTTCCTCTCCGGGTCCCGTCGTCCTCCGCCTCCCGCCGGCACTCGTCGCCGCCGCGGCCTCGGCCGAGCCTGCCTTCGCGCTGGGGGCGGCGGAGGTGGCCGCGGCCGTGGTCGTGCGGAGCGGGCTCGGACGAAGCGTTTCCGAAAAGAAGAAGAACGACGACGGCGACGACGAAGAACACCTCGCCTGCCCCTCCTCCTCCGCCTCCTTCGACGCCCCGCGCGCCGCCGCCAAGCTCCTCGTCCACATGCTGGCCCTCGGGGAGGGCACGGCGGCGAGGGCCGCGAGGAGGGCCCTAGCCGCTGCCGCCGTCACCGGGGCGAGGCCTCCCCCTCCGCCCAAGTTTTTCTAGCGCCAATTTTTTTCCCCCACCGTTTCTTCCTTTTCTCTTTTTCGCTTCATGTAAACTACTGGTGCGTCCCAAGTGTACATAATGCCATTACATTACAAAACGAAAATAGAAAGAAACGAAACAGAAGCAGAAAAGCGAGGGAGAGAATGAAAAGAAAGAAAGAAAGAAAGAAAGAAGAGGTTCCTCTCAGCTTTCTCTTCCTCCTCCCTTCAAAACTCCTCCCTCTCCAACCCGCACCCCTGCCCCCCGGTCTCAACCAAATAGTCAACATACTTGGCCAGGTCCTTGTCCCTGGGGCGCCAGGAGAAGGAAGAGCTGCGGCTAGGAGAAGAAGAAGAGGAGAGGGAGCTTGCTTTCTTCGCCGCCTTTTCACCGCCGCTGCCGCCGCCGCCGCTGCCGCCGTTCCCCTCGCTCCTCTCCCTTCGCTCCTCCTCCTGCTCCTCCTCTTCTTCTCCTCCGGCCCCGCAGTGCCATATTCCGCGAACAAAAATCCAGTACGCGTCCGCCGCGTACTCCCCTACGCCGAACAGCTCCCTTGGGTCGGTCCAGGTCGGACTGAGGAACTCGCGCGACAGGCGCACAACGGCGGCCGCCCGCTTGCGGTGGCAGCCGCAGGGGCGGAACAGCGCGGCGAGCGCCTCGAGCTCCGCGCTCCCGCCGCCGCCGCCGCCTCCTCCCTCCTCTCCCTCCAATTGTATCGCGGAAGCGGCGGCTGCGTCGGGGTACCTCGAGAAGAACGCCCGCAGGCACGGCCTCGCCACGCCGGCCGTCGTCCTGTTCAGCAGGCAGCAGGCCACCAGCAGCCTCCAGGGGTCGCGGTCGAGGGCCTCCTCAAGCAGCGAGAGCGGGCTCGGCGGCGCGCGCCAGCCGGGCGCGGGCAGCCTGGGGTCGAAGCGGTGCCTCTCGCGCTCGGCGGCCAGCGAGGGGCGGGCGTCGAAGGGGACGGCCGTCGACGGAGCGGGACGGTTCTTCCTCCCCCCGGTCCTCCTCTTGTCCTTCGTGGTCTTGGTCTGGAGCGGCGTCGGCGGCGTCGGCGGCGGCGGCGGCGCGGGGAGGGCGAGGGGGCGGAGGTCGCTGCTCGGCGGAAGAGGCTGTTCCCGCTTCGCCTTCTTCACTTTTGACTTCTTCTTCTTCACCGAAGAGGACCGGATGGCCTCGAGCTCTCCCGGGCGAGGGGACTCGTCGCCGAAGCAGCAGCCGTGGGGCGGGGACGGAGAAGGGGGCGGGGTTGGGAGAGGGCGGTCGTCGTCGTCGTCGCTGTTTTCGATAGGTTGGCGATGGAGAGGCGACGGCGCCTCGATCTTCGTCGTCGTCGTCATCGTCGTCAACTCGTGTTTCTTCCTTGCACGCCCAGCTACTGCACGGAGGGCGCATCGGCCGTGTTCCGATGATCCCATCGGACCATCGGAAGAAGAGCGAGAGCGGTGCGAGTGAGGCGAAAAGAGAGAGAGAGAGAGAGTGATTTTTGATAGAAGCACGAGCTCGTGCGTCGAAAGGAACTCTCCGGAATTTTTTTCACTCTTTCGAGATTTCCTTTTTGAAGCGAGTCAAACGAGCAAACGACCACCTCCTTGCCCTCTCTGCTCTCCTCTCCGCTCCTCTCTCCGCTCTATACACTTAAAAAGTAGTCATGATTCGCGCCTCTGGAAGCGAGTACGACTCGTCGGCCCACTCGACGGCCACGGTCACGGGCGCGTCCACCCCCCGCTCGACTTCGACGACGACGGCGTCGATCACGCAGAGCCCGGCCTCTCCGCTGGCCGCGGTCCCTCTCCCCGCCGTCTCCGACCAGCTTCTCCGCGAGAAGCTCGCCGCCGTCATGGGATCGTCAGGTGAGGAAAGAAAGAGGAATAAACAAAGAAATAAGGACGGAAAAGGGGGGATTCTCGAAAACGTTTTTTTCGGGCTCCTCTCTCGGCCGAGAGGTGACGTCGCTGCTCCTCTCGGCCTCTCGTTTTCCAGCGAGCGAGCTCCTTGCTTCTTCTCCATCTCTCCGCCCCCCTCTCTTTCTCACTCCCTTCCCCTCACTCTTTCTTTTTCCTCCCAATCCCAATCGACCATTCAAACACAATTCATATCGCAGAATTGGCCGGGAGGCGCTGGCTCCCAGAGGTGGTGAGTTAAAAGAAGAGAGAGAAGTTTTTTTTATTCGACGTTTGAGAGGGGTGTCGAGCGACGAGCGAGCGAGCGAGCGAGAAGGCAGACGGCGAGGTGGACTCCCCGCTCTCTTGGCCCGCTCCTTTCCCTCGCTTCCCGTTTCGCCCCACTCGAATCAGATGCGCACGAGGCAAAAAAGCAAGAGCTCTCGCTCGCGTCCCGACCACTCCGGCGGCTCCCCCAAAGCTCCTCCTCCTCATCGAACCCGATGACTCGAACCGGAACAAAAACCCCTCCCAGCGCCGCGCCTGGCCGCCGGCCTCGCCCTCCGCCGCCGCCGCCGCCGCCGGGCCGCAGCCCGCGCCGACGAAGGCCCCGCTCGGCCTCGCCCCCGCCGCCTCCCCGGCCGCCGCGGCGACCCCGCCGCCGACGCCGCAGGACCCGTCGCCGCTCGCCCTCTTCGCACAGCAGCAGTGGACGACGGGAGGCGCCTCCGCCGCCGAACCGCCGACGACGCCGACGAGCAGCAGCAGCTGCCGCAGCTCCTCCTTTGCCGCCGCCGCAGCGACTGCAACCGCCTTCACCGCCGCGGCGGCCCCCGTCCCGCCGGCGCCCACGCCCGTCGCGGCCTCCGTCGTCGAAGACCAGCACCTGTTTTCTGACACTCCGGCCAGGCGCGAAGAGTTCTTCAGGGCGCTCTCGAGGGCGCTCGTCGCCAGCGGCGGCGAGGACGACGGCTGGAACTGAAAATTGTCCTGTTTTTTTTTCCTCTTCAACTTCACCGCCCCGATTCTTTCTTCGCGAACAAAAGGCTTGAGACCGGGAGGGGCTGCTGCGCTGCGTGCTTCTCTCTCTTTCTCTCTTTCTCTCTCTCTCTCTCTCTCTTGAGAGAGAGAGGGGGATAAGAGGCGGCGCGCGCGAGGGCTCCTGGCTCCTTTTCATTCAGCAACAACAACAAGACAAAAGAAAAAAAACACCTCCATTCTTTCCTCCTCCCCTCCCAACATTTTTGTCGTCATCGATGCTTCTCTCTGAGACGCGAGGCTCATTTTTTTTTGAGAGAAACGGATCGGAGAGAGAACGAGAGAGGGATAGAGGAGGAGAGTGAGAGACAGAAGACGCGACTTTTCTCTCCACCTCCTCGACACTCGACACTCGACCCTCTTCCTTTTCATCATCACCATTTTTGCCCCTATACCCCTACCCCCCATTTAAAAGCACCCCCCCGCCTGCGCGCGCCATTTTTATAACCCGTTAGAAGTTGCCCATTCATTTATTAAAAGAAAACAAAAAACCACTACGATCCCCCCCACCCGCAAAAAATTAAAAAACCAACACTTTTCATCCCCCGCCCCCCTTCCCCGGCGCCACCAAACACAATTTTTATGCTCCAGTCTGCTGCCCTCTTGGAGCACGGACCACGGCCCCCTCGATCCCGACCTGTTGTAAATGAAAAAAAGCAAAAATACTACTCCCCGACTAGAAGAGAGAGAGCGAGAGAGGAGGGAAGAGTTTTTTTTAAGAACTCTCGGTTGCTACCGTTTCTCTCTCACCCTTCGTTTCCTTTTCTTCTTCACCTTTTCCTTCTGCTCGCTTCTTTTTCTCTCTTTTCCCGCTGCTGCTTGCAAAATGCTTCACAAAAGAAAAAAAGAGAAGAGAAACGCTCCTCTCTCTCTCTCTCTCTTTTAACCCGGTTCTGGCCGCGCTTCTCGCGTCTCCGAGATGCAGCAGCCTCCGCCGGGCTCTAACGGCGGAGGCGCGCAGCCGCTGCCCGTCGTCGCGCCGCTCCCGCTGCCGATGATGCAGCAGGCGCCGCCGCCGCTTGGAGCGATGACGCCACCGTCGTCGACTCGCCAACTCCCCGCGCCGCCGATGCCCCCTCCTCCGCCGCCTCGCGCGGGCTACCGCCCCGGTGGCGGCGGCGAGGGCTTCTCCCCTGGGCAGCTCCACGTTCTGCGGCACCAGATTATGGCGTACAGGGTCATCAAGGTGAGGTTGGTTGAGCTTTGAAAGACGACGGAAAGAACTCGACGCTGGTTGATCTCTTGCTCTCTCTCTCTCTCGCTCTTCTTCTCCCTCAACCTCGACGGAGCAATAAAACTCGACACAAAACCGAAAAACAGCGCGGCGAGCTCCCGCTCCCGCCCTCCCTGCTCGCCGCGGTCTACGCCCCCGATTTAGTAGCAGCGCCGGGGTCCTATCTTGCGCCTCCGCAGCAGCACCAGCAGCTGGTTCCTCCGCCTCCCCCGCTCCCGCTCCCGCTCCCGCTCCCGCCGCTGCCGACGGTCGCTCCGCTGCCGCTGCCCCCGCCTCTGCAGCGCCCTCTCGCCACCGCAGCCGCAGTGCCGGCTCCTCTTCCAGTTGCGCCTGCTGCTGTCGCCGCTCCTCCTCTCCCTCCTCCTCCGCCGCCTCCCCACCCCGCTGTCAAGCGCCGCGACGGGCCGCTCTTCCACGCGGCCTCGGACCCGCGCGTCACCGCCGTGCCGCTGCCGCGCTCGCTACCCTCGGCGCTGCCCCGCGGCTGCCTGGCCCCCGGGGTCGCCGCGTCGCTGCTCGCGGCCGAGCTGGGCCCTGCTCTCAGGAGGGCGACGGCGGCGGCCGAGCGGGAGGCCGAGCTGGCTCTGGAGGTCGCGAAAGCGTCCAAGGACCGAGCCGCGGCCTCGGCCGCCGCGCTGCGGCTCCGGTCGCTGCGCCTCGTCTCGCTCCAGGACTCGCTGCGGTCCCGCGCCGAGGAGGACTACTGCGGAAACGGAGGCGGAGGTGGCGCAGGCGGAGAAGCCGCCGCCCCGCTGCTCCACGCGTCGGAGCGCCGCTACCGCAAGGCCGCCCGCGAGCTCGACGACGTCGCCCGCGAGAGCTACCGCTCCCGCCTCCGCCGCCGAGCCGAGCTGGCCTCCGAGGCCGCGGCCTCGGCCAAGGCCTTCAAGTCCGAGGTGCTGTCGGAGCGGGCCGCGGCTGCGAAGGAGGCGCGCGTCGCGCGCAACCGTGGCGCGCCCAAGGCGCTCGACAGGGCGCAGCGCGGCGCCGCGGCCGCGGCCGCCTCGCGCGCCGCCGCTGCGCAGGCCGCGGCCGTCGCCTCGGCCGCCGCGGCGGCCAGAGCCTCCTCGGGCGCCTACGCCGGCCCCGACGCCGCGCGCCTCGCCAGGGAGGCCGCCGAGGCCGCCGCGGCGCAGGCCCTGCGCGACGCTGAGCGGAAGGCCCGTATGGACGCGCTGCAGGCGAACGACTGGGCCAAGTACCAGCAGCTCCTGCGCGCCAAGCGCGGGGGCCCGTCCTCCGCCGGCGCCTCCGCGGGCCCCAACGACCAGGAGCGGTACGCGGCGATCGACAAGTTCCTCAATGAGACCGATGAGTACCTCGTGCAGCTGACGAGCAAGGTCGCGCGCGCCAAGCAGGAGCAGGAGGCCGCCGAGGCGCGGGCGCGGGCGGTGGCCGAGGCGCTGGGCGAGGGGAGGACGGACGAGGAGGCCGCGGAGGCCGGGGAGGAGGCCGCGAGGAGGGCCGCCGCGGCCTCTGCCTCCACCGCCGTGAACGCGGCGACGGCGGCGGGGGCCGGGGGAGGCGGCGAGGGAGGCGAGCAGGGGGAGAAAGGCGGCGGCGGCGGCGTGATCGCCTCGTACCACGCCCTCGCGCACGCCGTCTCCGAGAAGATCGACGCGGCCCCCGCCGGCCTCAGGCCCCCCCCGGGCGCCTCGCTCCGCGACTACCAGCTTGTGGGCCTGCAGTGGATGGTCTCTCTTTACAACAACAAGCTCAACGGCATCCTGGCCGACGAGATGGGCCTCGGGAAGACCGTACAGGTCATGGCGCTGATCGCCTACCTCGCCGAGAGGAAGCAGAACTTTGGGCCGCACCTGATCATCGTGCCGAACGCGGTGCTCGTGAACTGGAGGGCAGAGCTGACGCAGTGGCTTCCCGGGGTGCGGAGCGTGTACTACGTCGGCAAGCGCGAGGACCGGAAGGTGCGCTGTTTTTTTTCCTCTTTTTGGAAGAGAGGGGCGGCGGCGCCAGTGGAGGAGGGAAGGTTTTCGACTGCGGCAAAGAAGGAAGGTCTCACCTTCCTCTCCTCCGAAAAAAATCGAAAAAAAAGGACCTCTTCAACGCCGAGGTGGCCCCCGAGAAGTTCAACGTGCTCGTGACGACCTACGAGTTCATCATGCGCGACAAGGCGCGGCTGTCCAAGGTGAGGGAGAGTTCGGCGGCGGTGTTTGTTTGTGGTGGCAGTCGAAGAAGTTCGTTTTTCCGTTTCTCGTTTTATTTTTTGCTCCTCTTTTTCTTCTTCATTTCCATCTTTTTCTCTCACCCTCGTTCTCTCTCCTCCTCTTTCTCTCCCCCCCCCCCTCATAATACAACAATCAAAACAGATCAACTGGAAATACATCGTCATCGACGAGGCCCAGCGCATGAAGGACCGCGAGTCCAAGCTCTCGCGCGACCTCTCGCAGTTCCGCGCCGCGCGCCGGCTGCTCCTCACGGGCACCCCGCTCCAGAACGACATGCGCGAGCTCTGGAGTCTGCTCAACCTGCTGCTTCCGGACGTGTTCGACAACAAGGCCGAGTTCGGGTCTTGGTTCGTCGAGTCGCTGGCCGCGCCCGTGAGCACGGCCGGGGCGACGACGGCGGTGCCCGGAGCAGCGGGGGCGGTGGCCGCGCCGATCCACTCCGATGCCGCCGTCGCGGCCTACAACGCGGCCGCGGCCGAGGCGCACGCCGCCGGGGCGGACCACGCCACGGCCGTCGCGCGCGCCACAGCCGCCGCGCGGGAAGCCGACGCCGACGCCGAGGCCTTCCGCGTCGAGCGCCGCGTCGTCGTCATCAACCGGCTGCACCAGATTTTAGAACCTTTCATGCTCCGCAGGCAGGTCGCCGACGTCGAGGGGAAGCTCCCCGGGAAGGTGGCGCACGTGGTCAAGTGCGCGATGCCTCCGGCGCAGGCGGCGGCGTATCGGTGGGTGGCAAGGACCGGGACGCTGCGGCTGGTGAGTGGAGTTTTTTTCTTTTTTTCTTTCGAGGTCGAGGTCCTTTTATGAGGTTCGGCGGAAAGAAAGAAAAAAGAACTTCAAATACAATAAACTAACTCTCTCTCTCTCTCTCTCTCTCTCT
>Ga0315289_10002166_pt1 | contig 30364 bp, 27 predicted proteins | sample YL17G11_40_MG_FD_203452 | JGI IMG/M metagenome (GOLD analysis project Ga0315289, IMG submission 203452) | Sediment microbial communities from Yellowstone Lake, YNP, Wyoming, USA - YL17G11_40 | ecosystem: Environmental > Aquatic > Freshwater > Lake > Sediment | place: USA: Wyoming | collected... | reverse complement strand
TGGGGTGTCTTAAGACTTTTCTTACGGAAATATCTTTCAGGTCTTTCCGGGGGCTTTGCCAAAAAGGGCCTCCTGAGGCAGTAAGATAAATTTTCTTTAATCTGGAGTGTTCTTCGCCATCTAAACACTGCCAGATAGCCGATTGTTCGCTATCTACGGGAATAATCTTTATTTTTCTCGAAGCCGCTTCATTCATTATTAGCGGGCCCGCCGCAACCAATGCCTCTTTATTGGCTAAAGCGATCTGTTTGCCGCTTTCTATGGCTTTTAATAAAGGCGATAGTGCGCAAGAGCCGCTTATCGCCAATAAGATTTCCTCAACCTCTTTATCTTTAACCAGGGCTTCCAGGCCTTCCTCTCCCACCAAGAGTTTGGTTTTGGTCTTAAGTCTATGTTTTAGTCTTTTAGCCGCTGCTATATCCCCGACGCAGACAAAGAAGGGATGAAATTCCTTTATCTGCCCATATAAAATATCGATATTGGAATTCGTGCTTAAACCCACGACCTTAAATTTGCCGGGGAAATGCCTAATCACCTGTAGAGCACTTATACCTATCGAACCCGTTGAACCTAATATAGCAATGCGTTTCATTTTAAAATGAGGCTCATATAAAAATAAAATGCCGGACCAGTAAACAGTAAACTATCAATCGTATCCAGGACTCCGCCTAAGCCCGGAAAGATTTTCCCGGAATCCTTTACTTGACAGTCGCGCTTCATCAGAGATTCCGACAAATCTCCCAGTTGAGCCAGTATCCCTAAGAATATACCCAGGGCTAGGATATGCGGGGCTGATAATTTTAAAAATGAGCTTGCCACTAATGCCCCTAATACGCTAAAAATCAGGCCTCCGATAGAGCCCTCCACGGATTTATTGGGACTGATGCGGGGAATCAGGGGGGTCTTGCCAAAACGCACCCCTACAAGATAAGCCCCTATATCGCCTAACTTGGTAATAAGCAATACAGCCGCTAAAAGGCCCAAACCCCCTTCGAGGTATCTTATTTTAATCAAGAATGAAAAAAACCAGGCAACATAAACTATGCCGAATATGGTTGTAGAAATATCCATAATAACGCCTTTATTCTCACGGCGCACAAACTGCATAAGGATTAAAAATAATAAGGTTAAAAGAATAAACAGCAGTTCCCAGCCCTTGGTGGGCTCAAAACGAAATACTATTGAAAGAGGAATTATAGCGCCGATGCCGATGCCGAAATATTTATATATGCTTATACCCTTATGCTCCAGCATAGCAAAAAACTCGTATAAACCTGCAATGATAAAGGCGGTTATTAACAAGCCGCACAGCCAGTCAATAAATATACCCCCTGCAACAATGCCGATAAGTACGGTTGAAGTGATTATCCTTTTTTCCAACATGGTATTGCGCCAAACCTTCTTTCCCTCTTTTGATACTCTCTGATTGCCTCTTCGAGATCCTCGCGCTTAAAATCCGGCCAATACTTTTTGGGGAAATAGAGCTCTGCATAAGAAAGCTGCCAGAGCAAGAAATTGCTTATCCGCATCTCCCCGCTGGTGCGGATTAATAGATCCGGTTCAGGTAAATCCGCAGTATAAAGATAGCGACTGAATTCATCCGTATCCAGGTCGTCTATGCTGGCTTTACCTTCCACCACAGAATTCGTAAATTTCTTTACCGCATCTACTATTTCCTGTTTTGCTCCGTAATTCAAAGCCAGAACCATAATCAGGCCCGTATTATCCCTGGTGGTATCTTCTGCCTTTTTAATTTTGTCCAGGATATATTCGGGCAGGGGGCTAGCCCTTCCTATAACTTTAAATCTGACATTATTTTTATTCAGTTCATCGATCTGCTTGTCTAAAAATTTATTCAATGACTGCATCAGCATATCAATTTCTTTTTTTGGCCTGTCCCAATTCTCCGTCGAAAAAGCAAAAAATGTCACTGCCTTAATCCCTAATTCTCGGGCGGCACCTACAATCCCCTTAATCCTTGCAATGCCTCTACGGTGACCGGCAGTGCGAGGCAGGCCCCTCTCTCTTGCCCAGCGGCCATTGCCGTCCATGATTATGGCGATGTGCTTAGGAATATTATTCTTATCAATCATTTTATTGATGTACCCGATAATCTATATTCGGGAATATATTATCCTTGTATTCAATATCGGCAAGCCAGCCTTCATCAATAGAGCTTGACTTTATGTCTTCGTACAGGCGATTAAATCTTAAGAGATGGTCTTTCGTGCGGCGCAGTGCGTAACTGGTATGGGTGCCGGTGCCCATAATAAATGCCCAATCAGAACTCTGGGCGAGCAGTAGCTCGCGAAGAGCCTGATTCAATGCCCTTTTGGATAAACCATCCCGATGCGGGGAACTCTTTGCCAGTTCAGTCATTTTCTCTGACGCAGAATGCAGGTGCCGATAAATCCAATCGTTTGCGCCCTGTAACCACATCTCGCTATATCCCTTCCAGCCCCAGCTGGACAGGGAAGGCGTAATTACCTGGTTACGTCGATTTTCCATTAAATATTCTGACGGTGTAATCAGACGTATCTGGTCCTGGTCAAATGCAATCTTTCTGAAAAGAAAATCCAACCAAAGGGGGCCCTCATACCACCAGTGGCCAAATAATTCCGCATCATAAGGAGAAACAAGTATGGGCTTCTTTTGCATAAAGTCATAAAGGTACTCTACCTGCTTTTGGCGATTAAACATAAAATTGCCCGCATGTTCGGCTGCCCTATCTCTTGCCCACTGAGGGACATAAACTTCTTTATGGTTTCCGGTACCTGTAATACGGTAATATTTTATCCCTGTATTTATTCTTACTCCGTCAGGATGGATGTACGGCCTTATATAATCGTATTCCAGGTCAAAACCGATATCTCTATAAAATTCGCGGTAACTATAATCGCCAGGATAGCCCTCGATAGATGACCAGACCTGCCTGGATGATTCTAGGTCTCTGCCAAAACAAGCTACGCCCGTGCCCCGGCAGTAAACCGGCGCGAATACGCCGTATTTCGGCCTGGGGCTTCCGTGTAAAACTCCGTGTGAATCAACAAAGAAATAATGTATCCCCGCCTCTTTTATAATTTCATCGTGGCCTGGATGGTAGCCGCATTCCGGAAGCCATATCCCCAGGGGACGTCTGCCGAATACGCTTTCATAATGAGCGACTGCCACCTTAACCTGCGCCCTGACTGATTCCCTGCAGACATCCATAAGCGGCAAATATCCGTGGGTCGCTGCGCAGGTAATAATCTCTAATTTGCCCAAATCCTGGAATGTCTTAAAGGCGCTGGCGAGATTACGATTGTATCTCTGGAAGGTATCGCGCGCTTTAGAGAATTGATTTAAATACATAATAGCCAGACTCTGAAAATCAGGCTGCCAGGCAGTCCTTTCTGTTTCTCTATGCGCTAATTCAATAAGTCTATTTATATGTTTTACGTAACGCTCTTGAAGCAGAGGGTCGCAAAGCATAGAAACCAGCGTCGGGCTTAAAGTCAGGGTTACCCGAAAATCTATCTTGTCATCCACCAATCTCTCAAAGACCGATATCAGAGGGATGTATGTCTCGGTTATCGCCTCATAAAGCCAGTCTTCCTCTAAGAAATCCTCATGCTCGGGGTGCCGGACATAGGGAAGATGACCGTGTAACACTATACAAAGGTATCCTTTATGCATTTTTGTAAATCAGCTGTTTTTAGTGTCTCTGGAAACTACGGGCGTGATGGTGCGCTCTTCTGCGTTATCAGAGGAAACTGCTTTCACCGGAATAACCTGTTTGCCGTCTGGAAAGGCAAACCTTAAAGTAAAAGTCCCGTCGGGCCTTAACTTTATTTTTCTGCCCTGAACAGTTACCTTTGCTTGGGGCTCTGTGGCGCCATAAACAATCAGTTCGCAATCTGCCGTTAACCAAAATTTCTTTTCTTTGGGGATTTTTACGGGGCTAGCCACAGAGGTGATTCCCGGAGAGGCCAGAACTCCCGAGAAGAGGGCTTTCTTTACCCTTTCCTGCCAGGCCTTGCCGACCGGAGAGCTATGCCCCAGTCCAAAGCCCATACCGTAAAGACGGGCAAACATATCCTCGGGAATCATCCATTCCTCGTCGGTAATCCAGGAGGGGCCTTCCAGGGGCGTCTGCACTGTATTTGAACGCAGTATGGTGACAAACCTGCCGTTATTAGGTAATAGTAACCCTAAGTCTACGCACCAGCTCCTTCCGGGTCCGCCGGTATCAATATACCAGTTGTTTGCCTGTTCATTTATCTGGATATCAAAGAATCTATGGGCATTGGAGCCGTTAAAGATAATGTGGCTGATGTCATAGACACGAAGAATAAATTTTGCTCTAAAAAAGTCATCCTTAAATTCATTCTTCAATCTCTCGAGGGTAGAGCCCCGCAGCTCCCAGTAAGCGTGTATCCACAAGGGATCGCGGACCTGCAATACTATTTTGTCCCGGTCATACTGATAAGGTAAATCAGCGGGAGGAGTCCTGCGTATAGGGGGTGCCTGCGGATGGGAAAACTTTGCCTTCTCTACAATTACCTCCTGCGCCCCCAGAATTTCTTTTTTAGTCTCTTCCTTTTTTCTCCCTTTTCTTTCCTGCGTTATCTTTTTCAATTTCTTTTTTATATTACGTACTCTCGCCATAAAAACCACCTCCCGAATAAAAAAGGGGATACTCTCCCCTTTTTTAGAACAAAAGCCTGTTCTTTTTTACCCCCCCTATTTCATTTTTTAGATTTTGCTGACTTACCCTTAACTAGTGCCTCTTTAAGGTCTTCTTCAAGCGCTTCTTTTAGTTTGGTTACCTTCTGAAGTTCTTCTTTCAGGCTCTGATTTACCAATTGTTCCTGCACCAATGCCTTTTTCGTGGCCTGATGAGCGGCTTTTTCCTCTTCCAATTCTTTATCTTTTGTGTTTAATTTCTCTTCCGCAATTGTTTTTTCTTGCGCAAACTTATTCGTTTTCTCTTCCAAATCCAGCCTTGCGGCCATTTCTTTATCGCGAGCGGATTTCTGCCGGTATGCATTACTGCAAGAGTTTAACGCTGCGATAAAAAATATTACGGTTAATATGGCTAATATAAAAATAATCCTATTTTTAATGGTCTCTTCCATGGCCTAAGGTACCTCGTAGATTATTTAAGGTTTTCAAGCGGTTCCTTAAGAGGCAATTCCTGCGTTGTCCCTTTTGTTTCTTTTACTTTTGTAAGTTGAGGTAGAATTACAATCTCAACCCTGCGGTTTAACTGGCGTCCATCTTTTGTATCGTTAGAGGCGACTGGCTGATATTCGCCAAAACCCATCGCCGATAAACGATTGGGCGATATTCTTTTTTCATTGACCAGATAATGCAGGACGCTTAAGGCGCGCGCTGTAGATAATTCCCAATTTGATTTCCACCCCGAAAGTCTAATCGGCTGGTCATCTGTATGGCCTTCTATCCCCACGCTCAACTGCGGCACATTCTCTTTTAATACCCGCGCTACCTTATCCAGTAGAGGATAAGCCTCCTGTCTTATCTTGGCCTTACCCGAATCGAATAAAAGGTCGCCTACCACGGTAATAACCAAACCTTTTTCCATCATCTGTAGTTTCACCTGTTTATCCTGAATTTCCTGACCAAGCCTTTTTTCAAGAAGTTTCCTTGTTTTATTCAATTCATCTAACTGTGCGGATAATTCCTCGATCTTTCGGACATCCGAACGCCGTCCTTTTTGAATGATAAACGTGCATCCGGCTAAAGAGATAGCGATAAAGACTATTAACACCGTTTTTAACAATTTAATTTTCATAATAATCCTCTCCTTTTCTAAACTCTAACTATAACACAAGCACCAATTCTAGTCAAGAGTTTTATGGTATCTATTAAATAAAGATAGTGTCTTCACGCGATGAGCCCACAGATACCATGGTAATCTTGGTCTTAAGAATATCCTGCAGGACATTCAGATACTTCTTTGCATTGGGATGCAGGTCGGCAAAACTGCGTGGCTTATTTTTGGATACAGTCCAGCCAGGCATTTCTTTATATACTGGCTTTGCCCTCTTTAACGCTTCTAAGTCATGAGGAAATTCACTAAATCTCTTACCTTTATATTTATAGGCCATACATACCTTAATACTTTTCAGCCCGTCTAACACATCCATTTTCATTATTGCTAATTCAGAAATCCCGTTTAACAAAACCGCCTCTTTTACCATTACGGTGTCAAACCAACCACACCTGCGGGGCCTGCCGGTTGTGGCGCCGAATTCATTACCCTTATCCCGCATAAACCTGCCGAAATCCGCAAGAAATTCCGTAGGAAAAGGCCCTTCCCCCACTCTTGTGGTATATGCCTTTGCCACGCCTATAACTTTATCTATCTTTACAGGTGAGATACCGCTGCCGATGCATGCCCCACCCGCAGTTGCGGATGAGGAAGTAACAAAAGGATAGGTTCCAAAATCAATATCCAAAAATGTGCCTTGCGCGCCTTCAAAAAGAATCTTTTTTTTATCTTTAATCGCTTTATTTAACAAAAGGTGAGTGTTACAAATGTATTTAGAAAATAATCTGCCGTAATTTAAATACTCTTTATAAATCTTATTAAAGTCAAATCCCGGATGCCGATAGACCTTCTTAAAGATTTCATTCTTTTCCTTTAAATTATCTTTTAATTTATCGCCAAATACACGGGGATTCATCAGGTCAATCATCCTTATGCCGCAGCGGATGGTCTTATCCGCATAACAGGGGCCTATGCCTCTTCCGGTTGTTCCTATCTTGTGGGTTCTTTTTGCCTCGCGCAGCTGGTCCAGAATCCTGTGATAAGGTAAAATCACATGCGCAAGCGATGAAATCTTAAGACGCTTATCAATTACGATACCTTGCGCTAGCAAATCGTTTATCTCCTGAATCAGAACCGCAGGGTCAACTACCACGCCATTGCCAATAACGCAGATTTTTCCTTTATGTAAAATGCCCGAAGGTATAAGATGGAATATGTATTCCTTATTACCGGCTACGACAGTATGGCCGGCGTTGTTGCCTCCCTGATAACGCACAATATAATCGCTTCTTTCGGATAAGATGTCGATTATCTTACCTTTTCCCTCGTCACCCCACTGTGTTCCAACGATAACTATATTCATTATGGAATCATGGTAAAAATCTTGCGGGCGATATCTGGATGCCTGGCAATAAACCTCAATTCATCGTCCACTAAAGGCTTCTGATTATGGACATTGGCGTATCTGACCAATTCCAAGATTTCCGTTGCCTCCTCGTCGTCGCGAAAGGCGACTTCTAATTTTTCATAGACGTTTCTAAAACCTTTAATCCCCGAATACTCACCTGCGGTAATGTTACGTCCGGTTTCAATTATCTCGGGTTCGCCCCGTCCTAATTCCTCAAAATCATAGAGTTCGTAGTTACGCCTGTCCTTCAGAGCACCGTCGGCGTGAATACCTGATTCATGGGCAAAGGCATTCGCTCCTACGCCCGGCTGGTTTATAGGTATCGGCACGCCAAAGGCATAAGAGGCGTATTTACAAATCTTCCAGGCCATCTTTAGATTCACCTTTTCACTAAGGGTGTAATCCTGCATGCCGTTTCCATATTTAAGGCTTAAGATTATTGAAACTAAATCTGCGTTTCCTGCGCGCTCACCCATACCGTTAACACAGGTATTTATGTAGGCATCGCAACCTGTGTCGCAAACAGCTTTTGCACCGGCAATAGAATTTGCCACCACCAGACCCAAATCGTTATGGCAGTGTATTTCAATCGGCAGACAAACCGCTTCAGCCAGAAGTTTTATCCTTTCATAAATTGTAAAAGGCGTATCGCAGCCCAGTGTATCGCAATACCGAATCCTGTTGGCACCTGCCTCTTTTGCTGCCAGGGCAAACTCAATTAAATAATCCATCCTGCTGCGCGATGCGTCTTCTGCATTAACGCCGACGGATTCGGCGCCGGCTTTAACTGTCTCCCTGACAGCCTCTGTCATTTCTTTTATCACTGACTGATGGTCGAGCTTGCCTTTAAATTTATGCAAAATCATCTGGTCAGAGGTTGAGATAGATAAGTTTAAATGTTTTATGTGCGGCACAAGGCGATATGCTGTCCTGACATCATCTCTGGTTGCCCTCAACCATCCTCCTAACCTTATGGAATGAAACGCCCCTTTCTTGACCAGTTCCAGATTGGCATTCAGGTAATTTGTCTCATGGCGCGTAACCGGAAAGCCAAATTCTGACTGAGATATCCCCATTTCATCCAGATACAGGTTTATCATCGTCTTCTGTAATTTAGAAAGGCAGATACGGGAGGTCTGCACTCCGTCGCGGTTGGTTACATCTATTATATAAATCTTTGGTTTGTCTGTCATTCTATTCACCTCTTTATTATCTTTCTAAGTTCCTCTTTTGAAGGTACGCCGTTTGAACCGAATATCTCCTGGTTATCCACAAGATAAGTAGGACCTGATATAATTTGGAGTTCTTTATTAAGGTTGATGTTTTCTCTTAAAAGCGAATTGCCTTCGCTACTTTTAGCGCAGGTTTTAATTTTATTTGCATCTAAATAAGCAGCGCAATCCTCCCACCAGGAACTACTTATAGATTTTGTCCGACAAGTAATATAGTCCCAGAAATATCCAGGGTAATTTTTTTGTACGCATACCGCGCGCAGGTATTCCTCAACCTCAAGATTACCGCCAGGGGCATCAAGTTTACCCTGTTGGTCGACTGCTAAAAAATGAATAGCGGGATTGAATTCCCTTATCCTATCTAATAACTGCATACTGTCTTTATCAAATAAACTTAAAAACAAATCGAATTTTCCTTTTATTTTTTTTCTGTTAAGAAAATAGGAGACGCCGCCAAATTGGGGTTTCAGCATATAAAAATCGCTCTTTTCCTCAAGATTGGCTTTGAGAGTATCAAAATTTTTTTCTTTCTCTATCTCTTTACCTAAAAGATACGCCGGTAAACCGTAAATAGCAAAATCCTTGATTAGCCTGTCACTTTTTCTGTCAGGATAATATAGGTAAGAAACAGCCAAGCCAGGGAACTCTTTCTTTAAAAAGTTAACTACCATTTCCGAACCGCATGTTGCACAGTCCTTGGTAGTAATTACTAAAAGGTCAACCTTATTCACCTTGCTGAATAAACAACGCGAATTAAGGGTGCCGGGGTCCTGACAGACACCTGTGCCTGTCTCTTTTTTACAATTAGCATCCGAAAAACAACGCGGCAATATGGAAAGGATATCCGGATCATCGGTGATTTTGTCCGAAAGACGCAATCTATCTACATTAGGATTTGTTATCTTATTGTTCTCCACTGTAAAAGATACCTTGCCTAACCTGCGTCCCTGCCAAGCCGGTCTTAAAATCAAGGTATTTGCAATCTTCGTAAAAGGTTTCTCTCTGTCGTAGCCGTGACCTGCTATGAGAATATCTATGCCTGCGATATCATTTATTAAACTTACGTCTTCCCTTTCGCCCAGATGGCTTAAAAGCACAATAATATTTACTCCCCTTTCTTTCAGTTCGGCAACCTGCGCAGCCACTGCAGTTTTTGGTTCAGTAAATTTAACGCCCTCTGCCTTTTGCGAAGCCGTAAGATTGGTAACGCCTATAATACCGATTTTAACGCCTGAAATTTCTTTTATAATGTAGGGTTTAACCAAACCTGCTTTCTCACCGAAATTATCGGCTGAAATATTGCAGGACAGGACAGTTAAATTTGTCTTACTAATATTTTTTTGAAAAAATTCTCTGCCAAAGTTAAACTCATCATCGCCTAACGCCAGCGCATCATATCCCATCAATTCCATTGCTTTAAGATTTACGAGTGAACGCCTGCTATCGAGCTGTGTATTCTGCGTATATTCATCCAATAAACCGCCGGCAAAGAAACCGCCGGAATCCAAAAGCAGGCTATCGGGATAATCTTTTCTTAATTGTTTAATCAAGGCAGCTCTTCGCGCGATACCCCCGTCTGGTTCTTTCGGGCAGTTGCAGGGATAGAGCATGGCATGCGTTTCGCCGGTATAGAGAATAGTAATTTCTTTAGCAAAAATATCAGTAACTAGTAACGAGTAACTAGTAACTAGTAAAAAGATGGTAAATAAAAATTTTCTCGATATCATATCTTTATTACCTTTGCGCTTAAAATGTTTTCCAACTTCTTTATCTTATCCAGGATTTCAGCTGAAACGGGACTGTCCACATTCAATACGCTGATAGCTCTACCCCCTGGTTTTTCGCGGCCGAATGTCATTGCCGCGATATTAATATTGTATTTACCTAAAAGCGTGCCTAAATTACCGATGATACCGGGCTTATCCCGGTTTTGTATAAAAATTATCTCACCGACAGGTATCATCTCAACGTAACATTCATCGATCTTTACAATGCGCGGCTGTTTATTGGAAGACAGCGTGCCGGAAATTCTCCTGGTCTCTTTATCGGTCTTTATTTCTATTTGAATCAAATTCACGAACTCTTCCTCTTTAGAAGATTTCGACTCTTTAATTTTTATGCCTCTTGCTTTGGCTAGGGCAACCGCATTGACAAAGTTTACCGTCTCTTTTAATATCGGGGAAAGTATTCCTTTGGCTAAGGCCATGGTTAAAGGGCTTAAGTCGTGGGCAATTATATCACCGCTATAATTTATATTTAACTCCTGGAATCTTCCCTCTATTAACTGAGCTGTGAAACTGCCCAATCTTTCTGATAAATTTATATACGGGTCTAAAATTTTACAAACCTCGGCTTCTAAACAAGGATAGTTTGCAGCATTACGTATCCCCTTGCCTAAAAGCGCGTCGCGCACAATTTCAGCTACCTCAATTGCTACGTTGACCTGCGCCTCTTCTGTTGAAGCGCCTAAATGGGGAGTGGTAATGACATTGTCTAATTTCAGGAGTTCGCTGTCAGCCGGTAAGGGCTCTTTCTCAAAAACATCCATAGCAGCCCCCAAAACACGGCCTTCCTTAATCGCTTTTATAAGCGCTGCCTCATCAATTATTCCGCCGCGGGCGCAATTAATTAAACGCACGCCTTTTTTCATAATGGCAAACTCCTCAGTTGAAATCATATGCTTTGTCTCGTCGGTAAGAGGTGTGTGTACCGTAATATAATCCGCATTCTTAAGTAATTCTTTTAAATCTACAACCTCTACGCCCATAGATTCTGCAACCTCGCGGGACAAATACGGGTCATACGCCAGCACCTTCATTCCGAATGAACTAGCCCTCTTTGCTACTTCCGCGCCTATCCTGCCAAGCCCCACTATACCCAGTATCTTATTATAAACTTCCACTCCCATAAATTTGGAACGCTTCCATTCCCCTTTTTTGGTAGAAACATCTGCCTGGGGGATGTTTCTGGAAAGCGCTAAAATCATACTCATGGTATGCTCTGCGGTAGAAATGGTATTTCCCGCCGGCGTATTCATTACGATAATACCCTTCTGCGTAGCTGCCTCTAAATCCACATTATCCAATCCCACGCCCGCACGTCCGATGACCTTCAATTTTCCCCCTGCGTTGATTATATCTTTATTTACCTTGGTTGCGCTTCTTACCACGAGGGCGTCGTAATCTTTAATTATCTCTTTTAGAGTCTCGGGTTTTAAATCGGTCTTTACATCAACCTTAAAATCTTTGACCGCGTTTAGAATTTTCAGTCCCTCTTCAGATAAAGGGTCGCTGACTAATATTTTAATCATCTTTGCTCCTTTAATGAGCCCACAACTTACGGAACGCAAGTGAACGTAAGTTGTCTGGGCGAATTAAATCCTTGACATTTTTTGAAATGTGGCTTGATTCCGTAATCTACGCTAAACTTAAAAAATGTCAAGGATAAGTTTGGACATATAAGTTATGTCGCTTAGATTATCTTTAATATATAGCTCCATAACTTATGTCCTCACTTATTTTAAAAAGACCTCTTCCGCTGCTTTTACGCCTGCGCCCAATTGAAACTTATATCCCATCTGATGCAAAACCTTTTCCAGGCAGGAAATACCTGCAATAATATCGAACTCTTCGATATAACCCATATGCGCAATCCTGAATACCTTACCTTTCAACTCTTCCTGACCTCCGGCTATGGTCACACCATAAGTATCGCGCATGGTCTTAACCAGTTTTTCTCCATCCAGCCCCTGCGCAACTTTTACTGCAGTTACTACATCCGAAGCTGCGCTAGGCGCGAATAATTCTAAACCCAATGCCTTAACTGCCTGTCTCGTGGCATCCGCCATCTTTTTATGGCGCAGGAATATATTCTCTAACCCGTCCTGTCTCATCATCTTTAAAGCTTCGTTAAGGGCAACTATCAACGATATTGCGGGAGTAAAAGGTGTATCGGTTTTATCAATTGCCTTCTTGGCTTTTGTCAAATCAAAATAATACCTGGGGCATTTTGCAACTTCGCTTAATCTCCATGCCTTAGGGCTAACCGAAACAAAACCTAATCCCGGAGGAAGCATAAAGCCTTTTTGTGACCCGCAAACCACCACATCGCAAAACCAGTCATCCGTCTTTAAATCAATCGCTCCTAAGCCGCTGATAGCATCTACTACCAATATTGCATCTTTATCTTTGATAACTTTGCTGATCGTTTGAATATCGTTTACTACGCCGGTTGAGGTCTCGCATAAAGTAACAAATACCGCCTTTATCTTAGGGTTGGCTTTTAGCCTTTTTTCTATTTCTTGAGGGTTAACTGCCCTTCCCCATTCTACGTCGATAACTTCGGCATTGATGCCGTAAGCTTTACAAATCTCTGTCCATCTCTCCCCGAATTTACCGCCCTGTACAGTTAATGCTGTATCACCGGCTGATAGAAAGTTTATGACTGCCGCCTCCATTGCACCCGTCCCGGAAGAGGCCAATATTAACAAATCGTTTTTGGTCTGGAACACGTATTTTAAACCGTCGGTAGCCTCTTTTAATATTGCCTGAAACTGCGGTGTGCGATGGTGAATTATAGGGCGGCTCATCGCCTCACAGACCTGCGGCGGTAGAGGCGTTGGCCCGGGTGTCAATAAATAATTTTTTCTCATTTTTTTGACTCCTTTTTCGTGCCGGGTATGATTACCTCGTCAAGAAGCCCGTATTCCTTTGCTTCATCAGCTGACATAAAATAATCCCTGTCTGTATCTTTCTGAACCTTTTCCAGGGACTGACCCGTATGAGTTGACAATATCTCATTAATCCTGTCCCGCATTCTTAAAATTTCCTTGGCATGGCGGGATATATCCTCTGCTGCTCCCTGGATACCGCCCCAGGGTTGGTGTATCATAATCCGCGAATTGGGTAAGCCGTGACGCTTAAGCTTAGTGCCTGCACATAAAAGCATTGCAGCCATACTCGAGGCCTGACCCACGCAATAAGTTGCTACGTCGCATTTTACAAACTGCATGGTATCGTATATTGCAAGACCCGCGGTTACTGCGCCGCCGGGTGAATTAATATAAACATTTATATCCTTGTTCATATCCTCCATCTGTAAAAATAACATCTGGGCAACCACCAGATTTGCCACATAATCATCAATAGGCGTGCCAATAAATACTATACGGTCTTTTAATAAGCGCGAATAGATATCGTATGCCCGTTCATAACCTCGGGATGTCTGCTCAATAACCATCGGAACTAAAAGCTGCGATTTTTCATTCATCCTGCACCTCCGTATTTTACGTTACTTGCCAATCCGCTTCCTTTAATAAAAACTCTATTACCCGCGCAGGCATATTGTCATCAAGGGGGATGTTTTCTCTTCTGGCTATTTCTGCCAGAACAAGATAAACCTTAACCTGTTTTTCTGCCTCTGGCTCCAGGTTCTTGCTTATTTCTTGTTCTTGCTCTTCTATTTTTTCACGTGGAAAACCCTTCAAAGCCAAATCAACCTTTGCGTGCCTTAACAATTCCTGCAATTGCCGTTTAACCAGCGACCGCGGCAACTTAAAATCCAGGTCCTTGGTTATATTTTGCACGATTTCGTTTTCTATATTCTGCCTCTGTTGATTTTCTTTCTGCAAGAAAATCTGTCTTTCTACCGCCTTTTCTAATTCTGATAAATTCGGATAACCTAAACCCCTGGCAAAGCTATCGTCTATTACATCTACCCCGTTAGAAACCTTGTTTTCCTCTCCTATAGATTCGGTGTTTCTAATGGGGTCTATTTTCCTTGATTCCTTCAAAGACTCGATATTGCGCTTTATTTCTTCCGGGGTAACCGTAATATTTTTATAATTCGCCTTTTGACCTTTATAATTCTTAATGGCAATTTCAGGGTTTACCTCGACAATTGCCTTAAACGAAAGCGTAATCCTGTCTAATTTGACCTCGGAAATCTCAGGCAACTCCACAACATCAAGCCCTTCTTTCTTGATTGCCTCATTGTAAACATCCGGCACCAATTCCTTAAGCACCTGTTCATGGGCGGAAGATGCAAAATGCTTTTCTAAAATATCGCGCGGCGCATGCCCCGGACGAAATCCCGGAATCTTGGCGTCTTTTGCGATTCTCTTAAAGACATCCTCAAATTTATTCTTTACAACATCATCGCTTACTTCGATGTTGATTTCTCTTTTTATGCTGTCTAGTTTTTTGACTTCTATCTTCATAACCACGGATTTTACATCCGAAATTTCTCCCCCAGGTATATCTGACGCGCCTGAGGGTCGTTAATTAATTCCTCAGCCGTACCGGAAATGAGGATTCTGCCCTCGGCAATTAAATAAGCCCTGTCCGTTATGGAAAGTGTCTCTCTTACGTTATGGTCTGTGAGTAAAATCCCCAGGCCTTTTTCTTTTAATTCCTTGATAATCTCCTGCGCCTCATTCACCACAATAGGGTCTATGCCTGAAAACGGTTCATCCAAAAGTATGAAAGACGGATTTGTAACGAGCGCCCGGGTAATTTCTAAACGCCTTCTTTCCCCGCCTGATAACGTATACGCTTTATTTTTAGCAAGATGAGATATGCCCAATTCCTCAAGCAGGGCTTTTAGTCTCTGGCTTCTTTCAGCCCTATTTATAGGTAATGTCTCTAAAATCGACATTATGTTTTCTTCCACGCTAAGTTTTCTAAATATTGAGGGCTCCTGAGAAAGATAACCTATGCCCAAGCGTGCCCGTTCGTGTATAGGTAAAGTGGTTATGTTGTTATTATCGAAAACAATGGAACCCGCATTAGGAGCGATAACCCCGACAATCATGTAGAATGTAGTGGTTTTTCCTGCGCCGTTGGGGCCTAAGAGACCCACGATTTCCCCGCGCCTTACCAGAATATCCACGCCTTTAACTACCTGCCTGCCGTCGTAAGATTTGGTTAAGCCTTTAATTTCCAAAAGATGCATTTTGCAAGTCCCCGCCTGAGTATATGATTAATTTCGGCCTTCCGCTTAAAATAATCTTTTTATCTAAGGTATGATAGGTTGCCTCTTCGCTATAAGAGATATTATCGCCCCGCAGAATCTCTACATTGCCCCGCGCAATTATCTTATCAATTTTATTAGCCGAAAGCATCTGAGTCTTACCGGGTTCATTAGAACCTTTGGCACTAAAATAAACATCCATTTTGTCGCTGTGCATTATAAAATCAGTTCTTTCGACCTTAACATTATTATTGAATGTAGCAATATTTTTTGCATAATCTATCTCTAAAGGGCCATCGCAAGTAATAACGGTTTTGTCTTTGGCATCAAGCGGCTGGCCTGGTTTGGGTTGCGGCAGGATATCTACTGTCACATCCTTTTGAAGGCTCACCTGCTTCAAGCTCATCTGTCCGACAGCCCCTGTACCTGTGGTAACCATGTTTTGTCTTTGTATATTCACAAGGTCTTTTGTAGTCACAAGCGCAGCCTTCCTGTCCCAATCCAGGGAGTCCGTAGTCAACTTTGTGCCCGAGGAAGTAGTGATTACGACGTTCTGCTCTAAATGTACCTTGCCGTCTGCCTTATTAAAATCCCCTCTGTCAGCAGTAAGTTTAACGTCCTCCTCTTTTCCGTATAGATTGCCTACCACGCTTTTAAGTTTTACTATCTCTGTGAATATATCTGCGGATTTACCGGAAAGGTCCCAACCTTTCTTACCTTTTTCCCCGTAACCGGTAAGCGAAAATTCACCTATCTGCTGGTCTGATTCTTCTTCTTCTGCTTGTTGGGCAGAATACAAATTTGAAGTAATTAAAAATATTAAACCAAAAATCAGAATAAACTTCCTAAATATCATAAAGCTTTAGGACTTCGTCCCATTTGCCTTGCGACTTAAGGATAATTTCGGCAACCTCACGCACTGCCCCCCGGCCGCCCTCCTTTAAGGTAATATAAGATGCTGCTTGTTTTATTTCAGGACAGGCATTAAATACTGCTACCGGAAATCCCACTCTTTTCATCAGGCACAGGTCTACCAAATCATCGCCCACAAAACATATCTCATCAATATTAACATCGTATTTCTTTAATATTTTATCCAAAACCGCTGTCTTGGGAGAAATATTCTCAAAAACCGCCTCCACCTGCATATCGCGCGCGCGCGGGCCTATTGCCCGTGAACCCTTGGCAGTAATAAGAATTGTCTTTATACCGCTCTTACGAAGAACATAAACCCCCAGACCATCGTGGACATCAAAAAATTTCATATCTCGGCCGCGCGAATCATAGATTATCCGTCCGTCGGTTAAAACCCCGTCCACATCGAGTAATAATAATTTAATCTTCTCTGCCTTTTCTTTTATCAAACCAATCCTGCTTTTAAAAGGTCCTGCACGTCCAATAATCCCACTGCTCGCCTGTTCTTATCCACCACCGGGACTTCATCAATCTTCTTCTCCCGTAAAATCCGCATTGCCTCGGCTGCCAGCATTCCTTTAGCTACCACCGTCGGATTCCTGGTCATCACTTCTTTAATCTTACGCTTCGGCAGATCCTCGTCTATCTCAAGATGCCTGCGCAGGTCGCCGTCTGTAAATATGCCTTTTAATCTTCCATTTTTGTCTACTACGGTTGCAGAACCAGCCCTTGCCTGTGTAATCTTTACTAAAACCTGAGAAACCTTTTTGTCTTCATTGACAATAGGGTTGTCTGGGCCCTTACGCATAATATCTTCTACCTTTAAAAAAAGACGCCTGCCTAAAGCTCCGCCCGGATGAAAAAAGGCAAAATCTTTTTCCTTAAACCCCTTTAATTCTAAAAGGCATATGCTTACTGCATCCGCCATGGCTAATGTTGCCGTCGTAGATGCAGTAGGAACCAATCCCAGAGGACAGGCCTCTTTTTTTACCGAAACATCTAAAACCACATCGCTATATTTAGCAAGAATTGATTTTGTGTTGCCGGTTAAGGCGATGATTGTGGCACCAATCTTTTTTAATAAAGGCAGGAGCTGCTTTATCTCTTCGGTTGAACCGCTATTAGAAATTATGATTACCGCATCATCGGAGGTTACCTTTCCCAGGTCTCCGTGGATTGCCTCAGCAGTATGTAAAAATAAGCTCGGCGTGCCTGTAGAGGCCAGAGTCGCAGAAAACTTCTGTGCAATAATGCCGGTCTTGCCCATACCGCTTACAACTACCCTGCCCTTTATCTTAGAGATTAAGTTTATGGCCTTTTCAAAATTCTTTCCTATCCTGGACTTCAGATCTCTGATTGCGCAGGCCTCAATATCCAAAACCTCTTTTGCCCGTTTTAAAATATCTATTTTCACCCCGCACCTTCTCCTTTATTCTATTTTTCTTTTATTTTTCTTTTATAAATCCTTACCCCCACCCTTCAAAATATTTGAATATAAGAAGGTGCGGGGTTCATAAAGCCGCCTCTATTTTCTTAACTTGTTTTAGAAGTCTTTCCAAACCTTGAAGATTAATCATATTCGGCCCGTCGCAGGCCGCTTTATCAGGTTTAGGGTGCACCTCAAGAAACAACCCATCGCAACCAAAGGCAACTGCGGCACGCGATAAGCCGGCAACAAATTCACGCTGTCCTCCGGAAACCCTGCCTTTGCCGCCGGGAAGCTGAACGCTGTGTGTAGCATCATAAATTACCGGATAACCAAACTCGCGCATAATCCCCAGGCTCCTAAAATCTGAAACTAAATTATTATAACCGAAACAAACCCCCCGTTCGGTAATCAGGATGGATTTATTGCCTGTGGACTCAATTTTCTTGATTATAGGTAAAATATCCCACGGCGCTAAGAATTGTCCTTTTTTGATATTTATCACTTTACCTGTCTTCGCCGCAGCAACTACTATATCTGTCTGACGGCACAAGAATGCCGGTATCTGGATTATATCCAACACCTTGGCTGCCTCCAGCAAATCCTTCTGGCAGTGTATATCGCTTAATACGGGGACTTTTAATTGGTTTTTTACCTTATTCAGAACCTCTAAACCCTTTTTTATCCCGGGTCCGCGAAAAGAATCTATAGAAAGCCGGTTTGCCTTATCAAAACTGGATTTAAAAATATACGGGATGCCGTACCTTACAGCAATATCCTTTATCCTTTTGGCAGTATCTAGGCATAATCTTTCCGATTCAATAACGCAAGGACCCGCGATTAACACTAAGGGATTTTTATCGCCGATCTTAACATTTTTTACGCTAATCTGGCGCATTATATTTTTTCCTTTTTAAGGTAAAGTTTTACTTTCTCCAAATCCTCAGGCGTATCCACGCCCACCGTATCGAATTTTGTCTCAATAACCTTGATGCGAAAACCTTCCTCCAGAACCCTCAGTTGCTCTAAGCACTCTATCTTTTCTAGATTAGAAACCGGCAGATTTTTATAGATGAAGAGAAAATCCTTTGTGTAACCGTATAAACCGATATGTTTATAATAAACCGGTGATTTGTCTTCAGAATTATACGCGCGATGGGGAATGGGTGCCCTGGAAAAATACAAGGCAAAATTATTTTTATCCACTACAACTTTTACTACATTGGGGTCATTAAACTCCTGCTCGTTTTCTATCTTCTTCATAATCGTGGCCATAGAAACTTGGGCTTCATCGAGCAATGCCTGGGCAACCGCATCAATCATCGTAGGATGAATCAAGGGCTCATCGGCCTGAATATTGATTACAATTTTTACATCCAGCGGGTTTATCACTTCGATAATCCGGTCTGTGCCGCAGGTATGGGCTTTAGAGGTCATTACCGCCTTTGCGCCGAATTCCCTGGCTCTAGATGCAACCGATTCATCGTCACAGGCAATGATTAAATCATCTAAAAGGAGCGCCTCTTTTGCCCGCTCATAGACCCACTGTATCATAGGTTTACCTAAGATATCTGCCAGGACCTTACCCTCAAACCTCGCAGAAGAATATCTTGCGGGAATAACTCCGATTACGTCCATTTTTAATGTAACCTCTCCAGAAGTTCTCTTCTCGTAGTAACAGCAGTGCCAATCTTGCCGACTACGATACCTGCGGCAAAGTTTGCGATATGCGCTGCCTCAAGCAAACTCCCGCCACAACAAAGCCCTAATGTAAAGGTGCTGATTACAGTATCGCCTGCTCCGGAAACATCAAAAACTTCCTGAGCTACCGTCGCTATATGTGTCAGCCGGCCGCTCCTCTCTAATAGCTTCATACCGTGTTCGCCCAAGGTAACCAGCATCGAGCCTAACTCTAAATATTCTAGAATCTTGCGTGCCGCTGAATCAATATCTTTATCCGTAAATAGCCTGTCATTATCCACTTTAAATCTGTTTGTCATATCCTTGATCTTTAAATTCCTTATCGCATTTTCAAGTTCGCGACGATTAGGGGTAATAGAAGTGACACCGCGATAATACTGGAAATGTTCCTCTTTAGGGTCAACGGTAATAATCTTCTTATGGGAATGCGCCAAGCGGATAAGCTCTGCCAGTAAATGCATATTTATTACTCCCTTGCCATAATCCTCGATAATAATAGCGTCAAAATCATCTATATTTTTCCGTACGAATTTAATAATCCTGCTATTTAAATCCCTGGGAAGCGGGTCTGTGTGTTCCCAGTCAACCCTGACTACCTGCTGGTGCCCGGCGATTATACGTGTTTTCAGCGTCGTGTGTCTTTCCGGTTCGATAAATATGCCTTTGGTATTTATTCTCCTATCCTTTAGTTCAGAAAATAAAATATCGGTATTTCTATCCTTTCCCGTAACCCCCAATAAACAAACCTGGCCGTTCAGGGAACGGATATTATTAGCCACATTAGCTGCACCGCCGGGCACATAGGTCCTTTTATTTGCCCAGACCACCGGCACAGGCGCCTCGGGAGAAATTCTATCGACGTTGCCCCAGATGTATTCATCCAGGATTATATCTCCGACAACCAATATTTTTGCTTTATTAAAACGGCTGATAATTGTTTTTAAATTTTTCATATTTTCTCGATAATTGCCTGTGCTAACATGGGAAGCATTATCTCGTGATGGCCGATGATATAATAGCCGTTTCCTCCTGCCATTACCGGCCTAAGACAAACATTCTGTAAAGGCCTGTAGTGATAAATCATATCGAAATTCGCAGCGGTAAAATCCTTAACTTTATTGCCTAAATTACGCGCTAAATTCAGCGCCTTTAAAAATACTTCCGGCAATATCACCGCAGAACCGAAATTTAAAACTACGCCGCCATTATTGATTCGACAGATATTTTCTACAAGCAGATTAAAATCTCTTAAGCTTCCTTCGGCGGTAAGCGAGGCATTAAAAGAAGGGTGCTGATGTATAATATCTGTACCGATGCCTACGAATACGCACACAGGCACTTTAAATTTATATGCGTTATAAAGTAAACTGGAGGTTTTAAACGCAAGTTTCGCCTCGCTGATTTTTTCAGCTACTGCGTATCCTAACCCCAAACCCCCTCTTACTCCTTCCGTTACCGCATTATTTAAAAACTGCGCGGTCTCCCGGCCCATGCCGAACCTGCCTGTTTTTAAATTTTCTGCTACGTCCTCGGAAGTCCTGCCGCAAAAAGCAATCTCAAAATCATGGATTAAGCCGGCGCCGTTTAAACAAATACAGGTAATTATTCTCTTCTTTATCAGTTCAATCAATATGGGGTTAAGCCCGCATTTTATAACGTGGGCGCCGCACATAAAGATAACCGACTTTTTTCTTTTATGGGCTTTTACTACCGCATTGACTACAGCGCGTAAGTCTTTAGCTTTTAATATGTTTGGTAAAGAAGCGTAAAACTTCAAAAAACTAGTGCGTGGCACAGGTGGCTTGCCAAAATCGCCCAATGCAACCTTGCTGTGCCTTTTTTTTATCGAATATGTCTTTACCTTATTTATATTAATCATCAGAACTTATAATTTTAGCATAAATTCCAGCTAAATCAACCTGAATTTATACTAACTTTTAGCGGGTCCTCTTTCTCGCAGGGGACTATGAGAAGCTTCCCGTCTTTGCTTCCGCGTGCTGAAATTTTTCGCCGTCTGCTGCGGTTTACTTCCTCGCTCCGGATAGCCTTTATCGGATTATCTGCCCTACGCTCGTCGTAAATCCTTGCAGACAATTCGATATAGCTGTGCCGAAAAATTTCTTATGCACGCTCCATCAAAGCCGGGAATCTTTTACCAAAGCACCCGACAAGGTTCATTTTATAGATTAGCTTAGATTTTGTGGGTGACTTAGTTTGATTTCGAGCAGGGCGTCCGAGGAACCCGAGCGGGCACGGTTGCCCAGCTATCTACATAAGTCAGGCAGAGCGAGGGTCCGCAGGCGAGCGCAGTTTTGCCTCGCTGGGGCAAAACAAGCGTCCCTGCGAGAAACAAACTAAGGCAGGACCCACAAAATCCATTATCACTTAATCAATGAGCGAGAAAATCCGACAGGTTCATTTTCTTAATTTATACTATACTCCTGCATGACTAAAGAATACCCTAATCCGATTGTCCCATTTATTTTTACGGGGATTCTGCGCTCATCCGCGCTTATCCAGACCTTAAACTTTTTTGGCCTGCTCTCAAAACGATAAGCCATAAATTTACCTGCCGGAACCTCAACCTCCTCTATTGCAACCAACTCTATTATAAATTCCTGAGCGGGAAGTCCGGCTATTAAATTATACCCGACTTCAAGTTTTGCTATATCCCGGACATAGTAAGGAAGTAAAATTGCGTTATTGATAACGCTATCCTTTTTAATTACTGTCTCCCGTTGTTTGTTATTCTTAAACTTTTTTATAACGAGGATAAATTTCCCCTGGTCATAATCCTCTATAATCTTTTCAGGGAATGGCCAGGTAGATACATAACGTTCAACCCTAAGCGGAAGAAAACTCTCCGGGTCACTATAAATTTTTTCTAAATCGGTAAACCGCGCTAATCTTGTTTCAAAGGTTATTAAGTTTACGTTTCTGCCTCCGAGTTCTGTCTTTGGCAGCTGCTTAAACACCGCCTTTCCTAAATTCAACCTGCCTAACCGCACACGATAGGTTATCTTTTCACCTATACGGCTGTGTCTTGGGGCAGAATAATATTGCCGGCTTAACTCTGTCTTTTCAAGATGGGCTTTGTTAAAGGTAATAAAGATAAGTATGCCCGTTAAAATTATTGATAAAAATAATATTGTTATTTTTCGCATGCTAAAATCGAATCAGCCATATTCAAAACATAATCTACGGTTACTGCCTTAAGGCACGCAAAATTTCTGATGCAATTGTGTGCCAGGCACTCAACGCAGCCAACTACTTTATAGACAATGCGGTCTTTTTTACCTACCGGACCCCAGCGTTTTGGGCTTAAACCTTTTTGACTTCTGCCAAAAATGGAGATTACAGGCGTACCAACGCTAGAGGCAATATGCACAGGACCGGAATCGTTAGATATAAACAATTGGCATCTCTTAAGCACGCTTGCCAACTGACTAACTGAGACCTTGCCTGCCAGATTGATTGTCGGATTATGCATCTGCTTAATTACATTTTGCGCTATAGCGATGTCTCTGGGTCCGGCCACAACTAAAACCTTAAACCCATATTTTGCTACCAACCTGTCAGCGACCTCGGCAAACCTTTCGTTAGGCCAAATCTTAGAAGGGCAACTTGCGGCAGGATGAATGGCTAATAATTTATCGTGATTTTTTATGCCTTCCTGCCTGAATAACTCCTCCGCCCACTTTTCTGCTTCTGGTTTTATCGGCATAAATAAGCTTTTATCTTTAGGTTCAATACCCAAATATCTTACCAAATCCAGGTTGTACTCCAATTCATGTTTTTCGCCCAACTGTTTGGTATGTTTTATCCTGTCTGTAAGCAGAACCCCAAGTTTATAGTCATAGCCGATTCTTCTGGGTATACCAGCGAAAAAACTTATCAGGTGCACCCGGTTTGTAGGATGAAGAATTAAGCTCAAGTCAAATCTTTTTTTCTTTAAATTACGGGCGAATTTAACAGACCTCATCCAGCTTTTATGCTTACCGTCTTTATCGTAAATAATAACCTCATCCAGATAAGGATTACCGTCAACAATATCCCTTGCATAAGGAGAAACCATCATTGCTATATAAGCATCGGGGTAGCTATCCCGCATAGCTTTAATTACCGGCGTGGACAAAAGCACATCCCCGATCCTGTCTGTGCGCGCAATAAGGATGCGTTTGAAATTATCTCGGTAATCGGTAATCGGTAATCGGTAATCGGTAACTAATATATTTCTTACTTCTCTTAACACGTCTTCCACTCTTATGAGTTGCATACATTTTACAGTTGTGAACCTACAGTGTGCCTTTGCGCAGGGTCGGCAGAATATTTCTTTTCTAATTACCTTGGATTGACTAGACCACGGACCATATCTTTTCTCATCACTCGGGCCAAAAAGCGCAAGTATCGGCTTATCCAAATAACTGGCTAACTGCAAAATTCCCGTATCGCAGGTAATAAGCAGTGATGACTTTTTAAGAAGATAGGCGAGTTGAGTTAAGGTTGTAAGCCCCGTGAAATCAAAAATTTTATTCTGGCAATTTTGGTAAATATATTGGCCAGCTTGCTGATGAGTCTTGGCGCCGATTAAAATTACCTTATAGTCCTGGCTTAGTCTGTCACAGAGTTGAGAAAAATTTTTACCGTCCCATCTTCTTGTATCTCCCCCGGTACCAAAATTGACTATGATAATTTTATCCGCATCAGTTATCACATTTTCTTTTAAAAGAGAATCGACATAATCTCTATCTTTATCGCTAGTGTAAAGTGACTTTTCTCTTCCTAAAGGTAAAGGTTTTTTTCTTTTTAATGCCATTTGCAATCTATAGAGATTGCGGTCTTTCATATGTAGGATATAATTTGGAATATATAAAAATGGCGATGTCCTATAGCGCGCTGGGAGCAATGCACCAAAAAGACTGTTGCGCAGGTCGATCACCACATCAAATTTTTCTCTTTTTAGCTCATTAAATAATTTTATCTTTTCTCTTAGTCTTGAATATTTATCATAAATAATGAGTCTATTTATATTGGGATTATTTTCAAATATCTCCTTTGGCCGTGGACCAACCATAACCGTTATACTACTGCCGGCAAAACTTTCCCTTAAAGCGTCCAAAACCGGCAAAGTTAGAATTACGTCTCCGATATTGCTTAAAGTAATAAATAGAATTTTTTTAATCATAACTTTATTTGCTCAATTACATCTTCGGGTGAGATTGCCTTCATACAGCGATTATCTCTACAGTGCACTTGGTAACAAGGGATCTTACAACCCGTGTCTTTGCGCAAAACAATCACGTTTTTTAAAGGATAGGGGCCGGTTATCTGCGGAGATGTCGGGCCAAAAATGGCGATTAATTTTTTTACGCCGCTGGCATTTGCAATATGCAAGGGCCCGGTATCGGCGGCGATAAATAAATCCGCCCTCTTGCATAAGGCGCCCAGCTGTTTTATATTAAATACGCCGCAGGTTATTATCGGTTTTTCTTTCATCGATTCTTTGATATTCAATGCCAATGGCAAATCGCGATGGTCTCCTGTTATAATAACTTTGGCCCTGAATTCGGTTATCAACCTGTCCGACAATACTGCCCAATAATCTTTCGGCCAACGTTTGGGAAGCCAGTTGCCGCCCGGATTTATGGCAACCAAAAAATCATTCTTTTCTATCCCCTGTTTCCTTAAAAAATCGTCAACAAATTTTTGGTCATCTTCACTGATAAAAAACTCAAGGAACCTGTCTTCGACCTTAAGGCCTGCCTTCTCAATAATGTTGAGGTAATAATCTATCCGGTGCAAGCTGTCTTTACTGGGTGCGTTAATTTTTTTTGTCAAAAGGAAGCCGCGCTTTTTCGTATAATAACCGATCCTTTGCGGGATACCGCTCAAGCGGCAGATAAGCGCGCGGCTAAATGAACGGTGCAACAAAAATACCGTATCAAATCCCTTGCTCTTGAGAAGCTTCACGAAAGTTAATTGCGATAAAGCGCTCCTGTGCCTATCCCTTTCATCAAAAATAATAATTTCATCTAAGCGGGGATTTCCTTTTAAAATCGAATAACATCGGCTGGGTATTATACAGGCAATAAAACTGTCCGGGTAATTTTGCCTGATATTCCTTATCGTTGCGGTGGAAAATAATACATCGCCCAGCCAGTTGACGTTAAAAATCAGTATTCGCCTGCTTTCCTTCGTCATTTTCTACGCTTCTGCTCCCTTATAAAGTTATAGTAACCGCTCGTCTCTATCCAGAAAACAAAAAGATTGTTTGCAGTGGAGGAAATTCTCAATCTTTTAAGAGCGAATATGTCATCGTTTGGAAAACTTTTACCGGGGTTTGTAGTTACCGCGAGTTTATATCCTGCATCAATTACCAGCTGCCTTATTTTATCATTAAATTTGCCTTCGGGATAACTAAACATGGTTATCGGCTGGTTTAATTTTTCTTCTATAATTTTTTTAGAGTAGGATATCTCTTTTTTTATTTCTTGCTCTGATTTTATATTTATCAAAGGCTCCGGCCCTAAGCAGTGACTGCCAAAACTGATTATTCCCGAATCCCGCATTTCTTTAATCTGCTTCCAGCTTAATCTATCGCGTATGCCCCATTTATTACGCCTGCCCACTTCGTTAACGATAATAAAAAAGTTGGCCGGTAAATTATATTTTTTTAATATGCGGCAGGCGTAAGTATATTGATTTTTATAGCCATCATCAAAGGTTATGGCCAGGGTACGCGGCGGTATCTTCTTTTTTTCTTTAATTAAATCGGCCAGGGTCTCCAACGGCACTACATTATAACGGTGCTTTTTTAGAAAATGCATTTGGCGCTGGAAGGCCTTAACCGACACTGCAAGACGGTATTCCGGCTTGGGGCTCGCCAGGATCTGATGATACATTATTATAGGCACAACATATTGCTGCCGAATAAAATTTACTGACAACTGTGCTGAAAGAAAAATTATAGCAAAAGTTAGAATTAGTGTCTTACGTTTAGACATTCCAGATATACCTCCTCTGTTTCTTGAACCATTTTTTCTAAAGGGAAATTCTGGTTTATAAAAATACCGGCTGCCCTGCCTAAAGATTCCCTTTTCTTCTGGTCTTGAAGTAATTCTAAGATTGCCAAAGCCAGACCTTTACTATTAGCCGGCTTTACCAATAAACCGTTAAAGCCATCTTGGACCAAGCTTCTTATCCCGCCCACATCCGTTCCTATAACGCAAAGGCCGGATGCCATTGCCTCCATTAAGCTCAAGCCCAATCCTTCTTTTAAAGACGGCATAACAAACAAATCCATAATAGACAACACATCCTCTGTGTCGTTAACCTGGGGTACAAAAAATACATTTTTTTCAATCCCCAGACTCTTTACAAGCTTTATTAATTTTTCCTTCATCTTTCCTTCGCCAACAATAAGTAACTGCGCATCAGGAATTTTCTCTAAAACCTTACTCATAGCTTCAATAAGATAAATGTGGCCCTTTACATCCGACAGCCTTGCCACAATGCCAACCACCGGACCCTCGCCTAAACCCAATTCTTTTTTTAGTTCAATTTTGGATTTTGGGTTTTGGATTTTGGATTTATTAACATCTATACCATTATGTATCACGACTATGTTTTTCTCATCCACTTTAAAATCTCTGATTAAATGCTCTTTTACGGGTTCGCTTATGGCAATTACCTTTTTACCCCAGCAGGGAAAAATTTTTCGGAAGAATCTCCTCTTAAAAAATCCGTGGCAGGTAGAAATATGCGGGACGCCAGAGAATCTGTTCAATAAACACCCGAGGACTTGCGTGGTTCTAGTGTTTGAATGCACAAGATTAATGTTATTCTTTTTTATCAGGCCGGATAATTTAAACATACTCAATATTATCTTAGGGCTTGCCTCTTGTTTTGTCCTTATGGGTATTGGTACATAATTGGTACCCTCTTCTATAAATCTGGAGAGAAGCTCTCCGCCGCTAGAAGCAAGGTATATGGTATGCCCTCTTTTTTTAAGACCCGCAGCTAAGGATAAAACATAAGTGGTAATACCGCCTATGTTAAGATGATTTGTTATGTAGAGAATATTCATATTATTATCACTTCAATAGCTTATCTATTGCCTCTAATACTTCTTCAGGAGTTATCAACTCCATACATTTTTTAGTCTTGCATTTTGATTTGTAACACGGGCTGCAAGATAAATCTTTTTTAATCACCACATAATCTTCTGCCGCAGGTAGATGCCGACGAGGGTCCGTTGGGCCAAAAAGGGCAATAAAAGGCGTGCCAACAGCTGCTGCAATGTGTAAAGGCGAAGAATCGGCTGAAATAAACACAGCGCATCTTTTGATTAAACACGCCAATTGATTAACCGATGTCTTTGCGCAGGCATTGATGGGTTTTATCTTCTTAACCATGTTTATTAATTCAGAGGCAAAAGCCAAATCCTTTTCTGCGCCGGTAATTACCGCCCGCATATCCCTATGCCCTAATTCCTCGCATAATTTTACTATATGAACCACAGGCCAGCTTTTTGTCAGCCATCTTTGGCTTGCGCCCATATTTATACCAATGATTCTTTGATTGGTGCTTAACCATTGCGAATTCAACAAATCGTCTATATAGCGCTGGTCTTCCTCCGTTGGCCAGAGCTCTAAATGGGGGTCCTCTAAATCTATGCCTAACATCTTTAGTATTCTGAACTGGTGGGTTACGGGATCAACGGGTAATTTTTCGTCTTTGATACGGTGGTTAAGTAAAAATGCGAATTTTTTATTATCATATCCGTAACGACAGGCACCTAAAGACAAGAAAGACAATATATGACTCTTGCGGTTATTCTGCAGGTCAATAACCATATCAAAGTTTTTCTTACGCAAAATTTTCGCCAGATTCAAGATGCCTATCAGGCCTTTATCTTTATTTTTAAAGTCGGCGACCAATAATTCGTCTATATAAGGACATCTTAAAAGCACGTCTTTTGATTCCTCGCCCACAAGAAAACTAATCTTAAAATTATCTCTGATGGTTCGACTTCGCTCACCATCAGTCCTGAGCGTAGTCGAAGGACTGAATTTTTCCCTTATCGCCCTTAGCGCGGCTGTGGATAGAATAACATCGCCGAGAGAACTGAATTTAATAATTAAAATTTTAAAATTACTCAGAGCATCTTCGTAGACGTCAAGCGTATTCTTTACCATCAGCTCAATGTTATATTTTTCTTGAACTTTTTTATAGGCATTCTGGGCTAAACCGCGCGCTAAATCTTTATCTTTAAATATTTTTATTATGGCAGCCGCCATATTGGCGGGGTCAGCAGGGGGTACGAGCAGCCCTGTTTTTCCATTCTCGATAATATCGACGACACCGCCTACCTCTGTTGCCACTACCGGCACACCCGCAGCCTGGGCTTCTATAATTACACGGCCAAATGCCTCATGGGTAACGGTTGCAAGTACCAGCAGGTCTAAATTCGATAAGACCTCGGGGATATCTCTCTGAGTCCCTAAAAATTCCGTGCAGTTCCAAAGCCCAAGCCTCTTGACTAAAACCTGTATTTCTTCTTTATACGCTTGGCGGGAAACTGGCGCATCTCCGACTATCCAGATTTTAAGTCGCGCTACGTTCCTTGCCACTTTTGCCATAGCTTTAATAAAATGCAGGTGGCCTTTTATGGGAGTAATCCTGCCGATAATACCTACATTGAATTCCTCTCTTCTCTTCTTATCAGGGCTCCTGTATTTGAATTTCTCTAAATCCACGCTGCGCGGCACCAACCTTATCCGCTCATAAGGAACCCCGAAGTCATCAATCATATGCCTGGCAATAACATTGCTTAGAACAATCACTCTTTTTGCCCAACCCATAACCTCGCTTGCGGGATGCTTCTTATAATAACCGTGGCAGGTAGTTATAAAGACTGTATGGGTCTTACGAGCCGCAAAATAGGCAATCCAGGCAGGCACACGGGAGCGGGCATGCACAATATCTATTTTTTCTTTTTTAATAATCTCAACCAATTGCGGGACCATCTTAATAATCGAAATAAGCGATTTTTTATGCACGGGAAGCCGATAATGAATGCCGCCTAATGATTCTAACTCCTTTACCAATTCTCCGCCATTAGAAACCACCACTGCCTTATGATTAGACCTGACTAAATGTTTTGCCAGATCAAGCGTCCCGGTCTCAACCCCGCCTACATTAAGTTCGGGTAAAATTTGTAAGATATTCACCCCGTTAGAAACCTCCTCTTAGCCCCGTTAGGAAAAAGGTTCTAACGGGGTTCATAATATTCTTTTTATCGCTTCGCTGACTAAAAGATTGTCTCTTAAAGCATGAATTGGCGGCCTATTCAGCCAGATATCTTCAATCTTTTTACTCAAATCAAGAGGGTTTTCAACCATATATATGTATTTATTTTTAGCAAAATGGTCGAGAAACCTCCGGTGCCTGTTGTTCAGTCCCGCCGATTTAAATACCAACACATATTTTTTGCTGCTTACCGCCTCCGAGATCATAGAGATACTTTCAGGAGAAGTAACGATAATCCGACTAAGGCTTAGAATACCGCCTACTGTTTCAGGAATATTTTTTTCATTGGCTATAACGAGCAATTTACAACGAGAGTAATCTTTTAATTCTTTCTTTACTACTTCTTCGATCTCTTTCGGAGTACGGCGCGAGGTAGTGACTAATATATCCGTATTTAATTTTTCTGATATAGATTTTACCTGTTTGATAATTGCCAGCATAACATCTTTAGCAATAGAGAAGTGCTTAGTATCGCCTCCGATTAATAGGCCAATAGTGACTGGTGACTGGTGACTGGTGACTGGTGACAAACGCATAAGTTTTTCACTCTGTTCTCTTAAATACCCCTCATCTATCAAATTCAGCGCCCCTTCGGTTACTGCGATATTCTTTTTTTTAGGAGGATTATC
>Ga0315289_10002165_pt1 | contig 30370 bp, 20 predicted proteins | sample YL17G11_40_MG_FD_203452 | JGI IMG/M metagenome (GOLD analysis project Ga0315289, IMG submission 203452) | Sediment microbial communities from Yellowstone Lake, YNP, Wyoming, USA - YL17G11_40 | ecosystem: Environmental > Aquatic > Freshwater > Lake > Sediment | place: USA: Wyoming | collected... | reverse complement strand
CGTCACTCATGACCATTCCGACAAGGTTGCCGGCGGGGTTGCGGGGGGCATAGTGGGCGGTGTCGCAGGCGGCGAACTGTCTCTTCAGGCACAGAGACTGGCGGAGAAGATCATAGAGAAGATGTGTAAGAGCTTGCCCGATAGATCCGTCTTGGATTGACTCGTTTCGGCATGCATGGGCGGTCAGCTTACGCATTACTCACGGCTCAGGGAGGGACAGCCGTTGTGGCGGCGCGGGCCGGAGGTATGAGTGAAACGATTGAGGCTCGGCAGGGCGGCGCGATGTGCTTGACACGGTTATGGCCGGGACCGTAATGTAGGGGCGTGTTGTCGGCGGTGTCCGGGATCGCAGCCAGGTTGCGCGCATGAGCAAGCAGATGCCAGATGAGAGGGGGTATTTCGGCCAGTTCGGGGGGCGTTTTGTGCCTGAAACGCTGATGCCCGCGCTGGAGCAGCTCGAGACGGCATATCTGGCGGCGAGGGGGGATGAGGAATTCCAGCGCGAGCTTGGGTATTACCTGCGCGAGTATGCGGGGCGGCCCACGCCGCTGTATTATGCCGAGCGGCTCACGCGCCGCGTGGGCGGCGGGAAGATATACCTGAAGCGGGAGGACCTGTGCCACACCGGCGCGCACAAGATCAACAACACGCTGGGACAGGTGCTGCTTGCAGTGCGGATGGGAAAGAAGCGCGTCATCGCTGAGACCGGCGCGGGGCAGCACGGCGTCGCCACGGCGACCGCAGCGGCGATGTTCGGCCTGGCGTGCGACGTCTACATGGGCGAGGAGGACATCAGGCGCCAGCGGCTTAACGTGCTGCGCATGGAGCTGCTTGGCGCGAGGGTGGTGCCCGTGAGCACCGGCTCGCGCACGCTCAAGGATGCCACAAACGAGGCCATGCGGGATTGGATGGCCTCCTTCGAGCAGACGCACTATGCCATCGGCAGCGTGGTCGGCCCGCATCCCTTCCCGATGATGGTGCGGGATTTCCAGTCCGTCATCGGACGTGAGGCGCGCGAGCAGATAATCGAGAAGGAAGGCCGCCTGCCCGATCTGCTGGTGGCGTGCGTCGGCGGCGGGAGCAACGCAATCGGCCTGTTCGCGCCGTTTCTGGACGATGCTTCGGTGAGGATGGTCGGCGTCGAGGCCGGCGGCTTTGGGAACAATCCCGGCCAGCACGCCGCCACGCTTGTCTGGGGAAGCCCCGGCGTGCTGCACGGCTCCAAGAGCTACGTGCTTCAGCACGCCGACGGGCAGACGAGCCCAGTCCACTCCGTCGCCGCAGGCCTGGACTACCCCGGCGTCGGCCCGGAGCACAGCCTGCTCAAAGAGCGGGGGAGAGCGCGCTACACAAGCGTCACCGACAATGAGGCCCTGGACGCCTTCCAGCTCTGCGCGCGGGCCGAGGGTATCACACCCGCCCTGGAAAGCGCCCACGCAGTGGCCTACCTGGTGAAGGTCGGCAAGGCAATCCCTGCCGGCAACATCGTCGTGCTCTGCATGTCCGGCCGCGGCGACAAGGACGTGTACGAAGTCGAGGAGAAGCTTGGCATGTCCGGCGCAGGCCCGGGAGAGGCGAGTGAATAGGATCGATGCAACATTTGAGAAACTCCGCCAAGCCGACCAGGCCGCGTTCATACCTTTCGTGACGGCCGGCGACCCGGACCTCGACACCACTGCGGCCATCATCCGCGCTGCGGAAATGGCCGGCGCGGACATCCTCGAGCTGGGGTTCCCCTTCTCCGACCCGATCGCCGACGGGCCGGTCATCCAGGCGTCCTATACCCGCGCCCTGGCCGCGGGGCAACGGACGGAAGACGTTTTCCGCACGGTGCAGTCGCTCCGTGCCAAGTCGGGGATACCCATCGTCGCGATGATATCCTACAGTCTCGTCTTCCGCATGGGGTTTGAGGCGTTCCTGGATCGCGCCTGTCGCGCCGGCATTGACGGCGCGACGATACCCGATCTGCCGATAGAGGAGAGCGAACCCTTTCACGAGGCCGCCGAGCAGCGCGGGTTCCGGCTCATATGCTTTGTCACGCCGGCGACCAATGAGCGGCGCCGCTCGATGATACTGCGTCTTGCCAGGGGGTTCATTTACTATATCTCCGTGCGTGGCATCACGGGCGAGCGCATGTCGGTGCCTGACGACCTTGCCGACAACATACGCGAGCTCAAGTCGCGCACGGACGTTCCGATTGCGGTGGGCTTCGGGATCTCGACGCCGCGGCAGGCGACCGTTGTCGCGCGGCTGGCGGACGGGGTGATAGTGGGCAGCGCGCTGGTCAAGCGCATCCACGAGGCAGTCGAGAGCGGCCACGATCCCGTGATGACGGCTGCCCTGTTCGTCGCGCAGATGTCAGCCGCGGCGAAGGAGAGGATGCGGCCTTACCTCCTTGAAACGGTTGAAAGCCTGATGGCCGATCTTGAAGTGCGCGATCCCTACGCGGCTGCTCACCGGCGGCGCGTCGTCAAGCTGGCCCGCGCGATCGCCGAGAGCATGGAGCTTCCCGCAGACAGAATTGACAGCCTCGTCCTTGCCGCAAACATCCACAACGTCGGCACGCTCCGCATCCCGATTGGCATCCTCAGCAAGCGCGGACGCCTGAGCCAGGAGGAACTCGACGTAGTCAAGACACATCCCCGTGTCGGGGCGGAGATGCTGGAGTCGGAGGAGTTCCCGGCGCGCGTGGCGCAGATAGTGCGTCAACATCATGAGAGGCTTGACGGTTCGGGCTATGGGGCCGGCCTGAGTCGGGAAGAGATCATGCTCGAGGCCAGGATCCTGGCCGTGGCGGACTGCGTCGCAGCCATGACGTCTGAGCGTCCGCACCGGCCGGCCCTGGGCGTGGAGGATGCGCTGCGGGAGATATCGGACAGCAAGGGCACCCTCTACGACCCGGACGTTGTGGACGTGTGCGTGAAGCTCTTCAAGGAAAAAGGCTTCACGCTGTAGCAGGGGCCGGCGGGCGTCTGGGGTACGGGGTTCAGGGTTCAGGGTTCAGCGCCCATCGTCCTCGTCGCTTGCCCTCCGTAGCTCTGCGACGCCGAAGGCTATGCAGAGCGAAGGAGGGTCGTCCTCCAACCGCGACCATCATCCCGCGCAGCCGTGAGCGATATCGCGGGCTCATTCGATGCGGATCACTCCGAGGGTTTTGGGAATTGCCCCTGGCCGCGCTTGACCTTGACGAGGGAATCACGCACAATACTCCCTGCCAGGCCGAGCGAAGCAGGTGCAATCGGTGCTGGAACCATCGAATGATCTGGCGCTGCTGATCGGAAGGGCGCGTGGACACCGCCAAGTCAAGGTACAGAGTAACCCTCCTCCTCGGTGCTCTCGTGGTGCTCCTGGCCGGGTCGTGGCCCGCCTCGGCCGGGTGGGTTGAGGATCGTGACGGCAAGACGATCATCCATGTCGTCGTGAGCCAGGACGCCTTCCCGCCCGACGCTACCCGAACCGACCCCAATAGCCGCGCGGACATCGTGTCCGCCAAGGAGTTCGTCCGGCGGTTTCCATCCATCTTCGCGGAGAGGTACCGCGCAAAGTACAAAGCGGACCCGGTAAAGTACGGGAACCACAACTGGGACAATGTCGAGGTCGAACTGCACAAGTTCTCCGGCATACAGGTCGGGGGCGGCGATGTCCCAGTAGTCGAGGTGGATCTGCTGGCCATTGCCGGCAAGGTCGCGCCTGACATCCTCTACGTCAACTTCCGCAAGTCCGACAACTACATCCAGCAGGAGTTCCTCTACCCGCTCGACAAGCCCGAGGACGGCTACCTGACGGGGATGACCGAGGAGGAGCTGGACTTCCGGATCAACCGCAATATCTGGCAGGTCATCCGCCGCGTCGGCCCCAAGGGCAACAAGCAGGTCTGGGCCGTTCCATTCGGGGGCGCGTTGGGCAAGGTGCTGCTCTACCGCAAGGACCTCTTCGACGCCGCAGGCGTAGCCTACCCGGACAACAACTGGACCTGGGCGGACATGCTGGAGGCCGCCAAGAAGATCAGCAACCCCAACGAGGGCATCTACGGCCTTCTGCTGACCCGCTACAAGCACGAAGCGTGGCACTGGGTCACCTACCTGTGGTCGGCCGGCGCGGAGGCGATGGTCTACGACGAGCAGACCGACCAGTGGCGCTGCACCTTCGACACGCGCGAGGCGGCTGTGGCGCTGGACTACTACACGCTGATAAGCACCGAGCCCTGGCACGATTCCGAAGGAAAGCTCCGTCGAGGCTATTCCTCCAAGGAGACGCCGGGGGCATATGAGAAGTGGGAGCAGGGCCGGATCGGGATGCAGATGAGCTACATTGATGAGAAGCTCTTCGCCACCATAAACCCGGACATCGTGGGGATGGCGCCCGTCCCGCTGGGGCCTACCGGGATGCGCGGCGCCGAACTCAACAGCCGTATGATGGGCATCTTCGCCGGCGTGTTGGACCCCGTCGTGCGCGACTCCGCGTGGGAGTACATGAAATGGGTAGACTGCGAGGATTCGGTTGGCATAAAGACCAAGATCCTCGTGGAGGGCGGGCTTGGGAGGTTCGTAAACCCCAAGTATCTGAACATGTTCGGGTATCCGGAGGTCAGCCGCCTCAGCCCCAAGGGGTGGAAGGAGATCTTCGACATCGCCATCGAGAGCAGCCGGCCCGAGCCCTACGGGCGCAACAGCAACGTCGCCTACGACCTGATGACCTACCCGATCACGGATGCCGAGCAACTGGCACTTCAGGGCAAGCTGCCGCCATACAACCTCTCGGAAGGGCAGAGCATCTTCGACCTTTACCGGGACTACATAAAGAACGGCGTCAAGAGCGAACGCCTCGACTACCTGCGCAACATGCTCGTCCGGGCCAACGCGCGCGCCAACGAGGAGATGATCGGCATAATCCCGCCGAAGGAGCGCATGTGGCGGCGGATTACCGCCGTTGCCGTTCTGATGGGGATGGTGCTCGCCTTCGGCCTGATGTTCCGGAAGGTCGGCAGGGCCTTCGCCCGGCCGGTGGCTGAGGGCCAGAAGAGGGGCTGGCAATTCCGCCGCTACAAGTGGGCCTACGTGATCCTGTTGCCGGCGGTGCTGTCGATATTCCTCTGGAGCTACGTGCCGCTGGGGCGCGGGTCGGTGATGGCTTTCCTGGACTACCGGCTCATGGGCGGCTCGACGCTGGTCTGGGTAGACAACTTCGGCGACATCCTGTGGTCGCCGGAGTGGTGGCTGGCGGTGTGGAATTCGCTGCGCTATAGCATGCTGGTTATCGGGCTCACGTTTCTACCGCCGGTCGCGCTGGCGATCCTGCTTCAGGAGGCGCCCAGAGGCAAGATCCTCTTCCGCACCATCTACTACCTGCCTGCCGTGCTCACCGGCCTGGTGACCATCCTCCTTTGGAAGACGTTCTACGAACAGAGCGAGCACGGCGCGCTGAACCTGATTCTTCTCAACACGCCGGCCATCGTTTACTTCCTGGTGGGGTTGCTCCTGCTGGGCATAGCCGTAGCCTTCGCTAGGCGGCTGTTCCAGCACCGAATCATCGCGGCCAGCGTGGTGTTTCTGCTGGCCGGGGTGATCCTCTTCTACACCTGTGCGAGCCTCGCCAAGCCGATACTGTTCCCCGGGAATGCGAAGCCCCTGTGGAGGATGTTGCTGACGTTGGACTTCGCGAACACCTCGGATGTGTCAGTGTGGAGGAGGCTGATCGGCTTTCTGCCTGAGCCCTACCGGTGGCTGAGCGATCCGAACACGGCCATGCTCTGCTGCGTCCTGCCGATGGTGTGGGCGGGGATGGGGCCGGGATGCCTCATCTACTTGGCCGCCCTGAAGGGCATCGGTGACGAGTACTATGAGGCCGCCGACATGGACGGGGCGACTTTCATCGACAAGATCCTGTTCGTCGTCTTCCCGATCCTCAAAGCCCTGTTAATCATCAACTTCGTGGGCGTGTTCATCGCATCGTGGAACGCGGAGGCGAATATCCTGGCCATGACCGCCGGGGCGGCGAATACCGAAGTGACCGGCCTGACGATCTTCTACAAGGCGTTCATCTACATGAAGTTCGGCCCGGCGACCGCCATGGCGTGGGTCCTGGGATTCATGCTCATCGGCTTCACGGTGAACCAGCTCCGGATTCTTTCGCGGCTGGAGTTCAGGACGACGGGTGAAACGAAGTAGACGGTGATTGCAGTAGTGAGAGGATAGATGTCCATCATCTCAAAGATAGGCCGCAGGTCCTGGAACGTCCGGCTGCTGATCTACAGCATCTACCTGGCGCTCATCATCGGCGCCGTGACCATGGTCTATCCGTTCATGATCATGATCTCCGGCAGCACGAAGAGCCAGGTGGACGTGGCGGAGTTCAAGCCGTACCCCTCGTTCCTGTTCGACGATACGATGCTGTATCGCAAGCACGTCGAGGGCCTGTTCAACGAGAGATCCGATACGCTGAAGATCGCCTACGAGGGCGATGCCTATGACGATGACATCGTTGCCCTCGATGGTCGCTATTCGGGCGCGGCGCCTGAGAAGAGGCTCCCCCTCACGTTCCAGAACATCGCGCCACCCGCCAACCCCAACGCGGCCCTGGTGGATGAGTGGTGGCAGTTTGTGGACCAGGCAGGGTTGCCCACCTACGCATATACGTGCGGCTATGTCGAGACACCCCTCTCGCGCACAAAGCCAAAGGCCTTGCGGGACTTCGCGAACCGCATCAGGGAGCGCTTCAAAGGTGACATCGACGCGGCCAACCGCGAGCTGGGCGCCGACTTCGTCCAGTGGTACGCTGTCTACCTCCTCCCCGAGAGCTTCCTGTTGCGCCGAGAGAAGCCGGTCGAGACGCCGCTGGCGGAGGAGTTCACGGCCTTCAAGGCCGACCAACCCCGTTGGAACCGGTATTACGTCAGCCCGGAAGGTTTCTTCAAGAACCTGTTCATCAAGACCAAGTACACGAGGGAGATCAGCGAGTACAACGGGGCGCATGGGACTGAGTACAAGTCCTACAGGCAGGTCCATTTGTCGCGCCGCGTTCCGAACGGTACGGAGCAGGAGCGCGCGGACTGGGAGGAGTTCGTCCGGCTGACGCTGAACCTGGCCTGGATTCGCGCCGACGAGACGGCCGCGCCGGCCTATCACGAGTTCCTCAAGGCCAAGTACGTCGATATCGAGACCCTCAACAGGAATTACGAGACGGGCTACGCCTCGTTCGACGAGGTGCCCATCATCAAGGAGCCGCCCAGCGAGGGCATCGTCCTGAGCGACTGGGACGCCTTCCTGCAGGGCTGGAAGGATGCCGGCACGGGAGAGATGCACATTCTCCCGGTCGAGGCGATCCGCATCCACAGCGCGGAGTTCCTTTTCCGTGATTACCTGATGGAGCGTTACGGAAGCGTCGCGGCGATCAATCAGCACTTCGGAACGGATTACGAGGACATCCTCGATATCCTTCCGCCGCAGCGGGACGCGAACTACCTGGACTTCCTCAAGGCGAAGGGCGAGATCCGGTCGGAGTTCGTCACGCGCAACTTCAAGGCCGTCCTGGACTACCTGGTCTTTCACGGGCGGGGCGTCCTGAACACCGTGATCTACTGCGCCATGGCGGTGTTCTTCGCGCTGCTGGTCAACCCGCTGGCTGCGTACGCAATGAGCCGGTACAAGATGGCCTCGACCTACAAGATACTCCTGTTCCTCATCCTTACCATGGCGTTTCCGCCGATGGTGACCCAGATCCCCCAGTTCCTGATGCTGCGCGAGTTCCACCTGCTGAATACCTTCGCGGCGCTGGTCCTTCCAGGGCTGGCGAACGGGTATGCAATATTGCTCTTGAAAGGTTTCTTCGATTCGCTTCCCCAGGAAGTCTACGAGAGCGCCGAGCTGGACGGGGCCGGGGAGTTTCGCATCTTCTGGCAGATGACGATGAGCCTCTCGAAGCCGATCCTCGCCGTCATAGGGCTCCAGGCGTTCACGATTGCCTACTCGAATTTCATGTTCGCCCTGCTTATCTGCCAGGACGAGAAGATGTGGACGTTGATGGTCTGGCTCTATCAGCTCGAGGAAAAGTCGGGGCCGGGGGTGGTATACGCCTCGCTGCTGGTGGCGGCCATCCCGACGCTGCTTATCTTCATATTCGCTCAGAACATCATTATGAGGGGCATTGTGGTCCCCGTTGAGAAGTAGGGGGGCGGGTCCGGCCGCGTTCGCGGGGCGCAGCCAGGGCGGCACCATGGCACCCACAGAATGCCCCGTGGATAGACCGAATGTTGCAAAATGCCACCGTAAGTTGTAGTATAATAATCGGTTGGGAGCAAGGCAGCGACAGTCAGTGACGGAGGCACCGGGAGCCAGGGGAGGTGGTCTGGCATAGCCCGCGCGTCCCGTTCGGACCGGCTCGGTTCTCCCGTTTTGCCAGGTGAAAGGTACGCCATGATCTCTGCGGACAAGATACGCAACGTCGCGATCATTGCGCACATCGATCACGGCAAGACGACTCTGATTGATTCGATATTCCGTGCGGCGCACGTGTGGCGCGACAACCAGGAAGTGGCCGAGCGCGTGATGGACACCCATGAGCTCGAGCGCGAGCGGGGCATCACGATCCGCGCGAAGCACTGCACGGTGACCTGGGGCGAGTACCTGATCAACATCATTGACACCCCCGGCCATGCCGACTTCTCGGGCGAGGTGGAACGCGTTCTCGGCATGGTCGATTCCGTCCTGCTGTTGGTCGACGCCAACGAAGGGCCGATGCCTCAGACGCGCTACGTGCTGATGCGTGCGCTCGCACTGGGGCTGAGGCCGGTCGTTATCATCAACAAGGTTGACTGCGCGAACGCGCAGCCGGCGGTGACGCTCGATCAGACCTTCGACCTGTTCGTCGAACTGGGCGCCAACGACGAGCAAGCCGACTTCCCCGTGCTCTACGGTTCCGGCCTGCAGGGATGGGTTGTGCGCGACCTGGATACAGAGCCGCGCGACGGCATGAGACCGCTGTTCGACACGATCATCGAGCACGTGCGGCCGCCCCAGGCCGACAGGGACCGCCCGTTTCTGATGCAGGTCAGCACGCTCGCGTGGAGCGACTACCTCGGCCGGATCGGCTGTGGTCGCGTGCTGCAGGGCTACTTGACGAAAGGGGAGCGAATGCGAAGCACGGCCACGCGGTGGCGCAAGCCGGGCGACCACGCACTCGGCTGGGACGTTGTCGGCTCTTCCGTCGCACGGGCGGAGTACATGTGGGTCACGCGGGGGATGGAGCGGACGGAGGTGAACGAGGTCAGTGCAGGCGACATCGTCTGGATCGCCGGCCCTGAAGAGATCAACATCGGCGACACCTTCAGCCTCCCGGATTCCCCCGAAGCGGCGCTCAAGCCGCTCGAGATCGAGGAACCCACCGTCTCAATGCTCTTCCTGGTCAACAACGGTCCGTTCGCCGGTGATGAGGGGCAGGCTGCGACGAGCCGTCAGATCACGCAGCGCCTGACGCGCGAGATGTACACGAATGTGGCGATGCGCATGGAGGAGATCGGTCGCGCCGACGGCATGAAGGTGTCCGGTCGCGGCGAGCTTCACCTCGCGATCCTGATCGAAGAGATGCGTCGGGAGGGGATGGAATTCTGCGTCTCACGCCCCGAGGTCATCCTGCACGAGGACGAAAGCGGCACCGTTCTGGAGCCGATGGAGCAGCTCGTAATTGAGGTTCCCGAAGAGCTGCGGGGCGTGGTGATCGAGAAACTGTCCCGCCGCAAGGGCGAGCTCGTGCGCATGGAGCACACGGGTGCCAGCGTCAGCCGCATGGTGTTCGAGATTCCCACCCGGGGCTTGATCGGCTACCGCAACGACTTTCTCACCGATACGCGCGGTCTGGGCATCATGGCGTCGCGCTTCATCGCCTACGGTCCCTGGCGGGGGGAGGTTGCATCGCGGAGTCGCGGCTCGCTGGTCAGTATGGCCGAGGGGACGGCGACCGCCTACCAACTGAACAGCCTTCAAGAGCGTGGGGTGATGTTCGTGGAGCCGAACGAACGGATATACGCGGGCCAGATCGTGGGCGAGAACTCACGTCCCGGCGACATGCCCTGCAACCCCACCAAGCGCAAGGCAAAGACCAACGTTCGCTCCTCGACCAAAGAACAGGGGGTCGCCCTGGACGTCGCGCGAAAGATGACGCTGGACCAGGCGCTGGAATGGATCGCGCCCGACGAGCTGGTCGAGGTCACGCCCCTGTCCGTCCGCGTCCGCAAGGCTGTGCTCGATTCGGAGACGCGCAAGAGACAGCGCCGGCGTCAGACGGTCCTGGACGGATGACGGGAGTATCGGGGGGCGCCGCCTCGGCTTACCGCCGCGAAGGGGCTGCCCGCTCAACGCAACCGAAGGGGTGCTTCCGGTTTTTTGGTATTGTCAAGACAGCCCCCAAGTCGTATGATGGTCAGCCGTTCGGTTCAAGCTGACGATACTTCGTGGCGGAAGCACCGCCAATCCTCACATCGAGAGGCACGGACGGGATGAGCGGGGCTGACCGACACGACCTTGCGGTGTTTCTCGACTTCGAGAACGAGACCGGTGGGAAAGGAGACTGCAAATGAGTCCCGGAGGGTTGTTGGCGATCGTGGGCGTGATAGCCGTGTTTGTGATCCTGCCGTCACTGCGGGCTATAGGGCCGACCGAGGTGGGGCTGGTCACCAAGAGGTTCTCCACAAAGAAGTTGCCCAAGGATAACCCTATTGCTTTCAGAGGGGAGCCGGGCTATCAGGCAGACCTGCTGATGCCCGGCCTGCGATGGAAGCTGTGGATCCTATATCGGGTAGAGAAGTTCCCGTGGGTCCAGGTGCCGGCGGGCGAGATCGGCGTGGTTATTGCCCAGGTCGGCGAGCCCCTGCCAATCGGTGCGAAGTCAGCAGTCTACAAGAAAGAGTTCGGCAATTTCACTGACCTCAGGCACTTCGTCGAGGCTGGGGGGCAGAAGGGCGTCCAGAGACCGGTCCTTTCCCCCGGAGCTCTGGCCCCGTTCCACCCCGTCGGGTTCCTGGTCATTACCAAGAAGCAGGTCTTTGGCGTTCCGGTTGATCCTGAGTTGGGGCGGCTGGCGGGAAGGCGCGGAGTGCTCATGCCTGAATCGTTCGGCCTCAGGCCCGACCAGCTCGAGGTCTTCCGGATAGAACCCAGACCGGTGGGTGGCGACAGAAGAACAGTTGATGTGGTCGGGATTCTCACTACGTTTGAGGGAGAGCCTTTGCCTGCCGGGGATATCGCCAGCCGGCTGGGAGGCTTCTCCGATGTGGAGAAGCTTGAAGGCCAGGGAAAGGATGACAATGAGCTGATTGAGGCGGTGCTCGGGAGCAAGAACGAGCTGCATAACAACTACCAGGACTTCCAGGCCTTCCTGGACAACGGCGGACACATCGGGCTTCAGCATGATCCCCTGCTGTACGGGGCCTACAACCTGAACCCGTTCCTGGTGGGCATCGAGTTGGCTCCGATGCTGGTCGTGGAGCAGGGCGAGGTGGCGGTGGTCAAGGCGTACGTGGGCCTCAGGCCGCAGGACACGTCGGGGGCGGAATTTAAGTTCGGCACATTGGTCAGGCCCGGCCACAGGGGGATCTGGGAAGAGCCTTTGAGAACGGGCAAGTATCCGATCAACCCGAGGTGCTATCAGGCCGAGATCGTCCCCACGGCAATCCTGACGCTGAACTGGTCGGAAGCAGTGTCAAAAGCGCACTTGCTCGACAAGGAACTGAAACCCATTGTGGCCAAGAGCCGCGAGGGCTTCGTATTCAGTATTGACCTTCAGGTCCAGATTCACGTGCCGGACACGAAAGCCCCGCGGGTCATCTCGATCGTTGGGACAATGCTGAGCCTGGTGACTGAAGTATTGCAGGCGGCGGTCGGCAACCACTTCAGGGACAAGATCCAGAGCATGCCTGCAATCCGGTTCATCGAGACCAGGCAGCAGGTTCAGGAAGAGGCCCACATGCATATCCGGGGGAAGCTGGCGGAGTACCAGGTGGAGACCCCCGGCGTCTACATCCAGGACGTTGTGCTTCCTGAACAGCTCGTCAAGGTCCTCACGGAAAGGGAGATCGCCAATCAGGAGATCGAGACCTTCAAGAAGCAAAGGCAGGCCCAGGACCAAAGGATAGAGACGGAGAAGGCGAGGGGGACTGCGGACATGCAGGCCGATCTCGCCAAGTCCCAGGTCGGCATTGCCATTGAGACTAATAAGGCGTCGGCCAGGAAAGCGGAAGCCGACGGCGAGTCTTTCTACATCAGTCAGACAGGCACGGCGAAATCCGCGGAGGTCAGGGCAGTGGGCATGGCTCGCGCCGAAGCCTACAAAGCGCAGGTGGATGCGCTGGGGCAGACGCCGACGGCGTTGGTGAACATCATGAACGCCTTGTCTGACAAGCAGATCAAGATCATGCCGGACATCCTGGTGACGGGCGGCGACGGAGGCGCTGTCCAGGGATTGGCGGCGGCGCTAATGAGGTCGCTGGGAACCGGCGGTGCGCCCAAGGGCGGGCCGGTGACCGGTTGACGCTAAGGCTGGCCAGGCCCGGCGGTTTGTGCGGCCGGGCCAGGGACGGCCGCGGGTTGCACGTTAGGTTTAGACTCACAACGGTTCGTAGCGGAAGCGCTTCAAATCCTCCAATCGAGAGCCACAGACGATATGAACGGAGCTGAGCGACACGACCTTGCAGTGTTTTTCGACTTCGAGAACGTGGCCTTGGGGCTGCCCAAGCACGGCGAGGACAGCTTCGACGTCCATCGCGTGCTCCAACGGCTGCTCGAGAAGGGCAACATCCTCGTCAGGCGGGCGTATGCCGACTGGTCGCGGTTCTCGAAGTTCGTCAAGTCGTTCCACGAGGCGGGCATCGAGCTGATCGAGATCCCGCGCCGAGGCGACAGCGGCAAGAACTCCGCCGACATCCGCCTCTGCGTCGACGCGATGGACCTCTGCTACGCGAAGGAGCACATCGACACATTCGTCATCGTGTCGGGGGATAGCGATTTCTCGCCGCTGGTATCGAAGCTGCGCGAGAACGGCAAGCGCGTGATCGGGCTGGGGGTGCAGGGGACGACGTCCGAGCTGCTGGTGGCCAACTGCGATGAGTTCATCTTCTATGAGGCCATTGTAGCTGAACCGAAGCCGGAGACCTCCGCCGAACCGCAAGCAGTGGATGCCAAATCGGCTGGGGTCCGGCTCGTCGCGGACACGGTCTCCGCGCTGCTCCGCGAGGGCCGCGATCCCATACAAGCGTCTCTCATCAAGGACACCATCAAGCGAAAACGGCCTTCCTTCAGCGAGGCCGCCCTCGGCTACCGTTCATTCACCGAACTGCTGGAAGACGCGCAGACGCACAAGCTCGTCACGCTGCGGGAAGACCCCCGGAGCGGGACCTACTTCGTCAGTCTTGCGAAGTCGACGCGGCGCACGAAGGAGTGAGCGCGGCTGGACGGCCTGCCTGCATAAGTCGAGTCCGAACCCGCACCCGGCAAGGACTGACGGTCGAGACGGAGGACGAATTCCCATGAGATACACTCGTCAATTGCTGTGCTGTCTCATATTTGCAGCGGCGCTGGCGCAAGCGTCTTGGGCATGGTGGAGCGAAGGGCACGAGGTCATAGACAGGGCGGCGGGTTCCGTCTTGCCATCCGACATGCCGGAGTTCTTCCTCAAAGGCACTGACACCATCGCCTCCTATTCAATGGAACCGGATCTGTGGACGGGCAGGGACCTGCCGGCTCTCCGGTCGAGCGAGAGTCTAAACCATTACCTTGACCTCGAGCTTCTGGGGGGCAGGGAGCTGCCGAGGACAAGGGACGAGTTCCTCGCCCTGTGCTGCGAGATCAAGCTGCCGCCGAGCAGCGTCGGGGCGCTTCCGTACACAATCCAGGAGTGGCATGACCGACTTGCGGTAGCCTTCGCAGAACATCGGAAATGGCCGGACGACAAGGCTGTGCAGGCCAAGATTCTCTACATCGCCGGGGTGTTGGGCCACTACACCGGCGACGTCGGCCAGCCGCTGCACTGCACTCTCGACTACGACGGGCGCACCAACCCGGACGGCTCCTCTCCCAGAACCGGCATACACCTCAAGATGGACGCGCTGCCTGGCCAGCTCGCCCTCGACCCTGAGGAGGTGGCAAAGGGCGTTAAGGCAGAGGCCGTCGAGGACATCTTCGCTAGGGCTCTCGCGGCTATAAATGAATCACACAAGCGAGTTGACCGCGTCTATAAACTCGAGGACAAGTTGCCGCCTGTGGTGGGACCCATCGAGGGGAAGCTCGATGAGGACGTTCGCAGGCTTGCCTTGGATTGCGTCAGGACGGGGGCCGAATTGACGGCTACGGCCTGGCATTCAGCATGGGTCAAGTCGTTGAACGTTGCCGTGCCAGAATGGTATAGGCCCGTCGCCGCTGGATCGCCGGAAGGTCCTCTTGAGTGAGTTGCTGGACCGATAGACCTCCTATCGCATCGGCCTCTCGTATGGCCGCGGCGCGACAGGAGAGGACCGAGAACAGGTAGGCATACGTGCCGGACCGAAGGATTCGCATTGGGGCGGTGGGTTGCGGCGGGTTCGGCCTGTTTGCCCTCGAGCACTTCACCCAAGTCCCCGGGGTTGAGCTTTTCGGCGTGGCGGACACAGACCCCGGAAAGGCGTCCGAGGTGGCCGGTCGGTTCAGCGTTGGGGCCTTCCGAGACGCGGCGTCGCTCGTTGAGCAGCCCGATGTGGACCTCATATACATCGCCACGCCCCCGTTCCTCCACTACCCGCACAGCATGCTGGCTCTCCAAGCGGGCAAGCACGTGATCTGCGAGAAGCCCCTCGCCCTCAGTCTCCAAGAGGCAGACGAGATGATGGACAAGGCGAGGCAGGGCGGGCTGCTTCTGGTCTGCAACCTCATGCAGCGCTACAACCCGCTTTTCGAGGCGGTTCGCAGGGTCGTCGCAGATGGTGTGCTGGGGCAGCCGCTCCACGGCTACTTCGAGAACTACGCCAAGGACGAGCCTCTGCCTGCCGGTCACTGGTTCTGGGACCGTGTCAAGAGCGGCGGGATATTCGTTGAACACGCCGTGCACTTCTTCGATCTCTTCGAAGGATGGCTGGGTCCGGGGAAGGTCGAGGCGGCGCAGCGGGCGATCCGGCCGGATACTTCGATTGAGGAACATGTCCAGTGCACGGTCCGATACGGCCAGACGGTGCTCGTCAACTTCTATCACGGATTCCACCAACCGGCCCGCCTGGACCGCCAGGAAACCCGACTCGTGTTCGAGCGGGGCGACGTGACCCTGGAAGGCTGGATACCCACTGCGGCGAGGATCCGCGCCATCGCGGACGAGAAGGACACGCGCCGACTGTGCGAACTCTTTCCTGGGGCCGCACTGAAAACTGTAGAGGCCTACAATGGAGCGCATCGCCTCTGCACTGGCCGGCACAAGAGGCTCGACGTCTGCCAGATGATGGAACTGGCCTATGACCTGGGGCAGACCAAAGAGCAGTGCTACGGCTATCTGCTGCGCGCCATGCTGAAGGACCAGGTGGCCTGGCTCCGAGACCCTGAGCACGAGCGGCTCATTACCGCGGAGAACGGCCGGCAGTCGCTCGCCACTGCCCTCGAGGCGGACCGGCTGGCCCGGCAGGCGTCGTGACGGACGCGTGCAATCGGCCGATGCGGAGACCGTAGGGAAACACAAGGATGACTGCAAAGCGACTGTTCAACAAGTGCGTTCTGCGGCCCGAGGACGTGCAGCCCACCCGTGATGATTTCGAGGTAGCGGGTGTATTCAATCCAGGAGCCGTTGAGGCGGATGGGCAAGTGATCCTGCTGGTGCGGGTGGCTGAGCGACCCAAGGAACGCCGCAAGGGTTTCACCGGTCTCCCGCGCTGGGACCCTGGGCAAGGACCAGTGGTGGACTGGCTGCCCGACGACGAGATCGAGGTCCTCGACCCCCGTGTAGTCTGTCTCAAGCAGAGCGGCGCGCTCCGGCTGACCTTCGTCTCCCACATTCGGGTCTTCAGGAGCCGGGACGGGCGTTGCGTGGAAGCAATGGGCGGCGCAAGGTTCGAGCCCGAGACCCGCTACGAAACCTACGGCGTGGAAGACCCGCGCGTCGCGTGCCTGGACGGCGTGTTCTACATCACCTACGTCGCTGTCTCAGAGCATGGCGCTGCTACGGCGCTCGCCTCGACGACGGATTTCAAGCAGTTCACAAGACACGGGGTGATCTTCTATCCTGAGAACAAGGACGTGGTGCTATTCTCCGAGAAGGTAGACGGTCAGTACATGGCTCTGCATCGCCCCAACCCCAGCATGCACTTCTCGGCCCCGGCCATCTGGCTGGGGCGGTCACCCGACCTGATCCATTGGGGCCGGCATGAGGCGCTCCATTCAGGTGCCTCGACGTGGGAGTCCGGTCGGATAGGCGCGGGTGCGCCGCCGCTGAAGACAAACCGGGGCTGGCTGGAGATATACCACGGGCAGACGAATCCCGCCAGGCCGGGCAGCGTCGGCACTTACTGTGCCGGTCTGCTGCTCTTGGAGGCGGAGAACCCTGGACGAGTCGCGGGCAAATCAACCAGCCCGATACTCGTCCCCGAAACGGACTTCGAGCTTGGAGGCTCTGTGCCCGGCGTCGTGTTTCCCACGGGTGTCGTGCAGCGTGACGACAGGCTGCTGGTCTACTATGGCGCAGCGGACACGTTCACAGGACTGGTGGAACTGTCCACGAGCGAGCTCCTCGCCATTGTGTCAGACGATACGTAGGCATCCAGATCAGCTCCTCACAGGCTGACAGTAGGATGATCCTATGCGCCCGAGAAAGCCTCACCATGCGAGATCAGGAGCAAGCGCTCCTTTAAGAGCCTCTAACAGCATGACCCGTGGCCGCGACGGGGTGGATTTCGCTGCAGGCCAAAGAGCGCGGGCGACGGCGCATAAGGAGTCCGAGCCTACTCCGCCGAAGCAGCTTCGGCTGCGAAGGCCGGATGCGCCAAGCCTGAGCGACACAGGCATGCAGCCAAAGACGCCCCGTCCCTTCGGGTTGCGCCTCGGGCCGGCGTCTGCGGCGTCAGGGCGCCTAACCGTGCCTGACCCTGGCACGGCGTCGTCGCCCTTCCTTGCATCCATCCGGCCGGAGGCTCAACGCGGCTCACGCGGCATTCTGTCAGAGGCTCTGAGGCGCTCCGTGCCGTTGGACGAGCGCATCGTGCTTGTGGTCACTGACCAGCACGCGATGCACCACGTGCGGGAACGTGGCTACGTGGAGTCGCCGGCGCGAATCGCCTGGATAATGAAGGAACTGGGCCCGACGGGGCTGTTCTTGCCCGTGCCCCCGCGAAGCTACCCGGAGAAACACATCAGGGACGTGCACGCATCAGATCTGGTCGAATACATCAAGAAAGCCTGCAAGAACGCGGGATCAGGGGAGTCCATCTATCCCTACGTCTTCCCAATTCGGAATGCTGCCCGGCCTCCTCGAGATCTCGCAGTGCGGGCCGGCTACTACTGTGTTGACACGTTCACGCCTTTGAATGCGAACGCCTACCGTGCGGCCAAACGGGCGGTAGACTGTGCCATGACGGCAGCGGAACAGATCTTGAGAGGCCATCGGATCGCCTATGCGCTTGTGAGGCCGCCCGGTCACCACGCGGAACGGCGCACGTTCGGAGGTTTCTGCTACTTCAACTCCGCAGCCGTTGCCGCCCAGCACCTCAGCCACCACGGCAAGGTGGCCATGCTGGACATTGACTATCACCACGGGAACGGGCAGCAGGATATCTTCTACGAGCGTTCCGACGTGATGACCATATCCGTGCATGCAGACCCGCGCGTCGCGTATCCCCACTTCACGGGCTTCAGCGACGAGAGGGGAGCAGGGCCGGGCGAGGGCTACAACGTCAACCTGCCCCTTCCTGACGACGTGGATGGCGAGCGCTACCGTGAGACTCTGCGGCGGGCGCTGCTCCACGTGTCCAGGTTCAGGCCTGCGTTTCTCGTTCTGGCCCTGGGCCTGGACACAGCGAAGGGCGATCCCACGGGTAGTTGGCGCCTGCGTGCCGCGGATTTCGAGATCCACGGCACCATGATCGGTTCGCTCCGCATCCCGACCCTCGTTACGCAGGAGGGCGGGTACTCCAGTCGTTCGTTGGGCACCGTTGCTCGTCGCTTCTTCCAGGGTCTCTGGGCGGGCTATCACCAGCGCCGTTGGGAGGGACACTCGGGATAGTGCGCTTTTCCAGGTCTGTGCCGCCTAGACAGGTCCCTTGATCTTCTGTCTTGCCGAACCAGAATGCGCAGTGAGCATTTCAGCCGGGCGCAGCCCGACGATTCCCCTGAGTTATCTCGCGGCAACTCGTCCTTGGGCGTTGCCGGTCTTCTCGGGACGCTGGGAATCCCCCCCTCGCACGGTCGCGTCGTGATGCTGCACACGGCATCATGGCTGCTGTTCGGTCTGTTCGTCGGTTCTGTCAATGAACAACTGGGCTTCATCGTCCGCACGATCGGTGGCTCTCCCTGGCTCGTGCCGCTTGTGGTCAGCGGGCCGGCTGTTACCAGTCTTGTGGCGATACTGTTTGTTCCGTGGCTTGAGCGATACCAGGCCCGCTCGCTGGTGGCTCTTCCCAGGATCATCGCGGCGGTGCTGCTCGTCCCCATTGCCATGTGCAAGGGCCCTGTCAGCCTGGCTGTTGTCGCCCTCGTCGCTCTTGCGGTTCAAAACGTTGGCGACGTCTTCTACGGACGGTTGCTGAGCGGACTCTACCCATCGACGTCGCGGGGGCGACTGCTGAGCCTGCCGATGTTGGTGCAGGCTGCTGCTATTGCATGCACGGCCTGGGGGGCGGGACTTATCCTCAAGAGCGGACCGGCGGCTTACCGCTGGTTCCTCCCGCTCGGCGCCGTGCTCGGAGGGGCAGGGGGGGCGCTCATCCTTGGCTTCCCCACGGGGGCACAAACACAGTTGCCCCAACGGGCCAGCCTGGGTACATGGCTGCGGGAAGTCTCTGCGGATAGGCCCTTCCTCATGTGGACCCTTGTCTACTTCGTCACCACCGTCGGCTACTGGCTCGCCAACTGCGCCAAACCGGTCTACTTCAGGGATATCCTTGGCTTCGGGTACGAGGAAAACGGCATCGCGGTCGCCGCCTTCTATGGCACCTATTGCCCCGGGTTCCTGATCTGGGGCAGGCTCCTTGACAGGTTCAAATCGCTCAGGATCATGATTGCGAGCTGGATTCTGTTCGGTGCGGGCATTCTGGTCATGATCTGCTGGCCGGGCTTCGAAGGGGCGATCATAGGGCAGTGCCTGGCGGGGCTGGGCCTGGCGGGCAACGGCCTGGCGTGGTATCCGGTTGTGCTCGAATTCGCGCCTGTGGACAGGGTTGATCGCTACATGGGCCTCTACATGACGGTCTTCGGCGTCCGAGTGCTCCTGGGGGGCCTGATCAGTGGCACGCTGATGGAACTGGGACCGATGGGCAGCAGAAGCACTCTGCTCATTGCCTCGGTTACGGTACTGGTGGGAGTGGCGGGCATGTTCGCTCTGCGCCGCCGCGCCGCACCCGCTGAGAGCTGACCGCACGGGGACACCTTGCGGCTCCGCAAGGTGTCCCCGTACATCCCGAAGCGGATGCGAGCGGCCGCACGTTGCGCGCAAGACGCGTAGAACGCTACAATCGGGACGGCTCTGTACGAGAAACTTTAACTGACCGATAGGGGAGCGCCAATATGAAAGGATGGATGGTCTGGCCGGCTGTTGTGGCTGTGCTCGCAACCTGCCTTGGCCTGGCGGGATGCGGTTCTGACGAGTCGTCCCCGCCGCAGGCCACTGATGACGCGCAGAAGGAGGCCGCACAAGTGGCAACCGCAGCAAAGATCGAGACTTCGATGGGCGTGATGACCGTGGAGCTGTACGAGAAGGAGGTCCCCAACACGGTGGCCAACTTCGTGCACCTGGCTTCCGCCGGCTTCTACGATGGGTTGACGTTCCACCGGGTCATCAAGGACTTCATGATCCAGGGCGGCTGCCCCAAAGGCGACGGCACGGGCGGGCCCGGATGGATGATCGCCGACGAGTTCGTCAAGACACTGCGCCACGACGGGCCGGGCGTGCTGTCCATGGCAAATTCCGGCCCCAACACCAACGGATCCCAGTTCTTCATCACGCTGGCGGCGACCGATTGGCTGGACGGCAAGCACACCGTATTCGGGCGGGTGACGGACGGCATGGACGTCCTGAAGAAGATCGGCGCGGTCAGAACCGGCGCCGGGGATCGTCCCGTGAAGCCAGTCACGATTCAGAGCATCACGCTCTACCGGAACGGGAAGCAACTGACCGGCGTCCAGCCGAAACCCAAGACGCGCTGACTGCGGAACTGAAGCACGAGCCGTCGCGCAGCCGGACGCGCATCCACTCTTCAGTCGCCCTGCCGGCGCGCGGCGCCCCTGTAGCCCTCTCTGGTCTTGATGAGCTTGCCGCGCGCGAGGTTCTTCCTGGCCTGTTCAATGGCCTTCCTGTACTGCGGCAGCCATTCGGCTTGGGCCACCAGCATCTCGTCAACCATCTGAGCGATTTCGGGCGGGTTGCACACGGCTCCCGTGAGGGGGTCCATCATCATAGCCTGAACGAGCAGACCGCGATCGCCCCTCACGGCCGCCAGGACTGCGAGGCGCTGCACGCTGATAGAGGCGTTACAGACCGCCGCGCAGCCGGGAGGCAGGTCGCCCACCCTTGGAATACTCACGCCGTTGCGGTCAACGTAGCCGGGCACCTCGACGACGGCATCGTCGGGCAGGTTGGTGATGCAACCCCGGTTGAGCACGTTGAAGTGCCCGCGGTAGACCCGGCCGGTCTCAAGCGACTCGATGATGTAGCTTGTGTGCTCGTGGCCGCGATTCTCGGGGCTGAAGACGGGGGGCTTTTCCTTGAGCCAGTTCGGGAACTCGGTCTCGAACCACTTGCGCCCTTCCACGCAGAGCCGCAGGTAACCTCCTGTCTCGCCGTCGATCCATGACGACGTGCTGATCCACTTCTTGATCTCGCGCGGGCGCTTTCGGTACCACGGGACGTACTCCGAAACGTGGCCGTTCGACTCGGTGGTGTAGTAGCCGAAACGGCGCAGCATGTCGATGCGCACCTTTTCGGTCCTGCTGTAGGTGGGGTGGCTCTCGAATCCTTCGAGCAGGCGGCCGGTCCAATCCTCGCCCCGGTAGCGCACCTGGATGAACCAGGTCTGGTGGTTGATCCCCGCGCAGACGATGTTGACCTCCTCCTGCTGCACGTCGCGGTGACCCTTATCACCGCGCTTCTTACCCTTGTTGATCATGTGGCGGATGACTTCGATGATCTCACGGCGCCCGGCCTCAACGCCGTGGCAAAGGCCGATGGTGGGCAGACCGCCGTAATGGTTCGCGGCCCACGTGTTCATCGCATTCGGATTGGCGTGGTTGAGAAAGAGACAACCGTGGGCGGCCACCTCACGGATGTCACGGCAGAAATCGAGAATCGCGGGGATGTTCCTTTGGCCGTACATGATCCCGCCAGCGCAGATGGTGTCGCCCACGCACTGATCGATGCCGTATTTCAGCGGGATGTCAATGTCGTGCTGAAATGCCTCCAGCCCGCCCACTCTCACCACGCTGATGACGTAGTTGGCACCCTCGAGCGCGCGGCGCCGGTTTGTGGTGGAGACAATGCTGGCCGGTGAGTTGTTGGCCCTGAGGTCGCGCCGCGCAAGCTCAGTCATCATGTCGAGGTTGCGCTTGTTGATGTCCGTGAAGGCAATCCTGGTGTCCGCCAGCTCCGGCACGCACAGAATGTCCGCCATGAGCTTGCGAGTGAAACCGATGCTGCCCGCGCCGATCACGGCCACTTTGACTGCCATCGCGTGTCCTCCTGTTCGTGCCAAGCGGCGGCTTCCGCTTTGCCACCGCCGGCAATCGCTGTCGTCGAAACGGATTGACGGAGCGAGCATGTTCCCATAGGCGCCCTTGCTCTGTCAACGGCAATGGGGCATCAGCCTTGTCCTCTTCTGCTTCTTCGGCTGCACCGCAGCGGCATCCAGTGGCAGGCCAGACGTGGACGAGCTGACCGAGGCTGTGCTGGATGTACGGGGACACCTTGCGGGTCCGCAAGGTGTCCCCGGCAAGGCGATTTCGACGAGGACCACCTCCAAATCCGTGCCCAGAAGTCAACCTGGCTTGTCGTAGACCTCTTCGCAGCATAGGCTTGTGACATCGGGTACCCTCGGACGACTACCCCGGGAAGGTGTCTCCTGTGCTCGTCTCCCGCCCCTGCCCAGGGGGCCGACAGCGCTGACACCTCCCGCTTTGGCCCAGATGTCGCGGGTTCACAGCCAGGTGTTCACCGCCAGCGATTATGAAACAGAGGCATTGATATGGTCTTGGGCAGTTTGGACGGTGCGGCGCTTTGCACTTGTGGCGCGCGCCCGATAGTGGTATACTGTTGTTTGAAGGACGCGCTCCCTTAGCGCCCTGTGGGCGGCATGGCAGTGAGCCATGCGGAGCAGTCTGAGTCTCATGCTACGATTCTGTGAGCCAACCGGTGCGAGCCTTTGTGGCTTTTTCGTCCGGACGGTGCGGTGATCTCTATGGCCTTGCCTTCCCTCCCGAGGATTCCCTCCTCTCCGGCGGCGAACGCCCGGCTTCAGTGCTCTCCGGCAGTTTCGAGCGATGCCTCTGCCTGCTCACCGATCAGCAAGCGTACAAGGTGGGGCGACTTTCACGACTGTGAGCGCAGTGCGCGCAACGATGCGCGTTCGCTCGCGGAAGAGCACCGTTATTTGTGAGGTTACGTAGATGGCTCAAGGTAAAGTGAAGTGGTTCAGCGATCAGAAGGGCTTCGGGTTTATCACGCCGGATGACGGCAGCAAGGACGTGTTCGTCCACCACAGCTCGATTCAGGGCGGTGGGTTCAAGTCCCTGGCCGAGAACGACGCCGTTCAGTACGACGTCGAGCAAGGCGGGAAGGGCTTGAGGGCTGCCAACGTTGTAAAGGTCTGAAGCAGCGCTGATCGCTGAGAAGTGACTGTCAGGCGCCGCCGTGCGGAGGGACATGGCGGCGCCTTCTTTTTTTGGCAGGCTATGGTGCGCCCGGCGAGGCCGAGGATTCCTGGCCGTTCACCGACTCCAGGTCTCGCTTCGCCTCGGCGAGTCTGGCCGGGAAAGGTCCCTTGCGGAACTTAGCCGTCCACTTCCTTATGATGTACCAACCCAGCACGCCCATCAGGCTGTTCCACCATCTGTGGGACCAGCGATGCCAGCCGGCCCTCAGGTCGTCCAGGTGCAGCACGATGGCCGGAAACGACAGGATATTGAGTCCCACCGACAGGAAGTGGCTGACTCGGTAGAAGCGGCCCATGATCTTGCGGATGGAGGCCTGCATCTCCTCGGCCGTCAGCGGCTCGTCCGGCTCGAAGAGCGGGAAGTTCCCGTCGTAGTACTCCCATCCCAAATGCTCGGTGGAGTAGATCCTGCTCTGCTCCTTCAGCCGGCGTCTCAGTTCGGTCCCGGGGAGAGGCACTGGCAGGACAACCTGCAAGGTGTCAATGCGGGCCTTGCGAATGAACCGGCGGAACCGCTTGACGCGCTCCCGCGCGCTCATCCTGAACTCGACGCCGGGACTCATCGGATAACCGAAGATGAACATGCCGTGCACCCAGAAGCCGGCACGGTGGTACAGGCGCGTCATGGCCACCATCTCGTCGGGCTTCAGGCGCTTGTTCATGGCCTGAAGCTCCTCGGCGATCGGCGACTCGAACCCGACGGCCACGCTGTTGATCCGGGCCTCGCGCATGGCGTGCAGCAGTTCGGCGTCTTGCGCCTTGTCCAGCCTGATCTGGACCGTGATGCTGAACCTGGCTCTGACCTGCCGCTGGTAATCGCGAAGCATCCGGCAGAGGCGCAAGGTCTCCGCGCGATCCTGACCGAACAGGTCGTCGACGATGAAGAACCTCTTGGCCCCGTGCTTCTCGTACAGGGACATGAACTGGTCCATCAGGCGCTCCGGCGAGGCGTAGCGCGGCTTGCCTTTGACCGTGCAGAACTCGCAGTTCATGCCGCAGCCCCGGACACGGCCAACCGGGTATACTCTGACCCGGCCATAGCGGAGCAGCGAGAAGTCTGGCACAGGCAACCCGTCCAGGTCGGCCACGGGATCGCGCGTTGACTGTCTGACCCGGCCGTCTGCGTCCAGATAGGCGACACCGCAGACGTCCTCTTTGCCCCTGGTCCCGTCGAAGACCGCCAGCAGTTCCTTGATGACTTCTTCTCCTTCGCCCCCGACCACGTAATCCACGCCGTTGCGCAGCGCCTCGTTGATGTTCTCGTCAACGAAATGCTGCCCCCCGGCAACGGTAGGCACGCCGAGGCTCTGGTAGTACGACGCAACCTGCAAGAGCCGCGGGATCGTGCTCGTCAAGCCCCCGTAGAGGCCCACCGCGTCGGCAGGCCGTATCTTCTGCAGGGCACCGTGATCCGGCAAGCCGTCATCGTCGCGAGGCGCCTTGCGGCGGTAGTTGTTCTCGTCGATCACCTCGACGTCCCACCCCGGAACGTCATTGACGGCCGTGGCCACACAGATCGGCCCCAGGGCCGTCATGTTCCGCGCAGCACCCGAGTAGACGTTGAAGGTCGGGTAGGCAGGGACGATCATCCTGAGCCTGCGGCGATGTCCACGTGCATGAGATTGCCACTGCATCACGCACCTTCCTTAAAGACGTGTTCGGTTTACGCTGACAGCATTATACGACATTCCCGCAGTGGGACCGAGCCAGTGTGGACGGATAGGCTGAGTCGGTGCAACGCCGGCAGGTACCCCTGTCGCACAAGCCCCGTGGCCTGAAAAGCCGGAGAACGATGGGGCACTTCGGGAGCCGGGCTTCCGATGAAGGATCGTGCGGGTAGGTTCTGCGCAACATTTGTCGGCCTCTGATGATGAAGGCTGACAACCAGAACGGGTCACAGCCTGGCTGCTGATCACCGCCGGGCTGACGAGGCACGAAGTTCAGGGTCGTCTGGGGCCAGGAACCCAGGCGGCCTTTTCTGTTCCATGAGTCGCCGAGAAATCAACGGGCCTTCGACAAGCTCAACACAGGAGCAAGACGGTGGACGAGAAGCGCAGCTTCGTCCGCGCGTTCGCAAAACGAATCGAGCTCGACCCAGAGAGCAGAAAGGGTCAAGCTCAACTCTTTATGCTGCCTGACCTTGCGGCCGCAACTCGCTATGAACTTCACCCGCCGGGGCGGGCCGCGACCGCAAAGTCTTCTTTTAGTATGGTAGCGGGGGCGGGATTTGAACCCGCGGCCTTCAGGTTATGAGCCTGACGAGCTACCGGGCTGCTCCACCCCGCGAGTGCTGTTTATATTCTACATTTTCGTTGCCCCTGTGTCAAACCATCAATGAGGCTCGCGAGCCCGACGGGCGGTTCGCTCAGCCGCCGACCAGCAGGTGTAGAAGCGCCCGCTGTGCGTGCAGACGGTTCTCGGCCTGGTCGAACACAGCCGAATGCGCCCCTTCGATAACCTCGTCTGTGATCTCGTTGCCCCGGTATGCCGGCAGGCAGTGCATCACAATGACGCTTGGGGAGGCCCGGCTGACCAATTCCGCGTCGATGCAGTAACCCTGGAAGTCGCGCAGCCTCCGCTCGGCCTCCGCTTCCTCTCCCATGCTCACCCACGTGTCCGTGTAGAGCACGTCTGCGCCGGCGGCCGCCTGCTGCGGTGACTCGGTCATCGTGAAGGATGCGCCGGATTCGTTCGTCAGACTCTCGACTTCTTTCCGGAATCCTTCTTTGAATTGGTATGCCTTCGGGCAGGCCAGGCGGTAGTTGACGCCCAACTTGGCGCAGCCCACCGCCAGCGACCGCGCCACATTGTTGGCGTCCCCGATGTAGGCTACGGTCACATGATCGAGCGAACCACATTTCTCCTCGATGGTCATGAGATCGCCGAGCGCCTGGCACGGGTGCTCCTGATCGCTCAGGGCGTTGATCACGGGGACAGTGGCATGCCGGGCCAGCTCCTCAACCGAAGCGTGCGCGTAGACCCGCGCGATAATGCCGTCCACGTATCGTGAAAGCGCGCGCGCAACATCCTTCACAGGCTCGCGTTTGCCGAGCCCTATATCCCTCTGCGAAAGGTATATGGAGTGACCGCCAAGCTGTCCGATGGCCACCTCGAAGGATACCCGTGTGCGCATCGAGCTCTTCTCGAAGACGAGCGCGATCGTCTTGCCGGCAAGGGACGCCGGCAGCGCGCCTTTGCAGGCGCTCTTCTTCATACTGTGGGCCAGGTCGAGAACTGCGCGAATCTCGGCCGCTTCCCAATCGAGCAACGTGATAAGGTCTTCTTTTCTCACTCGGGTTCCTCTGCTTCAAATCTCTCCGCTCTCGGCTTTGCGGATGCCTTCCTCGACAACGTCCAGTCCCCGCCGGAGCGCCTCGCGCGGCACGTTCAGGGCCGGCAGCAATCGCAGGACCGTCTCATGCGTGCAATTGATGCGCACAAGGTTCTTCAGGCAGTAATCGAAGACGGCAGTGCCTGGCCTGTGGAGTTCGATCCCCACCATCAGTCCGCGCCCGCGGACCTCTCTGATGATGCTGCATTTCCGGGCCAGCGCGTCAAGCCTGTCGAACACGTACCGCGACGAGTCGCGGCACATGTCAAGCATGTTCTCTTCCTCGATGGCCTGGAAGGTGGCCAGCACGGCGGCGCACGCCAATGGGTTGCCCCCGAAGGTGGACGCGTGGGTGCCGGGAGCCAGGCTTTGGGCCACCTCGCCACGGGCCACCATTGCGCCGACTGCCACGCCGCCCGCAAGTGCCTTGGCAAGCGCCATTATGTCGGGCTCAACGCCGTAGTGCTGGTATCCGAACCAATACCCGGTCCGGCCCATGCACGTCTGGACCTCGTCCAGGATCAGCAGCATGTCTTCGCTGTCGCAGAGCTCGCGCAGCCCTCTCAGGTAATCCTCGTCTGCCACGTTGATGCCACCCTCACCCTGAATCGGCTCGAGCATGACGGCGCACGTTTCGTTGTCCACAGCCTGGTGGACAGCGTCCAGGTCGTTATAGGGCACATAGGCAAAGCCTGGAAGCAGCGGAAGGTAGCCCTTGTGGTATTTCTCCTGCCCGGTGGCTGTGATGGCGCCGAAGGTGCGCCCATGGAACGAGTTCTTCATGGTGATGATCTTGAACCGTCCCTTCTTCTCACCATGAAGGCGGGCCAGCTTGATCGCTGCTTCAATCGCCTCGGCCCCGCTGTTGCACATGAAGCAGCGCCCTCCGAAGGAGTGCTTGCTGATCTGCTCGGCCGCGAGGCCCTGAGGCACGTTGTAGAACGTGTTGTCCACGTGGATGAGGGCAGCGGCCTGCTCCCGGATGGCCGAGACCACCTTGGGATGGCAGTGGCCGATGGTGGTCGTGCCCCAGCCCGGCATCAGATCAACGTAGCGATTACCTTCGCTGTCCCAGACGTATGAACCGTCGCCCCGCAGGAATGCCACTGGATTGCGGGCGTAGTTGGCGATCACGTTATCGTCGAACAGCTTCTTGATTTGATCGAAGTTCATGCTTTGCTCACTGTCGGCGTGCACCTGCGGCTCACGCTACTCAAAAAGGGCGTCAACGAACTTGTCCGCGTCGAACGGTGCCAGGTCCTCCGGGTTCTGACCGATCCCGACGAGCTTCACGGGGATATCGATCTGGTCGCGCATGCCGAACACGATTCCGCCCTTCGCGGTGCCGTCCAGCTTGGCCAGGATAATGCCGGTGAGGTTGAGGGCTTCGTTGAATCGGAGCGCCTGGCTGATGGCGTTCTGCCCGGTCGTGGCGTCGAGCACGATCAGCGTTTCGTGCGGCGCGCCGGGGATCTTCTTGGCTATGACACGCTGTATCTTCTCCAACTCGGTCATGAGGTTGCGTCGAGTGTGAACGCGGCCGGCCGTGTCAATTATCAATGCGTCATATCCGCCCGCCAGCGCCTTGTCGGCTGCGTCGAACGCCACCGCGGCGGGATCGGCGCTTTCATTCTTGACGATGTCCGCCCCGGCCCACCCGGCCCAGATGCTCAACTGCTCAACCGCACCCGCTCGAAAGGTATCGCTGGCGGCGAGCAAGACCTTCTTGCCCTGACCGTGAAGCCTGTACGCCAGCTTGCCGATGCTCGTCGTCTTGCCGGATCCGTTCACTCCAGCCACAAGGACGACGCCGACGCCCTCCTGCGGCAGGTGAAGCGTGGTGTCCCACTGGCGCAGATTCTCCTTGATCTGCGCCCGCAGGTAAGCCACAACCTCCTCGGCTTGCTTGATTTCTCCCTGCTTGTAGGCCTGCATGATACCGTCGCAAAGGCGCGTGACAGTGCGCGGACCAACGTCGGCCACGTATAGTTGCTCCTCAAGCTCCTTTATAAGCTCCTCGTCGAGCTTCCTTCCCACGGTCAGAACGGCGCGGAGGCTGCTCGCGATCCTGTCGTGCGTCTTCCGCAGGCCCGCCTTGAACCGGGACAAAAGGCCCGTGCCGCCAGGCTTCGCCGCCTGTGGGGAAGCGTTATCGCTGTTGCCCTGTCTTGACATACCTGTCAGTGGCACTCACAACTCGTGTTCCGCAAACGCCGCGGGGGCCGAGGCTTCGCCTCACTCCCCGGATCTGCTCGCTAAATCGCAGACCTCTACGAAAGAAACGAACTCCTGACCGATTGACACGTGCGGTCCTGCGTGGCCGTGGAAGTCGCTCCCTCCGCTCACTGCCAACCTCAGCTCTCTGGCGGCGTCCAGGAACCTTCGTTCGTCATCAGCCGTGTGGCCCGGACAGTGGACTTCGATGCCGGCGAGACCAGCCTCTGTCAGCTCCTTCAGCAGATCCTCCACGCCTCCGGTCACCCCGGGGTGCGCCAGCACCGGGCACCCACCCGCACTGCGGATCAACCCTATCGCCTCGGACGGAGTGAGCCGTTCCTTGGGCACGTATGCCGGGCCGCCCGCGCCGATGTAGCGATCGAAGGCTTCCCTCATATCACTGCAGATGCCCTGTTCGACCATCTGGCGGGCCACGTGCACGCGCCCAACTGCGCCCCCGAGGGCGCGGTTGAGCACATCGTCGCTGTCAAACTGGAACCCCAGGCTTCTGAGTTTCTCCCCCATCTTCTCGATCCGCGCCACTCTTACCTCTCGAAGCCGATGCAGCTCAGCCAGGAGATGAAGGTCGCTCGTGTCCACGAAAAGCCCTATCAGGTGCAGTTCCAGCTCATCTTCATGACCTTCCCTGTCAGCGTAGGCTGTCAGCTCGACGGCCGGTATGAGGCGGATGCCGACCTCAGCGGCGGCCGACGCCGCTGCCGCGACCCCCTCCACGGTATCGTGATCGGTCAGCGCGATGGCGGACAGCCCGCTCTGCGCCGCCAGCCGCACTACCTCCTCGGGCTCCAGCGAGCCGTCGGACGCAGTCGAGTGGACGTGGAGGTCCGCGCGCGCCTCGGGATCAGCTTCGAACCGATAGCGGTCGCCCCGCCCGCAGTCGTCCTCTTCCTGGGCTGCCTCGGATTCATCGGCTGAACCGCCTTTGCGTTCGCGTGCATGGGTGCAATACACCTTGTCCAGCACCCCGTTGACGAAGGTTGGGGAGTTCTCCGTGCTGTATCTCTTCGCCAGTTCTATCGCTTCGTTGATGGCGACCTTCGGCGGCGTGTCGTCGCGGCACACCATTTCATAAGTGGCAAGCCGCAGGATATTGCGGTCTATGATCGGCATCCTGTCAATGCGCCAGTTCTCGGCCGTCTCTTCGATGATCTTGTCAATGGACTGCTGATTCGCAAGGCAGCCCTCCACCAACTCGCGCCCGAAACGCACCATGTCATCTGCGCTTTCGGCCGCACAAAGGGCGTCCAGGCTGGCCGGGGGGAGTTCGCCCCTCACGTCCTTCTGATAGAGGGCCTTGAGGGCAAACTCTCTTGCTTGGGTTCTTTTTCTCACTCTGGTTTCAGCCTGGAAGACAATGACATTGCGAACAGCTTGCCGGCCGGGATTGAGGCCCTGTACGGCGGCCTCGCGCCGGGTGTTGCAGCCTGTAGGGCTTCCGGAGCCGAACCGCCGATCAGGGCGCGTGCAGAGCTGGGCCGATCTACCGCTTGCGGAGGCCCTCGATGAGGTTTGCCATCTCAATCGCTGCAAGCGCAGCCTCTGCGCCGCGGTTGCCCGTGCGGGCGCCTGCGCGATCTATGGCCTGATCCAACGTCTCGGCGGTGATGATGCCGTAGATCACCGGCACCCCGGTCTCGAGGCTCAGCCTCGCCACACCGCGGGCCGATTCGGCGGCGACGAAGTCGAAGTGCGGCGTCTCGCCGCGGATTACGGCACCCAGGCAGACAACAGCA
>Ga0315289_10002164_pt1 | contig 30378 bp, 50 predicted proteins | sample YL17G11_40_MG_FD_203452 | JGI IMG/M metagenome (GOLD analysis project Ga0315289, IMG submission 203452) | Sediment microbial communities from Yellowstone Lake, YNP, Wyoming, USA - YL17G11_40 | ecosystem: Environmental > Aquatic > Freshwater > Lake > Sediment | place: USA: Wyoming | collected... | reverse complement strand
CCGCAGCGACAGTTTAACTGGACCGCATTTACCGAGGCAAAAATGATCCGAATTAAAGAATTAGAAAAGCTTATTTTAAAAGCCAGAGCCGCCTATTACAATGATCAGCCTATTATTTCAGATAAGGTCTTCGATGCTTGGGTAGATGAACTTAAAGTCCTTGAACCCACCAATAAGGCAGTTACCAATATTGGCTCGCCCGTAGCCCCTTCAGTTTGGAAGAAGGCTAAGCATCAAATTCCCATGGGTAGTTTAGATAAGGTTAATACGCCTGCCGAACTGGTCAAATGGGTAGATGACACTTGCCCTAAAGAAGACCTTTTCGTTTCTGAGAAGCTTGATGGGCTTTCTATTGAATTAGTCTATGAGTCGGGCAAGTTAGTTCAGGGTATAACTAGAGGCGACGGTGAAATTGGCGAAGATATTACCGTCAATGTTATTAAGATGGGCGGGGTTCCTTCTGTTCTAAAAGGTAGCGATTTTACTGGTAGTTTCAGAGGCGAAATCATCCTCACTAAAGCTAACCATAAGAAGCATTTTGCTGATAAGGCAAATCCGCGTAATGCGGCTTCTGGCGTTTCCAAGCGTTTAGACGGTGTTGGAGTAGAGAATCTAGATGTCTTGCTTTATCAGGTAGTTGGAGATACCGACTTCAAAACTGAGGAAGATCAGTTTCAATTTTTAGAGAGCTTCAAATGTAAAGTTCCTAATTATAAGGTCATTCCTGCTGTCGTTAATAAAAAGAAAGCGTCTCAGTTAGTAACCGAAGCTTGGCGTAAATATCAAGATAGCGTTAGAGATGGTTTGGACTACGATATTGATGGTCTAGTTATTCGACTTAACGATTTGGTTAAACAAGACGCTTTAGGTGAAACAAACTTACGCCCTAAAGGAGCCATTGCTTTTAAGTTCGAAAATGAAGCTCGTGAATCCACTATTGTTGATATCATTTGGCAGGTGGGAAACAGCGGAAGATTAACCCCTGTTGCCATCGTAGATCCTGTCAGTCTTGTTGGCGCTACGGTAACCCGAGCCAGCCTTTATAATATAGCTTATATTGATGCGCTGCAGCTTGATATTGGCGCTAAGGTTCTTGTAGCCCGTGCCAATGACGTTATTCCAAGAGTCGAGGAGCTTATCAAAGGTACTGGTAAGGTCGCTCAGCCACCTAAATCATGTCCTGTCTGCAAAGGTAAGCTTAAAATGGATGGCGAAAACCTTAACTGCGTTGATGTGGATGCTTGTCCGGCTCAGATTGTGGGTAGAATCAAGAATTGGGTTAGCGAACTCAACATTCTTGAGTTAGGCGAAACTGTTATTGAGAAACTAGTTAGCGCTGGGTTCGTCTCAGATCCATCTGACCTTTATAACATTAGTGTTGCCGATATCGCAAGCCTCGATCGAATGGGAGAAAAATCAGCAAAGAATGTTTATGATTCGATTTGGAAAAACAATCCGGTACCCCTTGAAATTTTCTTGGGCGGTCTTAGTATAACAATGATCGGTTCTTCCACGATCAAATTACTCATGGATGCGGGATACGACACATTAGATGATATATTAGAGCTGGATGCGGACCAAATTGAAGCTGTCAAAGGTATTGGACCAATTAAAGCCGAATATTTAGTTAATGGTTTGGTCAAATATGCTAAGACCATTAACAACCTACAAGCTAATGGTCTTAAAATCAAAAAGAAGGTTATTGGGGCTTTGACCGGAAAAACATTTTGTTTTACTGGCTCAATGGAAACGAAACGACCTATCCTTGAACAAATGGTAATGAACGCGGGCGGATCTCTAAAGAATTCAGTGGGTAAAGGTCTTGCTTATTTAGTAATTGCAGATCCGAATAGCTCTAGTTCCAAGGCTGTAGCAGCTCGTAAATTAGGCACAAAATTAATTTCCGAGGTAGAGTTTCTTAAATTAGCAGAATAAGGTTTATTCATTATGACTTTAAAAGATAAGTATGCATCTTTTCTTAAAACTAAGACGGAAATGACGTTCTCTTTAAGAGAACTAATCATTCAACATAAAGATAAGATTGATTTGGCTTCTAGCATAGCGCATACTATGCGAAACTTCTATGTCGATAAGACTCCTTTTGCCCTTGTAGAAGGTGCAGTTGATGCAGTTATAGACATGGTTATCGATAAAGCTTATTTTGCAACTGATTATTTTACTGAAATTAATGGTTGGGAAGAAGTTAATTTTGATAGGTTTCCATTAGATGGATTTTTTACAACTATCATTAATAAATACCCTTCAAGACCATTTAAGTTTGAGAGTGATAATGCTAAAGTTAAATTTGTACAATTGCCTTTTGCTGAAATTGGGTATTTAGAAAACGGCGGATCAGAATTTCTCTTTTATCGAAAAGAGACCACTACCTCTGAGGCGGTTTTTAACTTTTTGGTAGATGAGAAGTTTAAGGAGCTAGATACTAATTTTATTGGATTCGGCTATAAAGAACGAGCATCTTCAAATAGAGGAAAAGAAACCGTATCTCATGGTTCAGGCGCAACTTTATATCCAGAGCCGTTGGTGGCGATCGATTCTCCTAAAGCAGATCATTATACTGCATACATCCAAAAGTATTTAGATAAAGGAATTAGTCGTTCATTGCTATTCTACGGTCCTCCCGGAACTGGCAAAACTACTTTATCTCAAACCATTATCAAGAATCTTAATTTTAGAACTTTGAAATTTAGATTTGATAATAATTACGATTATAATCTTTTCTTTTTCATCATTAAGTATTTCAAAATTGAAGCGGTCATTTTAGATGATTGTGATCAGATTCATGCTGACCGCGAATTGCTTGAATTACTAGAGATGCTTAAACGTGAAACCAAATTAGTGATCGGTTTAGTTAATTCCCTTCAAGAATTCCACCCTGCGATTCTTCGTCCGGGTAGAATGGACGAAATTATTTTAATTGATTCTCTTGAAACGCAAGTTATTGTTGATTTACTTGGACCGCTTACTGAGCAGTTCGCTGAACGAGTAGCCAAATGGCCAGTTGCTTACATCAATGAACTAATTGCTCGTTCAAAAGTTGTTGAGGGTGAAGAGCTTGAAGAGGCTTTTGAGACTTTAAACTCAAGAGTTGTTGAACAGTTAGAAAGTTTAGAATGAAATATATTTTTACAACAGAAGATTTACAAAAAGCCGAAGAGTTTTCCTCTAAGATTGATGTTAATTATTATTCTGGAAGAGATCAGCTTGATGTTCAAAAGAAAAGGCTAGATCAGAAAGTTGGCAAGCTAGGAGAATTGGCAGTTTATGGCATTCTCAAGGAGAAAATGAACACTCTCACCGAGCCAGATTGCAAAATTTATGAGGCTAGTCAAAAATCTTGGGACTATGATATGAAGTCTGACACAATTAACCTTCATGTAAAATCTCAACTGAATCTTCAAGCTCTAGAATACGGAGAATCTTGGATTTTTCAAGCGCAAGACAAACATATTTTTGTTAATTATCTACCACAAGATTATGTCGCATTTGTTATTGTCTCCCTAATTCATAAATCTGCAGAAGTAAAAGCCATTGTCTCCCTGGATTTTTTGCATAAGGGCGATCTTTTCAAGATGCCAGTCAAAGAAAACCTTAGAAAGTCTAATAAGTTAGCTGTCTATTACGCTGATCTAGAGAAGCACCCCGATAATCTATGGCAACTGTAAAGGAATGTGGGAGGTGTAATTTTCTATTGGAATTGAAGTATTTTCATAAGAATAAAAACACAATTACCATATCAAAATATGGATGAAGAAAACTTCAAAAAATGTTGGACATTAGAAAATTTAAGACCTTTAAGCGCTAAAATTAACATTCTTAATGGGTCCAAAACAAGAAGTAAAAATGAATAAATCACCATTTCGTTATCCAGGTTCAAAGGCAAAGATGCTCCCTATTCTTATGGAACATATTGATAAGCTTATGGAGAATCAGAGTACATTCACCGACGCTTTCGTTGGTGGAGGTTCTGTTGCCTTAGAGGTTGCAACCAAATATCCTAACGCCACCATTTACTTAAATGATAAAGATGTTTGGATGTTCTCTTTCTGGGACATTGTTTGCGGTGATGCAACCGATCAGTTGCCCGATCTGCTATCTCTAATTGACCAACCAGCTACCCTGGAGCAATTTTATAAATTGCGAGCGATAGAAGAGCCCGACAGACTTCAATGCGCTTACAACGCCATCTTCTTTAATCGTACGACCTTCTCGGGCATCTTAAAAAGCGGACCTATTGGTGGTAAGGGGCAGAAAAGTAAGTACCCCGTTGATTGTAGATACAATGCGGCTAAAATCAAAAAGAAGATAATAGCTATGAACAAACTCTTATCTGGAAGAACGACGGTTGATTGTAAAGATATCTGCGATTACCTCCCAAATAAGACTGGAGCCATTTATCTCGATCCGCCATATTTTAAACAGGGTAAAGCTTTATATACGGAATATATGAAACCGGCAGAACATGAGGCAATGGCTGATATTTTAAGAAAGAAAACCGATTGGATTCTTTCTTATGATGATTGTGAGCAAATTAGAATGATGTATGACAATTGTTATATTATTGATTTGGCTGCTCGCTATTGTATTAATGGCAAAAAGAGTTCTTGGGAAAAGAAAAACGAGTTAATAATATTACCATGAAAATTAATAATTATAAAATAATTAAAGTATCTAAACATGAATCATATACTGCTTTTATTACTAAAGGCAAAAAACCATTAGTTTATATATTTGATACAATATATTTTTATGATAAAGATGATAAAGAATGTGGTCCAGAAATAATTCGTGATTCAAAAGAATTTGATAACGAAGGGTATTGGAATAATTTATTAGTTAAGTTGCCATTATCTGTTTTAAAAGGACTTGGAAAGAAATGAAAAATATATTTTTGGCATTAGTTACAGCAATCGGTCTTTCCGGATGTGCTTCGTATGAAGGGCGTATAGATTATCCTTATTATCATTATAGTTGTATAAACTATAATAATGAAGTTGTTTGTGGAAATCATTATTATTCCAGAGAAGGAATAGTTTATTATTATGACTCTAAAAGAAGCCGGTGGATAGGTCATGAATACTATCGCCATTATGAGCCGAAAGAAGTAGAATCTCACGATCGAGGAAAATATCGCTAATATGTTAGATGCTTTAATTGTAATCTTCTCTTTTTATGGATTAACGTGGGCTATTAAAGAATCTGAGATTCTTTCCATTCCAAGAAATTGGATTATGAGAAAGAGCGTTTTCGCCTTTAAACTTCTCTCCTGTTATTTTTGCACAGGCTTCTGGTGTGGTATTGTCATTTGCCTCCTTCACGAAAATCAGCCTCATTTTAATTTTTTAATATTATGGGGCTTGGCAAGTGCTGCGAGCAGCCTTATATTGGATGCAATCGTATCCCGCCTTTTTCGTTAAATGAAATTATTATTGTTGAGCACAATTTTTTTAGCGGGTTGTTCCGCTCAAAATTTTTCTTTTGATAAAGGCATCAGTTATCAAGAGGGTGCTTTTTTTTGTAAAAACAACATTTGTTGTATAGCGAAAAATAACATAACTTTCTGCTCGGTAAATAGTACGAGCGAAGTTTTTATTTATATTAAGGTAATAGAACAATGAATAATGAATCAAATTTTTTAGATGTAGCAAGAGATCTTTTATCAAAAACAGAAGATGAGAAAATTATAGAGGAAAAGGCTGCCGTCTTTTTGCGTCAAAGAAGCGGCACGGTTAATTCTGAAGATCCATTAGTTTCATTTTTATATGAATTGATGCGAGATCATGTTACGCCCGGAGATATTGAAAAGGTCCTTCAACACTCCGAAGACAAGGGCGAAACTCAATATACAAACGGTTGGTTGGCAGAATACGCAAAAGATATCGCAAATAGATTAAGGTAATTATTATGGCTGATAAATTAGTTTGCTATCGTGAAGGTCAAGAGCCTAAATTTCCATCTAGCTATGATGTTATTGATCGTAAGACGTTGAATAAAACCGACATTATGGTCAATAACAACAAATTCTATAATTTGGAAATTCAGGTTGCGCCTTCTGGCGAAGCCAGGATTTATACCGTTTATGGTCGAGTTGGCGCTGGTGGAGCTAAAGAATATCGTGTCTGTACCGATCGCGCTCATGCTGAAAAAGAAGCCGAGAAGCTTATTAAAAGTAAAAACAAAAAAGGCTATGAGCTAGTTAAGCTTTCTAAATCGGACATTGGATCCGAGACTGGTAAAGCTAAAATAGAAGCTGGCGTGTCTGAAGAGACTTTGAAGAGGGCAGGTGTCAAGATTGAAAGCGCAGAACCCGAAGGCAGCAAACTAAAGCCTCAGGTTGCAGATCTTGTAAGAACTTGGTTCGGCATTACTGCCGACTTCATTGAACTGAATTTGGACACCAAGAAATGTCCGCTTGGACAGCTATCTCTTGATCAGATTGCTAAGGCAAAAGATATTCTTGAAGAGGCTCGCCTTATTCTTCATAAGAAGAAAAAAGATAAAGGTGAGTTAAACAGACTCACCAGTTTATATTACTCTAATATTCCTTATGTTCTTCCGCGCAAAATTGATGCGGATCTTCTTCGATTTGATGATGATCCTAAGATTGATAATGCCTTCGATATCCTTGATATTTTTGCTGATGCAAAGAACGCCGAAAAGGTTATCAGCAAGAAAAGCGCAGTTGATGCTCAGTACGGAACGCTCAAAGCTCATATCGATTGGGTTGATCCTGCCGATCCGACTTGGAAATGGCTTGATGAATTAATGCATAGCACCCGAGCATCCAATCATCGAGGGCTTGGAAAATTGAAGACGCACAAAATCTTTAAGGTTGTTCGCGATAAAGAAGATAAACTCTTTTTAGAGGCTGCCGAGAAGATTGCTAAAGAATGCGGAAAATTCAATCCATCTGAAGTTTATGCTCATCATCTGGCTAAGAGACCCGATCTTGATAAAGATATGTTGGCTTTGTATAAAGCAGCTAATGTTTGTCCAGGCTGGCACGGAACACGCCGCGCCAATATGGTTGGCATTACCACCAAAGGGCTTCTCATTCGTCCTTCTGGCGTAGCCCATGCTGGATCAATGTACGGCGACGGAATTTATTGGGCATCTAACTCAACTAAATCCATTAACTATTGTGATGTCAATGGTTCTCATTGGGTTCAGGGATCAAATAAGACCGCTTACTTATTCTTGGCTGACGTTGCTCTTGGTAATCAGGAAATGGCTTCCGGATCTCATTTTTATACCAAGAACAAAATTAAACCAAACCATAGCGTCTGGGCAAAAGCCGGCAAGGGCGGAGTAGTAAATGATGAGTTCATTACTTATACGGCTTCAGGTCCGGGTCAGCAGCACCATATCAGATACATTATAGAATTTGAAACGCAGGCAAAATAAATGAAACGATTTGAGTTTGATTTGATATTAACTATTGATGCCGCTTCTAAAGCAAAAGCGCGAGAGATTGCTGCGAACGTTTTAGATAATTTGAAAGATACAATGGGGCATAGCCCCCATTCTTGTCAATTGGATCTTTTAGAAAGTTCTGGCATTGAAGTCAAATTAGTAGATGAAGAGGATTATGATGAGTAAAAAGCCGTATTCGATGGTAAAAGTAGTTTGCCCTCATGAATTGCCTAAAAAAATTTCCGATAATATCTTTGCTATCGGTAAAGAGTGGGAGCTTGCCAATGATTCTTTTTTTATTTTTACAGTAGGTGATTTTGTTAATGAAAAAGATCATTGTGAAAATGATAAACGATTACTCCGGCTTGATCGATGGCTTATAGATAATGGCTGTGATGTTGGCGAAGAACTTTTAATTAAACATTGGTGGTGATTCATGGAACAAATTCTTTTTTACAGATTACCCGAGCCTCATGGTTATATGAGTAATTTTCATCGCTCGAAAATTTATGTCTTCGGTGATTGGCATACTACATCAGAGCACGCATATCAGACTCAAAAAACAGTATCAATGGAAGAGCGCGCAACCTTTAAAAAAGAGGCTGTAACTCCACGCCAAGCTCAAGTTATGGGGCAGAAATTAACTTGTCGAATTGATTGGGACGCCATTAAAGATACGATAATGTACGCCTGCCTCGTTGCTAAATTTACGCAGCATCACGATTTATTAGAGCAACTTCTTGCCACCAAAGATGCGGAGCTTGTCGAGGACTCGCCCGTTGATTGGTATTGGGGTTGGGGTAAAGATCGTACCGGCAAAAATATGCTAGGTAAGCAGTTAATGGAAATTAGAGAGCAGTTAAAAAATTATCATGAGTAAAAAAGGGCAATATAAAATTCCGTTTGACCTTAAAGGCAATCTCCTTGATTGGATATCGAGAGATAATAAATATTATGATTCTAAAGGGGTTTATGTGGATGCCGTTCTAGAGGATAATTTTAAATTTCATGACATTCTTGAATATACCGGATATTCTCAAGGAAGATCTTCTGCTCACATGCATTTTAAATCCATTAATTCTCATAGAAAATTTCATATGACTTTAAAAGATTTTCATCAAATTTTAGTCAAAAAACTCATGATTAGTAATAAATTTGAGGGAGACTTTACTTTCGCGAAAAGAGGATCAAACTATATGCTTGTTCCAGTTTTTCCTCCCGCTCCCTAATTTTTAAAAATTATGCGTCCTTGCGCATCTCGAAAAAAGAATTATAATAACTATGGCGCTGCTACCCCCTGGCAAATTTTATACTTACACTGCGACAACCTCATCTTCAATGGGTTTCCCAATTGATTGGGTTGCTGGTATTGATTGGGCTTGTCAGCCAATCTCTAAGCAAGAAAAAGTTTGGCATGGTAATGCCGAAGGTTTTGAGTGTAATGAGTGCTCAGATTTTTATCCTATGGCAGAATTAAATCTTCCAGAAGGTTCAAAAGAGCCTTCCGCGTTTCAGTGCTATTGTTGTCGTAAAGGTCTAAAAACTTTATTTGGTAGAGGAACAGAATAATGACTACGCTAGAAGATCAGGTCGGTATCATCGTTAATAAATTGGTTGATGACCGTGAGTTATTTACGGCATTAGATGTTAGCAATAAAGTTAAAGGAAGTCATCCATTAGCCCGGCATCGTGAGGTGCGCGATATTGTTCGCAAACTTTATACTTCTGATATGCAAGTTCGTAGTTATGGAAGAACGCCCATTGAAGTTATTTTAGATGATGGCTCAAAGACTGAGGCTTTGCTTTACCATAGCCTTTCAGATGCTTGGGACTTGGCTGTCAAATATGATGATCAGCGGAGAACTGCTAATGCAGCCACTCAACCAGTTCTTAAGCTTATGTCAGCGACAATTTCAATCAAGCCACGAGTTAAGAGCACGACTGCGATTACTGTGATTCCGACAAATGTTACGGCTCCAATAGCCGTTACTGCTACACAAAGCCCCAAAGACCTTTGGGATAATTTGTTTTCGGCAACTCGTTTATTTCCTAAGTTTTAAATTGCTATTAATCGGTAGTCGTGCGGCTAAAATTCATTTTCCAGATTTCAAATATCCGCGAGATTATGATTTTATCGCTTCACGGGTTGAAGCTGGTGATTTTTTAAGTCTTCATAAACACGAGATTTTGCCGAGTCATCCAAAAAAGATACGGGCTCGTGTCAAACTTGGAGGTCATAATAAACAATTTGAAATCGAAATTGCGGAAGATATTCCATCTTCCCTTCGATTGCATTGTAAAGATCGCGATCGGCAGCATTACGATTCGGAGTTAAAGTGCAACTATTTCGTTGCTTCTCCAGAAAATCTCTTTCTTTTAAAGAAAAGCCATATTTGTTTTAACATTAATTGGCGTAAAAATATTACAGATTATCTTTATCTTAAATCAAAAATTGATGAAAAGAAACTAGATAAAGATTGGTATGATATTTATACGCTTCGTTTCGATGAAATTAAATCAAGATTAAGATACAAAGAGCATAATTTTGATGTAGAGAATAGTGAGTTTTTTAACAAATCCGAAAAGTTTGTAAAGCGCTATCTTCCTCATGATAACATTCATTATGCTACATGCTTTTTTGATAAGCCTCTTTTTGAATCAGTAAAAAATGATTTATCAAAAGCTGCAATGAGCGAAGATAAAGTCAATTCCCTTCCACATAACTTAAAAATTAAGTTAATTCAGGAGGAGGCAATTGCTTTATCTATTGAGCGTTTTGTGCTTCCGGCAATTAAAAAAAATGAATCTTATGATGCCAAATCTTTTTATATTGACTCGGCAGCAAAGATGGTATATAATTATTTGCCTATGTTCATGCGGCTCTTTGCTGCAGATAATTTTTTAGAAATTATCGATTTGCCCATTGATTATGTAGATAAGTTTTTGAAAAATGTAAAGGGTTTAGATTTAAATCTTTTGAAGCAAGGAACATTATGAATACCTTTAAAGAAGCTTATCAAGCTAAAACTGCTTTGAAAATGACCCTATCTAATTATGGTTGGTTTAAAAGCATGACTATCGCTTCCGATGAAAAAGGCTGTAGCTTTTGCGTAGTCGTCTCTGTATCCAAACTAGATAATTCTGTAAGAAAAGTTATTCCAAACGTATTTGAGGGAGTTTCGGTGAAAACTGAGCTTGAGTAAATTGCGCCTAATTCATGTTAGTGATACCCACGGTCATTTTAAAGACCTTCAGGGTTATGCAGAAATTGTTGTGCATTCAGGAGATTTTTGTCCTGATTTGCCTGCTTTTTTTGCCGGTCATTTGCATAAAGTAGCCAATGAACAAGAGTCTTGGCTTTTGAAGAAAAGCTCTTTTATTAAAAAATGGCTTAACGGAAAATCGTTTTATTTTGTTCTTGGAAATCACGACTTTATTAGCCCGGTTAGATTTGCAGAAATCTTGAAAAGTGTTGGTATAGACGCTTATGATCTAACCGAAAAGGTCGTGTCTTATGGAAATGTTAATTTTTATGGTTTTCCTTACATACCTTATATTAATGGACAATTTTCTTACGAATGCAGCAGCGAGCAAATGGCGGATCGTATTGATGCGATGGTTGCCGTTTCGCAAGTAAGTTATCTTGACGTAATTGTGGCTCATTCTCCACCAAGAGGATGCCTTGATTATTGTTTCCATCAGTATGAAAGTTTTGGAAATATCGGCTTATCAAACGCTTTGGATTATAAATGGGATAAAGATACGTTGCCACAAGCTATTCTGTGCGGCCATATTCATGCATCCCATGGAACGACAATTAGGGGCGGGGTGCTCATTTCAAATGCAGCAACTTCGCAGAATATAGTAGAGATTTGAAATTATGATATGTGATGTTTGCGGTTCAGAAAAAGAAGAGAAAAGGCAATGCAAAAATTGCAAACAAATATATGACCAAAAACGTTACCAAGAAAATAGGGCAGAGCGTCTAATTTCTCAAAAGAAATATAATCAAGAAAATTCTTCTGAAATTCTGAAATATCAAAATGAATATTATAAAAATCATTTAGATAAAATATTGCTTAGGCAAAGTAAATATAAAAAAGAGATGTATATGTTAAATGTTGCATATAAATTGCGAGCGGTGTGTTCAAGTATGATTTATCAGGCGATGAAAAGCTCTAAAAATAATTCGCCAATATTAGATTATCTTCCTTATACTATGGATGAATTAAAGGCTCATTTGGAAAGTAAATTTGATGATAATATGGCTTGGGATAATTACGGAGTCTATTGGCAAATAGATCATATTATCCCTCAAAGTAAATTACTTTATACTAGTATGGAAAGTGAAAATTTCAAAAAATGTTGGGCATTAGAAAATTTGCAACCGTTAGAAGCTGTTGCGAATAGAAAAAAGCATGATAAGATCATTAAGAGTTAATTATGAAGATTAAGCCCAAAGAAGTAATGGTTAATTTACCCGTTTATTTCTCCTTCTCCGATTCTGATAAAGTTGCCGAATTCGCTACAAACATAAATAGTATTCTTCATGGGAAACAGCGCGTCAAATATGATGAGCTAGGAATTCATGATGAACAAATTGTAGCAATTTTCTATCTTTATAGGGATAAGGAGTTTGCAGAATTAAAAGAGTTTGTTAAAACTTATCTCATTGATGAGTGCTAAGTAAAATGTCATGCGCATCATTAAGGTGCGCATGACATTCTTTTTAAGGAAGCTATGGTTCAATTTAAATTTATAGGTCGGGGTCAAGCAAAAGGTTGTGCAAAAGATTGGGTTGATGCAAAGTATAGAGAATTACCTTATACATTTTCGATTACTAATTCAAACATTACTTTATTCTCTCCGTCCATCATTAAAAGATTACAGTCTATCAAAAAGCATGGAGTTATCATCCCATTAAGAAAAGGTCGAGGATATTTCATCGGTATCCAAGCGATTAATAAAGCGCAGCATCTTTCTAAAAAGAAATCTGATGCCGCAAAATTAAGACAGCTAGGTAAAAAAATAAAATTGCTTCAAAATAAATCTGACGTAAAAGAATTTATCGAAACTTTATCTCAAGCAATTGGTCTGTCTAAAAACAGAAATATCATTCCAGAAAATATGAATAAATTGTATGGTCGAATGTGGATGTGGTATTCTTCATTAAGGTCTTATTAAATGGTAAAAGTTTTAAACAGAGAAGAGTTGGAAAAATTAACTACAGCCAGATTACTAGCTTATAAAGATAAGCTGATGAAAGTTCCAGAAGAACCTAATTGGGATGAATGTGATTATAGCAGAATAAATAAACTTTCTCCTGAATGGAGAAATCTTTATCATTTAGTAAAATCTGTGTTATCAGGAAGAGAAAATATTAAATGAAACATTTTTTGAGAAAAGACCAGGTTTTTACTTTCAATTGGGATGTTTGTAAAAAACATTTAGTTTCAGTTAATCAGTCTAATTCGGAAGTTTTAACAACTAATGATAGTGAGAGAATTGTTACTCAGTTTAGAAAAGAAACCAAACCGGGTGGCTGGGAGCGAACAATCGAAGAGAAGCTTGATTATACCGTTTATAGCAGATCTACTTTAAATGCTAAGTTTATAGTAATCGATATTACTACTGGTCATGGGATGCGTGATACGTATCTTAATGGACATTATGTAACGTCTCGTCAGATCGGCACCTGCGTAACCCTTAGCTTCTATCAATCGGGCTGTTTCACCGGAATGATTTATCCAGTTGATTTGAATTTAATTTCTGGTCCAGAAGATAAAGATGTTGTTCTTAAGCAGATTTGGGTGGAGACTGAATGAAATTAGTAGCATTCACAGGTCATAGACCGGATAAAATTGGAGGATATGATCTTCCAAATCCAACTTATATGCACGTCTGTCAAGAGATTGATAGAGTTCTCCGAGAGCTTAAGCCTGATAAGGTTATTTCTGGAATGGCATTAGGAGTAGATCAGTGGGCAGCTAATGTCGCTTTAAAGCTCAACATTCCATTTATTGCCGCGGTTCCATTTCTTGGTCAAGAAGGCAAATGGCCAAATAAATCTCAGCAGCTTTACAAAAAGATGCTAGAGAAAGCCGCCGAGATTGTCATTGTTTCTGAAGGTGGCTATGCAGCCAGCAAGCTTCAAATTAGAAACGAGTGGATGGTTGATCGCTGCGACGTTCTTGTTGCCGTATTCGATGGAACTTCAGGCGGAACGGCTAATTGCGTTACTTATGCTAAGGGGAAAGGCAAAGAAATTGTCTTTATAAAACCATGATTAAAAGTTCTAAGATTCTAGATTCATTAGTAGATGATATTTTTTCTTTAAATGAAGAAGATCCTGATTTCGATTGTGATATGGTTTATGAGCTAGGCGCCGAATGTTTTGCTAGGGAAAACGAAGATAAGTGTCGAACCGATCATTTTGACAGTCACATTCGTGACGGCGTATCTTTAGTTACAAAATCTTTAAAAACTAAAAAGCCAATTTTTTGCGTGACTCCAGATAAATCTGATGTTGTTCTTTATTTCGTAAATGATTTGGCTTCTCTTAAAAAGAAATTCAAACTTAAATTCGAAGAGATGTCAAAATTGGTTTTAGAGAATGAAGATGAAGAGATTGAGGAGCTAGAGACCAAGCTTCAAGCTTTGAAATCTAAAAAGAAGAAAAAATAGCAATACAATGGTATATTAAATACCATAATGCCGTGGTGGCGAAATTGGCAGACGCACTGCACTCAAAACGCAGCGGGTAAAACCATGAGGGTTCAAGTCCCTCCCACGGCACCAATTTATATTTTAGTGGTTGTTGCAGTATTGCCACCCGTCCAAGTGATATAGCTTGATCCCGATCCAATATTAATGTATGGGGCGGCTGCCGTATTTCCCGTATGAGTAAAAACCTTAAAATTTGGATCAAGAACAGAGTCTTTAAAAATATCTCTCCAAACCTCAAGATCTGCTTGAGTCGGAGGATTTTCAAATTTAACTACAGGAATTGGATCTTCTTTATGAAGACTCAATGAGCCGCTTAGTAAAATTGCAAGGGCATCATTATCAAAGAATAATGGTGCTTTTTTTCGTCCCAGCATATCAATTTTTAGCGTGTTAATGACGAAAACGCTATCTTTCAATGCTGGATGCTCAAGAAGAAGCCTCTTTTTAGTTGCGTTAGTGCCGACAACTAAATAACCCTCGAATTGCAATGTCGCCCCAACTAAAGCCGTCGTCGTTCCAGATTGTCTAAAAATATTAATCATATCTAGTGCGTCGTCTACTAATTCACTTTTACTCATTTTAATCTCCATTATTACTATATCGGGTTATTATGCAATCTATCGCTCGTATTGAAGTTATTGATATGAACCGCGTGTTAGCTAATCCAAAGCTACTCTCTCAAATTAAAAAACTTACCCTCAAGCCTTGCTATGATGGGTTCGCCTCAGGAATGAATGTAGAGCTTATTATGTTTGAGAGGCTTGCTTTAGAGCGGAGAGTTAATGCTTCTGCCATTGTTGCATATTTAGGATCGGAAATGATTGGTTGGGCTTTATGTACTAGGGAGGCTAGCGATTTTGTATTTAATACAAATCAGTCTTTCGTTGGGCAGGGAATTCTTTTTGAAGTTTATGTTGATCCGAGTTATCGCCAAATGGGAATCGGCTCCGCTTTATTTCGTAAAGCCTCAGAGACTTTCTCAGATGAAAAATTATTTGTTTGTCCTTGGGATACGGTTAGCGACAGCTTTTATTCAAAACACAAAAATCTTCCGCACGAAATTATTTAATTTTCGCGCCTTGACAACCCCAAACTTAGCCTTATAATAACACCATGAAATTTGATCTTGAACTTGAAAACGACATTGGTTGCATCTCCATATCTCTTAACAAAGATTTTGCTGAAGGTGAAATAGAATCTATTGTTAAAACGATGAAATCGCTCCTTCATACTAAATTGGCGCTTACCAATGATTCAGTCTTCGCTTTAGGAGATGAATATTTATATTTTGAATTGCAGTTTCATAATCCACAAAATAAAATTGTAGCTATCAAGGCTTTGCGCGAGGCGCTTGGTTGCGGCTTGAAAGATGCTAAAGATATGGTTGATGGCACGACGCGAGTACCTCCGCTCTCAGCCTTTAATGCGAAGGCTGTAAAAGCCTGTTTAGAACGCAATGGTTTGGGCGGCGCAAAAGATTTCTCAATTAAAGCTTGTAAGGAATAAGGAAAGACTATGGAAAATTTTTCAAGTGAAGATGTAGCGAAAACATTGGGCAGCATGACTGTTCTCGAAGTGATTGCTTTAACCAAGCAGTTAGAGGAAAAGTGGGGCGTCAAGGCTGAGCCGGCGCCAGTTCAATATCAGGCTCCTGTTGAAAAGCCCGGTGAGGGACAGACTGAATTTGATGTTATCCTTGCTTCTGTCTCGGCAGAAAAGAAGATGGCTGTAATCAAATTGGTTAGAGAGCTTACCCTTCTTGGTCTTAAAGAGTCCAAAGAATTAGTAGAGGCTGCGCCTAAAACGATTAAGGCTGGAGTCTCTAAAGCTGATGCAGAAGAATTGAAACGTAAATTAACTGAAGCTGGCGGAATTGTCGAGGTAAAATAATGGAAACTCTTAAAACGAATACTGGTGATGTGATTGCGGTTACACCTATCACTGATTGGAAAGCTCGCGCTCTCAAAGCCGAAAAACGCTTAGAGTCATTTGAATATGTCTTAGCTTATGCTAATGATATTGTTGCAACTTGGCCAGAGATTACCATGAGAACTTTATGGCGAATGACGGATAAGGTTGCAACCTTAAAAAATGCTTTAAAGGATATTTGATAATGGAACATTATGAATGTAATTGTGAATGTCATAAACCTCACGTACGCATGATGCATTTTATGGAATGTTGCGGTCCTTGTCCATTTTGCAAATTAAATATTAAAGATTCTTTTTGGAAAAGCCATATAAAAGCGTGTGCGGATAAGGCGACACCCAAAAAAGAAGCTTGAAATAATGGAATAACCTGATATAATAACGTCAGGTTAATGCTAACGTAGCCCAATGGCAGAGGCAATCGTTTTAGAAGCGATTTAGTGCGAGTTCGAATCTCGCCGTTAGCACCAGATATGTTATTAATGCCCATGTGGTGAAATGGCAAACGCGCAGCGCTAAGAATGCTGTATCCGCAAGGGTTTGGGGGTTCAAGTCCCTCCATGGGCACCAAATGTCAAAATTGAAGTATACGAAAGATTTGCTAGAACCTCTTGTAAAGAGTTCATTTTCTACGCAAGAAGTAATGCGAAAATTAGGGTTAAAACTTACTGGTGGAAGCAATTCTCATTTAAAAAAGAAATTTGTATTATTTAATATAGATACGGCACATTTTCTTAAATACGGACCTAATTTTGGAATTAATCATAAAGGCGGATATGATAAAATACATTTTGAACAAGTGTTAGTATTAGATCGTCATAATGGACGGAGAGAAAATGTGTTTCGTTTAAAACGAGCCATGCTTGAAGCTTCTTTCAAAGAAGAATGCGCTCTTTGCGCGCTCCCTCCCGATTGGAACGGTAAAAAATTAACTTTACAAATCGACCATATCAACGGCAACGGGCTTGACAATCGCCCGGAGAATCTTAGATTCCTTTGCCCCAACTGTCATTCTCAAACCGAAACTTTCGGAGCCAAGAATATAAAGGGGTAAAATTGTTTCTGAAGGCATTAGTAGTTTTTATTTTAGTCACCTTTTATGATTTTAGTAAAACTCGATATATTTTTCATATTGCCCGATACGACGTTCTTAAAGCCGCCTTTTATTCTTCAATAACATCTTTTATCTCTAGCATAGTTATTCTAAGTTTTATTACCGATTATAAAATGATTGTTCCTGCAGCTATAGGCGCTTTTCTCGGAACCTTCATTTCAATGAAATTTGTTAAGAACACGTGAAGTTAAAATATACAAAAGAATTATTAGAGCCTTTAGTCAAAGAATCATTTTCTGTATTAGAAGTGATTAGAAAATTAAATGCTTGTATTTCGGGCGGCACTCACTCTTTAATCACTAAACATATCAAAAATTTCAATCTTGACACTTCTCATTTTTTAGGCAGATCTGCTAATCGTGGCAAAAAACCTACTAATAAATTAAATCATAATGATATTTTGAGTTTAAATCGTCTTATTATTAGAGAGCATTCTTATATTTTAAGAAGAGCCTTAATAGAATCTGGCGTTGAAGAAAAATGTTCTGAATGTAAATTGAATTCTAGCTGGAATAATAAAATTTTAGTTTTACAAATAGATCATATAAATGGCAACGGGCTTGACAATCGTAAAGAAAACCTTAGATTCTTGTGTCCAAACTGTCACTCACAGACGGAAAATTTTGGTTTTAAAAATGGTAATAAGTTGATATAGATCTTGTACACATTATGGTGGCGTTTGTAATCTGGTGATTATGGCGCTCTGTGACAGCGTGAAGGCGGGCTCGATCCCCGTACGCCACCCCAAAAGAATAGGCTCTCTTTAAACCTAATATGGACCCTTCGACCACTGGCTAAGTCTTCAGATTTTCACTCTGAAAAAACGGGATCGATACCCGTAGGGTTCACCAAGACAGGTTAAACTTCCTGCGTAAATATTAGTTTCCAGGGATTCAGCGTTAGCCTGGTAAAGAATGCGCTACCACGGTCCCATCATCTAGCGGTTAGGATAGAAGATTTTCACTCTTCTTACAGGGGTTCGAGTCCCCTTGGGATCACCATATTTTTATTGAGGCAAGATTATTATGACGAAAAGTTCTATTGAGCGATGTATTCAAGATTACAAAGATTCACTTTGCCGTATGAGCGAGAATCGACTTCGTGTCGAATATAATTTTCTTTTGACTCACCCGAATAGATATAGCGGCAAGCCGCTCAAGTTTAAACTTGACGCCGTTATGAATGAACTTCGATTCAAAGCAAAGGATTCAAAATGAAATATATATTAGCCCTTATAGCCACCGCAACCCTTTCAGCTTGTGTCCCAGATAATTATCCTGTGACCATTCCGCCCGGAGCCCAGCTTTGCAGAACAGATTATGATTGTTCCATCAATCAATATTGTGGATTTACAACTGGTTATTCCGCCGCCGTTTGTCAAAATGGTAGTGCGCAAGGCTTTCGTCTTTAACCCCCGATAATGGTGAGTTGTGAAAAGTACAACATTATTGTTAGCTATTGGGGCGACAGCTTTTGTTCTTTTAGGGTTTAAAGTGAATGGTTCTGTCGGACAAACCAGAATATTATATGTTCATAATAGATGTCATCAAATAAAGACAGTTAGCAATAATGCTGTTGGCAGAACCGTTCGAGATTTAAAAAGACAGGGCTATAAAATTTTACGAGTTTTCAAAGCCTCAGTTAAGCCGGCAATACCAAAAAAAATCAAACGATGAAAGCTGCGGTAATTACATTAGGTATTTTTATTTTGGCGGCTTTAGCCTCTAAAAGCTCTTCTATAAATGGAAGAACCAAATTGCATTATAGTAGACCGACAGAAAATTTCTTTTACGTATTAATAGTTAATACCAATGCAGTTAGAAGAACTATCCGAGATCTGAATCGTCAGGGTTATAAAATTACTTATAAGAAAAGATTATAATAATGGGCGTTGAATATACTTTAGCTAATCATAAAGATAAAACCGCTTATGAGCTTGGAAAAGGTTCATGGTATGCGCTTTGTGGTAATCCTAAAAGAACTGGCGATGAATGCCTTCTCTATGAAGATACCATATATGATATGATTTTACGCGAGATTTGGGATTACAATATCAGTAATCCGGGACCAGGTGAGACAGCAGATACTTGGCGAGAATATGCCAAGAAGATTTCCAAAGAAATTTATAAATTCGTTAATGATGCCGATCCGACCGAGATTAGCTTATGCAATGATAGCGATGACTCAAACTATGAATTAAGAAAGGAAAATTATCGCTGGGTAGGCTCTCGTTATGAAAGTGATGATTTAGTCTCTCTAAATAGGCATTTAAAAGAATAAGACCAGACGGTCCCATCGTCTAGCGGCTAGGACGGTAGATTCTCAATCTACTAACGAGGGTTCAATTCCCTCTGGGATCACCAATAATAATTGGGCATAAAGGAATGAAACTCAATCAGCTCCTTAAATTAGCGGAAGACTTTGAAACTGCGGCGGATTCATGGCAGCCCGACCCATCTTTTGATGAAGCCGGTTATGATGCTGCAACCGCCGCAAATGAGGCGTTTGCTGAAAAGAAACGCAAAGAAGTGGTCTCGGTCGTTTCCTCTTTAATTCCATCTAGTATGGATTTCAACGTTGCAATTGCTGACAAAGGACCGGGATCTCCTCCTAGCGTTTATTGCAGCATAGGTGTTGAATTAGGATTTTCTGATTTGCAAGAGGCGAAAAGAACCGCAAAGTTAATTTTTGAAAATCTCAAAAACAGTGATGATTTTGAAAAACTAGACAAAAGTAACTCTTGGATTCATGACGAAGTAATTGTTGTTTCTTTTGATTTTACGAAAAAATAAGCGAGTGATTTTATGCAAGATCGACATATTCAAGAATTATGTTCAGCGCTAAGGTTTATTGGAAACGCCATTAGTTATTTGGCTTTTGCTGTGATTATGAGCGGAATTTTCATTTGGTGTTCAGCCATAGGTCATCACTAATGAATGACGAAGAGAATAAAAAATATATTGCGGATCTTATAGCTCAAGGCTATAAAGTTCAACTAGATAAAGATGGCAAGGTTCTTTTCGCGACTTATTGGCACCCAGAATTAATTATTTCAAAAATTGATTTAAGTTCCAAAAAGAAGTAATAATATTATTTAGTCCAATATCCTCTTGATGGTTTTATTATTTCATAAGCTTTGCACCAAACCCCTATTGATACATCCGAAACTCCTAATTTTTCAGCTATCTTAGTTGTTGGTAATTCCCAGACCATTTTTTCTAACTCTTCTTTTGAAGGACGCTCTACTTTCCTAATATCTAATTTGGGGACTCCTTTTAATTTTCCCTGTGCTAAATCAGAAAATGGTATTCCGAAATCTTTATAATTTTTCTTTTTAGCAGTTTCAGTGAAATTTAAAAAATCCTCATACCAATATGCCGAAGTCGTTGAATTAGGTTTTTGGGTAGCAATAGTTTTGCCGCCAAATTTAATTGAAGGATAAACGCAAGATTTAACGTCAGGCAAATATAATGCAAAATAATCAAAATCTTCTGGACCATAATTTTTGCTATGATTGCCGTTAGTATCAGCCCAAGAAGTTCTATTTTTAACAATTCCATCAGAAGAATATTTGCATTGTATACGATATAGAGTGTTCTGCCGATAAGCAACTAAATCAAATGGCAAATGTTCGCTTAATGGAATTAAAATATCATATTCCTTTTCTGTCAAATCCGCAATAATCTTAGCAACCGCCAAATCTCCCTTGTCTTTTGTATGATGTTTCATGTAATAAATCCTTATATAAATATATGCTTCCGTAGTCTAATTGGAAAGGCACCTCTCTTCTAAAGAGGCTCATGCAGGTTCGAGCCCTGCCGGAAGTACCAAGTAAGTATATATCACTCTATTTGATTCGTTTAATAAAGTGGTAATATAAATATCTCCTCGCCTATGGGAAGGTCGTGAGCCTACGAAGCTTGCTAGTCTGGTTCGACTCCAGATTGAGGCGCCAAATTCATGCCCCTGGTATTGGAATACAGAAGAGTTTACGAAATTTTTCGTTTAGGTTCGAATCCTAACAGGGGTACCATTTTTATTAAAGGTGATTTATGAAAGCTCACGAATTGCGCAAAACTGCCAATGAAATTGTTGCAAAGAAAACTTCTGAAAAAATGAAGCTGGTTCTTGAATATAAAGAAACACTCATTCGACATGCAACGTATGGCGCTCAACGCGGAGACTTTGATATTACATTTGATGCCTCTAAATCCAATTATGATTTAACTTTATTACCGCAAGTTAAAACCCTTCTAGAAGAAGAGGGTTTTGAAATTGAAATTAATGAAGGTATAAGCAGTTATCCTCAAACCGGACCTAGTATTCATATTTTAGTGAAATGGTGATTTAAATGGCAAGTGGCGATATTCATATGTGCCCTGATTGTGGAGAATACATGTACACGTATTTTGCACATGATAATTGTGGTGGTTTAACCTTCCCCAAATACGATTCGTATTATGATTTGCAAAAATTAACAAAGAAACTTGCAATCCCTTATGATTTTTTGAATAATGATTCATTTCCTGATTATAATCCAGTTAAAGAAAGTAAAATCCCCATGTTAGCAGATCTTTTAAGGCAAAAAGCGCACGACGCAAATGTTGTACAAGTAAATCTCGCTTATGACAGAATGATTAATCTTGTCAAAGATGAAGCCGATGAAGGCTATCGAGAAAGCCATTTTATGGTTAAGGCGCTTAAATTAAGCCAACCGGCGGCATTAAATGACCTAATTGATAAATTAAGGGCGGACGGATTAGAGGTTAATGTTATCATGAAGCACCTTCCTGTTGGACCAAGAGAGCAACTAGTAATTAAATGGTGATTTAAATCTGCTAATAGTTAATTATCTATATTATGAGCTATGTAGATAGAGTAGTTAAATTAGCCAATAAATTCATTAAAGCGGCATCTGAAAATCCGTTTGATATAATTCAGCGCAAAAAACACCATTTGCTCGCTGCCCCGCTATCTTCTAACGATATAGAAATGTTGGAAGTATTAAAGGAATATCCTAGCGCGGGAACAAGTCGAGATGCTGATGATGAGACTTATCGTAACTTAGTTGCAAAGGGATTGGTTGAACGTATTATTGTAGTGCATCCTACTATGGGGCATAATATATATAAATATACTATCACTGATGCCGGGATCGATGCAATTGAAAGATATTGGCTTGAGAGATCTGAGAAGTTCTTATTTGAAGATAATAATAAATCAGAAGACGAAGAATCTGATTCTGCAACAAAATTGTTGGAGAAAAAATTATTAGCCGCCGCCTTAAAAGCTAATAAAGGTCATGGGGTTCAAATTTATAATGACGGACAACATTTCGGCTGGTATCGATGGGATGCCAAAAAAAATAAACACGAACAATTCTCTATAGGTAATTTTGATCCAAAAGACACTATTGGCGATTTAAACGATGAAGTTAAAAAATTAACTAGAGTAAATTTAGATGACTTTTTACCTGTTATCGCCGGAAGAAAACAAGTTTAAATACATCTCTTTATAGTGAAATAGAATCACATATGTCTTCGAAACATAGATTTTAGGTGCAAATCCTAATAGAGAGACCAAACTAATCTCAATGCCTTAATTGGATATTGAGATTTTTTTATTGAAAGCCATGATTAAATCACCACACATTCTAGATTACTGCGCCTTTTGTGAAACTAAAATAGTCAGATGCTCCACCTGCCATAATAACTGCTGCAACGGCGGTTATGGTCAAGTGAATGGTGTCAAATGTTCTGCATGTCCCAACGCATATGACATGCAAGCCATTTACTATAAAAATCCAAAAGGGATAAAATTTACTGGAAAAAAGGCACCTGTGAAAAATTCAATAGAATTAGAATTGATCGGGAAGAAAAAATGAAATACGCTAGACCAATTAAATTTAGAGAGGCGGTTCGGCATATGATTAGTTATCTTGAGGCTTATAATGGTCTCGGTGATACTAACGAATGTTTAGATGAATGGCACGAAGAGGTTGCTGCGGTAAAAGACTTTACCGTTGATCCTAAAGATTATAATAAATTTGATAAGGTAATTCTAAAATTAGAGGCTATAGGAAAGCCATACTACAAAGCCTGCTGGAAATTTGATCTTGCTCAAAGAGATCGAGATCAGAGTTTAGAGGATTTAATTAAAAAATTATGAGCATTTTAGATCGTATCATTAATTTCTTTCGACCTCAAGTTAAAAAGTCAGTTCATTACATGAGAAGTGTTCCGAGCATTTATGCTGGTCTCGGTTCTAATGAGCCAAACATTCTTAGACTTAAAAAACATTTAAGTTTGCTCAAAACCAAAAGCCTCTCTTTAAAAAAAGAAAATCGTCGCGGCTCTCCTACCGCTGAAGATTATCATCTTTTCAAATTTCTAAAAGATGAAATTAGATATCATCATTTGGCTCTTAATTTTATTACAGATAGGGCTTATAAAAGCGCAGAGCCTAATTGCGAATCCGTTCCGCAAATAAATAAACTTTTTCCAATCATTCTTGCTTATGAGCCTATTTTTAGACCATATTCAAAATTTGAAATAAGAGAAGCTCAAATATTATCTGAAACTGAATTGTATAAAGAATTACAGAGATGGTTAGCTTTATGAGATCTAAAGACATTACTGTTGAACAATTGGCTCGTTGGGACGTACATATTGCCAATGATTTACCATTAAAAGAAGCTGCTCCGGTTATTGACGATGCTTTACGAGAAGTTCTTTACGCTAGCTGTTGGTTGCAAGAGGCGATGGCAGAGTTAAAAATGAATGAATTCGCAATAATGTCTGCGCAACAAACTCTTGGAATAAAATCTTTCGGAGCCGACCCCTGGCAGGTTGCACAGCTAATTTTAAAAACATTTCAGGATTTAGCGTTTAAATCCTTAAATTAGAATTCTTATTATTTTTTATTGACAAGCAAAAGTAAAAGGTTATCTTACTATAATAACCGGAGGCGCACGCAATATGGCTACAGATCCTAATCAGTTGCTCAGTTCAGATTTCAATTTAATTAAATTGAATACCGCTCAACTTTCTAAAAATTTAGAATATTCAATTGCTATTGGAAGCAATGTTGTTGTGGTTGGTCGAAGAGGATCTGGCAAGACAGAGATTGCTAAACAGCGTATTCGCGCCGCAAAGAAAAGAGAGGTTTATATCAATCTTTCTGTTGCTGAGCGAACCGACATGGGCGGCTATCCAGATATGTTTGGAACTATGACCCGAGAAGAAAAGGGTCGCATGTTTGTCAATGTTCTGTTTCCTAAATTCTTTCAGCCCTTAATGGAGGGTGATGAGCCGTGCGTCGCTTTATTAGATGAAGTTGATAAGGCTGATCCTAGCATTTGGGCACCTCTTTTAGAATTTTTACAATTTAAATCCATTAATGGCAATCCAATGAAAAATTTGGAATGCAGCATTATGACGGGTAATTTAATTTCTGAAGGCGGCAAACGACCAAGCCTTCCGCTTCTTGATCGCGCTGAAAAGTATTTGGTTGAAGCTAGCGTTGGTCACTGGTTGCAGTGGGCGGGCAATTCTGGTTTGATTCATCCCAGCGTCGCGGCTTATGTCGCAGACCATCCGGCTCATTTGTTTGGAGCTGTGGAGACTGAAGAGAATTACGCTGACCCATCACCTCGTGGTTGGTTCTTGGCGTCTCAAGCCTTATTTAAACTTGAAGCGCTGGGCGCACCAAAAGAATTATTGGTAAATAAAGTTAGCGGGTTCGTCGGCAAACAAATCGGTTTGCTTTTTGATATGTATTATACTTATTATGCTAAGGTTCTTCCAATGGTTAATTCTATTTTCGAAGGAAACTCATTGGATGAGATCGTTGGTTTGTATAACACCAAATTTGATCCGGCTCAGAAATTAGTTACCTCTATGATTGTTTGTGGTCGTTTGGGGACCCAAATTGATTCAATGGAGAAAAAAGAAGATGCTCGTAAATTATTAACGCATGTTGGTAGCTTCTTACGCCACTGCACCGCAGATAACATTCTTATTGGTGTTAGAAGTCAATTCGGAGTTGATCGTTTGGCAAAGTGGGATCTTAATGAAGATCCGGTTTGGAAAGAAGTTCTTGGCAAGGTTACCAATAATATCCAATTAGCATAAGGCATTAAATGAATTTTGAAAGAATTATTGGAAAAATTGAAGCAGAATTAATCGCCAAAGCTACTGCGAAATTATCAGGAGCATTTCTCGAATTGGCTTTGAGACCCGATAATATTCACGTCGGTCAAGGTTTAGGCGGAGATCCATTGTTATTTGCTTTGCTTCAACCAATGCAGCATGTAGCAACTTTAAACATTCCAACTGCGGCGACTGACGGTAAAAGATATTACTGGAATCCTAAATTCATTATGAAGCTTAGTCCTATTGGACTTCGCCTAGTATGCGGTCATGAAGCGTGGCACGCAATTTATATGCACCCTCAAAGGAGGGGCGAGAGAATCCCTAAACTTTGGAATATTTGTGTTGATTTTATCGTCAATAATCTTTTGATGGAAGATATTAGCTTTCGCAAGCTTGATCCTAAAAATACATTCATTCAACATCTTGGTCATTATTTAGACGTGGATCAATATACTGAAATGCTTAAAAATCCATTTGAACCAATAAAAGGATTTGATAAATACTTTCTTGATGCAAGCAATCAGGCTCCCAACTTAACTTTACCAAAAGCTGATGATGAGCGTGAGCTTACTGATGAAGAAAAAAAAGAGATTGAAAGGCTCGGAAAGCGCGTAACTTTATTTTATGCCGACCCTATTATTCCAGATAATTTAAAGAAGCCAGAAAATCTTTATGATTATTTTTATAAACTTTTGCCCAAATGTCCTGAATGCGGCAAACCGGGCATGTATAAAGTTCCCAAGGAAAATAAAGGACCCACACCTCCTGCTAAAAAATCAGAAGATCTAGAAGATTCAGAAGAAGAGTCAGAAACTTCTAACTCTGAAGAAAATCATGAAGAACATAATCATGCTGAAGAACAAAAGCCCTCTCATGAGGGTCAGGATGCTTTAGATCAACCTGGAACTCAAAAAGGTAAAGGTAAGGGTAAAGGATGCAGTACGTGCGGTCCTGGCGCCCATGGTGAAGGTTCCGGAGGCGCTGACGGCGATGGTGAAGGAGAAGGAGATCAATATGTTGATATCTTTGACTTCGGCGGCACCCTTGACGATCATATGGATGCAGAAGAATCTCCAGAAAAAATGGGGCAGAGACTTGCCGATGCGATTGAAACAGCTAAAAGGATGGCAGGACACATTCCAGCCGGATTACAAGATGAGCTGGGCAAACTTACCGCTCCGATTGTGAAATGGAAAGATGTTATTAGATCGCAATTAACTAAGTCTCATGACGGAAATACCAGAAATGATTGGACTCGATTTAGAAGCCGACCATTATTTGCGGGTCTATTAACGCCTAAACGAGTAGATCATCTTTGTTCTTTTGTTGTTCTTCTAGATTGCAGCGGATCTATGTCTGTTGCTGATATTTCTTTTGGAGTGTCTCAACTTCAAGGGCTGGACACAAGAGCAGAAGGGATTGTTGTTCCGGCAGATTGTACGATCTATTGGGATAAAATTACCAAACTCAAAAATGTAAGTCAAGAAGAATTAAGTAAAATTAATGTTGTCGGGCGCGGGGGCACTATGTTCGCAGCATTTTTCCAAGACTATGAAAAGAAAGTTGGCAAAGCAAACTTTTTAATTATGATTACGGACGGATATCTTTTAGATCAAGACATTGCAGAGATGAAAGATCCTGGTATTCCGGTATATTGGCTGATTACCAGCACTAGTAGCTTTGTTCCCCCTTTTGGTAGGGCGTTTTATTTAAGACAATAATTATTCTTTCTGTTGCGTTATATTTTCCTATAAGATGGAGAACTTAGTAATTTCAACGGAAGAATCATTTATGGCAGATAATGTTGTGTTTATAGAATTCTATAACAAGAAAAATTTTCCTCCGGGCGCCTGGATGCGCGAACCAGACTTTTGCAAATGGAAAAGTTGTGGGTTGGAATGTGTAGCTATCAGAGATATGAGGTTAGGAATGTGGAGAGGCTTTGTTGGTTTATCAAAAGACCATCCTGGCTTCTCTAAATCTTTTTTAGATATGATTAATGAAGGTTGGGGTCTTGGACTTAATGTTCATGGTGGAATTGCTTTAACTGGAAAATTGCCAATCAAATATAAAGATTTAAACAAAAATATTTGGTGGATTGGTTTTGAATGTACGCAAGGCGAAGATCTAATGCCATTAGTTACTATTGATAAGACAGAGCCTTTAATGGTTCAAATAGCCAGCATGCAAAAATATAGAGACATTTCTTTTATTAGGAAAGAAACTAATCAATTAGCAAAACAATTGATTAAAATCAAATGACGTTATTTATAGCCCTTGCGCTGTGTTTATCCGTAGGATTATTCTTTAATTTATTAAAAGATGATTGACTCCTGCGGCTGCGGTAATTTTTTTTTAATTTTGCAGCGATTGACTTTTTAATTTTACGATTTATAATACGATGTGAGATCGGACGCCGATCTGCATCTATTTTCATTTTAACGAGGCTAACGATATGAAACTGAATGATATTCGTCCGGAAATTGAAACATCAGGCGATATGGAGGAGCAGTTCTTCTCCATTCAAGATACGGGTATGATTTTCGATATTCTTCGAAATAAAATGTATTCTAACCCTATCTTAGCTATTTGCCGCGAAATCTCCTGTAATGCAAGAGACGCTCATCGCGAAGTAAAGACACCTGAAGTTCCATGTGAAATTCAGCTGCCTACATTTTTAGAGCCTCATTACATCATTAAAGATTTTGGTCCTGGCATTAGTCCAGATCGTATGAGCAACATCTTTATTAAATATACTGCAAGCACGAAGAGGACCGATAACGTTCAAACGGGTGGTTTCGGTCTAGGAGCGAAGACTCCATTCTCATATAGCGATACTTTTACTATTGAAACTATCTTTGATGGTATCAAGTATAACTACGCTTGCTTTATTGATGAAACTAAAGTTGGTAAAATGAATCTTCTCTCCAAAGAGAAAGTTAATTTACCAAATGGTACGTCTATTAAAATTCCGATTAAGCCTGCCGACTTCCGCACTTTTATCGAGGGTACAGAGTTCGTTACTCGTCATTGGGATGTTAAGCCTATCATCAAAGGCGGAACTTGCCACTATCAGGTTTTTGATCCTCAGTTGCAGGGCAAAGATTGGATGATTTCTAAGCAGGCGACGAGCAGCAACAATTACAATACCAATTATAATCGAGAGATTAAATTGATTATTGATGCAATTGAGTATCCATTAGATTATGCTCAGCTTAAAACTTTTGCGGATACAGCGGCGTTAGACTCAACTAATGGCGTTACCTTCCTTTATTTCGGAGTTGGTGAGCTTGGCTTATCAGCCAATCGAGAAGCCGTTCATTTAGATAAAGATACTAAAGCTAAAATCAAAATTAGAATTGACGCTATTTCTACAGAAATTCTTAGTACCCTCCAGAAGAAAGTAGATACTTATACTTCATTGTGGGAAGCCAATTTCCGCGTTAATAAAGAATTGGTGCATACTTTTACCAACCACGCTATCTTGAAAAAGCTGGTTTGGCAAGGAATTCCGCTTACTATTGGTTCTATTCATACTGACGTTCCAGTTCTCATTTTTACCAAAGGTCGCTATTATCACGGCTCTTCAACCGATAAGCTTTCTAGAAATTCAAGCAGGTATGTGAATTTTGAAGCTGATACTGCGGTTTATATTAATGACTTAGGTATTAAGGACGTTACCACAAAGCAGGTTCAGCCGGCTTTTGATAACAATTCTAAGCTTAAAACCTTACAATTAATCAATGTAGAAGATACGACCAAGGTTGATGATTGTATCAAAAAATATAATCTTGACAAATTGGGTGTGCTCAAACTATCCACGATTACTCAGGCTACCAAAAAATATACGGTTTCTGGCGTAAGACTATTAATCTTTAAGTTTGACGTTCCAAGCCGAAGTTACAAGCGAGTTTCCATTGCTTCAATGGAAGATGATACAAACAAGAAGATTATCTCTACTTTAGAGAAAGATCCATATAACAGTAATCGTAAATCTAGCTTTACAAAACTCTCAATATCAAATGATATTATTGCTTCAATAATGCAGAATAATTCCGATTATTCATTATACGGCGTCGATAATACGATTCCAGCGGATAAAATTAAAGAAAATTTCGAAGAGTTTGAAATCTTTGAAACATTTTTAAATGAGACGGTTGCCAAATCTAAGGGCACTGATTACGTTAAAATTAAGTACGCTACGTCATTAAGATATTCTTTGCCCGATCGTGAATTGCGTCATGCCGGCGATATATGTAAGTTGATTAAGGACCCTGACTCTGAATACTTAACGTATTTAAAAACTTTACAGGATCTGAGAGATATTGTGGAAAAAGAGGGCGGTTTATTGCATACTTACGAGAGTATTGTTGGTCAAATTCCTGAGAAGGATATTACAGCTTTTGCTGTAGCAAACCCTCAGCTTGACTATAAAAAAATCGGCGGGACAATGAGCAAAAAATATCCATTACTTAGCTGTATTGAATATTATAGTTACGAAAAGGTTTTGGACGCAATAGCAAATTACATTAATATGATTGACAAAGAAGTCAAGATTCTAAAGAAAGATTAAGGAGAAAGTCATGCAAAAGGTCAGTTGGTTAATTACCCCAGAGAATGTCGTTGTAAATTATGAAGGGCAGACTCACACTTTGAGTCGTTTTGACGCTTATTCGTCAAAGCTCATTGAGGCTCTAAAAGCGAAAGATTGGACTCTGCTTCCAGATCTCATCTCACAAGCTAAAAGAATTGAAACTTTCTCTCAGGGCAAATTTCAGGTTCGTGATGGCGAAATTATGGTGGAGGGAGTTAAAGCTCCCGAAATTATTGGTCGTAAAATTCAAGAATTCGTTCGTGAGGGTCTTCCTTATGAGCCTCTTGTAAAGTTTGCAAAGAATCTTCAGTGCAACCCCTCCGCTCGTGCATTAGGCGAACTTTATCAGTTCCTTGAGAAGAACAACCATCCAATTACCGAAAACGGACATTTCATTGCGTATAAGAAAGTTCGTCCAAACTTTATGGATAT
>Ga0315289_10002163_pt1 | contig 30384 bp, 26 predicted proteins | sample YL17G11_40_MG_FD_203452 | JGI IMG/M metagenome (GOLD analysis project Ga0315289, IMG submission 203452) | Sediment microbial communities from Yellowstone Lake, YNP, Wyoming, USA - YL17G11_40 | ecosystem: Environmental > Aquatic > Freshwater > Lake > Sediment | place: USA: Wyoming | collected... | reverse complement strand
AGCCCGAGCCCCTCGAGGAGAACCTCGTCCCTCTCCGCGCGGTCATCGCCTCCCTCCCCCGCCGGGGCGCCCCGGTGATCGGGGTCGCCACGGACGGCGACGGGGACCGTGTCGCGGCCATGGACGAGCAGGGAGGCTACCTCGATCCCCACGTCACCTTCGCCCTCCTCCTGCGCTACCTGATCGTCGAGCGGCGGTGGCGGGGGGCGGTCGTGAAGTCGGTGAACCAGACGGACATGGCGACGGCGATCGCGCGCGAGCACGGCCTCGAGGTCGTCGAGATCCCGGTTGGGTTCCGCTTCGCCGCCGAGCAGATGCTCAAGAAAGACGTCCTGATCGCCGCCGAGGAGAGCGGGAGCATCGCCGTGCGTGGCCACATCCCGGAGCGGGACGGCGTCCTCTCCTCGCTCCTCCTCGTCGAGATGGCGGCCTGCGCGGGGAAGCCTCTGAGCCATCTCGTCCAGAGCTTAGAGGACGACCTCGGCCCGCACGCCTACCGTCGGCGGGACCTGGTCGTCGCTGCGCCGCTCGAGGTCGTCTCGCGCCTGCGGGACGCCCCGCCCGACCGCTTCGCCAGCTGGGACGTGAAGGGCGCGGAGACCCTCGACGGGATCAAGCTGCGCTTCGACGAGGGGTGGGTCCTCTTCCGCGCCTCGGGGACAGAGCCGATCCTTAGGACCTACTGCGAGATGAGAAGCGACGAGGCCGTCCTCCGCGTCCTTGATGAGGCGGAGCGGATGGCGCGGGGTGAGCTGACGTTATGGTAGAGCGGACGGAGACGGAGAAGTACGACTTCCAGGCGATCGAGGCCCGCTGGCGCGACCTCTGGCGCGAGCGGGGGTTCTTCCGCGCCGACACCAAGGACGCAGGGAAGAAGTTCTACTACCTGAACATGTTCCCCTACCCCTCGGGGTACCTGCACGTCGGCCACGGCCGGAACTACATCATCGGCGACGTCGTCACCCGCTTTTCCCTCCTGCGCGGGAGGAACACGCTCAACCCGATGGGCTGGGACGCCTTCGGCCTCCCGGCGGAGAACGCGGCGATCGACCGCGGGATCCATCCCGGGGAGTGGACGCTCCGCAACATCGCCTACGCCAAGGAGCAGTTCCGCGCCTGGGGGATCGAGTACGACTGGGACCGCGAGGTCACAACCTGCGATCCGTCGTACTACCGGTGGACGCAATGGCTCTTCCTCGAACTCTACAAGAACGGCCTCGCCTACAAGAAACGCGCCACCGTCAACTACTGCCCGAGCTGCAAGACCGTGCTTGCGAACGAACAGGTCGTGGGCGGCGGGTGTGACCGCTGCGGATCCCCCCCCGAGCCGAAGACCCTCGAGCAGTGGTTCTTCCGGATCACCGCCTACGCCGACCGGCTCCTGGACGACCTCGTCCTCCTCAGCGGCTGGCCGGAGAACGTGAGGAAGATGCAGGAGAACTGGATCGGCCGGAGCGTCGGGGCGGAGGTCACCTTCCGCACCGAGACGGGCGACGCCCTCGTCGTCTTCACCACCCGGCCGGACACCCTGTGGGGAGCGACGTTCATGGTCCTCGCCCCGGAGCACCCGCTCGTGGACAAGCTGGCGACATCGGAGCACCGAGCCGAGGTTGAGGCGTATCGAGCGGCCGCGGCGCGGGCGACGGAGATCGACCGCGCCTCGACCGAGCGCGAGAAGACCGGCGTCTTCACCGGTGCCTTCGGCGTGAACCCGGTGAACAAGGAACGGATCCCGATCTACCTCGCGGACTACGTCCTCATGACCTACGGCACCGGGGCGATCATGGCCGTCCCGGCGCACGACGAGCGCGACTTCGCCTTCGCCCTCAAGTTCGGGCTCCCCATCCTCCCGGTGATCGAGAGGCCGGATGGGGTCGCGAAGAGCGTCGTCCTCCCAGGATCGGTCCGAGACGGCTTCGCGGCCCTCCTCCAGAAGGAGGGGTTCTCGTTCACGAAGGAGCCGGTCGACCATCGCGGCGACGCCCTCCTCGTGACCCTCGACCGGAAGGACGTCGACCGCTACCTCTCCCTCGTGCGGGCGAACCTGAAAGCCCGGAGCTGGTGCGAGGTGGTCGGGGCACGCTTCGCCTTCGCCTTCCCGGATGCCGTCGTCGACCTCTCCTCCGCCTCCGCGGAGCGGGAGATCCTCCGCCGCTCTCAGGCGCTCGACCCTGCCCTGCGCGAGGTCCGCAGCGTGATGGAGCTCCTCTCCCGCCGCGAGGTCTACCGCGACCTCCTCTTCCACAGCGACTGGGGCACGATGGTCGCCTCCGGCCCGCTCACCGGAACGCCGGGGGAGCGCGCCTTCGACGCGACGGCCGCCTGGCTCGAGAAAGAGGGGACCGGGAAGAAGGCGATCACCTTCCGCCTCCACGACTGGCTCATCTCCCGCCAGCGGTACTGGGGGGCGCCGATCCCGATCGTCTACTGCGAGCGCTGCGGGACGGTCCCCGTGCCGGAGAAGGACCTCCCGGTCCTCCTCCCCGAGGTCTCGTTCATCGGGAAGATGGGCCTGGCCGACATCCCGGGGTACGCGGATACGACCTGCCCCTCGTGCGGCGGTGCCGCGAAGCGGGACACCGACACGATGGACACCTTCGTCGACTCCTCCTGGTATTTCCTTCGCTACATCAACCCCAAGGACCCAAGGCACGCGTTCGTCCGGGGCGACGTCGACCGCTGGCTCCCGGTCGACCAGTACGTGGGCGGGGTCGAGCACGCCATCCTCCACCTCCTCTACTCGCGCTTCATCACGAAAGCGCTTCACGACCTGGGGCACGTCGGGTTCCAGGAGCCGTTCGCCCGCCTGTTCACGCAGGGGATGATCTGCCACCCGGCGTACCGCTGCGCGAAGCACGGCTGGGTTCGCCCGGGCGAGGTGGCCGAGGGCGACAGGTGCCCCAAGTGCGGGGCCTCTCTCGACGTCTCGAGCCTCAAGATGTCGAAGTCGAAGCTGAACACCGTCGACCCAAGCGAGATCATCGCCCGCTACGGCGCGGACGCCGAGCGGGTGTACACGCTCTTCATGGGGCCGCCGGACCGGGACATCGACTGGTCGGAGGAGGGGATCCGCGGGGCGTTCCGGTTCCTGAAACGCGTGTGGAGCCTCATCGTCGGTCACGTCGACCGCCTCGCGCCGATCGGCGCCGCTGTCAGTGCGGAGGAACTCGACGAAGCGGGACGCGCCGTCTGGCACCGATACCACCAGACCGTGAAGCGAGTCACCGATGACCTCGGGGAGCGGTTCAGCTTCAACACCGCCGTCGCGGCGATCATGGAGCTCGTGAACGACCTCGTCCCCTACGCGGATCGGGACGACGCGCACCCAGCGCTCCTCCGCGTCGTGACGGACGGGCTGGTCCTCCTTCTCGCGCCGCTCGCCCCGTTCGTGGCCGAGGAGCTGTGGCAGACGGTCGGGCACGCGGACACGGTCCTCGACCAGACCTGGCCGGCGTTCGACCCGGCGGCGCTCGCGGAAGAGTCCGTGGAGATCCCGGTCCAGGTGAACGGGAAGGTCCGCGCCCGCCTCGTCGTCCCGATCGACGTGGCGCGCGACGCGGAGCGTCTCTGCGCCGCCGCCCTCGCCTCCCCGGAGGTCACGGAGAAGCTGGCCGGCAAGGCCGTCGTGAAGGCAATCGGAGTCCCAGAGAAGATGGTCAGCCTCGTCGTGAGATAGGGTGACGACACGCGTGGGCGTCTTCCTAGACCGGGATGGGGTGATCGTCGAGCAGGTCGACCACCTGCGCCGCGTGGAGGACCTCCGCCTCCTCCCCGGAAGCGCCGAGGCCATCGCGCGGCTGAACCGGGCCGGGATCCCGGTCGTCGTCGTGACGAACCAGGCCGCGATCGCCATGGACTACCTCACAATCGACGGTCTTCTGGAGATCCACGACCGCCTGCGCGAGGAGCTCGCTCGTCACGGGGCGCGCTGGGACGCCCTCTACTTCTGCCCGCACCACCCTGAGGCAAGCCTCCCGGAGCTCCGCGCCGCCTGCCTGTGCCGCAAGCCGGGGACCGCGATGCTCGAGAAGGGGCGCGACGACCTCGGGATCGACCTTTCCCGCTCGTACGTCGTCGGCGACATGACGGCGGATATCCTTGCGGGCCGGCGCGCCGGGTGCCGCACGATCCTCGTGAACACCGGTTTCGCGGGATCGGACGGCCGCCATCTGGCCGCCCCTGACCTTCGCGTCCCCGACCTCGCCGCGGCGGTCGACGCGATCCTCGAGGAGGTCGGACGATGAAAGGGGTCCTCCTCTGCGCTGGGGAAGGGGAGCGCCTCCGCCCCCTCACCCTGACGACGCCCAAGCCCCTGCTTGAGGTCGGAGGAAGGCCCCTCCTCGAGCGAACGATCGCCTGGCTCCGCGGGTGCGGCGTCGTCGAACTCTACATCAACCTGCACCACCTGGGAGAGAAGATCCGCGGCCACGTCGGAGACGGGAGCCGCTTCGGAGTCCGCGTCACCTACTCCGAGGAGAAGACCCTCCTCGGGACGGCAGGGGCCGTGCGCGCCTTCGCCCCGCACCTCGACGAGCCCTTCGTCGTCGTGTACGGGGACGTCGTCGCCGATCCCCTCGACCTCGCCGACCTCGCACGAGCGCACGCCGCGAAGGGCGGAGTCGGGACCCTCGTCCTTCAGAAGACGGACCGGCCCGGGGACGCCGACGTGATCGAAGTCGACCGCGACGGCCGGGTCCTAGCGTTCCACAAGACGCCGGGCGACTTCCGCTACGGGGAACTCTCCAGTGCCGCTCTCTATCTGCTTGAGCCCGACGTCCTGCAGGACGTCCCGCCCGCGGGTGTGGCCGACTTCGTCGCCGACGTCTTCCCGCGGACCCTGGCACGCGGCGCGCGCCTGTACGGCTACGTCACGGACAAGGAACTCCTCGACATCGGGACACCGGAGCGCCTCGCCGAGGCGCGAAGGAGGTACGGATGATCATCAGCCGGACGCCTTTCCGCATCAGCTTCGCCGGAGGAGGGTCAGACCTTCCCTCGTACTACCGGCACGCGCGCGGGGCGGTCGTGTCGAGCACGATCGACCAGTCGATGTACGTCACGGTGAACGAGCGCTTCGACGACTCGATCCGCGTCTCCTACACCAAGACCGAGATCGTCGATCGGGCGGATGACCTCCAGCACGAGATCGTCCGCGCCTGCCTGCGGAAGCTCGGGATCGACCGCAAGGTGGAGATCACCACGATCGCCGACATCCCGGCCGGGACTGGTCTCGGCTCCTCGTCCACCCTCACCGTCGGCCTCCTGAACGCGCTCCACGCCTACGCCCACCGCTTCGCCGGGGCGGAGCGCCTCGCGGTCGAGGCGTGTGAGATCGAGATCGAGGCCCTGGGGAAGCCGATCGGAAAGCAGGACCAGTACGCGGCCGCCTTCGGCGGACTGAACTACATCGAGTTCCGGGCCGACGAGTCGGTGCTCGTGGAGCCGATCGTCTGTACCCCGGCGACCCGCCGCCACCTCGACGAGTCGCTCCTCCTCTTCTACACCGGGATCCGCCGCCAGGCGGACGACATCCTCTCCGAACAGAAGAAGAGGACCGAAGAGGGGAAAACGACCGAGCGCCTGGCGAAGCTCGTCGAGATGGCGGACGAGCTGCGGGCGGCCCTGTGGGGGAACCGCCCGCGCGCCATGGGCGAGATCCTGCACGAGGCGTGGATGGTGAAGCGCGAGATCGCCTCCGGGATCACCTACCCCCAGATCGACGCCTGGTACGAGGAGGCCCGGGCGGCCGGGGCCGTCGGCGGGAAGCTCCTCGGGGCGGGCGGAGGGGGCTTCCTCCTCCTCTACTGCGAGCCCGAGGACCAGCGCCGCCTGCGCGCGCGGATGGCCGAGGTCGGCCTGCGGGAAGTCGAGTTCACCCTCGAGGGCGAGGGAAGCCGGATCATCTTCGTGGAGGAGTGATGCGAGACTACGTCGTGGACTACATCGATCGCTTGGCGGACGGCCTGAGGAAGATCGACGTTCGCGCGATCGAGGGCACCGTCGCGGCTCTCGAGGAGGCGCGGCGCAAGGGGCGGAGGATCTACCTCGTCGGGAACGGGGGAAGCGCGGCGACCGCCTCCCACTTCGCGAACGACCTCCAGAAGCTCGCCTCCAAGGGAAAGACCAAGCCCTACCGCGCGATCGCCCTCTCGGACAACGTGCCCCTGTTGACCGCTTGGGGCAACGACGAGAGCTACGACGTCGTTTTCACCCGCCAGCTCGAGGCCCTCGCCGAGAGGGGCGACGTCCTCCTCGCCATCACGGGAAGCGGGAACTCCCCGAACATCGTCAGCGCTGTCCGGCGGGCGAAGGAACTCGGCCTCGTCACGATCGCCCTCCTCGGCTTCTCCGGCGGCAAGGTGAAGGAGCTTGCCGACCACGTCCTCCTCTTCCCCGAGGCCCACTACGGGCGGGTCGAGGACGCGCACATGGTCCTCGACCACCTCGTCACGAACCACCTCGCGACCCTCCCCGACTGAGCCCCGGGCTTGAAAGGGTGCGCCTGATCGGGTAAGAAGAGGGCACACACCGGGGCCTTAGCTCAGTTGGGAGAGCGCTTGCATGGCATGCAAGAGGCGACGGGTTCGAATCCCGTAGGCTCCAAGACTAGTCCGCCAAGCAGTGAGACAGCAGCGCCCGATCGTCTCAGCTACCTCCCCAGAAGGGTGCTCACATCCCAGAGGTTCACTGTCCTCTCGTCAGATCCGCATGAAGCGGGATTGTGACGTGCCCTGGTGAACAGTCCGCTGCTTGACCTAGTTCACGCACCGTTGGCAGGCGCGAACGAGCCTCGGCGACTGCCGGAAGCGATTGCATCTCCTCCGCCAGAGAGGGGTGTGAAGAACGCAGGAAGCGAGTACCGGGACGCAACTACTCCTCACCCCTCTCAATCCTCTTCAGGCCACGTGAGCTGAAGGCCCAGCGGTCAGTGACTCTTAGTCAGACTCCGGCAAGCCAGTGTTCGCTCTCCAGAGGATACTCCGCCAGAAGCTGACGGTCCGACCGGGCCACCAGGTCTCCATCGCGGTGTCCCGCATTCGGGTGCCCCAACTCCTCGGGGGAAATCAGCCTCGAGTCAAGAAGGAAACGCCGAAATGGGAGTGTGAGGCTGGAAGTTGCCCGCTCCACCCGCGACAGGATGACCGTCTCCATGGAAATGACTCCTGTCTCCCAACGCGAGATAGTCCTTGTGCTCGTGCCGAGAAGCCGCGCGAAGCGCTCCTGAGACAGGCGCAACCCGTCCTTGCGGTATCTGCGGATACAGCTGCCAAGGGGCATGGCATCGACGACACCGGACATTCGACTTACCTCCACGACATATGTCTTTGAGTTCTGGGTACGGCGGAGAGTCTAGCGCGTGAACTCGGCCATGTCAAGGGGCGCTTCTAGCCATGTGTCTAGACATACGGCGTACGTGTTGCTTGACATGTGGGACATCTGGTGCTATAGTGAGATGTACTCCGATGGTCGGCGTACGCGTAGAGAAGCAGGCAAAGGAGGATCGATGTGCGGAAAGGGCAAGTCGGAGACAACGTCGAAGACGGAGAAAGAGAGCTACTTGCCGGAGCGGATCTTCGGGGACAGCCACTACAAGACGACGATCTCGGACGGGAAGGACAAGGCTGAGGGGCGGGGAAACACCTCGGAGGAATCTCAGGCAGTCGCCAGCGGAAAGTGGGACAAGAAGTAGAGGAGGACGGCTGACGGACTTCGAGGCTTAGATTGGCGCTCTCGCCGCGCCGGTCGCGGCGAGAGCGCCAATCTCGTGTTGACCCGCCCCCGGCGAACGGTCCACTTCCCAAGTTGGCCTAACCCTCTCCCGGCAAGCGGAAGCTAGCCCTTCAGGTGCGGGCAGCACGTGCGTCCTCAGTTCGGCTCTGAAGTTAGCAGCAGCGGCTTCTGCTCCAAGCCCTCCGTCCTACCCTGTGTTGACCGTCGGGATTCACTCGATCTTCTTGCCTGGATACCCGCTTCCTCGGACAGCCACAGGAGTCCAGACACATGCCACAACATACGCCGGATCAGACCGACCGATGCTCTCGTGCACGGGACGCCGGTCCGATGGCTCTCGGGGCAGGTTCCGCCCGCGCCTGCGAGCCGCCCGTCACGGCCGTCCCGGTAGAGCGTGTCCACCTGCACGCTCAGAATCATGCAATGGCGCAACGTGCGGTGGCTCGCGACGCCGGACCCAAGTCCGTTCCTTGCACCGCGGTGGCTCGATACTCCTTTCGGTTGCAGACTGATATCATGTCTGCGGGCCCCAGCTTAGTGACGGAGGTGCGCCATGGCTCGCGCCGATCTGCTGAAGCGGCTGTTCGAAGGCTACCAGAAGCGTGACGACGCGGGATTCCGCGCAACCGCGGACGAGTTGATCGCCGACGAACGCAAGAAGCAGCATCCGGTGCTCGCCAGCGAGCTCCAGCGCATCCTCGCAAATGGCGCCAGGACGATGGAGCAAGTCTCCAACGCTCGCTCGTGCTTCGATCCGGTGCCAATGGACAGCGAGCGTCGGACTCCACTCCTCACAATCAGAACGCCGGATCGCTACCTCAACGACCTTGTCCTCAGGCGCGAGGTCCGGGAAACGCTAGAGCGCATCATGACTGAGATCCGCGCCTGGGAGACTCTTGAGGCGAACGGCCTCAACCCGACACGGCGACTGCTGTTTTGCGGACCTTCCGGTTGCGGCAAGACTGCGGCCGCAGAGGCAATCTCCGCCGAATTGGGATTGCCCATGCTCTATGTACGTTTCGACAGCGTCGTTTCCTCCCTACTCGGTGAGACTGCTGCGAACCTTCGCAAGGTTTTCGACTACGCATCGCGTGGCCAGTGGGCTGTCTTCTTTGACGAGTTTGACGCGATCGGCCGCTCGCGCGACGATGCCACAGAGCACGGGGAGATAAAGCGGGTTGTGAATTCGTTTCTTCAGCTCCTGGACGGATTCGAAGGCCATTCAGTAGTAGTCGCTGCCACGAACTTTGAGCAGGTCCTGGATCCAGCAATTTGGCGTCGCTTTGACGAGGTGTTGCGCTTCGACCTGCCCACTCGGGGCTTTCTTGAAGCCGTGGTGACGTTGCGTGTCCGCCCTCTGCGTGCTCATCGGAGACAGGTCGCAGATCTCGCGGACGCACTGATGGGCGCGACCTTTGCAGACGCAGAACGCGTCGCGCTCGATGTACGAAAACGCTGTGCCCTAGATGGGAGTAGCGCCCTGCGACAGGCGGACATCGACGCAGCCATCGAGCGTTTCCACTATCGCCAGGCTGTCCTGGAGAAGGCGGTCCCCGAGGGAGCGCCACCCTCAGTTGACCGAAAGTAACGAGGAGCAGAATGCCCGAAGACCACGATCTCGCTGGCCTGCGTCACATCCCGATTGAGCGAGAGCCGGACATCGAAGCCCAACGACGACGCCATGGCGCGCCACCGCAGCCACCGCGCGTCGTTGGACGTTCAATGCACGGGGGCGACATCGTCCGCGGGGTATCCTCGGCCATGAGCTCCGTGGTGAACGCGCGGAACCAGGCGGGGATCGATCCTTCTCGTCTCCTCGTCGTCGAATTCACGTCGCTGGCCGCTGACGCCAGGGAGGTGTTTGAAGACAGGCTGAACGCGTTCGTGATCGACGAGACCTCAGAAGCGCGACACATCACTCGTGTCCTGGCCCAGTCAGGTAGGGACGAGTCTCTTGGCGAGCTGGCCCTACGCATCGAGCGGGCTGATTCCCAAGGAGCCGCTCAGGGAGCGATCGCGGGGCTCCGTCTCAGGCGTGCCAGGGATACTGACATGAAGAAGGCGAGACGCGCAGGTGCGGCAATCCCGGACGATCTCTCCGGCGCCCAGGAACGCCTGTTCGTGATGGATGCTGCGGAGTGGGGAGACGCCCAGAGAGCGGCACTGGAAGCAATGGACATCTCGCCCATCAGCGCGCGCGAAGAGAACGTCGATGTTGCGCGCCTGCTTGTCCAGTTCCCCACGCTGGACGCCCTGAGAGAATTCGAAGCCGAAGCCCGCCACTACAGTGCGGACGAGCAAAGTCTGACAGCGCTACCTCCTGGCATTCGCCGTCACTTCTTCGACGCTCTCGATTGGGTTGGTGGCCGTCGCCCCGAGGACCGAATGGGCGCCAGACTGGGCCACGAAGGTCTCCCGACCGCAGACCACTTCGCGCTCGATGTGGACCTATGGCACCCGGGAACCCGCGATGGCGCGGGAACGGTTGTTGCCCAACTTCGCGAGGTCTGCAGCCGCCACGGCGGCCGGGTGGTTGAGGATCTGCGCACCTCCAGCCTGGTGCTTGCGCGCGTGGAAGGGAATCTAGCTCTCTCGAATGCTCTCCTGCAGCTCGACATTGTCGCGCAGGTGGATCTCCCGCCCATCCTTCCTACGGCCTACTCCTTGTTGTTCGACGAAGTTGCGCCACTGCCGGAGCACGCAGCGCCAAGCGGCACCGAGCCATTGGTCACCGTCATCGACAGCGGTGTGCTTGCTGGCCACCCCCTGCTGAGGGGGTGGGTCCTGGACGAGTACGACTTCGACAGCGGAGAGGACACCGCCACGGACCGCCAGGGGCACGGGACGCTGGCAGCAGGTCTCGCTGTCTACGGCAGCGTCGCCCGGTGCCTCGAAACGGGAGAATGGACCCCGCGCGTCCTGGTCGCGAGCGGAAAGGTCCTCCGCCGCGACCCCACCGATGAGCAGCGAGCTGTGTTTCCCGAGAACCACCGCCCCGAGAAGCTCGTCGCGGATGCGATCCGCTACTACCACCGCGAACGCCAGTCACGTGTCTTCAATCTCTCCATTGGAAACTCGAACGACGTATACGCCGGGGGCAGGCAGTTCGCATGGGCAGAGGCGTTGGATCAGCTGGCTCGCGAGCTTGATGTGGTTCTGATCGTCTCAGCCGGAAACGTCTCTTCACCGCCCTGGCCAGAGGGGGTGGTGACAAGGGAGCAGTTCCAGGCTGAGCTGCGGAATGCGCTGCTGCGAACCCCAGCGTGCCGACTCTGCAGCCCTGCAACCGCGGCAATTGCGGTGACAGTAGGAGCAATCGCTCGGTCGGCACGGACAGATCGACACGTCTTCGCTGCTGCACCCGAGGGAGCGCCAGCTCCATTCTCACGGTTGGGACCCGGCTACGAGCCAAGGGACACCCAGCGTGCGGTGAAACCAGAGTTCGTTTCCTTCGGCGGCAACTATGCCGTCCGCAGCTTCCCCGGCGCCGAGCCCGACTGGGTACGGAACGATCTCCAGCTAGGGGAGCCGACCACCCGGTTGAACACGGACGGGGGAAGACCGCTGACAGCGGCGGTCGGCACGTCCCTCGCGGCGCCCCAGGTGAGTTTCGCCGCAGCCTTCGCGATGCGTTCTGCTGCTGAGACTCTCGGCATTGACACTCCGACTGCCAACGCAGCCCGGGCGTTGCTGGGCGCTTGTGCCGGTATGCCGCCCTGTGGCCAAGACTGGCTGTTGGATCCCAAGAGCACCGAGAGCTGGGACAAGCTACGTCTTGTCGGCTACGGACAGATTAGCGTTGAGAGAGTTATCCGACCTCTGCAGAACGACGTATGCCTCCTGGCCGAAGATAGCGTGGGTGAGGATCATTGGCACCTGTATGCAGTCCGCATTCCCCCTGCCTTCATGAGCGGCCGAGGAAAGCGCGAATTGGTCGTGTCTCTGGCATTTGATCCGCCCGTGCGAGCTAGTCGCCGCGACTATCTGGCACGAACCATGTGGGTCGAGATCCTCAAGGGTTTGCGGCCCGAGGAGATCAGCCGCTATCGCGCGCGCCACACAGGTGGAGGATCTGCACCGTCGCTTCCTCAATCGAAGATCCTCACTCTATACCCGGCCAAGACCGACACGCAGTGGTCGACGCTGCAAGTTCGGCGGCGCTCCTGGACTCGCTCACCGAGGCTGCCGAGCCTGGGAAACCAGGAGCCAACGATCCACGTGCTGGTGGGATGCCAGCATCGCTTCCCTTCCGGAGAGGACGAAAGCCAGCGGTACGCTCTTGCCCTGCGCTTCCGACACGATAACAGCGAGGTAGAGCTCCACCAGCAGTTGCGCAGTCGGATTCGCCCCCGACAGGTCAGCCGGCTACGGGTGGAGCGGCGCGGCTGACGCGCGGAAAATGGCGCCAGATCTCTTCTGCTGCTGTCTCACCGCTGCGCGATCGTGGCTACGTCTTCTCGCTTGGACCGGGAGGGTCTACCATTGGATTTCGCTGGGATGCTGGGGGCACCTCCGTCCGGTAGACTGTCTGCCTGACGGGGGTGTGGCTCTTGGCGAAGTTCCGGGACATAGTACCAAACCTCCGCGACAACCATAGGTCAACTCAGTACTGTGTCCCCAGAATCGCCCAGAATCGGAGAGCACAGGAGCGTCTGCTGAAACCATTCCTGCCGTGCTTCTCGGTGACCTGGGCCGCGCGGCAGAAAGCCAGCAACACGGAGTTGTCGGTCTAGTTGCTGAAGCCTGAGGCATTCACGCTTGAGAGCTTCGGGCCGAAGCGCCCTAGCTCATCTTCTGCACGAGGCTCTGTGCGAAGGCTTCGGCTCGCTCGAGATCCTCGGCGTTCGGTCTCTTCCTGTTGATGCCGCCGAAGTACTTGAGGAAGACGTTGGTGTTGAAGCCGGGACAGCCGAACTCGCCGACGATCGCGTAGCCCTTGGCTTCGAGCTTCTCTCGCAACGCCGAGTGGTTCTTGAGGATGAAGCCTTGCGCTACGATGAACGCCGGGGCGCCACAGGTCGAGAAGATGAACGCTTTCTTGGCGTCGACAGGGGGCAGCCTGTCTGCAAGGTCGAGGATGGGTCTGTAGTGCTTGCCGCTATCGATTCCCGCGCCGAAGCCCACGAGGTCGTAGCCTGCAAGCTCCGTTGGATTCACTTCGCGCGGCGTCACGATCTTCGCGCCGAGAACCTTCGACAGCACCTTCGCGACAGCTTCTGTGTTCTTGTGGTGGTACGAGTACAGCACCAACAGACTCTTCATCGACCTGGGTTCCTCCGTCGGCTCGTGCTTCCGATACGGAAATGATATCGCAGTCGACGCCGCTCCGTACGCGGCAACTTGAGCGCAACGAAGACGAGGCCCTCGCTATCGGGCGCGGCCAGCGCCGTCCGTGCAGCCGTTTCTGAGTGCCGCCGCGGCATGAGCTATGACACTCCCAGCTCGACAACCTCGTACTCGTCCTCGCAGGGTCTCCCTTGCGCGACGTGGACCTTGCGTGCAAGGGGTGCAGCTTCTCGACCGCACTACCCCCCAGGCTCCACCACCGTGCGACCACGAGCGGATGAGCGCAGCATCTCAAATCCACGCGAGTTCATGAGTCCGTCTGGCTCTCACTTCCCACCCTTGGGCGAGGTGTCATCGCTAGACCCCCACGCCCGCGACCTTCATTCTCGATGGCACAGGGACTAGCCCATCTCGGCCATCGTGAACGGCGCACCGTGGCCGGGGTAGACGATCCGGATGTCAAGCTTCCTGACCCTCTCCAAGCTCGTCTCCAACGCCTCACGATCGTCGACCAGGGTGGCGGCCGAGGGACGGGTCCGGTTCTCGAGGAAGTCGCCGCTGAAGAAGTCGCCGTCGGCGGTCAGGACCGCGATCGAACCCGCGGAGTGGCCGGGGACGTGCAGAACGGTGGCGTCGAGCCCGTACTCCTTCAGGCTGTCGCCGTTCTCCAAGTACAGGTCGGGCGTGAACCGGTCACGCTTCCGCAATCGGAAGAGGACCATGAGCGGCTTGATCATCCGCCTGAGAGGAGACAACGGTCCCCGACTGAGGAACATGTCTCCTCTCTCGACTGCCGCCGCCTCGGCGCGGTGCATCGCGATCTTCGCGCCGTACTTCTCTCGTAGGTAGGCGGCGCTCGCCGTGTGGTCGGGATCCCCGTGAGTGATCACGATCAGCTTCAGGTCGCCGGGGCGGCAGCCGGCTCTACTCAGCGGAGTTCCGGGGACATAGTACCAAACCCTCGCGACAACCATAGGTCAACTCAGTACTGTGTCCCCAGAATCGCCCCCAGTTCGGGACAGACGGGCGCTCCGCGCAGATGGCGTATCGGCGATTCGTCGCGGAAGGCATCGGCAGCACGGTCTGGGAGAACGTGCGCGGCGTCCTGCTCGGCAAGGATAGCTTCGTCGAGAAGATGAGACCTCTTCTGACCGGGAAGGCGGAAGCGACGGACACGCCACTCCGCGAGCGCCTCTCAGCTCGGCCGCCTCTGTCCAGTCTCTTCGAGGGTCTGGAGACCCGGGAGAAGACGGAGCAGCGTGCCTTTGAAGCCTTCACCCTGCACCGCTACACCCTGAAGGAAATCGGAGCCCAGCTCGGCGTCCACTACTCTACCGTGAGCAAGATGGTCCGCAGGGCACAAGTACGCCGGGACACCTTGCACGGCAAGATCTGACCCCACTACTTCTTATCCCAGCCTTGCGTGGCCGCCCGCGTGTCTCATGCCCCGCTCGCGACCCTAACACCCTCTTCCCGCAAGCGCACTCCCGGGACATGAAGCGCCCACCAGCCTCTTCGACCACCTACCGCATAGACAGCCTTCTTCATGGCGCGGCCATCCTACGCGGTAGCGGACATCCCGAACAATCAGCCCGCCGAGCGGACTGGGCAACGGCGTTAGACGCCCGCAGTCATTCGTCTCCAGAACCAGGACTAGGCTAGAATGAATGCCCAGATGAGACTACACGACAGCAGCATCAACCTCTCCGCGAGCGACCTCGCCAACCATCTTGGCTGCCGGCACCTGACGCATCTCGATCTGCGGGTGTCAACGGGAGGGCTGACAGCCCCAACCTATGCGGATCCGGCACTAGAGGCGTTGCAGAGACGAGGCGAAGAGCACGAAGCGGCATACGTTCAGCACCTCAGGGATCAGGGCTTGTCGGTCACTGAACTGCCAGGTCAGGGCGACATCACGGCGCAGTTCGAGGTGACTCGGCACGCGATGAGAGAAGGAAGAGACGTAATCGTTCAGGCGACGCTGCTAAGCCCAGGGTGGCAGGGGCGTGCAGATGTTCTTCGGCGTGTCGAGACTCCCTCGAGCCTCGGGCCCTACTCGTACGAGGTGACTGATGCCAAACTTGCACGCGAGACGCGAGGACGGACGATCCTGCAGCTCTGCCTGTACTCCGACATCCTCCGAGAGGTCCAGGGCACGCTACCCGAGGAGATGCACGTGGTCCCACCAGGGAAGAGCTTCGTTCCGGAGACCTTCCGCGTGGACGACTATATGGGGTACTACCGCCACGTTCGCTCCCGACTGGAAAGCTCAATAGGTGGGCGGGAGTGGCTGGGAGGAGAGACGTATCCGAATCCATGCGAGCAGTGCAGTGTTTGCCGCTGGTGGCTGGAGTGCGATCAACGGAGACATGACGATGATCACCTGTCGCTTGTCGCGGGTATCAGCAAGCTTCAGATCGCCGAACTGGAAGAGCGCTCCATCCAGACGTTGAAGTCACTGGCAACGATCTCCCTTCCCCTCGATCCTCCTCCTGCTCGTGGGGCGCCTGAGACCTATGAGCGAGTACATCATCAGGCGCGTGTGCAGCTAGAGGAGCGCCTGAAAGGGCATCCAATCCACGAGATGCTCCCTCTGGAGGAGGGTTTCGGTCTCTTTCAACTGCCAGAGCCAACGGCCGCTGACATCTTCCTCGACTTCGAAGGAGCGCGATTCGTCGGCAGCGAAGGCCTGGAGTACCTATTCGGATATGTCTCACTCGATGCTGCCGGCGAGCCGCAGTACCGATGCACGTGGGCACTAACGCCGGAAGCGGAGAAGGCCGTTTTCGAGCAGTTCATCGACGACGCGATCATGCGCTGGGAGGCTGACGAAGGCTTTCACATCTACCACTATGCCCCGTACGAGCCGGCAGCCATGAAGCGTCTGATGGGGCGGCATGCGACACGAGAGGAGGAAGTGGATCGGCTTCTCCGAGGTGAACGGTTTGTCGACCTGTATGCGGTTGTGCGTCACTCGATTCGCGCCAGTGTTGAGTCCTACTCGATCAAGGACCTGGAGCGGTTCTTCGGCTACGAACGGGATGTTGACCTTCGCGAGGCATCGCGCAATCTGCGTGCTCTCGAATACGCGCTCGAGTTCGAAGCGCAGGAAAGCATCACCGACGAGATCCGCAACGCCGTTGAGGGCTACAACCGCGATGACTGCCTATCGACTCTCGCACTGCGCGACTGGCTGGAACGGCTTCGCGACCTGATGGAGAAGGCTGGTCATAAGATTCCACGCCCGGAGCACGGCGACGGGATGCCGAGCGAGAAGCAGGATGAGATCATCAGTCGGGTGCGAGAACTCGCCGAGAAGCTGACGCAGGGTATCCCAGTCGATCGGCGCGAGCGAACCGACGAGCAACAAGCGCAATGGATTCTCGCCCAGCTTCTCGAATGGCACCGCCGTGAAGACAAGGCGATCTGGTGGGAGTATTTCCGGCTGATCGCGCTGAGTGATGAGGAACTCCTCGATGAGAGAAATGCGATTGGGAAACTGGAATTCGTCGAGCGCGTTGGCGAAGTTGGTCGAGGCAGTGTGGTCGACCGTTATCGCTTCCCTCACCAAGAGACGAAGCTTCGCCAGGGCGACGATGTTCTCGCGACGGAGACGGGGACAACGGTTCTCGCCGAGATCGTCCAACTCGACGCGGCGAGGTGCTTCGTCGATCTGAAGAAGGGGCCTTCAAGGGCTGCGATTCATCCTCCTTCAGTCTTCGTCCACGAGATCGTCGGCACACAACCGCTGAGGGAATCGCTCTTCAGAATAGGCGAATGGGTGGCCGAGCATGGAATCGACAGCCCTGGATCGTGTCGAGCCGGTCGAGATCTCCTCATGGGGCGACCACCACGACTGCGAGGCGAGCCCGTCGAAACCGTCGTTGATGACTCCGCGACACCGCTTGCGGCAGCCCGACGTTTGGTTCTCGATCTCGACCACGGATTGCTTCCGATTCAGGGCCCTCCAGGCTCCGGAAAGACGTACACCGGCGGGCGGATGATCTGCGAAGCCGCGGCTGCGGGACTCAAGGTCGGGATCACTGCCGTCAGTCACAAGGTCATCCGCAATCTGTTGAATGAGGCTGTAGAAGCTGCCCAGGAGATTGGGATTGAGCTTCACTGTGTCCAGAAGGTGAGTGACAAACCCGTGAATGACGATCTGGAGCGGATTGTCGAAACGGACAAGAACTCGGACGTGTTTGACATGCTTGAGAATGGCGAAGCGCAGGTCGCCGCAGGTACAGCCTGGCTGTGGGCGCGGGAAGAGGCTGCGGATTCGGTCGACGTTCTCTTCGTTGACGAGGCAGGCCAGATCTCACTCGCCAATACAGTGGCTGTATCTCAGGCCGCGAGCTCGGTCGTGCTGCTAGGCGATCCGCAGCAGCTAGAGCAGCCGAAGCGTGGAAGTCATCCGGACGGCACGGATGTCAGTGCGCTGGAGCACTTACTTGGCGAGCACCAGACGATGCCTCCTGACCGTGGGTTATTCCTTGCTACCACATGGCGACTTCACCCATCGATCTGCGGATTCACGTCCGAGCTGTTCTACGAAAGACGGCTGCATTCGCGCGACGGGCTCGATGTTCAGACCGTGCTTGGGGAGTCGACGTACAAAGGGGCTGGGCTGTGGTTCATCCCAGTCGAGCATGAGGGGAACTGCAACGAGTCGCCGGAGGAGGTTGACGTCGTCGCTCAGCTGGTTGCGGAACTGACACGGGAGGGCATGGAGTGGATCGACAGATGCGGCAGGAATCATCCTATCGCCATCGCTGACGTGCTGATCGTCGCTCCGTACAACGCACATGTGGCCGCCATCCTCCAGTGCCTGCCGGCGGGGGCCCGCGTGGGTACAGTCGATCGCTTCCAGGGGCAAGAGGCGCCAATCGTCATCTACTCGATGGCGACATCATCGCCCGATCTGGCACCGCGTGGGATGGAATTCCTCTACAGTCTCAGTCGCTTAAACGTTGCCACATCGAGAGCGCAATGTGTTTGCATCCTTGTGGCGAACCCTCGCCTGTTCGAGCCAGAGTGTCGTACACCGCAGCAGATGAGACTTGCGAACGCGTTCTGCCGATACAAGGAGTTGGCCTACTCTGCTAAGGATTGACATGCTCCACAGCGGTCGTTGCTGAGCCTGAGTGAACAGCGGCTAATCCGGGCGCGGGGTCAGGCAAGGACGCAGAACTTCTTATCGCAAGAACCTGTCTGCGTTCTCGAGCACGCTCCCGTCGGACCTGGCGACATTGATCAGGGGCGGGTCAGTGCCGCGATCATCACAGCGAGATCCAATCTGAGACTCCGCCTTGCGGCTGCCGATCCCTGATCACAGGCACAGATCCCGCTACCCGAGGGCACCGCTTGAAGCATCAGGGATGTCGGAGTGGCAGCGCGCCGCGGACAAGGCAGTGCAGGATCTCGCGGTCCGGTCCAAAGTGGCCCATCGCCCGCTCGAACAGCTCATACGTATCATTTCCGGTAAGAATGGCCTGTCGAGCCGCGCGCCTTGCAGTATGGCTCTCTCGGAGAGAGCCGGCATAGCAGAAGATGAGGACGGCAATGCTTATACAGGTGACAACCCAACCGCAGACAACCAAGAAGTGCACGGCATGGACCGGTGAGATGACAAAGAGGATTTCTGAGACCCCCCGTATCATGAAAACTATCGAGCATAGGAGTAGGATGACCGCGACAGAGGAGGAAAGCGAGAAGCCGTATGTGCGCAGGGCGTCCGATAGTGCGGCTCGCCACGAACGTCCTACAAAGAGCAAGAGCCGCGTCAATGGGCGGAAGCTGTGTTCTCGGAGTCGGGTGAGGTCAAGGACGGGGTACCCTCTGAGTGCTGTGTCCGGCGTTGTCTGGGTCTCAGAGAGCTGAACGAAGATAACTGGTAGCATAACCGTAGAAGCGGCGAGAAGCTCCGCATCTACGAAGGACCCGGCCGTCCCAGGAAGCGCGAGCACGGCATCTGCACTCTGCAGGTTCCGTCTCACGTCGTCGATCACTGTGTCATGCTCAGCTGGCCCAAAAGGGACAAATGCCAGCGCCAGCAGACGAGAGCGCACTGCGGCACGGATCTCTTCAACCAATGCGAGATTGCCATGCTGGTACGAGACAAAGACTCGGATCCTCCGCCATCTCGCGGTGGCGATGCGAAGACAGGCGAACCCCGCGAGAACCAGGACCGTTGCCACATAGGTAGTAAGCATGACCCGGAAATGCCGCGACGCCTGTGATGCGCCTGTCTCGTAACGGACCCATTGGCCTGGGTCGCCAGCGATCTGCCTGACCCGTGTCACGTACAAGTACGACGCGTACGCCAGGCCGAGAACAACAGCAACAACGCCCAGTAAGACAGCCAGCCTGCGCACCCGAGCCCCAACACCTCCCAATGACCGCCGGCCGCGCTTGCTTCGCGAGGGTGATCATGGCTGCCGCCTCGCGCGGCACCGTGAGGTAGACGTCATTATACTGCGCAGTCCGTCAACCGGGCTGCAGGCAAGTTCTAGATTGCACCTTGGGTTGGCCAAGGTTTTCACCTTCTGGCTGGACCGACGACGGGGGCAGGTGCAGACGACATTACACTAGTTTGGAGAGTGGACCGTTCACCAGGGGCGGGTCACCCTCAGATGAGGCCAGGAATGGGATTGGCCCAGTTCCACACACTGGTCAGCAAGAAGGTTCTCTCATCATTCACGTCGGGACCACACTACCAGGCCGTTGACAGAAGGAACGTCCTGTCTACAATCAGCAATGCTCCAAAGCGCAGTTCCCTACGCCATTCTACGTGCCGCCCTACGTAGGCCATATCCACCCGGTGTCAGAGTGCCCGCGTGTGGAGCGTGGTGTTGACCTTGTCAGGTTTGAGGAGGTATGGGAGGGCGGCAAGCAGTTTCGCGAACTGCTGATAGGTGCCCTCCACTCGTTCAAGCGTGCTTGCCCTCTGGATGGAAAACGAGATCGTGTCCTCAGCCTCGTCGTGGAACGCGAGATCGACCCTCTGCAGGCGCCCAACAGCTAGTCTGCGCAGGAGGATCCCTGACATCGTGTCCTCTCCGGGCAGCCGATTCCGAGCGTCTGAGAGGTACTGCGCACCTGCGTCGGTCCTCGGAAGTACAACGTGCCAGTGCATCTTCCCTGCTTGCGCTGCCAACACAACTTCGCCCAGTGCCTCGTCCGAGTCAGGGAAGTCTCGAACGATGACGACCTCATATCCTTGCGAGGCCAGTTTGCTCAGGCTGGGGTAGCGGACAGCTCTGTCGCGTTCGCGTTCCACATCGCGTGCTAGCACAGATCCGACTAGATGCCTCTTCAAGACCAGGAGCGGCTTCCACCGCCTTGAGGCGGCGATTCGCGCACCCTTCTCCAGCAGCGCGAATGCAATGCCAGCAATCGGATTGGCGAAACCGACACCCGCACCAAGAACGAACAGGACATTCCCAACGCCGCCGCTCGCTGCAAGCTCCTCCATCTTCCCGTGCGGTAGGAGAGCCGCGGCAAACGCCGCAAGGAAAGCTTTCTCGACTTCAGGATCGGATTGAGCGCCAGCGATGCCTGCGAAGAATCCTCTCAGGCTCTGTCCGTGCTGCGAGTCCGCGAAACCAACCGCACGCTCAAGAGGGATGAGATCCGCATTCACAAGGAGACAGATGTCTGGAAGCTGGAGAATCCGCGTAGCAGCCTTCAGCCCGGCGACGGAGGGCGTGCCAGATAGCCCGACGAGACCGTCCTCTCCGCTCTTGGCTGTCAGGATCTTCTCGAACAGGGGATTCGTTGACACGAATCGAGCGCCGACGGCCGCAGACAGCGCCAGCTGCAGCTCCGCCTCAAGCAACAAGAGAAGGCCGTTTGTCGCGCGCTTGGCCTTCGCTTGTTCGGCCGTGTCGCGAGCAAGCCTCCGGAGATGGATTCCCGCCGCATCGCCGCCCACTCGCACCTCGAAGACATCCGTGATGGGACATGCGGCTCCCAGATGCTGCTCAAGAAGCCTCTCGAAGCTCGCGGCTCTGCCCTCGTCGGCGAGGTCTGTAGCAAGCTCCGCCTTTGCAGCACCCGGCACATCCGGGGTAACAACCCACGTTGAGTCTTGAATAGCACGCAACAGCTCCGGTCCGAGGTCTGGGATGTCATACGGCGTCTTCTCAAGAGAGTGCTGGATCGCATCTCCCAGACTTGCGACACCGTTGAGTACATCGCCAAAGTGCTGCAGAACGCCGCTTCCGATATCCCAGTCTAGTTCTGGCCCGGAGATCTCGGCGAAGAAGAACGGCTGTAGCACGAACCGCAGCCGTTGCCTCTCGATCAAGCTTAGCAGCCCTTCGGGGCCGAGTTCCTCAACCAGTGCGACAACTTCAGTGAAACCGTCGGTGACGAGCGAGACGCGTTCGTGCAGGAGCAGTGCCTCAGCGAGACGGCCACGATTGAGAGGATGCGTCCAGGCGTCATACCCTTCGCTGTAGTAGGCTCTTGGGAAGAGGAGAATGTCCGCAACGTATCTCGGGTCGCCCATATCTCTCTGAAGTCTCCATCCATCCTCCTCCAGCGTCAAGGCGCGGATTGTCATGTATCAGTCGCCTTGCGCGAGATGCGATGCACGAGCCTCGAGTCACATCTTGATTCCAACGTTCCATTCCGGCTGACCGCGGGCAGTCGCCACTCCGCCACGGCCACTCGGGTTCTCTGATCGGTCCCCCAGGCTCCACAGGAATCGCGGCTTTGCTCTTCTGGTCAACGCTTTCGTGATTGTTGCCCGCCTGGCCACAGCGAGACATCAGCGATAACGCAGACAGGATGGCCGCTGTTGGGTTCGCGTCCCCTAGGGTCGATGATCGGGGGAGTTCCGGGACATAGTACCAAACCCTCGCGACAACTATAGGTCAACTCAGTACTGTGTCCCCAGAATCGCCCCTGAACAGGACAACTCCATGGTTCTAGTGGTCACGGCGCGGCGCTTGCACCTGTCACGAGCTCGCGAGGGTCACGCGCGTTCTCAGGTCGATGCCTGGGGCTCGCGAGGGGGTTTAACAGGGAGACTGCGGCGTATCAGGCTCGTGCCGTGTGACGCGCGTAGCAGCTTGACTCAGGGACGGGGAGGGTCAGATCTTGACGCGATGGTTTGGAGGGACGTAGACGGTGGGGTCGCCGCTCCTTCTCTCTCACTGCTGAGTGATCGGGGCCGCGTTCCTCCGTTTGCGTGAGTCGACCCCGTCGCGAGGGGGGCGACAAGGCGCAGCCCGCGATCGCGGCACAACGGGCGATCGTCACCACTCCAGAGCGGTCACGCGCGCTCCATGATCGGTCCCGTAGGCTCCACCACTGCGCGACATCACCCGCTCTTTCTTGCCGAGCGGCTGCCGCGCGTCTCGGACAGGAATGCGTTCATCTTCTCGACCTGCGGAGTCCCAGCGTTCGGCATGACAGGGGAGTTCGTGCTGAAGAATCACTCGGCGCTTCGGGAGAGGCTCTTGTCCAAGGGCTACAGGATCGTTGACGAGTTCGGCTGCGTCGGCTGGAACACCAACAGCTTCCTCAGGTTCTTCGGCGGCATCAACAAGGGCCGACCGAATGCCGAAGACCTGAAGCGCGCCGAGGACTTCGCTCAGGACCTGAAGCGGAAGATGCGCGACCCGTAGCCGGCGAGTCTGGGACGTCCAGGCTGGAGACTGCTCGCTCTCGTGCGCGTCTACAACGGCGTCTTCTCCAGATGCCGAGCGACGAGGACTTTGATCAGAGCTTGTCGCGGCAGCCCGAGCCGCTTCGCCTCGCGGTCGAGCGACTCGACCATCCAGATCGGGAAGTCGACGTTCACCCTCTTCTGCTCGTGTCCCGGCCGCCGTGCCTTCGAGAGGTCGAGGAACTGCGTCACGTCCTCGCCGTCATCAAACCTGCGATCAAGATCCTTCGCTTTCATACCACGACACCTCCTCCCGGCGCGACCGGCGCACGGAGATGATCCGAATCCGTTCCCCGCGTCGTGTGATGACTGCCGACCACCAGGCATCGCCGATCTTGCCGATGATCAGCGAACGCGGCTCGTCATCTGTCCGCGCCAGGATCTCCATCAAGTCCGGATCGTCCCAAAGAGCTTGCGCGTCAACGAAGTTGATTCCATGTTTGGCAGCATTCGTTGCGCTCTTCGCAGGGTCGAATGCGAACTCCATGGTGCGGATTATATACCTCGGCGGTACCCTGCGGCAACCTCCTGAGCACCGCGGAGTGCGGCTTACGCCGCCGCGAGTCAGCGGCGCGAGGACGCGCATCACACATCACGCTCGTGCCGATCCGCCGTTGGCGCAGCGCCCCGCGCCGGTTATACTCCGGGTATGAAGACCGCGATCTCGATCCCCGACGATCTCTTCGAGCAGGCGGAGCGCCTAGTTCGGCGGGCGGGCACGACGCGGAGTCATCTCTACTCAAGCGCGGTACGCGAGTACCTGGCGCGGCACGCTCCCGACGAGGTGACCACAGCGATGGATCGCGTCTGCGACGCCGTGGGGAGTGCTCGGGACCCATTCGCAGATGCGGCCGCGAGACGCACGCTGGAGCGGACGGAATGGTGATCGCGCAAGGCGAGGTGTGGTGGGCGGATCTCCCCGCCCCTACTGGTTCGGCCCCGGGCTTCCGTCGGCCCGTGATCGTCGCCCAGAGCGATGCCCTGAACCGGAGCCGCCTGGCGACCGTCATCTGCGTTCCCTTGACGAGCAACCTCGCTTGGGCTGAAGCCCCAGGCTGCGTCCATCTTCCAGCTCGCGCGACGGGATTACCCAAGGATTCCGTGGCCAACGCGACGCAACTCGCCACGCTGGATCGAGACTTGCTCACAGAGCGCGTCGGGAGGCTATCCCGCGCGAAGCTCGATCTCGTGCTGGCCGCGATCGACGTCGTCCTCGGCCGCTAGCCCGCAGCGGCGGCCCGGGGTCTTGACTCGACACACCTCGCACACTAGTCCCGTGCTATGGCACGTCCGTTGCACGATTGCTCGGGACGAAGGTCAGGTCGCGACACGGGCCCCGCTGTCCCCGATGGCGCGGAACCGTATCGGTCTTGCAGGATCTGCGTGGCGACCTCAGCCGGATATACGTAGCCCAAGGGTTTGTGCAACATGCGGCTCAGCTGCCGTTCGATGGTCGACAGGCTCAACTCCCCGCGCACAGAGTTCCCCTCCGCAATCAGCTGGTAGTGCAACCCGATCTCATTGAGCGAGCCGATCACACTGCGGTTTGACGTTGGGGCAAACTCGAGCGGCTGCAACTCCGCGCATTCCCGCAAGGCCACATCGGTCGGCACGCCGATCATCTGCAATAGGCTGTAGACGCGGTCCGCAAAACAGGGAACCAGGCGATCCACCATCTCAATCGGGATGGCCACGCTGAGCAATGTCTTCTCATTCGCAAAGACCACAAGTTCCCCCGCCACCGTCCGCACGACGTTAGCGTACCAGTCGCCGAGAGCAGCAGTGGGCTCGGGCACATCATCGACCGTGGCTCCGCCGATTAGCGCGAGCAGCTTGCGGGTACACCGGAGTGTGATCAAGTACCCCCACCTCGTGAGACGTGCCTCCGAGGTCCCCACATCGTAGGCCCCTTCTGCATCGTATCGTGCCGACCCTGTCTTTCCAAGTGACCGCATTGCCTCGCCAAGAAAGCCCTCGCAACGGGGTCCTGCTGACTCACCGTCGCTCCGACTCTTAGATCTCATCAAAGAGAAGGGCTCCTCGGGCAACTTCGTCAGGTGAGAGCGTGGGGCGCCGGAGTACTCGCATTTCTTTGCCAGACTGTAATCCCGTAGGAGCATGGACCTGTGTTCCGGACAGCCGTCACCACTCCGCGACAGTCACACGCGTGCCATCATCGGTCCCGTAGGTTCCACCAGACGGATTCGCGACACGCCCGGTCGGGCCGTCTCTCTTCCCCGCTTTGTCTGTTGCCGAAGCATCGGGCCGATTCCCCCCAGAGCGATATGCTGAGCTGTTCACCCTTCCGCTGAAACTGTCGCGTCAAGATCTAACCCCAGTCACTTGCCTGTTCGATGGGCCGAGCGAGGCCGGCCTTGCGGCGATTGGCCCGGCCGAGGCAACCGTCAGCCCCGGCCCTTGTCCAACAGCACCATCGCGAACGCAGCCGCGTAGCACCCGAGCACGACTACGAACGCGCCGAGCATCCCATACTGCAGGGCGGGGCTCATCGATCCTTGCGGGGATACGAGCTGCATCACGACCCTAGCGACCCACAGGATGCACGTTGCTCCCAGAACAACCAGTACCGAATACCGGTTGGCGCGCTGCCCGTACGCCGTGAGCAGGTTCATCAGCCCGAAGAGCACGAGGGACAACGAGAAGAATACGTTGATCGCCCTGACCGCCAAGACCAGCTCGGTGGCCGACGCGTCCATGTACGAGTACCAGTTCCACATCTTCGGGACGAAGAAGTGCCAGATGCCGAAGCCGATCGATCCGGCACTCCCAAGCGTCACTAGGATCCTTCTGAGCAGCGTATCCAAACCAAGCCCCCCGTTGTCTCTACTTGACCAGTCAGACGTCGTTCGGGGCGGTCGGGCTCTCGATCTTGCGCCCCTTCTTCGCACGACGTGTTTCGAGCGCGGCCGAACAGCATCGCGTCCCACAACGCACCGTTGCGCCCGACGTCTCCGCGGATGAGCAGAGCCTTGTCGACGTGCATGTTAACCGACGAGATGTGCGTTCTGTTCGATCCGCTGGCTGGGCTGGCCGCTGCCTGCGCCTCACACTGCAGCGCACACGCTTGATGTTATCCAAGCGTTGGCCACGTCCACGCATACCAGAAGATCAGCCCGCAGAAGACGATGCTCACAACGATCAGGAAGTTGTCGTAGGCGCCTTCGTAGGGCAGGCCAGCGAGATTGAAAACCACCGAGAAACCGGCCGCGACGAGGGTCACCCAGCGGATAGCGGGGTACGGAAGCGTCAGGCGGAGGACGAGCATGACGATCGGGATCAGCATGATCGCCGCGATCAGCATCCACAGTCCCTGACTGACCGGCTTACCCTTTATCTCGCCGGCCACGAAGTGGCCGGCGAATACGCGCAACACATCCCCCAAGAGATAGGTCAGCATCACGGCCACCCATAGTCCCGAGAGCGTGATCCTCACATCCACCATGGTTCGACCGCCTCTTTCCCAAGCTGACCGGCGCTACGCGTTCACGTGCTCCACGGTGATGACGACCTTTCCGCGAGCGTGACCCTCGTCCAGATACCGGAAGGCCTCTCGAGCATCACTCAGCGGATACGTTCGATCGATGACCGGAGTGACCTTGCCAGCCTCGATGAGTTCCGCGAGCACAGCCAGATCCGCACTGTTGGTGGAGGCGACGAAGGGCTTGCCCTGCCGACGAACGAAGGGCGCTGTCAGCGATGCCGCGATGATCCATCCCATGCCGGCGTGACCGCTGCTCGGGATGTGGACCCCTTGGGGCGTGAGTGCGCGGCGCGCGGCCGACAGCGAGTGGCTCCCGACGTTGTCCATGATCACGTCGTAGCGTGGCCCGCCCTGTGTGAAGTCCTCGTGCGTGTAGTCGATGACGTGTTTCGCGCCGATGGACCGGACCATCTCGACGTTCCTCGTGCTGCACACGCCGGTGACTTCGGCGCCGAAGGCCTTGGCGATCTGTACGGCGAAAGGCCCCACACCCCCCGACGCGCCGTTGATGAGCACCTTCTGCCCCGGCCGGACCTTTCCGTGGTCGCGAAGACCCTGAAGTGCAGTGCAGGCGGATGTGGGTACGGCCGCGGCCTGCTCGAACGTCAGGTTGTGCGGTTTGTGCGCGAGACGGCTCTCACGGGCGACCGCATACTCGGCGCACGAGCCGCGGCACTCCCCGTACACCTCGTCACCCGGCTGGAAACGAGTCACATCGTTGCCGACCGATTCGACGACTCCCGCGCAATCGAGCCCGACGACGAAGTCCTTCTTGGGCTTCGGGAACCCGATGTACATCCGTATCGGGAACGGCTTGCCCCTCATCCCGAAGTACTCGCCGGCGGCAAGGGAGGCTGCCCGTATGCGGACGAGCACCTCACCGTCCCCCGGGGTGGGCTTCTCGACTTCCCTGAACTCCATCACGTCCGCGGTCCCGTAGCCGGTCTGGACGACAGCCTTCATGGTGATCCCCCTTCTCTTCAAGCCCGCTCATCTTAACGTGCGGCGGCTTCAGCGGCCGCAACTACGCAACGATGACAACGATGTTCCCCAACTTCTGCCCTGTCTCGGCGTACCGGTGAGCCTCGACCATCTGATCCAGCGGGAAGCACCGGTCGATGACCGGGCGCAGCTTCCCCGCCTCGACCAAGCCTCGCAGGTGGGCCAGGTCCTCGTTCGTTCCACTCGATGCCCCGAGCACGACGCGCTTCCCGCTCCCCCGCTTGGCCCACAGGGCGCGAGAGAGCTGCAAGAACCCAGGATTGGCCATGAGCAGGCATCCGTTCTCCGTCAGCGACCTCACCATGCGACCAGACGGTGTGTTGCGAACTACGTCGAAGATGACGTCGTAGGTCTCAGGGCTGTCGGCGAAGTCCTCCCGCGTGTAGTCGATGACGCAATCGGCACCGATCGTGCGCAGCATCTCCAGCTTCGGCGCACTGTCCACCGCGGTCACGTGAGCCCCGAGGACCTTGGCGAGCTGGACCGCGAACGTGCCAAAGCTCCCTCCCGCTCCGTTGACCAGGACCCTCTGTCCGCTCCGGACGTTCGCCTTCCGCAGGAACTGCAAGGCCTCGCCTCCGCCGTAGGGTACGGCCGCAGCCTCCTCGTAGCTCAGGTTCGCCGGCATCGTTGTGATCGCCCCGCTTGCGGGGTTCTCGCGCAGGCAGACGTATTCCGCGTAGGCCCCCAAGCCAATGCCCGTTGCCGCGAAGACCCGGTCGCCCTTCCTGAGCGACCTGACATCCTTGCCGACCGACTCGACGTCACCGGCGAGCTCCTGCCCGAGCACGGGTTGTCGTGGTCTGCGGATGCCGACCGCCAGCCGTATCGGCAGCCAGATCCAGGGGGCGAAGTCGAATCTCCGCAGTTCGCAATCGGCCGCGCTCACCGTCGTGGCGAGAGACCGGGAGGGTCAGATCTTGAAGCAACGGTTTGGAGGGACGCAAGCGGTGGGGTCTCTACTCTTGCTGTCTCACTGCTGAGTGATCGGCGCCGCATTCCTCCGTTTGCGCGAGTCGACTCCGTCTGGCTCTCACCTCCCAACCACCTTGGGCAATGTGTCATCGCAAGAGCCCACGCCCGCGACCTTCATTCTCCATGCCACAGGGACTCCTAGCCCATCTCGGCCATCGTGAACGCCGCACCGTGACCGGGGTAGACGATCCTGATCTCAAGCTTCCTGACCCTCTCCAAGCTCGTCTTCAACGCCTCACGATCGTCGACCAGGGTGGCGGCCGAGGGACGGGTCCGGTTCTCGAGGAAGTCGCCGCTGAAGAAGTCGCCGTCCGCGGTCAGGATCGCGATCGAACCCGCGGAGTGGCCGGGGACGCGCAGAACGCTGGCGTCGAACCCGTACTCCTTCAGGCTGTCGCCGTCCTCCAAGTACAGGTCGGGCGTGAACCGGTCACGCTTCCGCAATCGGAAGAGGGCCATAAGCGGCTTGACCATCCGCCTGAGAGGAGGCAACGGTCCCCGGCTGAGGAACATGTCTCCTCTCTCGACTGCCGCCGCCTCGGCGCGGTGTGTCGCGATCTTCGCGCCGTACCTCTCTCGTAGGTAGGCGGCGCTCGCCGTGTGGTCGGGATCCCCGTGAGTGATCACGATCAGCTTCAGGTCGCCGGGCCAGCAGCTGGCTCTGCTCAGGGCCTTCTCCAGTTGGCCTCGGTTGTTGGTGAACCCGGTATCGATCAGGGCGAAGCCCGCGCCGGTCCTCACGAGGCAGGCGTTGACCCACCGAAAGGCGAGACTACGGATCTCCTGCGCCATGCGCTCCCCCTTGGTGCGATCTCCTCATGCCAGCTCGCGGGCGACGGGGTCCTCGGAATGGGATCAGCGCCCGCATCATCTCGAACCGCGTGAAGGTTCTCAAGGCCCCGAGTCCGCCAGCGGGCAGGATGAGCGTGTCACCCTCCCTGTTGCCACTTGATTCGCCGGCAACGGAGAGCCTCTCGATAGGGCGCTCGCCCGTCGGCCTGTAGCGGCTTCGTTCCGACTGATGTCGCTATCTGACCGCCCCCCGACTTCGGGGGTGACTGCACTTGACGAGGCGCGGTGGGGTTGCGCTATGCTCCTTGCCTGTCTGGCCGGCGAACCTGGGCCGGGTGGCCGAAGTGGCAAGGGGGGATACTCATGTCGAGGCGCATCGGGGCGGAGTTCTTCGGGACGTTCTGGTTGGTGCTCGGCGGGTGCGGAAGCGCGGTGCTGGCGGCGGCGTTCCCGGCCCTAGGGATAGGGTTCGTGGGGGTCGCGCTCGCGTTCGGCCTCACGGTGTTGACGATGGCGTACGCGGTCGGCCACATCTCGGGCTGCCACCTGAATCCGGCGGTCTCGGTCGGTCTCTGGATTGGCGGGCGGTTCCCGGCGAAGGACCTCATTCCCTACGTGCTCGCTCAGGTCGCGGGTGGGCTCGCCGGCGCAGGGGTGCTCTACGTGATCGCAAGCGGCGTAGCGGGGTTCAGCGTCTCGGCGGGGTTCGCAACCAACGGCTATGGGGTCCACTCGCCGGGCGGCTACTCGCTCGCGGCGGCACTGGTCTGCGAGATCGTGATGACGGCGATGTTCCTGCTCGTGATTCTCGGAGCGACGGACAAGCGCGCCCCGAAGGGTTTCGCGCCGATCGCGATCGGACTCGCGCTGACGCTTATCCACCTGATCTCGATCCCGGTCACGAACACGTCGGTCAACCCGGCCCGCAGTACGGGCGTGGCGATCTTCCAGGGCGGCTGGGCCCTCGAACAGCTCTGGCTCTTCTGGGTGGCGCCCATCGTCGGCGCGCTCGTCGGCGGCCTGGCCTATCGCCTAATCGGTGGCCCGAAGTCCGAAGCGATGTAGGCTGTCCAGCCCCGCAATACAGAACCGCGTGAAGGCGGAAGGAGCGCTACTGAAGCAACTCGTCGCGTAGGCGTCTACGGCGAGGATCAGGCGACATCGGTACGCCACATTGACGGACGTGGCCGACCTTGACTGGCGACTCGCGCAGTCGAGGGTCGACGTGCCAAGTGACGTCAGCACCCAACAAGCGGATGCTCCGGCTCTGCCTTTCGTCAGCGCGCATCCGTCCCTTCCGCTACTCCAGTAGGGGCCGGACGCCACGTACAATCCCACGGAGCGCAGGGAAGCAAAGCCTTGAGCGCACGACGCAGCGGGAAGGACGCACGGGCGAGGAGGTCCGGATGGGGATGCCACC
>Ga0315289_10002162_pt1 | contig 30400 bp, 22 predicted proteins | sample YL17G11_40_MG_FD_203452 | JGI IMG/M metagenome (GOLD analysis project Ga0315289, IMG submission 203452) | Sediment microbial communities from Yellowstone Lake, YNP, Wyoming, USA - YL17G11_40 | ecosystem: Environmental > Aquatic > Freshwater > Lake > Sediment | place: USA: Wyoming | collected... | reverse complement strand
AGGAGAAGGAGAAGGAGAAGAAGAAGAAGAAGAAGAAGAAGAAGAAGAAGAAGAAGAAGAAGAAGAAGAAGAAGAAGAAGAAGAAGAAGAAGAAGAAGAAGAAGAAGAAGAAGAAGAAGAAGAAGAAAAAGAAAAAGAAGAAGAAGAAGAAGAAGAAGAAGAAGAAGAAGAAGAAGAAGAAGAAGAAGAAGAAGAAGAAAGAAGAACAGAAAGGAAAGGGGAGGAAAATCTTGACCTTTCGAAACCCGGCCGCAGTCTCGCTCTGCGAGTAGTAGCCGTCGGCGTCCGCCCTCGAGCCCCACTTGGTCTCGTCGAGCCTGATGACTGTCTTTCCCTTTGACTTCAGGGCCTGGATCGAAGAAGGGGTCGGAGCGGTAGAGGAAGAGGCGGAAGCGGAAGGGGACAACGACGAAGGGCCTCCTGCTGCTCCTGCTCCCGCTCCTCCGCCGCTCGAGGAAAAGTAGCGCTTGGCCGGGGTGTGGAGCCCGTCGGCGAGCGCGGCGACTGCTTCCTTGACCGCGGCGATCCTCTGGGCTCTCTCCGCGCTGGTCCCTGGTGGAGCTCTCCTCAACCCTTTACGGGCGAGGCGCTCGAGGTTTGGTATGTCTCCCTCGAGGAGGGCGGCCTTACCCCGGCTGGTTTGAGGGTTTTTTTTTTGTCAGGGGAAAGCAAAAGAAGAAGAGGGCACGCATGGTCAACGAAAGAAAGACTCTCTCCGTCTCTGCTTCTTGTTCTTCTTCTTTTCCCTCTCTTTTCTCTTCCTCTCTCCTTTCCATTCCACCCCGTTGCTCATTCGACTCACCGAATGTCCGCGTTTATCCCTGCCCTCACCGCCCTGTCGCTCGCCGCTGCGGCCTCGTCGCACCGCGTCTGCAGCGCCGCGAGCTTCCCCAGCAGCAGCGAGTGCGCTTCGCGAAAGGCGTCGCGGCCGCCGTCGCCGGGGCCGCCGCGGCCGCTGTCGGTGGCGTTGACGTACTTCTCGTACCTGTTGAAGCGATTCGATTGAATGATAGGGGGAGAGTCGCGGGATGGGATAAGAGAGAGAGGAGACAGAGAGAGAGAGAAGCAAAAGCTCGTGGGACGGAAGGAAGGCAACAACAACAAAAAAGGTTTTGACCGCCGTGGCCGCCTCTTCCTCTCCTCCTCCGCCTCTTCTTCTCTTTCCTCTTCTTCTCTCTGCCTCTTCTCACTTTCTGTAGATGACGTCGATGCGATCGAGGATCTCGTGTATGCTCATCTCGTTGAGAGCCTCAGCGTGACCCCGATGTCTTCAAGCGCGCGAGCGGGAGAGAGACAGAGAGAACATAAAACGAAATGAAAAAAGTGAGAGGGGGTCAACGCCGCTCGCCCTCAGAAACGAAATCGAAATCGGAAAAAGCAGAACGATGGCACTCGCTGCTTGAGAAAAAAGAAATAACTCGCTTTCTCTTTCGAAGACTCGGTCGATCTCCGCTGCTGGCCATGCGGCGCCTGCGCTTATCAGAGCGCCTGCTGGCGCTGGCCAGCAGGCGAGGCGTCTCGCAGCGGCAGGAGCAGCAGCAGCAGCTCGGAGTAGTCGGCATCGCAATTGGGGAATTGACGACGTTTTCGGCGTCATCGTCGTCGTCATCTGCCCTGCTAGCCGCCTTCCGCACCACTCTTTGCAGAAGCTTTTCATCCACGACGATCGCGGGCAATGTGAAGTCGCCGTCCAGTGTTCGAAGGGCACACGCGCTGGCCGAGGAAGTGGCCGTTTCGCCGTCACCAACGGCGAGCCGTCGCAGCAGCAGCAAGCCTGTTTCAGCGTCGTCGTCGACTGCTGCTGCGACTGCTCCAAGGGAGGTGAAGAAGGCTGCAGCGGAGGAGAAGACGACAGCGACTAGGAGCCCCACTCAACGCTCGTCGACGACGGCGACGGCAAAGGAAGGGAAGATCAGTCCAACGGCGGCGGCAGCGGCGACGCCGAGAGCCAAACCAGCCGCAGCACCAAAGGCCGCAGACCGCTGGCTGACCGCGTCTTCTTCGTCGTCTGTCCCGCGGAGTAACAACCGGAGCAGCAGCAATGGCGGAGGCGGAGGCGGAGGCGGAGGCGGCAATCGCATGGGGAAGCAGAACCACCACCACCAGCAGCAGCAGCAGCAGAGGCACGACCCCTGGCGCCTGGGCGAGGGCGAGAGCAATAACAACGCTGCTGCTGCTGGTGCTGCCGGCCAGCGCCGCCAGTGGGGCAACCAGAACAACAGCAGCAACGACAGCGGTACTCCTTCTCCGTGGAACAACAATAACAACAATCGACAGCGGCAGCCGTGGGGTGACAGCAACAGCAACGGCAGGCGGCAGCAGCAGCAGCAGCAAACAATGCAGCAGCAGCAGCAGCAGCAAGAGCAGCAAAAGAAAAACGCCAAGAAAAAGCCCGCAGCAAAGCCCGCCGCGCCTCCTCCGCCTCTCCCTCCGCTCGTCATCCCCGTCGGCGTGACCTCGCTCTCGCTCTCGCGCCTCCTGGGCGTCTCCATGGAGCAGCTCAACACAGTCCTGGCTTCCATCGATGCCTCGCCACCCTCGGAGGAGGACCCGATCGAGCCTGACGCCGCGGAGCTCGCAGCACTCGAGCTGCTGGGCGGCGACGAGGGAGGAAATGCTCCCTCTTCTTCCTCTTCTTCTTCCTCGCCTCAGCACCTGCGCCCCCGTAGGACCGTCGTCGTCGAGCGCCCCGCCGATGACGACTCCAGCAACGCCGCAGCGGAGGTCGCCCCACGGCCGCCCGTCGTCGCCGTCCTCGGCCACGTCGACCACGGCAAGACGAGCCTGCTCGACGCGCTGCGCAAGACGGCCGTCGCCGCCGGCGAGGCCGGCGGGATCACGCAGGCGACGGGCGCCTTCGAGGTCTCGATGCCGCAGAGCAACGCCACTATCACGTTCCTGGACACGCCTGGGCACGCCGCGTTCGCCGCGATGCGAGCCCGAGGGGCCGCGATGACGGACGTCGCCGTGCTGGTCGTCGACGCGCGCGACGGCGTCAAGCCGCAGACGAGGGAGGCGATAGCGCACGTCAGGAGCGCCGCCGTCGCGTTCGTGGTCGCGATCACCAAGTGCGACCTGGCCGACGCGGACCCTGCAGCGGTGCGCCGGCAGCTTCTGGGCGAAGGGGTCGAGCTCGAGGAGGTCGGCGGGGGCGTGCAGGTGGTCGAGGTCGCCGCGATCAAGGGCCGGGGCCTGCGCGAGCTCGAGGAGGCCCTGCTGCTTCAGGCGGAGCTGATGGAGCTCAAGGCCCCGCGGAAGGGGCTCCCTGGATCCCCGACCGAAGCGGTGGTCGTCGAGGCGAGGCTCGCGCAGGGGCATGGCCCCGTCGCGACCGTGATCGTGCGGAGGGGCACGCTCGAACCGGGCCAGATTGTTGCCGTCGGGCGCGAGTGGGGCAAGATTCGCTCGCTGACCGACGCGAAGGGCGACAAGAACGCCAAGGAGATCTTCCCCGGGCATGCAGCAGAGGTCGCGGGCCTGCGTGGGGTCCCGATCGCTGGAGACAGGCTGGTGGTACTGCCGACGGAAGAGCGAGCGAGAGCCCTGGCTTCCGCGAGGGCGGCGGCGGCGGCGGACGCCAAGCGCGGCGCGGCGGCCGCGGCCGTCGGGGAGCAGAGGAGGAAGGCCGAAGAGGACGCCGCCGCCGCTGCCGCCGCCGCTGCCGCCGCTTCTCCTGTCAAGGTGGGGCGACGAAGTGGAGGCAAGGCAGCAGCGGCGCAGGCCTTTGCCGACGCCGGGGAAGCGGCGTTGGCAGAGCTCGGAAACGGCAACGGAAACGGAACCGAGAACGACGCGTCGCAGCAGCAGCAGCAGCAGCAGCACCAGCAACAGAACCGGCGCCTGCTGCTCGTCATCAAGGCAGACACCCAGGGCGCCATCGAGGCCCTGGAAGAGTCCCTGGTCTCCCTGTCGACGGAGGACGTCCCCGTGCGCGTGTCTGCCTCCGGGGTGGGGCCGGTCACGCTCTCGGATGTGCAGCACGCGGCTGCGGTGGGCGGGAGGGTGCTCGCCTACGGCTCGGCCTCGGCCGCTCGGGGCGGCGGCGCCGCCGTCGAGCGCGAGGCGAGGAGGCTGGGCGTCCCGCTGTCGTGCCACCGGGTCATCTACCACGCGATCGACGCCATCGCCGCTGCCGTCGCCGGGGCGGCCCCTCCCGTGGCGAGGGAGGCCGTGGCTGGCGAGGCGGAGGTGCTGGCGGTCTTTGCGAGCGGCGGCGGCGGTGGAGGAGCTGGAAAATCGGCTCCCGTCGCCGGGTTGAAAGTCGTCGAGGGCGCGATTCTCAAGGCCGAAACGTTCCGCGTTTTGCGAGGAGGGAAGGTGATCCACGACAACTTGAAAGCCCTGACGCTGCGCAGGCACAAGCTCGACGTCGAGCGCGTCGGGGCCGGGACGGAGTGCGGGCTGGTGCTCGAGCGCGGCGGCGGCGGAGGCTACGACCCGAAGCCGGGCGACGTCGTCCAGTGCGTGACGGTCGAGTGGGTGAGCCCCAGCGCCGCAGAGGTGACCGAAGCTGCCGAGGCGAAGAAGCAGGCGCTGGCGAATGAAGGTGCTGGCGGCGGTGGCGGCGCCGGTGGCGGCGGTGGCGGCGCTGGTGGCGGTGGCGGTGGCGGCGGCGGTGGTGCGGCAACGAAGAAGAAGGGAGGGGCGCGGAAGAGGAAAGTAGAACTGTAAATTTTTCTTTTTCATTTTAAAAATTCACTTTCTCTCGTTGAGATCGAGGCATTGAAACGCAAGGCTTCAACTTTTGTGGTCGCGGCGGCTTTTCCTCGTCTTCTCAATCTCTCTCACACCCCTCGCGATGGCAGCCACGACGGCCCCGGCATCCGCTGCGGCCCTCTCGGCCGACTCGGCCAGCCTCATGAAGCGCCTCACGAGCCTCGCCGAAGTCAATCGAGCGCTCGCCGAGGTCGCGAGTCGGGAACGCGCCGTCGACGCCAAGCTGCAGACGCTGCTGAGCGGGCGCGCCGAGCTCGAGGCCGGCCTGGCCGCGATCGAAGACGATACCAAGAACGTGAGGGAAAGAGCGAGCGTTGGAAGAGATGAAACAGGGAGAGATGGGGAGAGAGAGAGGGAGGAAGAGAGCGTCGAAAACAATCTAGAGACTTGGTTTCGATCGAGCGATGATGGCCCGACGCTCACCTTCAAAAAAAACCTCTTTAAACCCTTCCCTCAGTCGATCTCCGCCCTCCGCTCCGACGCCGAGCACCTCGCCGAGAGCATCGCCTCCACCGCGTCCCTGTCCGAGCGCGTCTCCCGGAAAGTTCGCCAGCTCGACGCAGCCCAGTCCCGCGTACGAGAGGCGCTCACCCACATCGACGCCGCGGTGGGACGGGCAGAGGCCGTCGAGGGTCTGCGCAAGGCGATGGCCACGGACGACTACGAGGCCGCCGCGGCAGCTATCGCGTCCTTTTCGGACCTCGAGGAGAGGTTTGTCGTGCCTGCTGCTAGTGTTCATGCTCATGCTGCTGCTGCTGCTGCTGCTGGCACGAGCGCGGCGGCGAGGGGCGACGACCGCGCCGTGCGGGAACAGCACGAGGTGAGGACAAGGTTATTTTGTTTCCATCGTCCCCCGTCGGTTCCCACGCACCTTTTTCTACTCTTCTTCTCATCTTAGTTCATCTCATCTCTCTCTCTCTCTCCATAAACGATCCCCCCTTCCAGGCCGTCAAAGCAGCGAGGGAAAAGCTCTCCACAATCGTCAAGGCGCGCCTCGAAGCTGCCGCCAACGCAGGCAACCACGAAAATGTGCTCCGTTTCATCCGCCTGCACCAGCCGCTGCGGCTTTTCGACGAAGGAAAAGCCTGGTTTGCTGCTCACCTGCGCAAGCTGGTCGCCAAGAGGGCGCAGGAGTCGTACGATTTGCTGATGGAGAGGACTGGTGAGTGCTTTATTTTGTTTTGTGGTCGCGACACTCCACCTTTTCATTTTGCACTTTCGGCGGCAACTTTGACGGTGCTTTGCGTCATTTCCCTGCGTCATCTTGGGCTCGCTGGACGCGTTGCGTCCTGAGCCACCTCTCGACAGCACAGCTGGAGCGCGACGCTGAGCAACAAAGGTCGAAAAAGCAGGAAAGGCTTCGAAAATGGGCTCGATCTGGCGTTTCCGGCCTTTTGGCGCCCTTCCGCGTCGCTCTTACCCATTACTCTGCTTTTACTTGATGCGCTGCGTTCATGGACATCGCTCGAGAGCCGCTTCGGAACATGAAAATGAGCGCGCGGGGTCGAAAAGACCGGAAGACTGCAAAAACACCCCAAAAACACCGTTTTTTGCGACTTCGCGGCCGTTTTTCGCCTCCTTTTGCTCGCGTTCGCGCTCCTATTCTTGTCGCGTGATGTTCCCTGGTCGCACGGCTACCGTTTCAGCGTGATCACGGGGATAACAGAGGCGATTGACCGAAACATTCCTTTTTTTTCCTTCCTTTGAGATGGAGCGAGAGTTGGAATGAGAGACGCCTCGTCTGCTCCGGTCGTTGCAAACCACTCTCCGGCACCCGCAAATTCGAGCTCCTCTATTCCTCACCAAACCACCACCATCGGTTTTGAAAACCACTCCAAAAACCCCGACAGACGTGCGCGGGGACGATTTCGTCCAAGCCCTGACTGGTTTGTTCCGCGACATTGGCTCGGCGCTCGACGCCAACCGCAACGCGGTCGTCGAGACCTTTGGGCCAACAGCCATGCTCGACGTCGCTACTGCCTTGCAGGCCGAGTGCGACACCTATGGAGCCCGCGTTCTGCGAGCCTACTGTCAGCACCGCAGGCTCGGTGCCCTGATGCAACAGACGAACGCGCTGCAGAGCCCCGAAAAGGGTTTGGGCTCGTCCGCGGCGACGTCGACGACCGCGGCTGCCACAGCCGCTGCTGCAGTCGACCCGCGGCAGGTCGAGGAGTACTTGGACGAGGTCCTCGTGCTTGCGCAGCTGTGCGACGAGTACAACCAGTACGTGCTGGCGGCGATGAGCGAGGCGATGGCGCCCGAAAGCTTGGGCGCGGCGAGGGAAAACAGTTTCCGGAGCGGGGCTTTCAACCAGACGGTCCGCGAGCTGGTGTCGTACTACATCCAGATGGTGGGAGCTGAGCTTGTTGTTCGTTTGCAAGAATGCGGAGGGGAGAAGAGAGGGAGGCGGGAGAGAAGAGAGGGAGGCTGGAGAGAAGAGAGGGAGGCGGGAGAGAAGAGTGGAGGGCGCGGTGGTCGAGAGGGAAAAGAGATTGCTCGTCGTCGGCTCCTGCTTGCCCCCCACGTCGACCCCCCCTTGCGGACCCTCTTTACATTCCCGACCCCAAAAATTCGAGTCGCAACCGTGGCTCCCCACCCGTCCCAGGGGGCTCTAAAGAGCATGCAGATGCACCCTGGGGCGATCGGAGACCGAGGACGAAGAGTTGGGGGGCGATCCGAGGAGAGTTCGGGTTGCTGCTCCGAGTGAGAGAGACAAGAGACGAGAGCGGCGAGGGCGAGCGCGAGCGAGCGAAGCACTCGAATAGAAAAAGGACAATGCGCCGCAGGCCTCCTTCCCCTGCTGCGTTGCGCTCCTCCCTAGCGCCGCTGTGACGCGGCAACAGCTGAGAACACGATGCGACGCAGTACCTGCGTTCTCACGATGCCCAAAACCCAAATGCCGCACGCACACAGGAGGAGTACTACATGGACCGCAACGTCAAGACCGCTATCGCGATCGACGAGTGGACCCCGGGCGCCCCCATCACGTCCATGGTCGACGACGTGTTCTTCATCGTGCAAAAATGCGGCAGAAGGGCCATCAGCACGGGCAACGTGCAGAGCGGGTGCGCGGTGCTCGGGCAGGTCAACTCCCTTTTGGCCTGCGAGCTGCGGTCTTCTCTCGACGCAAAGTGGAAGGTAGATTTGCGGTAACGCTGCGACGACACAGAGACTCCTTTTGAAGCTTGCGGAGAAATAGAAGCATGCGGAACAAAAAGAACAAGGCTCACCTCTTTCAACTCGCTCCCAAAACGCACTCCAAACACACGCATCAGCCCGCTGCGCTGCAACTCGTTCAGCTACTGGGCGCGCGACTCGACCACGGCGCGGATGCCGGCGACGCGGAGGCGCAAGGAGCTGTACTCAACTCGATTTCTGCGTGTGAAAAGTGCGTGGTTGTTTTTTGCGGCGTCGTTTTCGGTCACAGCGACGGGCCTTTGCTCCGCACTTTTAGAATCAGGCTGCTCACAAAGGTTCCGTGCGCCGCATTGCTCTTAGCGTATCAAAAAACACCGCAGGTACACGGGCAAGCTGCGCGAGGACCTCGACACCTTCTCGCGCGAGGTGTTCGTCCTCGCGTCGGACCGCGAGCGCGTCCAGTCGATCCTCCAGGACCTCAACAAAACGGCGCGCGACTTTGCGGGGATCGGAGGCCGCGCCGTCGAGCAGATGAGCACTTTGCTGGTTGGGCGCTCGAGGTGAGCTTTTCGGTTGGCAACGTCGCAGTGCGGCGTTTGTCTGGTTTTTTTTGTTAAATATCTCCGCACGGTGCTCACAAGCTATTGATACCAATCTCCGCACCAAAACCGCAGGTCCGCGATGGAGAAACTCGCGAGCTCGTCGTACCAGATTTCAGAGGCGCAGTACGCCGCGATCGAGCTCTCCGCTGACACCTGGGTGCAACAGCTCTTGGTTGCGCTCATCACGAGCTTCCGATTCATGTCGCCGGTGCTCTCTGCGGAGCTGTTTGAGGCGCTGGGCTTGACGGTGCTGGACAAGGTGAGGTTTCGTCATCGTCGCATCTGGTAACAGCAGCGTGTCGTCCCTCCGCGCGCGACGTTGCTGCGTTGCATGTGCATTTTGCGACGCATGCACGAAGAATGCGGAGCAAAACCGCGACGGAAAGCCGTGATGTGGAGCTCTCGAATACCACTGTGCACATTGAATTCACACCCACATTTCCTACACCGACGACCTCGACCGCCAAAAACAAACAAACCAACTAGGTCACGGAGCGCCTCGAGGCAACGCTCCGCCTCAAGCGCTTCAACCAGCTCGGTGGCTTGCAGCTCGACCGCGATGTGCGCGTGCTCGTTTCGACGCTCGCCGAGGTCGTACCCGGAACCGTTCGTGAACGCTTTGCGCGCTTGAGCGAAATGTCGACCCTGCTCAGCCTCGAAAGGCCCGGCGAAATCTCCGACTACGCCTCCGCCACGGCGACCTGGCGCCTCACCGAAACGCAGATTCGCGAGGTTCTCTCGCAGCGCTTCGATTTCGACCAGCGGGAAATCGCTGCGCTGGCCCTGTAACTCGATACGATAACCTTCTTCCCCCCCTGTTCTTCTTTTCGCACCGACTCACTCGTCTTTCTCACTTTTCGCCGTGCCAAATCGCAGCCTTCCGCTCCTTCTTTCGCTGCGATAACTTCAGGTTCGGGCTCAGCGTGACCTGTTCAGTCGATCTGGGCCGGTTGCGGGGCACAAATCGAGGCTCGAATTTTCGGTTCTCGAGAAAGACCTCGCGCTCCTTGGCCCGAGCGAGTGCCTGTTTGCCTCGGGACACTGCGGCAATTCGGTCCCGCTCCCTCCTCTTTTTCCCCGCCCTCCACCTTTTCTCTAGCCAGCCTAATCCCGCCAGCATCCGTAGCTCGTCGAGCTTGTTCGAACGAGCCTGAAATAAAGCGGAACGGAGGCCCTCGAAGAAACGCGTCGCCAAAACCTCTGCCTGCGACCGGGTCAAACGTGCCTCCAGGCGGCACGAGGAAGAGCGCGTGCGAATAGCGCTATTCGCACGAGGAAGAGCGCTATTCGCCGATTACGGCGCAAAGAAGCTCCCCTTCGCGTGATTTTGCTTTTGGAAGATAAAGTAAGCACGAACAACACGATTCCACGGAAAACAGAGATAAGAAACCAAGCAACGCCCCCTAAACGACGCTCAAAGCCGCGAAAACGTGTTTTTTGGGCATCTTTTTCATTCGTTCGCCCCTTTTGACCTTTCTCACCCTCTCCCGCTCCCTCTTTACCCGCGATCTTCACCACAAATCATTCGCAAAGTATCAAAGAACGCTCATCTACAAAAATCGAGAGAAGAAATGGAGCGAAACGTCTCCATAAACACCAAAGAACACGTTTTCGAGCCATTTTCACCCTCTTTCCCCCTCTTTCCTCCCCTTCCGCTCACTCATTCCGCTTCATTTCTTCGCCGCAGCGGCCTTCTCGATCGCCTGGATGCACTCGACCAAGTTTCCACCGCGCCCCATCACCGCCTGCAGCGCCTCGTACTCTTCCGCGTAATTTTTCAAGAGCCTTCCGGCCGTGTAGGCAGCCCACCTCGTGGCGTTCTGCTGCTGCTGGTTCGTTAGCGGCGCCGTCCTGTTGGACCCCGCGGGTCCCGCCGTGCGGTTGAGAACTTTCTGCAAGTCCATCAGGTCCGCCGTCTGGCCCTCGACGGTCTCGAACTTTGTCGCTTCGCCGACGACGCCGGCCATCACGCTGACGGCGTACACATTGACCTGGTCCTCCTCGAGGAACTTCTCGATGAGCCTGCGCTCCAGATCGGCCTCCGCGACGTCGACGTGCGCCGCGCCGATGTCCAGAGAGTATCCCGTGACGGGAAGGCCCAGGAGGTACGCGACCAGGAAGTGCGCGGCCTCGTGCCTGCGGACGCGCTCGCGGTAGTCGGGGAACACGCGGGAGAACTTGTCCGTGAAGAACGAAAGCAGCCCGGGGGCAGTGGACCCGATCGCCAGCACCACGATCGGGATCCCCCCGATCAGGTAGGCGCCAAAGCCACCCCAGTCGCCGGGGAGCTGCCCCACCAGCACCGCAGCGACCGAAGAGACGCCGACGACCGTGACGAGGAAGGCCAAGTCGTTGCGGACCCCAGGGATCGCAATCTGCTCGGGCGCCTTGATCCCCATCATCCGCAGGTCGCCGAGGCCGATGGTCCTCCTCGTCAGCAGAGACGCGTCCTTCCTCGCGGCGCCCCAGGTCGGAAGGGCACCGGCAGCGCCCAGAGCGCGGACGGCGCCGGCGACCTCCTTGGAAAACTCAAACTTCTCGGAGATAGGGGCCCTACGCAGGGCGTCTGCCGTGGCGTCGAGCGTGGCGAAGAGAGGCGCAGGGTCGGTCCAGGTGGTGGCGGCGGCGGCGGCGAGGGCTTCGTCGGACGAGGCCGAGGCGGCCACGTGGGAGGAGGCGCGGCGGCGAGCGAGAGAGACGAGCGTCTTGTTCGTTCGAGAGGCGTTGCCGACGATGCCGACGGCGATCGGTTGCCCCCTCGTCGGCGAATTCACGGGCTTCCTGGCGGCCGTCGCGCGCGCGGAAGTGGCGAAGCGAAGAGACTGCATGGTTCTCTCGATCTGCCGGATCAAGGTCGGGACTCGGCCGGTGGTTGACCGAGGAGAGAGGGGGGAAGCGAAGGGTTGAGATCCTGTTCGATCTCGCTCTCTTGCTTTCTTTTCGTCCGTCGTCGTTGTGGACGAGAGGCCCAACATAATTTTTCCCCCTTTCCCTCGAAGGGACAAACAGAGGCACGACTGTTTCTTCAAAAAAAACAAAAGAACGGCTTCGTTCTCCCTCTTCTGCTCCTTGCTCTCCCCTCAGTTCGAGTCCCCAGGGACATCTCTCTCCGTGATGAAGTCCCGCCGGGGGCTCACTCCCGAGGAGGTGCGTTGCAGTTTGGTTTAGAGAACGAAGAAAACCCCCGACTAGTTTTTTCGATTGCTCCTCTTCTTTCGCTCATGCCCTCTTTCTTTTCTCTCTCTGTCTCTCTTCAACGCAAACAAACAAACAAACAGGCCAAGCACGCCGCGATCGCGGAAATTGTGCAAGAGCTCACAGCGCTGCTCGAGGCCGGGAAGGACGTGAACCTGAACGCGCTGAAGCAAGAGGTGATTGAGAGTCTCTTTTTTTCCTTTCCAATCAAAACGTCGACGGCCAGCAGGCGGGGGGAAAAACGCAACCTCAAAACCTCAACCCAACCTAAAAAAAAAATCAAATCCCTCAGGCCGCGTCCCGCTACTCCCTCTCCAAGGCTCCAAAGCTCGTCGACATCATCGCCGGTGTCCCCGAAGAGGCCCGCGCTGCCCTGCTCCCCCGCCTCCGCGCCAAGCCCATCCGCACGGCCTCGGGCATCGCCGTCGTCGCCGTGATGTCCAAGCCGCACCGCTGCCCGCATATAGCCACCACGGGCGCCATCTGCGTCTACTGTCCGGGGGGGCCCGACTCGGACTTTGAGTACTCGACGCAGTCGTACACGGGCTACGAGCCCACGAGCATGCGCGCGATCAGGGCGAGGTACGACCCGTACATCCAGGCGAGGGCCAGGCTCGACCAGCTCCGCCGCCTGGGCCACAGCGCAGACAAGGTCGAATTTGTCCTGATGGGCGGCACCTTCATGTCTCTTCCGGCGGACTACCGGGACTACTTCATTCGCGGCCTGCACGACGCGCTGTCCGGGAACTCGAGCGCCTCGCACGTCGAGGCCGTGAGGTACGGGGAGCGCTCCCGCACCAAGTGCGTCGGCCTGACGATCGAGACGCGGCCCGACCACTGCCAGAGCCACCACCTCGCGCAGATGCTCTCGTACGGCTGCACCCGCCTTGAGATCGGGCTCCAGTCCACCTACGAGGACGTGGCCCGGGACACCAACCGCGGGCACACGGTCGAGGCCGTGGGCAGGTGCTTCAGGCTCGCGAAAGACGCCGGCTTCAAGGTCGTCGCGCACATGATGCCCGACCTGCCCAACGTCGGCTGGGAGCGGGACCTGGAGTCGTTCCGCGAGTTCTTCGAGAATCCGGCGTTCAGGTCGGACGGGCTTAAGGTCTACCCGACGCTGGTGATCCGCGGCACGGGGCTCTACGAGCTCTGGAAGCGCGGGGTGTACCAGAACTACCACCCGGCGACGCTCGTCGACCTCGTCGCGCGGGTGCTCTCGCTGCTGCCGCCCTGGGTGCGGGCCTACCGGATCCAGCGGGACATCCCGATGCCGCTGGTGAGCTCCGGGGTCGAGAAGGGCAACCTCCGAGAACTCGCCCTGGCGCGCATGGGGCAGCTGGGGCTGAGGTGCCGCGACGTGCGCACGCGGGAGGCCGGGATCCAGGACATCCACTCGGCCGTCGTCCCCGAAAACGTCGAGCTGGTGCGGAGGGACTACGCGGCCAACGGCGGGTGGGAGACCTTTTTGGCCTACGAGGACCCGAGGCAGGACATCTTGGTGGCTCTCCTGAGGCTGAGGAAGGTGAGCGGGAGGCCGGAGACGAGGCAGCCGCAGTTGAGGAGGAAGAGGGAAGGGGGTGGTGGTGGTGGTGGAGGGGGTGCGGCTTCGACGGCCGCGACGGCCGCGACGGCCGCGATGGCCGCGACGGCCGCGACTCCTCCTCCTTCTTCTTCCCCTCTGCTCCCGCTTCCGACCAACCGCGCCTCGATCGTCCGCGAGCTCCACGTCTACGGCACGGCCGTCGCCGTCCACGCCAGGGACTCGTCCAAGCACCAGCACCAGGGCTACGGCGCGCTGCTGATGGAGGAGGCCGAGCGGATAGCCAGGGTCGAGCACCGGTCGAGGAAGCTGAGCGTGATCAGCGGGGTGGGCACGCGAGGGTACTACAGGAAGCTGGGTTTTGAGCTCGACGGTCCCTACATGAGCAAGGCGATTTGAGGAGGCGGGGCGGGGCGGGGCGGTGGGGGGGGGGGGGGGGGAGAGGTGGGAAGGCCGCTGGCGGAGGGCGCTGCTTTCTTGTAAAATCAAGTTTTGAGGAGTGTAGAAAAAAAGGATAGTTTTTGCTGGTTTTCTGGCTTGTTTCTCGGCCGATGGCGCCCTCGTTGCCGCCGCCGCCGTCGAAATTCAAACGCGCATCGACCGAGGGTCAAAACGGAGTGCCTGACCCCCTTTTCGCCGCTTTTTTTCGCGCTCCCGGGGGTCTCCTGGTCCTTTTTGCGTGAAAATAGTAGATGTTGGAGAAGGAAGCCAGACAGAAGAAGGCAAAAGCCTCGACGACAATTACAAATTCTCCCGCGCGTCACTCTCTTCTTTCGACGCCTTCCGTCCATCCGCGCCCCTCCTCCCGAGCGACTCCCGCGCTCTCCTGACTCCCTCCCGCGCCCAACGGGTCACGCAGCGCCGGTTCTTCCCCCGGACGCTCTGTCGCTGAATACGGCTCGAAAAAAGAACGGACGGAACCGAGGGATTCGCGCAAGAGTTTCGCTCGTCGTCGTTGGCTCTTCAAGCCAAAAGCGAAACCGAAAAGGCTGAAACCCCGCGCCCCCGCGCCAAGCTTTTCAGGCTCGCTTCCCTCCTTCTGCGCGCTCCAGAGCACGCTAGAAACCGGTACCTATCTCGACGATCTGTCGAGTCGTTAAGAAAAGAAGCGGAAACGGCTCGGACAGCAGCCGGCTTTCGGAAAGGTCGAGATCCCAATTCCTTGGACGCTCCGAAAAACTCGAAACTTCAACCTCGACCTGTCGGCCTTTTTTCCCTCCGCCGCCTCGCCTCCCCCTCTGCCGCCTCCGCCTCCGCCTCCGCCTCTGCCTCCCGGCGAGAAAGATGCGTTTTTCAGCCAACTTTTCCCCTCCGCGCCGCGCCGCTCCCAGAGCTGCCGCGCCGTTGCTCCCCCGAGGAACAACGACGGCCACCGGCCTCGCCTCCCTCGTCTACGCCGTCGCCGGAGCTGCCTCTGGCGTCGCCTCGGGCCTCGCCAGCCAGGTCGCGGCGCCGCTCGCGAGCCGCTGCCTCGCCGCGCCGGCAGCGGCCCGCGAGCGGCTCCGCGCCGCGCCCTCGGACCTCCTGGCCAGCACCCGCGACCTCGCCCGCCGCCTCGAGCCCCTCGTCGACGAGACCGTGGAGCGCCTCGCCGTGTGCGTCGATTACTTTTTCTGGCTTCCTGGAGCCACCACCAGCTACCACCAGCAGATGCTGGCGGCGGAGTACGCTGCCTTCGACTTCATGGTGCAGCAGGAGCAGCGCGCCGCCGGGCGCGCGCCGTCGTCGTCCTCTTTCGTCGCCCCTCAGTGGCCGCGGCGCCACGAGCCGACGCTCTTCCGGACCATGGCCCTCTCGGCCGTCTCCTCCAGACACCGGGCCGCGGTTGCTACCTTTGAGGCTGATGAGGCCGCTGTCGACGCTGCGTCCTCTCCTCGCTCGTTGATGATTAGCACGCTCCCGGCGGAAGAGGGAGCACAAGAGGAGGCGACCACCGCCAACAACAACGACGACGTCAACAACTACGACCCCTACGAGCTCCCTGCCGGAGGCGCCGAGGCCCTCGCGAGCAACATCGCGGAAGAGGTCGAGAAGGCAGCTGCTGAGGCTGCTTTAGCTGCTGCTGCCGCTGCGGAGGCCAAGGCCGCCGCCGAGAGAGCGGCGGCGAGGAACGGGAACAGCATGGAGCTCGCCGCCGAGGCGTTTCTCGACAGGGCCGTTCCCGTCTGCCTTGCTCGCGTCGCCGCGGGGCTGCTTCCGCTGCCGGAGAAGAAAGAGCTGGAGCTGGAGGAGGAGGAGCTGGAGGAGGAGGAGCTGGAGGAGGAGCAGCAGCAAGTTGCGCAGTCTGAGCAACCCCAACCTCAGCCTCGGCGCACCGTCGCGGTTCGCCAAATCGGCGGCACGGTCGCCGAGACGCCCTGGATCGAGGTCCTTGAGTTTGACGACTGGAACGAAGTGGTCGAGAGAGAAGAGCAGCAGCAAGTCGCGCAGCCTGAGCAACCCCAACCTCAGCCTCGGCGCACCGTCGCGGTTCGCCAAATCGGCGGCACGGTCGCCGAGACGCCCTGGATCGAGATCTTTGAATTCGACGACTGGAACGAAGTGGTCGAGAGAGAGGAGCAGCAGGGACTTTACGACTCTGATGACGAGGCCGAAGCGATGGAGGTGGAGGTCGACGATGACGAAGACAAAGAGCCCAACACGCTCCCCTCTTCTTCTTCTTCCTCTTCTCCTCCTCCTCCTCCTCCCTCGGCGCCCATCTCCGTCTTCGACCCCTCCCGCATGCCCGCCTCCGCCGAAGTCCTTTCCGTCATCGTGGGCAGGCCCAAGCAGAGGAAGAGCAACACCGTCGCGTTCTACTCCAACGTCGTCGGGGACGTGCTCTCGAAGATCAACGGCGGAGGAGGAGGCAGCGGCGAGGACTCTTCGACGCGCTCTGTGCTCTCGTCGAGGTCGGGCTCCGACGCGGCGTCGCTCTCCTCGGCGTCGTCGACGGAGGAGCTGTCTTCAGCCGCTTCCTCCTCGAACGACGCCTCCACGGCCCTCTCCCGCCCGCCGCTGCCCCCGGCGCACGCCCAGGCCATGGCGTCCCTGCGAGCCTCCGTCTCCATCGGGAGGCTCGACCCGGCCGACGAAAACTACTCCGTCGAGGCCATCGCCGCCGGACGCCACGCCGACAGCGGCCGCCTCCATCTGATGAGGACGCAGCAGCAGCTCAAGGAGCAGCGCCTCGCCGCGGGCTCCGAGATCTCGCAGCAGGAGATGCAGCAGTGGCAGCTCGAGGATCGCCAGCGGGTGGAGAGGGAGCTCGCCCTGATCGAGCGGGACAGCCGCGAGAGCGATTCCAAGCGCTGGGCGGCGGACTTTGAGCGCCGCGGGCGCGAGGTCTTCGACGAGACTGTCGAAAAGCTCCAGCTCGATCACGCTCGGAAGCGCGCCGAGGCCCAAAAGTACTTCTTCGACGACAACCCCTTTGACGCCCTCAACCTCGGCATCTTGCTGTTCGAGGGCCAGGACTCTGTCTGCGCCGACTTTTTCAAGCGCATCGGCGAGGAGGAGCGGGAGGAAACGGAGGAGTCGAGAAGAGTCGCCGCGGCCTCCTCCTACCGCTTGCTCGTGCTCGAGGAGGAGAGGGGCGACTTTTACCGCAACTTGCCCGACGCCGAGAAGTACATCTTGAGCAAGAAGGAGCACGAAAAGCGCAAGTAGGAGGAGGTGGAGGATTCTATAAAAAGGGGAGAGAGGGAAGGGAGGAATACGGAGACAAAATCGAACACAACACGTTTTTTGGGGTTTTTTCTTTTCTTTTTCTTTGGGGCGAGAGAGAGACTCCATCATCATCATCATCATCATCATCATCATCATCATCGTCATCATCATCATCATCATCATCATCATCATCATCATAAATATCTGCCCTCCCTATTCGGAGCACCAACAACATACACCATTCTTCCCATTATTCGTCTTCTTCTTCTTCTTCGAGCTCCTGTTTTAGATGCTGGAGCTCGAAGAAGAGTGGATGCGCATTAACATTCTTGGTATCAAGAGCGGCGGCGGCGGCTTTTTTTCAAAACTGTCAGGCGCCGCCCTCTTGCAGAGAGGGAAACCAATACTATTCGCCTTCTCCCTGATGACGACGCGATGCGCTCGTTAACGTTTCTTCTTCCTCCTCCTTTTCACGGGAGTTATTGAGGATAGAAAGATAGAAAACCGGGACCGAGCGCAGCACGTCGTCATCGGAAAGAGCGACAAAGAGCAAAAAGCAACGCAAGTGTCGGGGTGCTCGGCGGTCAAAAAGACCACCTTGAAACTTTACCTTTTTACCTTTCACACTTTTTAGCGTTTAAGAAGCGGGACTAAATCCTTCAAGTAGTCAGGTCCATGCGCGAAACACTTCGACGTTTTTTACTTTTTTGTCTTTTTCACACTCAAGCGTTTGTAACTTACAAGTTTTCACCTCGAAAAAAAAAAAAAAAAAACTATGGCTTGATTTCGTTTCGCTCCTCCCCTCCACCACAAAAGCCATCAACTTGGCATCGCGATTTCTCTTTCGGCGCTCCCTCTTCCTATTCTCGCAGTCAAACCCACGCTCCCCCAATTGCGTGATGCTCAACGGGAAGACAACGGCAGCCACGTCGACTCGCTCGCCGCTGCTCCAACAGAGGCCGCGAGCGACAGCGGCGAGCTCTCTGCAATCCGGCGTCGCGAGCTCCTCGAGCAATCGACGGAGCATCAGCGTCGTGGCTCGTCGACTCGCGCCGTCGACCTCGACCTCCTCGGCCACCAAAACGATGGCGTTCAACCTCCCCTCCCTGCCTGCGCTCTTCGGCGGAGGCGGCAACGCCGCGGCAGCAGCAAAGCGCGAGTCCCTCAAGCAGGAGCTCTTCGCCGCCGTCGCGCCCCTCGACAGGGGCGCCGCCGCGACCGAGCAGGATAAGCAGGACGTCGCCGCCAAGTTTGCGGCGCTCGAGAGGCTCAACCCAAACCCCTCCTCGCTGGCGTCGCCGCTGCTCAACGGTCGGTGGAGGCTCCTGTACACGACGAGCGCCTCGATCCTGGGCACGTCCCGGCCCGCGGCCTTCCGCCCGCGCGGGCCCATCTACCAGCTGCTCGACGGGCCCAATCTGAGGGCCAAGAACCGCGAGACTTTCCCGTTTTACAACGCCGTCGAGGCCGAGCTCGTCCCGGAGACCAAGTCGCGCGTCGCGGTGCAGTTCAAGCGGTTCTTCATCTTCGGGCTGATCCCCGTGACGGCGCCGGAGACGGCAAGGGGCAAGCTGGACGTGACGTACCTCGACGAGACGCTCAGGCTCTCGCGAGGGGACAAGGGCAACATTTTCATTTTGACGATGGACGATCCGAGCGACCGGCCGTAGAGAGAGTTTTTGTTTTTAGTGTGTAAGTTTCCGAAGCGTACTTTTTTGCGTTGAGCAACATACGTGCGTTTTCTTTCCGGCTCTTCTCCGTGAGGCAAGAGAGAGAAAAGAGAAAGAGGGAAAAGAGGGGGCGAGAGAGAGAGAAAGAAAGCATGATGAAAAGACCCGGGTTTTCATTTCTTTTTTTCCTTCCTCGTATTCCTTCTTCGTTTCATTTCCGAAAAAAGGCTCTTTTGACCGGCGATTCTTGATGATGTTACACACTTTGCGAAACTCTCTCTCTCTCTCTCTCTCTCTCTCTCTCTCTCTAATATCGGTACTTGGTCGAGTAGTCCTTGGGGCTCACGACCAGGCCCCTCCCCTTGGACGCGCCCCTGTAGACCACTTCGAGGATGTCGATCAGCTCTTGGCCGCTCATCGTCCACGTGACCTTGTTGTTGTCCCCGGTCCCCAGGTCGACCTGGATGTGCCTATTGCGGTAGAAGAACAGCAGGTGCAGCGGGTGGTTGTAGAGCTCGTACATGTCGTTGAAGTCCGGCACCTGCGCCAGGTCGACGAGGTAGATGACGGCAAAGGCCTTGACGGCGTCGGCGATCTTGGAGAGGGCCTCGTCCATGACCATGCAGGTCGGGTCGGCGTCGGAGCCGAAGCGGATGGCGACGACGCGGTCTTCCTCCTGGTGTTTTTTTTCCGGTTGGTTTCGGGGGGGGGTTGGGTTTGGGGGCGGGGGAGCGGTGAGAAAGAAGAAGGAGAGAGACGGGTTTCGAGGTCGAGGTCGAAGAAAAAGTCGGCCGTCGTCGTCGTCGATCCAGAAACACGCACCGTCATTATCGCCTGGTCCACGGCGTAGCCGTTGTTGAGATGGGGAAGCAGGTAGGACATCAGAGGTGCCCCGCAACGACGCGAGGTTCTGAAGGTCGAGGCGAGCGCTTGGAGTGGTGGAAACGGCCGCGAGACGAGGTGTTGGATCCGAATGCCGAAGAAAGAAGAGCAGAAGAAGAGGAGAGAACGAAACGGAAATCTGACGAAGGAAAAAAAAACTCTCACTTTTGCTGTCTCCTCTTTGACGATCAATCACTCGTCCCTTTCTCGTGTCGAACCCGCCAAATATCCTCACGATGCAGAACGCAATCTCGCGCGTCGGCAGGGCCCTTGCTGCCGCAGTCGCTGGCGGAAGCGGGGCGACATCAGTCGAATGCCGCGCCCGCAACGCTTCCCCGGCGACGACACCATCGTTCCTCGCGTCGGACGACTTTGAAGTCATCGACCGCGCGTCTTCGTCCTCCTCCTCGTCGTCCGCCTCTTCTCCAGCACCCCCCGCGCCGTCTCTGGCCGACCAAGTCCCCGCCGACGAGCTCAGCCGGTCCATCGACCTCGTCATGAAGATCCTTCCTGCGATGGATCAGGCCGCGTCTCCTCTCGTCCTCTCCGGCTCCGCTTCCCCGGCCTCCTCCGACGGCGGCACCGCCGCGCACATGCGCGACGCGGAGGAGTCCCTCGCCGTCGCCGAGGAGCTGCAGCAGCAGCAGCAGCAGCAGCAGCAACTCCAGACGCTGCTGCACTCGCAGGAGCAGTACCTCGCTTTCCGCGCCACGCTCGTGCACCTGCTCTCCGACCGCCGCGTCCGCGCCGAGCTCGAGCGCGCGCTCTTGCGCAGCCCCGAGTTCGCGCAGGTGCTGCAGCAGCTCGACCAGCAGCAGGAGGCGGCCCGCGAAGGAGGGGGAGGGGGAGGAGGGGAAGAGGACTTGAGCGCGCTGGCTGACCTTTACCCTCTCGCGGCGCGCGCGGCGCTCGCTTCTGCTGCGCCTCGCGAAGGAGGAGCAGGAGGAGGACGAGGAGGAGGAGGAGGTCCTCCGCCGTTCTCAGGGGAGAACGACGCCGGCGGCGGCGGCGCCGGCGGAAACCACCCGCTCGCCGCGGCCGTCGCCGAGGCCCTCTCGGCCTTCTCCTCCTCGGCCAAGGAGCTCCTCGTCGGGGCCGGGGCCTCCGCGCTGGGCGCGGCGCTCGAGGCCGGGGTTTGCGTCCTCGGCTGGACGCGCCTCCTCGCGCAGGTCGCTCGCGGGGAGGAGACGGGCCCCTGGACGACGAGAGCAGAGGGAGGAGGGGGGGGAGGCGGAGGAGGGTTTTGCGCCCGAGCCCGCTCGTTCCGTGCTCGAGGAGCTCGCTCTCGCCCCCGCCGCTCCCTCGGCTCTGTCCGCCCCTCGAATCTCGACGAATGGGTGAAGCTGATGTCGGTGGTGGCCATGGCGGTCGTGGCGGTGATCTTTCTGGGGCGCCGCGGGAGGTTTGCGGCGCGCGGCGGCGGGGGTGCCTGAAAGAGAGAGAGAAAGAGTTGGGTTTTTTCTTTTCGGGAAAAAAATTAGAAACGCTTGCTTGCTTCGCTTTTTGCCTGATTCTGTTTTGCTTTGTACGATGTAAAAATGTAATTATAAACTTTTCGTGCGCTTATGATCGAGAAAGAAAAAGAAAGGCGCGGGGCGAAATGAGAGTGGGGAAACCTATTCTTTCTTTTTTCTTTCCTTTCCTCCCTCTTTTTTTTTCCTTTTTCCTTCCTACAGCCAAAGAAGCAAGTTGACCTCCCCTTCTCGCTCCTGCAAATTCAGATAGGGAAACGCCATCGCCCGTTCTCCTTCTCTTGAAGACTAAAACAAAACATTGCCCCTCGTCTAACACGGGAGAAAGCGAACGCGCGCGCGGGAAAAAAAATAAAAAAGACAAAAAAAAAAACTCTTTTCTCTCGCTCGGCCGACAAAAGAAGTCTCTCTCTAACTCACTCTCTTCCCTCTCTCTCTCCCTCCCTCCTCCCCGCCTCCCCGACTACTACTCCGCCGAGGAGGCCCCGATCCCCTCCCTGTCGTACCACGCGTCCAGCGTCTTCGCCGTGATCCTCCTGAGCAGCTCCCGCGGGAAGATCCGCAGCAGCTCCCAGGCCAGGTCGAGCGACGCGAAGATCGACCGCGCCTCGTACGCGCCCTGGTTGACAAAGCGACTCTCGAACGCCTCGAGGAACTCGAGGTAGAGCAGGTCCTCGCCCGACAGGGCCTCCTCGCCGACTACGGCCTTCATCGCGACGACGTCCTTGCCAATCGCGTAGCAGGCGTAGAGCTGGTTGGAGACCTCGGAGTGGTCGGCGCGCGTCATCCCCTCCCCGATCGCCGACTTCATCAGGCGCGAGAGCGAGGGGAGGACGTTAATCGGGGGGTACACCTGGCGGTTGTGGAGCTGGCGGTCGACGTAGACCTGGCCCTCGGTGATGTAACCTTGATTTGATTTCGAGGGAGAGAGAGAAAGGAGGAGAAAATGAGTTGGTCTTTTTTTTTGTCTCCTTCGCTTTTTCGGGTCTCGGGCAAAGGAGAGAAAAAACAAATCTCAAAGTCGAAAAATCTCAAACAAAACAAAAACGTTCTCTCACCTGTCAGGTCCGGGATCGGGTGCGTGATGTCGTCGTTGGGCATCGTCAGGATCGGGAGCTGCGTGATCGAGCCGGCGCGGCCCTCGATGCGCCCTGCGCGCTCGTAGATGGTCGCGAGGTCGGTGTACCTGTTTTGTAAAGTTTTGATTATTTTTTTTGGGGGGGGGGAGGTCAGCAGGGGAAAAAAGGGGGGAAAAAGAAGAAAAAACTCAACACCCGAAAACTTCAAAGGCTAAAAAACTATCTCTCCCTCTCTCTCCCTCTTCCAAAAACGCACATGTATCCGGGGTACCCCCTCCTCCCGGGCACCTCCTCCCTCGCCGCAGACACCTCCCGCAGCGCGTCGGCGTAGGAACTCATGTCCGTCAGGATGACCAAAACGTGCTTCCCGCACTCGTAAGCCAAATACTCGGCCGTCGTCAGCGCGATCCGCGGCGTGATGATGCGCTCGATCGTGGGGTCGTTGGCCAAGTTTAAGAACAGCACGGTCTTGTCCATCGAGCCGTTCTCCTCGAAATCCTGCTTGAAGAAGTGGGCGGTCTCCATGTTGACGCCCATGGCGGCGAAGACGATCGCAAACTCCTCCTCCTCGTCGCCCTCGTTGCTGGTCGAGGCGGCGTCGCCGAGGAGGTCCGGTGCTTCCCCGCCCGCCTTCCTCCCGCCCTTCTTCTTCACCAGCCCCGCCTGCCGGCAGATCTGCGCCGCGATGTCGTTGTGCGGCAGGCCCGCGGCGGAGAACAGCGGGATCTTCTGCCCCCGAGCGATGGAGTTCATCGTGTCGATCGTGGAGATGCCAGTCTGGATCATTTCTTCGGGGTACGTCCTCTCCGAAGGGTTGATCGAGGCGCCGTTGATGTCGAGAAATTTCTCGGCGAGGACGGGCGGGCCGCCGTCGATGGGGGCTCCGGACCCGTTGAAGACGCGGCCCAGCATGTCCCGCGAGACGGGCGTGCGAAGCACCTCTCCCGAGAACTCGAGCGAGGTCGCCTTGGAGTCGATGCCCGAGGTGCCCTCAAAGACCTGGACGACGGCCTTGGAGCCGTCGACCTCGAGGACCTGCCCTCGGCGGTGGGAGCCGTCGCCGAGGCGCACGTTGACGATCTCGGCGTACATGGGTTTCTGTTGGCGGTGGTTTTTTTTTTTTTGGGGGGGGGGGGGGGAGAAAAAGGCGGGGTGGTCGAGGTTGAGAAGGGAAAAAAAAACAGTCGAGGTCGGGTTTTTTCTGTTCTTCCCTTCTTCGGGCGATCTCGCTCGACGCCCAACCAATCATTCATCTCTTTCTCTTCGTCTCGTACCTTGACGTTCTCCACGATGACGAGCGGGCCCGACACGCCGCTGACGGTGCGGTACTCTGTTGATGGGAATCGGGGAAACGAAAGGGAGAACGAGAGTGGCGAGAGAGTGAGAGAGAAGGAAGAGGGAAAGAGAGGAGGCGTCCTCCTCCCTCGCCATCGGCAGATGGTCGGTCGTCGTCGAAGATGGGCTTCTTCTCTCTTCCTTGCCTCCGCCTCAAGCCTCTCTTCCTCTTCTTCTACTCACCGAGCCTGGGCTCCAGGATGTAGTCCCTCGAAGCGGCGTCAATCTGCTCCTGAAAGGCCTTGCCGAAGCCGAAGCCGTCGGCCGAAGAGTTTGCTTTGGTGCCCTCGGTCATGATGATGCAATGATGATTTGCTCCTTGTGTCGGCTCTTTTCGTGCGCTTGTGTGTCTCTCTCTCTCTCCCTCTTTCTGTTCTTTCGCTACGCCAGAACAGGAGAAGGACAAAAGAAGAGAGCGCGTCCTCTTCAGGAAAAGAGGCAGGAGAGCCTGAGAGAGAAGGAACGAGAGCGCCTCTTTTATCTCTCACAAAGAAAAAGAGGAAGCGAAAGTGAGGGACCTGGGATGACCTTGCCCCTTCTTCGCCCTTCTTTCGCTTCTCCGACCTCCTCGTCGCTCTTCTTCCTCTCGCCGCGCCTCTCCTCGCCAGCGCTCTCCTTCGCTTCGTCCTCGTTCTACCAATAGCGCGGGAAAAAAGAATTTGAATGTAACACAAGGAAAAAACTAGCCTCCTCCCTCTCTTTTTATAATCTCTCTCCCTCTCTTTCTCTCTCCACCTTTCTCTCGCTCGCTCGCGCTCTCTTTCTTTCTTTCACTTCTCAAGCCTTCGCGTACACCAGCTCCTTGCTCAGGTCAAACATCTTGGCAACGCCAGACTCAGGCGTGCCCACCAAGACCCCGTGGCCGAGGTTCAGGATGTGCCCCCGGGTCCCGGCCTTGGACAAGACGTCCCTCACGGCCTTTTCGATCGCGGCGTCGTCGCCAAAGAGGGCGACCGGGTCGACGTTCCCCTGCACGGCCCTGCCGCCCGAGGCCCCTCCCCCGGCCCCGCCGAGCCTCCTCCGCGCGTCGGCCATGTCCACGGTCCAATCGAGCCCGATCACGTCCGCCCCCGTCGCGCCCAGCCGCTCGATCAGCCCCCCGCTCCCGTTGGCGTACAGCGTCACGGGCACCAGCGGGTGCCTCGCCTTGACCTTCTCGATGACGCGGGAGAGGTACGGGCGCGACCACTCGTCCCAGGCGGAGGGCGGGAGCTGCCCGCCCCACGAGTCGAAGAGCTGGATGGCGTGGGCGCCGCAGTCCGCCTGGTAGCACGCGTAGTCGCCGATGGCGTCGGCGAGGTGCGACAGCAGCGCGTCGAGGACCTGCTGCCCCTCGCTCGACTTGCTCCCGGCGCCGCCGCCGCCGCCGCCGCCCGTCGCCATCGACTTGATCGTCTTGTACGTCGACGACGAGGACCCCTCGACGAGGTAGGTGGCGAGGGTCCACGGGGAGCCCACGAAGCCCAGGACCGCCGGCGGCGGGGACCCGGCACTCGCGGACCCGCCCGTCTCGGCGCGCAGCGCGCCGAGCGCCTCGCCGACAAACGCCATCCTCGAGACGTCGATCGGCCGGAGCCGGGCCAGGTCCTCTCGCGTCCTGAAGGTCTCCTCGATCAGGGGGCCCTTGGCGTCGTCGATCTCGAACTCGACGCCGATGCCCGGGAGCGGGGTCAGGATATCGGAAAAGAGGATCACGCCGTCGGGACGGAACGACTTCCACGGCTGCAGGGAGATCTCGACGATCAGCTCGGTCGTCTCGGAGCGCGCGCGGAACGAGGGGTGCCTGGCGGCGAGGTCGCGGTAGGCCTTCTGGTACCGCCCCGCCTGGCGCATCATCCTGGGGGATTGTTTTTTTTAGTTTCGTGCGTGTTTGCGCGTGATGAAGGAACGGGGGGGTTGTGAGATGGTTGTCGAGCTCGAGAAAGAAAGAAGAAAAATAGGATAAAAGAGGGGGGTCGCGGCGGCCGTCGTCGTTCAAGAGGCGACGAAGTGTCGGTCGGGGGGAAAAAAAAACAGATCGAGAGCGCTTTCTGCCGATTTCGAAACCAAAAAACGCACCAGCACGGCGCCCTCTCGACCTCCTCGCCCCTTGATGCTCGGACCATCAGGGGCACGTCTGTTGAATGTGTTTGGAATTGGAGTGAAAGCGCGTGAAGAAGAAGAAAAAGAGGGTGAGAAGAAGAAGAGGAGGCACCGAATTATCGATCGAGGAGACTAGAGGAAAAGAAAAACAACTCGCGTTTCTGCGTAGGCGCGCGGTTGCTTCTCCGGTACGAAATCGGCGCTAAATGGCGCACGGCATGTAGACACACGCACCGGAATCCGAAGCAGCGACAGCAGCAGCGACGCGAACGCATCGCGAGCGGCTCCGGCGCGGGGCCGTCGACGTCGTCGTCGTCGTCGTCGCTCTTGGCGACATCGACGCAGGCCTGCTGCAGCAGTTGGTGGCTGCGGCGCTGCTTGCCGCCCGCATGACGACGAGCCGGATCTCTGGAGAGCGAGCTGCTCTTTGTTGCGAAACGGAAAAAAAAGCTGGTGGCGGAGCCTCTTCTTTTTTGACTAGAAAGAAAAAAGCAGGGGGAGAGAGAGAGTGGGGATAAGGGAAGGGAGCGAGAGCGACGAGCGCGACGAGAGCGCCTTCCATTTTCAAAGCGGAGAAAGAGCGGAGGGAAAAAAAAAAAGGCAACCAATCGCTCTTCATCCTTCCCTCTCTTTCCTCTCTTTCTCTCTCGCCGTGCCTTCTCTCCGCATTCTCCCCACGCTGCAGCTGAGCCCGCGTCGACGACGAGAAGGAAGAGCTCGCTAGCATGCTGGTGGACAAGCCCGACTGGGTGACCCACGGCGGTGAGTACAGGGAGACAAAAGCGGCGAGAATTCTTTTCTTTTTCGATGCCATCTTCTCCTTTCAACCTCCTCACTTTCAACTCTCTCTTTCCAAAAACCAAAAAACGGCAACTAGGCGCTTCCATCTTCGCCGTCGACGTCCACCCAGCGGGCACGCGCTTCGCCACGGGCGGAGCGGACAGCAAGGTCCGGATATGGGCACTCGCCCCTCTGCTCGAAGAGGTAGCCTCGTCGGAGAAGGAAAACCCGTTTGCCTCCTCGAGCGGCGGCAGCGGCGGGGCAGCCAACAGCTCCTCCAGCCCCTCGACGCCTCGCCTGCTCGCCACGCTCTCCGACCACCTCCAGTCCGTCAACGCCGTGCGCTTCTCGGGAGCGGGCAACCGCCTCGCCACGGGCGCCGACGACGGCACGGCCTGCGTCTTCGAGCTCCGGGGCGCCGCCGCCGTCGGCCTCATCCCCGTCGCCGACTCGGCTTCCAACCCCACCGCCTCCCCTTCCTCTGCGGCGGCGGCAGCGGCGGCCGCTGCCGCCCTGGCGGCTTCCAGGCCCGCACAGGCCCCCGTGCTCCCCGGCACAGCCTTCCTGGGCGGGTCCCTCCCCTCGCTGGAGCAGTGGAAGCTCGTGAGCCCGCTGCGCGCCCACGCCAACAACGTCACCGACGTCTCGTGGTCGCCCGGCGACCTGTTTCTGGCGACGGCCTCGCTCGACAACACAATCGTCGTCTGGGAGACGGGAGGCCCCGGGAGCTCCCCCAACTCGATCAGGAGCGTCGCGACGCTGCGGGGGCACGAGTCGTACGTGAAGGGCGTCGCCTTCGACCCGCTGGGCAAGTACCTGGCCTCGCAGGCCGACGACGCGAGCGTGCTGGTCTGGCGCACCGACGACTGGCGGCCCGCGGCGCGGGTGACGAGCCCGTTCGCCGGGGGGTCCGTCTCCTCCTCCTTCTCGACGCGGCTGTCGTGGGCGCCCGACGGGACCTTTTTGGTGGCCTGCAACGCGTTCGACGCCGGGGCGTCGGTGCACATGGCGCCGCTGGTCTCTCGGGGGGGGAGCTGGGCCAGCGCGCACTCGCTCGTTGGCCACTCTGGCGCCGTCGTCGCGTCGCGCGCCAGCGGCAAGCTCTTCGCTCCGCCGCGCGGGAGGAGGCAGAAGCAGCACAGTGGCGGCGGCGGCGGCGACTCTTCGCCGCCTCCGAGGGACCCCTCCGAGGTCGGGCGCGTCGTGGCGCTGGGAGCGCAGGACGGACGGGTCTCGGTCTGGCTGACGACGCGGCCGACGGCCGTCGCCGTCGCGGCGCGCTTCTTCAAGCAGTCGGTCGTCGACCTCGCGTGGACGCCCGACGGCTTCTCGCTGCTGGCCGTGTCTTCCGACGGGACGCTGGCGTGCTTCCAGTTCGAGGAGGAGGAGTTGGGCGAGGCGCTGGGCGAGGAAGAGGCGCGGGCGCTGCAGAGGCGGCTGTTTGGCGACGAGAGGGCGAGGAACGCACGGTTCGCCGAGACGGCCGGGCAGCTCGCGCTGGAGAGGGGAGGGACGGGGGCGGCCGCCGCCGCTGGCGCTGGCGCTCCTGCTGCTCCTGCTCCCTCGGCCGCCGACAGGCTCGCCGCGAGGCTCGCTCCCGCGAATGGGACCGCTGGGTCTCTTCCGGCAGCGGCAGCGACGGCAGCTGCTGCTGCTGCTGCTCCGCTGAGGAAGATCCAAGCCGCCTCTACGGCGATGATGCCTCCGCCGCCGCCGGTGCCACGGGCGCTCGTCCCGTCTTCTGCTGCTGCCGCCGGAGGAGGAGCCGTCACCATTCTCGCCCCTCCTCCCGCTCCGCCCCAGGACCTGTCTGCCGCGGGCCAGCGTGCAACGAAGAGGCAGCGCCACGCCGCGAGCCCCTCGTGGCTGCTCCCCCCGCCGCCGCTCGTGTCGCGCGTCGCCGCGCCGGTGCCCTCCGACGACGACAATGCTTCCTCCTCGGCCGGCTTCCTTGGAAACCTCCGCGCCGGAGGGGGCATCATCGAGGCCGTCAACGCCCTGGGCCCCCCCACGCGCCCCGATGCGCCCCCGCGAGCCACGGCGACGGTGGCCCTCTCCCGGGCCTCGAGAGGAAGGGGCGCCAGACGGGCGTGGGAGGACGTCGTCCCGGGGGGGGTCAGCCAGCTCGTCGCGTCGAGGAGGTTCGCTGCCGCGGCGACGGGGGGCAGTCCGCTGGACGGCGGCGGCGCCCTGCTGCTGTGGTCGAGGGCCGGGAGGAGGCTGGCCCCGCCGCTGTCGCTGTCGGCTCCCATCGTGCACCTGGCGACCGACGACGGCGGCGACAGCGGCGAGGACCTCGGCGGCAGCAAGACCGGCACGGAGGGGCCGGGAGACCTGCAGCGAGAACAGCAGCGGCAGCAGCGCGGCTGGGGGCTTCTGGCGGTCACCGCCGACGGCGGCGTGCACTGCTGGGACGTCAGGGCGCGGTCTCTGACGCTGAGGACGTCGCTGGCGCCGCTGCTGGCCGTGGCTTCGGCCTCGGCCGCGGAGGCCGCGGAGGCAGCGGCGGCGGCAGCAGCGCCTCTGACAACAGCAGCAGCGGACGCTTCCGCCGCCGTCGCTCCTCCTCCTTCTTCCGCGCCTCCCGTCGGCCTCGTCTCTGCCCGCCTCTGCCGCGCCACGGGCGCGCCCACCGTCGTCCTGTCGGACTTTAGCGCCGCGGTCTTCGACGTGGGCCTCGGGGGGTGGGCGAGGGTCGCCGACGGCGTCTCGTCGACCGCGGCCGCCTCGGCCGCTGGGGGCGCCGCCACACACGCCGCTCCCTCGTCGACGCTCTTTGCCCACTCCGCGTTCGCGACCTCCGCCGCCGCGCCGCCGCCCCCGCCCGGGATGCCCTCCAACGCCTTTGGGGCCCCCGGGGAGCTTCGCAAGCTCCAGGCGCAGGCCGCCGCCTCCGGGGGCCCCGCGGCGGTCCTGGCCGGCGCCGCGAGGCTCGCAGGGGGGGGCTCGTCGGAGCGCGCCGCCGCCTCGGCGGCCGCGCGCTCGGCCGCGGCGTTCGACACGAGGGCGCACCTCGAGTCCAACGTCGCCGCGGCCGCCGCGCTGGGGTCGGGCCCCGAGTGGAGGGAGTGGACGCTGGCCTACGTGCGCTACCTGACGTCTGACGCCGACGAGGAGAGGCTGCACGAGGTGTTCGAGGAGCTGCTGGGCCCGGCGAGGCTCCCGGCGGCGACGAACAAGGGCGCTGCTTCCGCCGCCGCTGCCGCTCCTGCTTCCGCTCCCGCGTGGTCCCCGACGCTGGGCGGGGTCGACAAGCGCTCCCTGCTCCGCGACGCGCTCGTCGAGGCGTCGAGGAACAGGGCGGTGCAGCGGACCGTCGCCGAGTTCGACTCGCTGCTGGGCTTTGCTGCTTGAAGAAGAAGGAAAGAGGAGGAAGAGAGAAGACGGCAAAAATTGAAAAACACAAAAGAAAAAAAATGTATTTCGACCTTTCTTCCTCTCCGCTTTATCTTCTTTCTTTTATCAGTCGCTTTCTCTCTCTCTCCCCTTCTCTTTTTTTTGTCACACAGATGAGAAATTGAACACGGGCTCGAGAGAGAGCGAGAAAAAGAAACGAAAGAGACTCTCAACCTCGCCCTCTCTATGCAAAGCGCGCGCGCGTCTCTCTCCCTTCCCTACTCTAAATTTCAAAAACCAAAATCCCTCTTCCTTCTTTGCAAAGAACGAAGGGGGGATTCAGTTTAGCCCGGCCGCGATCAGCTGCTCCACCTGCTTTACCCTCGACGCGATCGACAGGTCGATGTGCTTGTCCCCGATGTCGACGACGACGCCGCCCACGATCGACGCGTCCACCTTGGTCGACAGCTGCAGCGTCTTGCCCTTGGGCAGGACCTCCGACAGGCCCCTGCGGATCTCCTCCGCCTCCTCGGCCGAGAGCGGGTCCGCGGTGGTGACGATGGCCGTAACCTGCCCGCGCGAGTGCGCGACGAGCGAGCCGAAGGTGTCGGCCACGCGCGAGACCTCCGAGAGGCGGTTGTTGGCCGCGAGCAGCGACATGAAGTTCTTCGTGAGGTCGGCCGCCTTGAGGTCGGAGAGGATCGCCTCGAGCTGCTTGCCCTTGGCGGACTTGGCGACGGAGCGGTCCTTGAGGAAGGCGGCGAAGGCCGGGGACTGGGCCGCGAGGGCACGGATCTGCCGGGGAGTGGATTGGAAGGGGAAAGAGGGAGAGAGAGAGAGAGAGAGAGAGAGAGAGAGAGAGAGAGAGAGAGAGAGAGAGAGAGAGAGAGAGAGAGATAGAGAGAGAGTGAGAGAGAGAGAG